>Ga0187844_10001613_pt1 | contig 16933 bp, 15 predicted proteins | sample SpaLakP09_SKY_50_FD_134517 | JGI IMG/M metagenome (GOLD analysis project Ga0187844, IMG submission 134517) | Oligotrophic lake water microbial communities from Sparkling Lake, Wisconsin, USA - SP09_SKY_50 | ecosystem: Environmental > Aquatic > Freshwater > Lake | place: USA: Sparkling Lake...
GATTGGCGCAGTCATTGCGCTGATAGTGCTCAGCGGTGCCCGGCGCATCCTGAACCTCCGATAGCCAATCTAGCGGCATCCCACACCGATGCCTAGCCAAGGTGGGATGGCCGGCCGCTTACGAACAACGCCATCGAGATCGAGGTACAGGACGACGTCCGCGCTGCGTGGAGTGGACGCAGGGAGATATGGGGAAATTTGGCCAGAGGACAGAGCCATATGTTGGGACTGGACTGTGCTTGGTGGGGATATAGTCAAGGAGGACGGCGGGGCCAGAGCGGACTCAGAACTTGCCAGCCACGTGCGTATTCCTACGAGAACGCACCAGACTTGACACGCATGAGCAAGCTCCGCACCACCTCAAGGCCGCCGGGCTCTTTGAGCACATCGAGAGGCCTTCGATCACCCAACGCTGGGACCACCCCCACGAGCCAGTGATTAAGCCAGGTCTGTGCGTCGAAACCAGTTGGGTCACCAGACTCATCAACCATGCGCCGCACAAGCATAGTGAGAATAGCGATGTGGTCTTCTAGGGCGATGGGGGCAGAATTCGTGTCCACAAGTTACCGATCAGTCCCGTTAACAATGGCACAGCGGCGTCGCCTGAGTGTCGGATCTTTGGTTGCATCGCCCGAGCGCGCATATTCCCTTGCGGTGATGACAGGAAGAGCGTGCTTGACCTTGATTGTGATGACGCGCTTCGCCTTGCGGGCAGCCTGACCTGTGCGGTGCAATTCCATGGCGCGGTGATCTCTCAAGAGCTGTCGCGAGCTTCGGAGAGAGATTTCATCAAAGTACCTCTCAGAAAAACGTCGCCCCCGGGGGCATGCTTTCGCAGAGGTCGCACCGGGGGCTTGCTTTGCGCTAATGATAGCAACGAAGTTCAAACTCATCGCGGGGTTGTATCGGTAGGAGAACCAGCGCTGACTCACCAAAGGCCACGCTTGCTCACTTTTACCAGCGCACTCGTAAGGGCCATCAGCGTCTCTGCATCTGTCAGCACCTCCGCCCCCTTCAACGTGGACGGCAACGCAATTCCAGCGATCTCTTGAGTACGGTTGAGCACCTGCTCCACCAAACTGGTTCGGGGAACAAACATGTAGTGCACTTCACAGTCCAGGCCATGAGCCAAACGTGCAAGCGTATTCAGCGTGATAGTGCCGTTGGCCTCGGCCTGCTCCAGTTTGCGGACTCCCTGCGCCGTCATGCCCAAGCGCTCACCTAGCGCTTTGGAACTCATGCCCAAGGCCAATCTCACCGTCTTTGCCCAGCCACACCTGGGCGTGGCATTCCGCTGCAGCTTCGCGAAATCGCAAAACTGCCGATCAAGTTCGGCCAAGCGGGTGAGATCCAGGCGGTTTTTCAAGGGGGCAAACGCATGAGGCAACAGACTGGTTGCCTCTTTAAGCAGATCTGGGCAACCGGTTTATTTCCATTGGGAGACGGGCACACTTGGAAAACAAAAATGGCATTCCATTCAGCTATCTTCGCACGCCACGGCCCCAAACGGGACCAATTAGTCTCATATTAACTTGAATGAAGAATGATGCTGCGTTTGGAAAAAGCGACCCTAGGAAAATTTGGAGCACAGGACATGTTGCGCCTGATCACGTCACGGGGTTGGGAAGCCATCCTGCCGGATGCGCTGGATGACAACCACCTATTGTTGATGTCAGACCAACTCCGAGACCTTCTGTCTGGCTCGGATTGGAGCGGGGATCACGATCCCGCTAGTGCAGCCTTACCGCTCGCCCTGTTGCTTCTGACCAAGGCGGGAGCCAAACGTTCAGGCGACAGCTTGGAAGTGGGCCTCGAAACTCTGCAAGAAGCACTGTGCTTGCTCAGCACTGCTGTGGATCGGGAGATCGTCAATCGGATGCTGCACCGCCAAGATGCCACACCCATTGGCACCGGTCTGATACAAGGGCTTCAAATGCTGGTTCAGTATGCCAAGGAACAGGCCGAATCGGAATGCCAAGCCTAGTCTGAAATGATGCCCTTGAAGTCCGCTTTGACGGTCCTGAGGAGTTCATTGACCAAGTTCGTGTCCAGGTCTGGGCAGTACGCGGTAGCAATCAAGGTCAAAGGGTGGATCTGCATCTGCTCGGCCAATACCTCGATGGTGCGGATACTGGGCACTTGATGTCCCTGCTCGATGCGACTGATGTGTCGGCGGCTCGTTGCCAGCAACATGTCTTCCTGAACCAAGCCGCGTGCCGCGCGCAATTGCTGCAGCGCCCGACCAAAGTCGGCTTGGGGTGGAACACGCTTTCGGGAAGACATCCACCCGATTTCCGTCCAATGAGACTAAAAAGACCACGACCAAATAGTCTCATAGGCTCGCTAACTCGAAAAAATATTCAGCCCCTGTTGGAAATCTGTTTCTGAAGTCGCGCTGTGCCCATACTCTTTCTGGATTTTGATGGGGTCCTGCACCCAGAGCACTGCCACGAGTCGAGGCACTTCTGTTGCCTATCGATCTTGGAAGATGCGTTACGACAGGTGCCCGAGTGCCAGATCGTGATCACCAGCACCTGGCGCCTGGAACAGGCCTATGAGGATCTATTGGAAAGGTTCTCTCCGGACATTGCCGCCATGATCGAAGGCGTTACCCCCAGATATTGCGATCTAACGAACGTCCCGAATACGCTGGTGGGGTACGAGCGGGAGGCCGAGTGCCATGCCTGGCTTTGGGCCAACGATGTGCCACATCGCAGATGGGTGGCGGTGGATGATCGATCGTGGCTCTATCGGCCGTTCTGCAAGTCGTTGTTTTTGGTCGATGGGCGAACGGGACTCACGCAGGCCACCGGTTCACAACTGACAGCTCGTCTTCAAACCACACTTTGAAAAGACTGCCAGGAGGGCAGACCACCTGACCTCAGAAAACACTAATCTAGGGTTAACCCGAGCGTCCTAACCGGGTAATCTGCACCGAAAGTGAGATCACCCCAATGCGACCGTGCCCTGGACGGGGGTGCGCAACTACCAGGCGCGCAACTTCATGCGCGACGAGATGCAGGTGGGCGACGGCGTGCTGTTCTACCACTCCAGCTGCCCCGAGCCCGGCATCGCAGGCATCGCCCGTGTGGCCAGCAGCACCCGGCCTGATTCCACGCAGTTCGACCCCGACTCGCCCTACTACGACCCAAAATCAAAGCCCGACCAACCCCGCTGGCTGCTGCTGGACGTGCAGGCACTGCACAAGACCCGCCTGATCTCGCTGGCCGAGCTGCGCGAGCATCCCGACCTGGCCCCCATGCGCGTGCTGCAGCGGGGCAACCGGCTGTCGATCACGCCGGTGGAGGCTGCGGAGTGGGAGGCGATCACGGGGCGGCTGCTGGGGGGCCGCTAACGGCAGCCACCGGGCCGCTTTGGGGCGGTACTTACCGGCTGCGCTCGGCCAACACATGCCCCTTGTTTTCGTACATGGCCTGGTCGGCCCTGCGCAGCAGGTCGGTGGCGTTGGTGCCGTCCTGGGGGTAGATGGCGGTGCCCACGGCGGCGGACACGCGCACCACGCGGCCACCGCCCAGGTCGATGGGTTGTTCGATGGCGCTGAGCACGCGCTCCATGGCCCGGGTGATCTCGGCGGGGTCGGTGATGGCGGTGAGCAGCAGCACAAACTCATCGCCACCGATGCGTGCGGCGGTGTCGTTGGCGCGCACCTGCTCTTGCAGGCGCTGGCCAATCACGCGCAGCACCTCGTCGCCCATGTCGTGGCCGTACTGGTCGTTGATCGGCTTGAAGCCGTTGAGGTCCATGTAGCACAGCGCGGCCATGCTGCCGGTGCGGTCGCACAGGGCCAGCGCCTGGGCCACGCGGTCGGCCAGCAGCAGGCGGTTGGGCAGGCGGGTCAGGCCGTCGTGGAAGGCGATGTGCTCTACCTGCTGCTGGTACTGCTTCATGGCCGTGACGTCCTGCATCAGCCACAGGGATTCGCCCTCGGCGTTCAGCGCCACGCCGTTCACGTCGATCCAGATTTCTTCGCCGCTCAGCTTGCGCATGCGGCGCTGCTGGCGGTAGTGCTGGCCCGAGGCCAGGACGGCGTAGGATTCGCGGCCAAAGGCCAAAAAGTCCTCGCGGCTCACATACATCTCTTCGGTGGTGTGGCCCTGCAACTGGCCTGGGGCATAGCCAAAGATGCGTTCCAGCGCCGGATTGCGCCACAGGATGACGCGGTCCTTGATCTTGGAGATGCCGATCAGGTCGTTGTGCAGCATGGCCTGCTGCTCTTGGTTGAGGGCGTGCAGCGCCTGCCGCGCCGCGTGCAGCTCCGACACGTCGTACATGATGGAACGGCTCATCACAAATTCGCCCGCCGCATCGCGGATGGCGGTGGCCGAGACGCTGACCCTGCGCGGTGCTGCGCCTTTGCCCAGCAGGGTCAGCTCCAGGGGGCCGATTTTTCCGGTCGCCTGCAAGATGGGGAAGTACTTCGCGAACAGCGCCTGGCCTTCGGCATCCAAAAAATCGGCCACCCCCAGCTTGCCCACCACCTCCTCGCGGCTAGCGCCCAGCCAGGACAGGGTCTGCTGGTTGATGTGCACGTATTTGCCATGGCGGTCGAGCGCGTAGTAGCCGCAGGGGGCGTTGTCGTACAGGTCCTGAAAGCGCTCTGACGCGCGGGCCAGGTCGGCCTCCAGCTGGCGGCGCTCGGTGATGTCGCGGCCCACCGACTGCCATTCCACCAACTGGCCATCATCATCAAACAGCGCCCGGTTGCTGAACTGGCACCAGCGCACGGCGCCGTCGCCTACAAACACCCGGTTCTCGACCACCACCACCGGGTTGGCGGGGGTGACGGTGGCCAGTTTCTGCGCAACCAGCGGGTAGTCGTCCGGGTGCACGACGGGCGCCCACACGCGGCCCAACAGGTTCTCTCGCTTGAATTCGAACAGCCTGCAAAACGCGTCGTTCACAAAGGTCAGGCGGTTGCTGCCGTCAAAGCGGCAGATGATCTCGGTCTGGTCTTCCAGGATGTTGCGGTAGCGCTGTTCGCTCTGGTGCAGGGCCTCGGTGCGCTCCAGCACGCGGTGCTCCAGGTCGGCGTTGGCGCGCTCCAGCGCAGCACGCCCATCGATCAGGCCCTGGGTCATGTGCTGCAGCGCAGAGCGCAGGTGCTGAAACTCCACCGTCTCGGTCTTGAAGTCCAGCGCCGCCACCCGCCCCGTAATCTCGACCTGCCGGGCCGCCTCGGCCAGCCTTTCCACCGGCTGGCTGAAGCGCCGCGCGGCCCAGTAGGCCACGCCCACCAGCATCACGGTCATCAGCACCAGGAACACGGCCACGATGCTGTGCAGGCGGCTGATGGGCTGCAGCGCCAGGTCCAACGGCTGGCGCGCCACCAGCAGCCAGCCCAGGTCGGTGATGGTTTGCGAGGGCACGGGCACCAGGCCGGTGAGGTAACGCTGGCCCGCCGAATCGCCCCAGGACATCACCTGAAACTGGCCCTGGCTGGGCAGAATGGGCAGCGCAGAGCGTGGCAGCTCGATGGCCCCGGCCGCGTTGAGCACGCCGTCCTTGTTGACCAGCAGCACCTCCATGCCGCTGCGGGCCACCGATGCGGGGCTGGAACGGCGGATGATGTCCTGCACCCAGGCCCAGTTCACGTGGGCCGAGATCACGCCTTTGAAGACCGAATCCTGCCCGCGCACGGGCGATGCGTAGTCCATGAAGCGCAGGGGCACCTTGCTGCCGGGCTCGCGCAGGTGTTTGTCCAGCAGCACGGCGTCGTGGGCGTCGCCCACGTAGGGGCCGGCTTTTCCCGCATTGAACCAGGGCCGCTGCGACACGTTCTGGCCCAGCAGCAGGTTGCCGGTGGCCACCTGCACCACGCCCGCATCGTCAGTCAGGCCAATCCATGAATAAAAGGGGTAGGACTGCCGGATCTGCTCCAGGTGCGCCTGCAGTTGCGGCCCGTAGGCCTCAGGCCGGGTGACCATGGGCAGGTGGCTGAGCAGCGAGATTTCGCGCTCGCGCTCTAGCATGCCCTGCGAAAGCGCCAGCGCAATGGGCTGGCTGGCGTTGAGCAGCGACTGCCCGCTGAGTTCGGTGAGGTGGCGGCTCAGCACCTCGTCGGCCACAAAGCCGATGGCCAGGCCGGTGAGCACGGCCGTGCCCCCAAACAGCAGGGTGAGCCTGGCGCGGGTGGTCTGCAGCCAGTGGGAAACGTGGGACACGATGGTCATGAAAACGGCTGCGGCTGCAAGTTCAGTTGTGGACCATTGTGGCACCGGGCCGGGGGGCAGAACCTCGTGAAACCCCTCGTGCAAACCCGTGGCTGCTGGGGCGAACGGCGGGAAACCGAAGGTTAGGCAACCCCCTGCCGCCCAGCCACAGGGGCTATGCTGCCGCCCATGCCCGCCACCAAGACCCTGCTGATCGTCTACCACTCCATGACCGGCGGCACGCGCCAGATGGCCGAGGCCGCCTGCGCCGCCGCCCGGGCCGCTGAGCCCACCTTGGTGGTGCGCCTGCTGCACGCCGCAGAGGCCCACGCAGCCGATGTGCTGGCAGCCGATGGCTACCTGTTTGCCACGCCCGAGAACCTGGCGGCCATCAGCGGGCAGCTCAAGGACTTTTTTGACCGTTGCTACTACGGCGCGCTCGACCAGATCAATGGCCGCCCCTACGCCCTGCTGGTCTGCGCGGGCAGCGACGGGCAGAACGCAGCGCGGCAGATGGCGCGCATCGCCACAGGCTGGCGCCTGAACGCGGTGGCCGAGCCGCTGATCGTGTGCACCCACGCGCAGACGCCCGAGGCCATCCTGCCGCCCAAACACATCGGCGCGGACGACCTGGCGCGCTGCCAGGCGCTGGGCGAGGCCCTCGCGGTGGGGCTGGCGCTGGGGGTTTTCTAGACCGGCCAAGAGCGGCTAAAAAACTCAGCGAAGCGGTTCTGGCTAGGCGCCGCGTCGCAGGCAGTACGCCTAGTACGACAAGACGCGGCAACGATGCCAGAAGAGTTTTTTAGCTGCTCTAAGCTAACTCGGGCGCCTGGTAGACCAGCACCTTGAGCGCGCGGCCCGGCTCCACATCGGCAAACACGGCCGGGTTGGCCACGCGTTCGACAAACTGCAGCTCGGGCGCCAGCTCGCGCATCTGGTCCTGCAAAAAGTCCACGCCCAGCTCAGGCGCATTCAGGCACAGCAGCGCGTGGCCGCCCGGGGCCAGCAGGTCGGGCAGGCGGCGCATCAAACGCGCGTAGTCCTTGGTGGCGACAAAGCTGCCTTTCTGGTAGCTGGGCGGGTCCACGATGACCAGGCCATAGGGCCCGCTGCGCGTGATCTTGCCCCAGCTGCTGAAGATGTCGTGCGGCAAAAATGCCGCGCCCGTGGTGATGCCGTTGAGCTGGTGGTTCTGCTGCCCGATGCCAATGGCGCCGTGGCTCATGTCCACGTTGACCACCTGCCTGGCGCCCGCCTGCAGCGCCACCACCGAAAACGCGCAGGTGTAGGCAAACAGGTTGAGCACCTTGAGGCCGTAGCGGTCCTGGCTGCGCGCGGCGGCATGGTCGCGCACCCAGCGGCGGCCTGCGGCCATGTCGAGGAACAGGCCGTGGTTCTGCCCGCGCAGCACATGCACCCGGTAGCGGGCCCCGGCTTCGGTGACGATGTGCGGATCGGGCACAGCCCCGGCCATCAGCCGTGTCTCGCTGCGGCCTTCGATGCGCAAGGCCTCGCCCCGGTGCTGAAACACCCAGTTCAGCGGCTCGCCCTGCGGGGCGATCTGCGCCCAGCGGGCCTGCAGCGCGGCGCCGATGGCGGCCAGCTCGTCCTCGGTGGCGGGCGCAAAACTCGTGAGCACCCACACGGGCGGATACGCATCCAGCACCCACTGCTCAGCCCCCGGGTGCAGCCCACCCCGGCCATGGAAGATGCGCTGCGCCTCGGTGGGCTGGGGCATGGTGGCAATGGCGTCGAGCAGGGCTTGCATGGAGGGTGGTGTGTGGGTGGGCTGGAAAATCAAGCAAAAAAGGCCGCTACCGCCTTCTGCATATGCCTTGATAGCTACGGATTCGATAGCACCCTCAATTATCGCCGTTTGTATTAGGGCGTGTCATCAATCAATACCCCCACGCGAAAGCCAGCCAGGCCGTGCAGTGCTAGGCGCCCTGAGTGCCGTGTAGCTCAGCTACACAAGCGAAGGGCAACGACGCAATGCGCGGCCTGGATGGCTTTCCCTCCGGGCTGACCCCGCAATGCGGCGTCTGCTTTGTCGAGTGGCTTGCCCATAGATGACTATGGGCTGCGCCCCGCTTCGCGCATCCATCCGCATTGCGGGGTCAGCGCGTGGGGGTATTGATTGATGACACGCCCTAGTGCCCAGCCATTGTTTGCGCGTGGTGCGCAGCCGAAAGTGCTGGCGGAGCCGACGTCAGCGCAGCCCCAGCCGCGTGAGCTTCTTGACCAGCCCCACGCGCGAGATGCCCAGGCGGCGGGCGGCTTCGGACTGGTTGCCGCCTGCGGCGGCCAGGGTGTCGCGCACCATGCGGGTTTCCAGCTCGGTCAGGGCGGCATCCAGCGGGCCGGTGCCTGCAGGGGCGGGCGCGGTGTCTGCGCCAGGTGCTGAGGTCTCGGTCGCCATGTCGCCGCTGGCCAGTTGCAGCAGGGGCGCGTCCACCTCGCGCTCTGGGAGCATCAGCAGCGCACCGGCAGATTCGACCACTGCTTTCAGCTCGCGCACATTGCCGGGCCAGTCGCGTGCCATCAGCCAGGCCAGGGCGTCGGCCGACAGCCGGGCGTTGTGCGCCACGCGGTGCAGAAAGCGCGTGGCCAGCAGCGGGATGTCGGCGGGGCGTTCTGCCAGCGACGGCGTGCGCAGCACCACGCCCTTGAGGCGGTAGAACAGGTCTTCGCGGAAAGTGCCTTCGCGCACCATGGACTCCAGGTCGCGGTGCGTGGCGGCCACCACGCGCACGTCGGCGCGTTTTTGTGCGCGGCCGCCCACGGGCACGAAGGTGCCCTCTTGCAGAAAGCGCAGCAGCTTGACCTGCATGGGCGGGGGCATTTCACCCACTTCGTCCAGAAACAGCGTGCCACCGTGCGCGGCCTCTACCAGGCCCGCTTGGTCGCGGTAGGCACCGGTGAAGCTGCCTTTCATGTGGCCAAACAGCTCGCTCTCCAGCAGCTCGGCCGACAGCGCGCCGCAGTGGATGGCCACAAACGGCGCGGTGCGGCGGGCGCTGTGGGCATGCAGGGCGCGCGCCACCAGCTCTTTGCCCGTGCCCGTGGGGCCCAGCACCAGCACGCTGACCTGGGTGGGCGCCACGCGGCGCACCAACGCGCGCAGCTGCACCGTGGCCGTTGCCTGGCCCACCAGGCCCATGTCGTCCAGCCCTTGTGCATCCAGTGCCTGCCCGGTCCGCAGCGCTGCCAGCTCGCCATCCAGGCGGGCCTTTTGCAGCCCACGCGCCACCACAAACCGCAGCATGTCGGGGTCGATGGGTTTGGTGAGGAAGTCCCAGGCGCCCAGCTCGGTGGCACGCAGGGCCAGCGCGTGGTCGCCATGGCCGGTCAGCACCACCACGGGCACGGGGGCAAAGCGCGGGATCAGCTCCAGCCCCACCTCGGGGTCCATGTGCGGGGGCATGGCCAGGTCCAGCAAGACCAGCTCGGGGCGGCGCTGGGCAAAGGCGGCCAGGGCCTGGTCGCCGTCGCCCGCCAGCGTGACCTCGTGGCCCAGGTTGCGCAGGAAGGCGCCGCCCAGGCGCTGGAAGGCGGCTTCGTCATCCACCAGCAGCACATGGCCGTGGTCTGGTGCGCTGGGGGTATCGGCGCCACCCGCGATGCTCTGCGCAGGCGGGTGGCCGGAGGGGTCGTCGAAGGCTTGGTTCATGGGGCGGGTGTGCGGGGAAAGCTCAGCGTGAAACAGGTGCTCCAGGGCGCACGTTCGGTCAGCGCTACCGTGCCGCCGTGGGCCGCCATGGTGCGGGCCACGATGGCCAGGCCCAGCCCGGTGCCGCCGGGGCTGCGCGAGGCAAAGGGCTCGAACAGCCGGTCGCGGATTTCGGCAGGGACGCCGGCCCCGGCGTCGCACACATGCAGCAGCACGGTGGTGGCGGTGGTTTCGGCGTCGATGTGCACATGGCTGTGGGTGCGGGCGGCTGCCGGGGCGTTGGCATCGCTGTCGGGGGCGGTGGCCATGCGCGCGTTTTCAAACAGGTTGGTCAGCGCCTGGTCCACGCGGCGCGGGTCGGCCTGCAGCCACAGCGGTTGGTCCAGCCCCGGCCCGAAGCTCACATCGGGCAGGCGCAGCGCGGCATTGCGCACCTGGGCCGCCAGGTCGATGGTGCTGGGGGCCAGCTTCCAGGGCTTGGCAAAGTCCAGCAGGTCGTGCGTGAGGTGCGCGATGCGGGCCACCTGCTCAGCCACTTCGCGCCGCGTGTCGCTGGGCGCGGCCGCGACCGCCATAGAGATGATGTTCAGCGGGTTGCGGATGTCGTGCGCCACCGTGGCCGCCAGTGCGCCCAGCTCGGCCAGGCGGGCCTGCAGCTGGCGTTCGCGCTCGCGGGCAGCAAACTGCTGGGCCTGCTCCACACGCTCGGCGGCCTCGGCCACCACGGTGCCAAACAGCTCGGCCACATGGCGTGGGCCAGGGGGCGCGGCATCCCAGCCCTGCAGTGACACGGCCCAGCCCTCGCCCGCGCGGCCACACACCAGCTGTGGCGCGCTACTGGCGGCGGCGGGCGGCGCATCGCCAATGTGGACCTCCACCTGTGTGCCCGTGCGTGCGCTGAGCAAGGCGGCTGCCTGCCCGGCCAGTGCCTGGGGCGTTTCGGCCAACCCCAGCGTGCGGCGCCAGGCGGCCAGGTCGGCGGCCGACACATCGGCGCCCGGGTACACCAGCCGCTCAGCCACCCGCCGCACGGGGCCGTTGAGCGCCAGCACACTGGCCGCCACGGCCAGGCCGCCCAGCCAGCGCGACTCCAGTGGCAACAGCGGCGTGAGCGCCACCACCACCAGCCCCACTACAACCCCCAGCACCAACAGCAGCGCCCACACCAGGGCACGGCGCGCCCAGGCGTTGGCCACAAACACCCCGTAGCGCAGGATGCCGTACACCAGGATCAGCGAATAGAACGGCAGGCCCAGCAGCGGAAACGGGTAGACCGGCCAGTCGAGCACCGCTATGCCATAGCCCGCCAGGCACAGCAGGCCCCACAGGCAGGATGCGGTGACGGCCGCAACCTGTCGGAACTTCTGCCCGTCGCCCAGGCGGCGTGCGCGCAGCAAGGCATGCAGCAGCACCCACACCCCGCCGATGCCCAGGATGACCCAAGCCATGCTGGCCACCATGCCCACCGGGTCGGCCACCGCAAGCCAGCCAATGTCGGGGTGATGAATCAAGTGCCCGGGCACCAGGACGATGGAAATCGCCGAGGCACCGCCGCCCAGCGCATAGGCCGCCGCCACGCCCCAGCGCCCCAGGTCCACACGGCAGAACACGGTGCAGAAGTGAAAGAACAGCGCCGACGTGAAGGGCGCCGTGGCCAGCAGGCGCATGGCCACCGGTTCTGTTTCGGGGCCGACCCAGTTGGGCAGCTCGTTGCCCACCATCCACAGCGAAATGCCGGTCAAGAACGCCGCCAGCAGGCGCGCGCCCGCCACGCGGTCGGCCCAGGCCAGCAACAGGGCGGCCAGCACCAGCGTTTCGAGCACCGAAAACCCGAGGACGGCGTGGATCAGCATGCAAGAACCGATGGGGTGGGAGCGCTGCGCATGGCGGGGACCTGTTCCTGGAGTTAACGATTGCGGCTGCTCGCACTGTAAACCAAGTATGCAGGTCTGCAGGTGAATTCCAATGAAATCAAGCACTTGCAGTGCATTGAGACCCTGGCCCGGGTTTCGCAATAGAGAGTGCAACCGCCACTCTTGCCCAACCCGCCATGTTTGCCCTGTTCACCCCCGCGCCCCACCCTTGTGATGCCAACCTGGTCCACCCTGCCCCCGCGCTGGACCTGCGCGCCATGGTGGGCGCCGCAGCCTGGGCGCGCCTGCCCGCCGCTGTGCAACGCCGCTTTGGCACGGCACATGCCGATGTGGCCTATGAAGGCCAGATGGACCTGCGCTGCTCGCGGGTCGGCCATGTCTTTGCCGCGCTGACCCGGGCCTGGGGGGGGCCGCTGACCCACATCAACACCACTGCCCTGCCCGCCACCGTGCGCGTGAGCGACAACGGACGGGGTGGCGTGGTGTGGGAGCGCTGCTTCCACACCGGCGCCGACAGCGGCGCGGGCCGCACCGTGCGATCCACCAAGGAACTGGGCCCCGATGGCCGCCTGCTGGAGCGCACCGATGGGGGCCTGGCCATGTCGCTGGAGGTGCTGGAAGAAGACGGTGCGCTGGTGTTTCGCAGCCGCCGCTTCTGGTGGGTGCGGGGGCGCCTGCGCATCCCCGTGCCTGCCCTGCTGACCCCGGGCACCTGCCGCGTGGCGCACACCGACCTGGGTGGCGGGCGCTTCCGCTTCACGCTGAGCATGGTGCACCCCTGGTGGGGGGAGACCTTCCACCAGTCCGGGGTGTTCACCGACCCCTGCACTGAAGACGCCAGCCCTGACTATTCTTTGAACGCACTTTGAACAAGGACACCCGACCATGAGTGCCATGACCCCCGTTTTTTTGCTGCTCTCCGTCCAGGCCGCCATGGGCGCGTTTGACAACTGGTGGCACCACGAGCTGCAGGCCCGGCTGCCGCAGCGCCCGTCGGCCCGGTATGAACTGGCGCTGCATGCGGCGCGCGAGGCGATCTATGGCGTCGTTTTCTTCGGGCTGGCCTGGTTTGCATGGCATGGCGCCTGGGCGGCGCTGATCGCGGCGCTCTTGCTGACCGAGCTGGGCATCACCCTGGCGGACTTTCTGGAAGAAGACCGCACCCGGCGCCTGCCCCCGCTGGAGCGGGTGCTGCACACGCTGCTGACCATCAGCTACGGCCTGTTCCTGGGGCTGATGACGCCCGTGCTGTGGGGCTGGCTGCAGCAGCCCACCGCCCTGGTGGTGGCGCCCCATGGCTGGGTGTCGTGGCTGTTTACCGCGTTTGCGCTGGGGGTGTGGGCCTGGAGCGTGCGCAACCTGCGGGCGGTGTTGCGCCTGCGGCGTGTGGCAGCCTCAGCCCCTGCAGCCCAGCCCCAGGCGGTGCCGGGCGACAGCCAGCACCACACTGCCCCCGCCACGCTGGTCACCGGCGCCACGGGGTTTGTGGGCAGCGCCCTGGTGGCGCAACTGGTGCAGGGTGGCCAGCGCGTGATCGTGCTGACGCGCGATGTGCTGCAGGCCCGCGCCAGCCTGGGCCCGGGCGTGTGGGCGGTGGACACGCTGGACGCGATCCCGCCAGAAACCCGCATCGACGCCGTGGTCCAGCTCGCCGGGGCGCGGGTGCTGGGCATGCCCTGGACGGCTGCGCGCAGGCGTGTGCTGCTGGCCAGCCGGGTGGACACCACCATGGCCGCGGTCGCGCTGATGCGGCGCCTGCACCACCGCCCGCGGGTGCTGGTCAGCGCATCGGCCGTGGGGTTTTATGGCGCGTCGCCCAACGCGTCGATGGAGCCGCTGCATGAAGCCGCGCCACCGCGCCCGGGCGAGTTCCAGTCCGACCTGTGCGCTGCCATCGAGCACGAAGCCCGGCGCGCCGAAGCATTGGGTGTGCGCGTGGTGCGGCTGCGCCTGGGGGTGGTGCTGGGCAACGGCGGCGGTGCCTACCCGCTGCAGGCGCTGAGCGCCCGCCTGGGCCTGGGCGCCGTGCTGGGCCATGGCCGCCAGGCCGCGCCTTGGATTCACCTGGCCGATGCGCTGGGCCTGATTCGGTTTGCGCTGGCGCGCAACGATGTGCAAGGGCCCATCAATGCGGTGGCGCCGGATGGCGTGTCGCAGCGCGGCTTTGTGCAGGCCCTGGCCGCGTCGTTTGGGCAGCGCGTGTGGCTGGCCATGCCCGCCGCCCCTTTGCGCTGGGCACTGGGCGAGATGTCCACCCTGCTGCTGGATGGGCAGAACGTGGTGCCCCAGTCGGCGCTGGCCCTGGGTTACCAGTTCGTACACCCCGATCTGCCTGGCGCCTTGCGGGATCTCGCGGCACCTCGCGCAGAGGCTGGCGCCCAGTGATGCCGTGGCTGGGTGGCTTGCTACGGCGCCCGGCCCCACCCCAGCGCCACATGCTGCAGCAGCATGATGGTCTTGCCGTCCTGGATCGCACCGCTGGCAATGCCCACCAGGGCATCGGCCAGCGGCATCTCGATCACCTCGATGTCTTCGCCTTCCCCTTCCAGGCCCCCGCCGCTGCGGATGCGGTCGCAGGGCTCGTATTCGGCCACGAACAAGTGCAGCTTCTCCGTCACCGAGCCCGGGCTCATGTACGCCTCGAACACCTTGCGCGGCTGGCGCACGCGGTAGCCGGTTTCTTCCTCGGCCTCGCGGCGGATGCAGGTTTCTGGGTCATCGCCATCGAGCAGGCCCGCGCAGGTCTCGATCAGCAGGCCGTCGGCGCAGCCGTTGAGGAACGCAGGCAGCCGGAACTGGCGCGTGAGCACCACCATGCCCCGGCGCGGGTCGAACAGCAGCAGCGCAGCGCCATTGCCCCGGTCATAGGCCTCGCGGCTCATCGTCTGCCATTGGCCGTCGCGCCTGCGCAGCGAGCAGGTGACCTTGCGCAGCACATACCAGTTGTCGGAGAGCACCTGCACATCCAGCAGCTTCACGTGTTCGGTGCGGGCGTTCAGCTCGGCGATGGGGACATCGGGCACGGGGCGGCTCATGCAAGGCTCCCTTCGGGCTGGCTTGGGTGGCAACGCACGGCAGGCGCCAGCGTGAAAGCCGTGTGGTCGGGTGGTAAGTGCATGAGTTTGATAAATTGAATTTACGCAATATCATGCACAAACATGCAAATTCATGCAATCACGCTTTATTGCCCCTCATGCTGACCACCCAACGCAAACAGCTCCTGCTTGACCGCCTGCGGCAGGACGGCCAGATCGTGGCCAAGGCCTTCAGCGAAGAGCTGGGCATCTCGGAAGACACCGTGCGGCGCGACCTGCGCGAGCTGGCTGCCGAGGGCCGCTTGCAGCGTGTGCACGGCGGCGCCCTGCCCGCCTCGGCCGCAGTGGGCAGCTTGCAAGTGCGTGAGCAACTGGCCCCTGAAGACAAGCGCGCCCTGGGCCGCGCCGGGGCCGCCCTGGTGTTGCCCGGCCAGGTGGTGATCCTGGACGGGGGTACCACCTCACTGCAGGTGGTGCAGCACCTGCCGCTGGACCTGCGCGCCACCGTGGTCACCCACAGCCCGGCCGTGGCGGTGGCGCTGGCGGGGCACCTGCAGATCGAGGTGCTGGTGCTGGGCGGCCGGTTGTTCCGCCATTCCATGGTGAATGTGGGCGCCAGCGTGGTCGAGGCCGCCGCGCAGTTGCGGGCCGACCTGTACCTGATGGGCGTGACCGGTGTGCATGCCGAGGCCGGCTTGACCACGGGCGATTTTGAGGAGGCAGCCGTCAAGCGCGCCCTGCACCAGCGGGCGGCAGAAACGGTGGTGCTGGCCTCACTCGACAAGCTGGGCACGGCATCGCCATTCAGTGTGGCCCCCTTGCGCGAGCTGGCCGCGCTGGTGGTGCCCGCCGCCACGCCGCAGGCGCTGCGCAAAAAACTGCAGGCCGGTGGCGCCAAGGTGGAGATCGCTGGAAGCTGATCAGGCCATCAGACAGCAGCGGCGCCAGCACCTTGGCGCAGGTGCGTGACCAGGGCTGCCGCAAAGCCCGTCAGCACCGCACCCTTGCGCACGCAGATCTGCAGATCGCGCTGCGCCCAGGGCTCGTCCAGCTCCACCAGCACCGGCGGCTCGCTCAGGCCCGCCACCTGCAGGGCCGCGCCCCGGGGCACCAGGCCAATGCCCACGCCCGCGCCCACCATGCGGCACACAGCCTCGAAGCTGCGCACCTGGATGCGCACGTCCAGGTGCCGCCCCAGCGCGGCGGCGGCGTTCATCGTGAAGGTGTGGATGGCCGAACCCGCGTGCAGCATCACAAAGGCCTGGTCCAGCACCTCGGCAAAACCCACACGACCGCGCCCTGCCAGCGCATGGCCTGCGGGCACGATAAGCACCAGGCGGTCCTGCCGGTAAGGTGCCAGCTCCACCCCGGCGCCTGTGCCGCTGTCCGCCAGCACGCCCACCTCGATCTCGCCGTTGGCCACGGCGACCACAATCTCGGCGCTGGTGCGCTCTTCCAGGCTCACGCTGACCTGGGGGTGCTGCTGGAGGAAGCCTGCCAGGTCGTCGGGCAAAAAGGTGTGGGTGGCGTGTGTGTTGGCCCATAGGCTCACGTGGCCGCGAATGCCGGTGGCAAACGGCGAAAGGTTGGCATGCATCTGCTCGATGCTGGCCAGCACCTGGCGGGCGTTGCGCAGCAGGGCCTCGCCCGCGCGGGTCAGCGCCACACCCCGCGTCTGGCGCTCGACAACGAGGTGTTCAGCGCCTCCTCCAGCCGCCGCAGCCGGTGGCTGGCCGACGACGGCGCCAGGTAGGCACGCGCGGCGCCGCGTGTGAGGTTGCGCTCTTCGGCAATGGCCACAAACAGGCGCAGGTCGGTGAGGTCGTAGTGCAAGGCGGGCTCCTTGTGTTCGTTAAATACGAACGCATGGTTGCAGGATCAGCAATTGTGCATTGCGGCATGCAAAGGCAGGATGCCAGCCTTCCCGATACAAAGTACGCAAATCGTTCGGCCTAACCGTACGAAATGCTCTGACCCGACACATGCCCTGGAAAAACTGGTCCTCCGAACGCCTTGGTCTTGCCCTCGCCATCCTGGCGGCGCTGGGCTTCTCCTTCAAAGCCATCTTTGTGAAACTGGCCTATGCCGTGCCCCAGGCGGTGCCGGTGGATTCCGTCACCCTGCTGTGCCTGCGCATGGCGTTTTCTGTGCCCGTATTCGCCTGGGTGGGCTGGCGCGCCAGCC
>Ga0187844_10001614_pt1 | contig 16923 bp, 14 predicted proteins | sample SpaLakP09_SKY_50_FD_134517 | JGI IMG/M metagenome (GOLD analysis project Ga0187844, IMG submission 134517) | Oligotrophic lake water microbial communities from Sparkling Lake, Wisconsin, USA - SP09_SKY_50 | ecosystem: Environmental > Aquatic > Freshwater > Lake | place: USA: Sparkling Lake...
ACGCCAGCCTAGCCGCCGCCGATCTGGTGATCTGCCAGACCGGCTGCATCAGCCACGACGCCTACTGGCGCGTCAAGGACCACTGCAAGCGCCACGGCAAACGCTGCGTCTTTGTCGACAAGCCAAGTGCCAGCAGCCTGCAGCGAGCGTTGGGCTCGCTGGCTGTTGTCGATGCCGCGAAAGGCGGACGGATCGACGAGAAGTGAGGTGGCAGCCAGCCGGGCCCGCCCACTACGCCAGCTTGCCGATTTGCAGCATTTCCCGCACCAGGGCGATATGAGCCTGACGTTGCTCGGCAAGGAGTTCGGGATCGTTTTCGCCCTGGATCAACTGCCAGAAAATTGCATGCAGGCCGGGTGAAATCAGCAACCAGGGTGCTCGAGTGATTGCACCCTCGCGCAGGTTGCCCTGGGCAATGCCTATGCGCACCAGCTTCTCGATGGTTGCCAGGTAGGGGTCAACGGCGACAGCCCGCCACTTCGCCACCCGCTCTGGAACGCGGGAACCATCTGCGAACAGCAGGCGCAAGGCCTGCATGGTCTGGCGTTGCGACAGCCGCTCGTACATCGGGTTGAGAACTTGCTCCACGAGCACATCCACGGTGACCGCCCCCACTACAGGCACGCCAGTTCCGTCGGTCAAGATGGGCGTCAGTGCCCGTTCCAGCAGCGCCTCAAAGAGGTCGTCCTTGCTCTTGAAGTGCGTGTAGATCCCACCCTTTGACAAGCCGGCCATGGCGGCGATGTCGTCAATGCTGGTGGACGCAAAGCCTCGCGTGGCGAAGGCTTCAAGCGCCGCATCCAGTATTTGGTTGACCCGCACCAGGGCCGGCAGGCGCTGTCGAGTGGGTGGCGCGGATTCGGGCGCGTCGATGTCGTTGAGGTGGTTCATTGAGGTTCAGCGGCTCCTGAGCGTTCCCGGCCACTATGGCTGTCATGGCCGCATGGTATCCGGGGGGGGGTTGCTCAATGCCTGCACTCTTACATACCGACCGGTCGGTTTTTATGATCTAGATCAAGTGGGCGGATGTGGGCGCCACCTAGAGTCTCTTCACCGATCTTGGCCCTCAACAAACCGCTCACGGACTCGCTGAAGCGGGAAGGAACACAAGCCCCATGCGCAACGATGTCCCCGATGACTCCGCAGCCGCCCGGCTGGACCAGCAGGTTCACGCGGCACTGGCCCGTGCCACCTCCTCACTTTCGCCAGCAGCGCTGATGCTGGCCGTGGCCGATTGGGGCGCGCACCTGAGCACGTCGCCCGGCAAGCAGATGACCCTGACCCGCCTGGCGCTGCGGCAGGCCGAGCAACTGGCCGGCTACCTGCGTGAAGCAGCCAGGACGCCAGCCGGTGCGGCACGGGCACTGATCGAGCCACCCGCGCAAGACCGGCGCTTTGCCGCGCCGGAGTGGCGCCAGTTTCCCTTCAACCTATGGCACCAGTCCTTCCTGCTGAGCCAGCAATGGTGGGAAGCGGCCACTCACGGCGTCACCGGCGTGGAAAAGCCGCACGAGAACGTGGTTGCTTTTGCTGCCCGCCAGTGGCTGGACATGTTCTCGCCCGGCAACCAATTGGCCACCAACCCGCTGCTACTGCGCCGTACCGCCGAAGAGGGCGGCGCCAACCTGCAGCGCGGCCTGCTGAACTGGCTGAACGACGTCGAACGCCAGGCCAGCGGCGCCGCACCGGCCGGTGTCGAGCAGTTCACCTTGGGTCGCGATCTGGCTGCCACGGCGGGTCAGGTGGTGCTGAAAAACCGGGTGATGGAGCTGATCCAGTACACGCCGACCACCACTACCGTGCACCCGGAACCCATCCTGTTGGTGCCGGCCTGGATCATGAAGTTCTACATCCTCGATCTGACGCCGCAGAACTCGCTGATCCGCTACCTTGTCGACCAGGGCCACACGGTGTTTTGCATCTCGTGGAAAAACCCCGGCGAAGCCGAGCGCGACCTGGGCATGGACGACTTCCTGGCCGAGGGCTTGCATGCCGCCCTGGCCGCCGTGAACGCCATCTTGCCCAAGCGCCGGGTGCATGCCGCCGGCTATTGCCTGGGCGGCACCCTGCTTGCCATCGCCGCCGCGGCCATGGCCCGCGACGGTGACGAGCGCCTGGCTTCGGCCACCTTCTTCGCCGCGCAAACCGACTTCAGCGAGCCTGGCGAGCTGGGCCTGTTCATTAGCGAAAGCCAAGTCAGCCTGCTGGAGGCCCAGATGGCTGAGACCGGCTACCTGAAAGGCAGCCAGATGGCCGGCGCATTCCAGATGCTGCGCTCCTACGACCTGCTGTGGTCACGCCTGGTGCATGACTATCTGCAGGGAGAGCGTGAGCCCATGAACGAGCTCATGGCCTGGAACGCCGACGCTACGCGCATGCCCGCGAAGATGCATTCGCAGTACCTGCGACGCCTGTTCCTGAACGACGACCTCAGCGAAGGCCGCTACCCGGTGGCCGGCCGGCCGGTGTCGCTGGGTGACATCACGCTGCCCATGTTCATGGTGGGGACCACGACCGACCATGTCGCGCCCTGGCGCTCGGTGCACAAGCTGCACTACCTGAGCCCGGCCGAGATTACCTTCGTGCTGACCAGTGGCGGCCACAACGCCGGCATCGTCAACCCGCCGACCGAAGGCTCGCGCCGCCACTACCAGCTGCTGCAACGCGAGGCCGGAGGCAACTACCTGGCGCCGGACGACTGGCTGGCCGCAGCGCCCACCACGCCGGGCTCCTGGTGGCCGGCCTGGCAGACCTGGCTGGCCGAGCGTTCCGGCCCGCCTATCAAAGCACCTCGCACGGGCAGCGCCGCCTTCCCCTCTGTCGGGCCTGCCCCCGGCACCTACGTTCTGGAGAAATGACATGAATGACATGCGCTTGGCCTTGCAAGGCAAGAAGGGTCTGGTCGTCGGCATCGCCAACGAACAAAGCATCGCCTGGGGCTGCGCCCGCGCCTTTCGCGCAGCCGGGGCCGAACTCGCCGTGACCTGGTTCAACGACAAGGCACGTCCGCACGTGGAACCGCTGGCCCGCCAGCTGGATGCCACCATCGCGATGCCGCTGGACGTGGAGCAGCCCGACCAGCTCGAAGCCGTGTTTGCCGCCATCACCCAGCAGTGGGGACGGCTGGACTTTGTGCTGCATTCCATTGCTTTCGCGCCCAAGAGCGACCTGCACGGGCGTGTGGCCGACAGCTCACGGGAGGGCTTCTCTCGCGCCATGGACATTTCTTGTCATTCCTTTGCGCGCATGGCCCATCTGGCCGAGCCGCTGATGAAGGACGGCGGCAGCCTGCTGACCATGAGCTATGTCGGCGCAGAAGAGGTCATCCCCGGTTACGGCCTGATGGGCCCGGTGAAGGCAGCGCTGCAGTCCAGCACCCGCTATCTGGCGGCCGAGCTGGGCCCACGCGGCATCCGAGTCAACGCCGTTTCGCCGGGACCGCTGGCCACGCGCGCGGCGTCAGGCATCCCCAACTTCGACGGCCTGCTGTCACAAGCCCTGGAGCGCGCACCGCTGCGCCGCCTCGTCGACATTGACGACGTCGGCGCGTTATGCGCCTTTCTGGTGGGCGACGGGGCCAAGGTCATCACCGGCAACACCCTGTACGTCGACGCCGGCTTTCACATCCTCGGTTGAAGCACACCATGACGAGCCCATCATCCCCTTCAATGCAGCGCCATCCGTTGCGCGGTGTGGCGGCGGCCGTGGCCGTCTGTTGCCTGGCCGGCTGTGCGTCCATGGCCCCGGTGGACGAAACGCCAGCCCTGCCCGTCGCCCCCTGTTATCCGAACCAGGCGTGCGCCGCGGGCAACGGCGTGGGCAACGGCGTGCGCGCCGCCAACCTGGGCTGGCAGGATCATTTCGCCGATCCAAGGCTTCAAGGCTTGATCGCGCAAGCGCTGCAGAACAACCGCGACCTGCGCATCGCCGTATTGCGCGTGCAGGAGGCCGCTGCAACCTATGGCATCCGGCGCGCAGATCGCTACCCGACCCTCGGCCTGGGCTTGGATGCCAGCCGCGGCCGCGTGCCGGGCGACCTCAACCCCAGCGGCCGGCCGGTCACTGCCAGCCAGTACCAGGTCGGCCTGGGTTCCAGCGCCTGGGAGCTGGACTTTTGGGGCCGGGTGCGCAGCTTGCAGGACGCGGCGCTGCAGAATTTTCTGGCGACGGACGAGGCCCGCAAGGCCGTCGAACTGGCGCTGGTGGCGCAGGTGGCCGATGGCTACCTGATGCTGCGCGAACTGGAAGAACGGGTGGTGCTGGCTCAGCGCAGCATCGCCAGCCGCGAAGAGTCTTTGCGCATCTTCACACGGCGCCATGAAGTAGGCGCGATCTCGCGCCTGGAGCTCACGCAGGTGCAGACCCTGCTGGCCCAGGCCAGGCTTGTGGGCGCACAACTGGCACAGGCGCAGGCGGCACAGGCCCATGCTCTGACCCGGTTGGTTGGCTCCAGCATCGCCGCGGCCGAGCTGCCGGGTGCCTTCAACGACAACACCGTGATGCAAGTGCTGCGGCCCGGTCTGCCCTCTGATTTGCTGGCAAGCCGGCCCGACATCATCGCCGCCGAGCACCGCCTGCGTGCGGCCAACGCCAATATCGGGGCTGCGCGGGCGGCATTCTTCCCGCGCATCACGCTGACGGGCAGCATGGGCACGGCCAGCACCCAGTTGGATGGTTTGTTCGAGGGTGCCGGCCGCGCCTGGGCCATCGCGCCCAGCGTCACCCTGCCCATCTTCGACGGCGGCCGCAACCGCGCCGGCCTGCAACTGGCCGAGGTGCACCGCAACCTGGCCGTGGCCGAGTACGAGAAGGCGGTGCAGAACGCCTTCCGCGATGTCTCTGACGCCCTGTCAGCGCAGCAGTGGCTGGCCGAACAGGTGCTCATCCAGAGGGCCAGTCTGGTGGCGCAGACGGAACGCGCGCGCCTGGCCCAGCTGCGCTACGACAACGGCGCCGCCGCCTTTCTGGAAGTGCTGGACGCGCAACGCGACCTGCTGTCCGGCGAGCAACAACTGGTGCAGACGCGCCGCGCTCTGCTCTCGGCCCGGGTGGGTCTGTACGCCGCGCTGGGCGGTGGGTCACAGCGCCTGACCGCCACCGAACAACCCGTCAACTGACGCACCTTCTTTGAATGCAAATCCCATGAACACCGATCTCCGGAAAAAAATGATCCCCGCCATCATCGCGGTAGCCCTTGGCGCTGCCGCCTGGTACGGCTGGTCGCGGCTGCAGCCCAGCGGCCCGGGCAATGCGTTTGTCAGCGGCAATGGCCGTATCGAGGCCACCGAGATCGACGTGGCCACCAAACTCGCCGGGCGCGTTGAAAACATCCTGGTCGGCGAAGGCGACTTCGTCACCGCCGGCCAGGTGCTGGGCACGATGCAGATCCAGACCCTGGAAGCCCAACGCGACGAAGCGCGTGCCCACCACCAGCAGACGCACACCGCAGTCTCCACCGCCCTGGCCCAGGTGGCGGTGCGCGAAGGCGACCGAGCCGCCGTGCTGGCGATGGTGACGCAGCGGGAGACCGAGTTGGACGCCGCGCAGCGCCGGCTCAAGCGTTCAGAGGCGCTGTCCAGCGAGGGCGCGTCGTCGCAGCAAGAGCTCGACGACGACCGAGCCCGCGTGCGTGGCGTGCAAGCAGCCGTGGGCGCAGCCCAGGCGCAGGCAGCGGCAGCGCAGGCGGCCATCGCCGCAGCCCGCGCCCAGGTGGTGGGCGCGCAGGCGATGGTGGTGGCCAGCCAGGCGACCATCGCGCGCATCGAGGCCGACATCGCCGACAGTCAGCTCAAGGCCCCGCGCGATGGCCGCGTTCAGTACCGCATCGCCCAGCCTGGTGAAGTGCTGGGCGGCGGGGGCAAGGTGCTGAACCTGGTCGACCTGTCGGACGTGTTCATGACCTTCTTCCTGCCCGAGGCTGCAGCCGGCCGCGTGCCGCTAGGCACCGAGGTGCGGGTGGTGCTGGACGCCGCGCCAGACTTTGTGCTCCCGGCCAAGATCAGCTTTGTGGCCGCCACCGCGCAGTTCACGCCCAAAACGGTGGAAACCGCCAGCGAGCGGCAGAAGTTGATGTTCCGAGTCAAGGCGCAGATCAACCGTGAGCTGCTGCAAAAGAACCTGAAGCAGGTCAAGACCGGACTGCCCGGCATGGCCTGGGTCAAGCTGGAGGCTGACGCGCCTTGGCCCAGTGAGTTGGCCGTCAAGGTGCCTACGCCATGACAGGCCCCAACTGCGCGGCGGCCACAGGCGCAGCGCCTGCCGCCGCTGTCGCCCACATCACCGGCGTGCAGCTGCACTACGGCAGCACCATAGCGCTGGATGGCATTGACCTGGATATCCCTTCTGGCCGTATGGTCGGGCTGATCGGTCCCGACGGCGTGGGCAAGTCAAGCCTGCTGTCGCTGCTGTCCGGCGCGCGTGCGGTGCAGCAGGGTCGAGTGGAGGCGCTTGGAGGGGACATGGCCAGCAAGCGGCACCGCGACCGTGTCTGCCCGCGCATCGCCTACATGCCGCAGGGACTGGGCAAGAACCTCTACCCCACCTTGTCGGTGGAAGCAAACCTGCAGTTCTTCGCCCGCCTCTTCGGCCACGGTGCGCGCGAGCGCCGCCGCCGCATCGACGAGCTGACGCAGAGCACCGGGCTGCACAAGTTTCTGGCGCGCCCGGCGGGCAAGCTCTCGGGCGGCATGAAGCAAAAGCTGGGCCTGTGCTGCGCGCTGATCCACGACCCCGACCTGCTGATACTCGACGAGCCCACCACCGGCGTCGACCCGCTCGCGCGGGCGCAGTTCTGGGACCTGATCGCACGCATCCGCAGCCAGCGCCCCGGCATGAGCGTGGTGGTGGCCACCGCCTACATGGACGAGGCCCAGCGTTTTGACTGGCTGGTGGCCATGGACGCCGGCCGTGTGCTGGCCACCGGAACACCGGCCGAGTTGCTGCAACGCACCGGCACCGACACGCTGGAAACCGCCTTCATCCGCTTGCTGCCTGAAGAAAAAACGCGCGGCCATGCGGCGGTGGTGATTCCGCCGCTGCCCGAGGGCGATGGCACTGCCGCCGACATCGCCATCGAGGCGCGCGAGCTGACCATGCGCTTTGGCGACTTCGTGGCCGTGGACCATGTGAGCTTTCGCATTCGGCGCGGCGAGATCTTCGGCTTTCTGGGCTCCAACGGCTGCGGCAAGTCCACCACCATGAAGATGCTGACCGGCCTGCTGCCGGCCAGCGAAGGCCAGGCCTGGCTGTTCGGCGCCGAGGTGGACCCCAAGGACATCGACACGCGCCGGCGTGTGGGCTATATGTCGCAGGCCTTCTCGCTGTACGGCGAGCTCACGGTGCAGCAGAACATGGTGCTGCATGCGCGTTTGTTCCATGTACCCGAGGCCGACATCCCCGCGCGCGTGGCCGAGATGGTGGCGCGCTTCGGCCTAGAGGAAGCCATCGACAGCCTGCCCGACAGCCTGCCGCTGGGCATACGACAGCGCCTGTCACTGGCCGTGGCGATGGTGCACCAGCCGGAGCTACTGATCCTGGACGAACCCACCTCGGGCGTGGACCCGGTGGCGCGCGACAACTTCTGGCGCCTGCTGATCGAACTCTCGCGCCGCGACCGCGTCACCATCTTCATCTCGACCCACTTCATGAACGAGGCCGAGCGCTGCGACCGCATGTCGCTGATGCACGCAGGCCGGGTACTGGTTAGCGACACGCCGGCCAACATCGTGGCCCAACGCGGCGCGGCCACGCTGGAGCATGCTTTCATCGACTACCTGGTGGAAGCCGGTGGCGGCACGCCCGAAGCAACCCAGGCCCCGGCGAGCGCACCCGACCCGGCCCCATCCGCCGCCTCGGGTACGGCGGCGCCGCACCCACACGCCTTCAGCCTGGGCCGCGCCCTGAGCTACAGCTGGCGAGAAACCCTGGAGCTGCTGCGCGATCCGGTGCGCGGCGGCCTGGCCCTGGTCGGCTCTCTGGTGCTGATGTTCGTGATGGGCTTTGGCATCAGCATGGATGTGGAAAACCTGCGTTATGCCGTACTCGACCGCGACCAGACCACGCTGAGCCAAAACTACGCGCTCAATCTGTCGGGCTCTCGCTACTTCATCGAACAGCCCCCCCTGCGCGACTACGGCGACCTGGACCGCCGCCTGCGCAGTGGTGAACTGTCGCTGGCCATCGAGATCCCTCCGGGCTTTGCGCGCAGCGTGCAGCGCGGAGCGCCCGCACAGATCGGTGCCTGGGTCGACGGGGCCATGCCGCAGCGCGCCGAGACCGTGCAGGCCTACCTGCAGGGCATGCACCAAGGCTGGCTGGTGGAGCAGATGCGTGCACAGCTTGGCATTGAGTTCGCCGGTCAGGCCAGCGTCGAAACCCGCTTTCGCTACAACCCCGACGTGAAGAGCCTGCCGGCCATGGTGCCGGCCGTCATCCCGCTGCTGCTGCTGATGCTGCCGGCCATGCTGACGGCGCTGGCCGTGGTGCGCGAGAAAGAGCTGGGGTCGATCCTCAACCTCTACGTCACGCCGGTCACTCGCCTGGAGTTCCTGCTCGGCAAACAACTGCCCTATGTGGCGCTGGCGATGCTGAACTTCCTGCTGATGGTGTTGCTGGCCGTCACCATTTTCGACGTGCCCGTCACCGGCAGCTTTGCCACCCTGGCGCTGGCCACGCTGGTGTACTGCGTCGTCTCCACCGGCATTGGCCTGCTGGCCTCCACCTTCACCAACAGCCAGATCGCGGCCATGTTCTTCACCATGGTGGGCACCATGCTGCCGGCGGTGCAGTTCGCCGGCATGGTCAATCCGGTGTCTTCGCTCGAAGGCAGCGGCCGCCTGATCGGCGAGATCTTCCCGACCACCTACATGCTCACCGTCAGTCGCGGCGTGTTCAACAAGGCGCTCGGTTTCGCGGAGCTGCAGGGCGCCTTCTGGCCCCTGCTGATCGCGGTGCCGGTCGTGCTGGGTGCCACCGTGCTGCTGCTGAAGAAACAGGATGCCTTAGATGCAACGAATGCTGGCCAACGTCTACCGCCTGGGCGTGAAGGAACTGTGGAGCCTGGTACGCGACCCGATGATGCTGGTGCTGATCGTGTTTTCCTTCACCTTCACCATCTACACCGCCGCCACCTCGGCGCCCGAGACCCTGCACAACGCGCCGATCGCCATCGTCGATGAGGACTCCTCGCCGCTTTCCTTGCGCATCGCCTCGGCCTTCTACCCGCCGCACTTCACGCCGCCGGCCATGATCACGCTCGGCGAGGTCGACCCCGGCCTGGACGCGGGCAAGTACAGCTTCGCACTGATCATCCCGCCGAACTTTCAGCGCGATGTGCTGGCCGAGCAGGCCCCGGCCCTGCAGTTGAACGTGGATGCCACGCGCATGAGCCAGGCCTTTGCGGGCAGTGGCAATGTGCAGCAGATCGTGCTGGCCGAGGTGAACGAGTTTGTGCAGCACTACCGCGGTGCAACCGCATTACCGGTGGAGTTGGCGATGCGCATGCGCTTCAACCCTGCGCTGGAGCCGTCCTGGTTCGGCGCACTGATGGAGATCATCAACAACGTCACCATGCTGTCGATCGTGCTCACCGGCGCGGCGCTGATCCGTGAGCGCGAGCACGGCACCATCGAACACCTGCTGGTGATGCCGGTGACCCCTGCCGAGATCATGCTGGCCAAGGTGTGGTCGATGGCGGCGGTGGTGCTGCTGGCGGCCACGCTGTCGCTGCTGTTCGTGGTGCAGGGCCTGCTGGCGGTGCCGGTGCAGGGCTCGGTACTCTTGTTCCTGGCGGGTGCCACGCTGCACCTGTTTGCCACCACCTCCATGGGCGTGTTCATGGCCACCGTGGCTCGCAACATGCCGCAATTCGGCATGTTGCTGATGCTGACCCTGCTGCCGCTGCAACTGCTGTCGGGCGGCAGAACACCACGCGAAAGCATGCCCGACTTCGTGCAGAACCTGATGCTGGTCGCCCCCACCACCCACTTCGTGGAACTGGGCAGCGCCATCCTCTACCGCGGTGCAGGCATCGGCGTGGTGTGGACATCCTTCCTGTTTCTGTTCGCGATCGGCGCCGTACTGTTCTGGTTGTCCTTGTCGCGTTTCCGAAAAACCATCAGCCAAATGGCTTGACTGGTCCTCCCACTCTCACTTTTTTATCTGAGGAGACTGCCGTGAGCGTCGATACCCAACTTCCACTGCACCTGACCAAGGCACAACTGGCCTTTTGGCTGAGCACCACCGCGCTGCTTCAGGACGGCCGCCAGCGCTGGCTGGAACATGCCACGAAGACCATCGGCGAGAACATCGAAGAGACGCAGGCTGTGGCTTCGCAACTGCACAGCTGCGAAGACTGGCAGGCCCTGGCGGCATTGCCGGGGCATGCTGCCTGGCGTTTGATGAACCGCCAGATGGGAGGTCTGCAGGCCATCGCGCAGACCGCGCTGTCCAACCAGGCGCAATGGGGCACCGGCTGGCAACAGGCCCTGGCCGCCTGGCAACAAGCCTCGGCCCAGGCCCTCAGTTTGGCCGGCAACGCCATGCCCCTGCACGCCAGCTTGAACGAGTTCGTGAAACTGTGGCGCCCGCTGCCGGCTGCAGCGGCCGAATCAGTGAACAAAGCCACGGCGAAAGGAAAGGCCAACCATGGCTGAGCAGCACCCTCGTACCGCCCTGGTTACCGGCGGCCTTGGCGGCCTGGGCGAAGCGATCGCCCGGAGCCTGCACGATGCTGGCCACAAGGTGCTCGTCACGCACTCGCTGGGCAACGACCATGTGCCAGCCTGGCTGGCGCAGCAAGCCGACGCTGGTTACCGTTTCCGCGCCTACGCCGTGGACGTGGCCGATTTCGAAGCCTGCCAGCACTTGGCCGCGCAGCTGGCCGACGACGGCCAGACCATCGACATCCTGGTCAACAACGCCGGCATCACCCGCGACGCCACCCTGCGCAAGCTCAGCCATGAACAATGGGATGTGGTGCTGCGCACCAATCTCGATTCGGTGTTCAACATGAGCAAGCACTTCATCGACGGCATGGCGACGCGCGGCTGGGGCCGCATCGTCAACATCTCGTCCATCAACGGCTCGAAGGGGCAGTTCGGCCAGGCCAACTACGCCGCGGCCAAGGCCGGCATGCATGGCTTCACCAAATCCCTGGCCCAGGAAGTCGCCAGAAAGGGCGTCACCGTCAACACGGTGTCGCCGGGCTATCTGGACACCAAGATGGTGGCAGCCGTGCCCAGGGAGGTTCTGGAGAGCCAGATCGTTGCCCAGATCCCCGTCGGCCGGCTTGGAAGGCCCGCAGAGATCGCCGGTCTGGTGGCCTTCATCGCCAGCGACACAGCGGCTTTCATGACCGGCAGCAACGTCGCCATGAACGGCGGCCAGCACATGGATTGAATCCCTTCTCCGAGGCCCAGCAAGCAACATGACCCCAACCCCACAGGAGCCCGGCTTGAAACTCATCAGCAACCGCACTTTTGACGAGATCGCCGTCGGCGACAGCGCCTGCATCGAACGCACGCTCAGCACCCAGGACATCCAGCTCTTCGCCATCCTCTCGGGCGATGTGAATCCTCAGCACCTGGACGCCGAATACGCCGCCTCCACGCGCTTTCACGGCGTCATCGCCCATGGCATGTGGGGCGGCGCACTGATCTCGGCCGTGCTGGGCACACGGCTGCCGGGGCCGGGCACGGTGTACCTGGGCCAGACGCTGAAGTTCCGAGCGCCCGTGCACGTGGGCGACACCCTTGCCATCCGCGTCACCGTGGCCAGCCGCGACGAAGCCAAGAAGCTGCTCACGCTGGCCTGCAGCTGCACCAACCAGAAGGGCCAGGTGGTGATCGACGGCGAAGCCACCGTGCTCGCACCCACCGAGAAAATCGAACGCGCCAGCACCACCCTGCCCGAGGTGCGGCTGAGCAGCGGCGACGGCCTGCAACGGCTGCTAGCCCGTGTGCGCCCGCTGGGCACTATCCGCGTGGCGGTGGTGCACCCCTGCGACGCGCTCAGCCTGGCCGGAGCCATGGACGCCCACGCCGCCGGCCTGATCGAGCCGGTGCTGGTGGGCCCGCGCGCGCGCCTGGAAGCGGTGGCCGCGCAAGCCGGCCTCTCGCTGCAGGGCATCGCGATCGAAGACGTGCCGCACAGCCACGCGGCGGCGGCGCGGGCCGCGCAGATGGCCGGTCAAGGCGAGGTCGAGGCCTTGATGAAGGGCAGCCTGCATACCGACGAGCTGATCAGTGCGGTGCTCAATGCCGCCGCCGGGCTGCGCACGAAGCGTCGCCTGAGCCACTGCTTCCTGATGCAGACACCCAGCTACCCGCGCCCCTTCATCATCACCGACGCGGCCATCAACATCGCCCCCACCCTGCCCGACAAGGCCGACATCGTGCGCAATGCCATCGACCTGGCCCACGCCATCGGCGTGGCCCAGCCGCGGGTGGCCATCCTGGCCGCAGTTGAAACCGTCAACCCGGCGATGCAGGCCACGCTGGACGCCGCCGCTCTGTGCAAAATGGCCGACCGTGGCCAGATCACGGGCGCACTGCTCGACGGGCCGCTGGCCTTCGACAACGCAGTCTCTATCGCGGCGGCGCGCATCAAGGGCATCACCTCGGACGTGGCCGGCCAGGCCGACGTGCTGGTGGTGCCCGACCTGGAAAGCGGCAACATACTGGCCAAACAGCTGGAGTACATGGGCGACGCGTCCACCGCCGGCATCGTGATGGGAGCCAAGGTGCCCATCGTGCTGACCAGCCGCGCCGATTCACGCGAGACACGCATCGCCTCCTGCGCGATCGCCCTGCTCCTGGCCTGCCACTACCGCAGCACGCCGCCATGAGCAGCGCCGACCACCACAGTCCCGAGGCCCAGGACGGCCTGATCCTGGTGCTGAACTGCGGCTCATCCAGCATCAAGTTCGCGCTCTTCGATGCCAGCCGATCGCCGCTGCCGCGCACACCGCTGTGGCGCGGCAAGGTGCAGGGCATCGGGGGCCCGGCACCCGTGTGCGAGGAATCCGGCCTGGCGCCGCAAGCCCTGGTGCTGGATGCCGACAAGCCGCAACACGCCGCCTTGGCCCACATCCAGCAACGGATCTTGCAGCGCCTGGCCGGGCGGGCGCTGCAGGCCGTGGCCCACCGCGTGGTGCATGGCGGCAGTCGCTACTTCGCGCCGGTGCGCGTGGACGCGGGTGTGCTGGCCGACCTGCGCTCGTTCATCCCTCTGGCGCCATTGCACCAGCCCTTCGCGCTGGAGGCCATCGAGGCGCTGCTAGCCACCAGTCCCGATCTACCCCAGGTGGCCTGCTTCGACACCGCCTTCCACCACAGCCTACCGGTGGTCGAGCAGATGCTGCCCCTGCCCTATGCCATGTGGCAGCGCGGACTGCGTCGCTACGGCTTCCACGGCCTGTCCTACGAGTACTTGTCGGTGGTTCTGCCCGAGCGGCATGGCGAGCGAGCCCGCGGCCGCGTGATCGCGGCCCACCTGGGCAGTGGTGCCAGCCTGTGCGCCTTGCAGGGCCTGCGCAGCGCGGCCACCACCATGGGCTTCTCGGCACTGGACGGCCTGATGATGGGCACCCGCACCGGCGCGCTGGACCCGGGCGCGCTGCTCTACCTGATGGAAGTTGAAAAGCTGTCGCCCGCGCAGGTGGGGCACCTGCTGTACCACGACTCGGGTTTGCTGGGCGTCTCAGGCCTGTCGTCGGAGCCGCGCGTGCTGCTGGCCCATGAAGACCGCGACGATGCCGTGGGCGAGCAGGCGCGCGCTGCGCTGGCGCTGTATGTGCGGCGCATCGTGCGTGAAATAGGTTCCTTGGTGGCGGTGCTTGGAGGGCTCGATCTGCTGGTCTTCACCGCCGGTGTGGGCGAGCACAGTGCGCCGATGCGCGAACGGATCTGCCGCGAGCTCGGTTTTCTGGGCCTTGCGCTGGACGCCACCGCAAACGCGGGCAACGAGTATCTGATCTCCAGCCCATCAAGCCGGGCCGCCGTGGCGGTCGAGCCGACCAATGAAGAGTGGGTCGCAGCACAACAAGCGCTGACCTGCCGGCAAGACATATCGCCAGGCTGCAATCTCCCCCACGCAGGCTAGTCTTGCGGTGCGACCCTAAAGCTCGCGCAGCGTAAGCCACTGGTGCCAGCGGCCAGCAGCGTGCGTTGGGCTGGCTGGCTGTGGTCGATGCAAAAAAAGCCGGGGGGTCTGGCGAAAAGTGAGGTGCGCCCTTGCGACTCAGACAGGCAAGACGGCCATCTCACGAGCCTGGAAAACATTGCCTTCAGGGTCATGACCGTCGCAGGCGGTGAAGCCCGCCGCAGTCCATTCCCTCGCCGCCGGATGGAGTCGCCCGCCGAGTTCTGCAGCCTTGGCCCGTGCCTTCGCAATGCTCGACACCGGCAGGCATATCTTGATGGGCGTTTCTTCCCGGATGGCGGGCGGACAGGTGATCTCGATCGCTGCAGCAATCTCATTGGGGATGCCGTGAACGACGACCTGGAACCCCTCCTCGTTCAAGACGATGTGGTCGCGGTCTCTGTGGACTTCAACCATCTCGGCGATCTCGCGGTAGAAACGAGCCAGTGCATCAATGTCTTTGGCGAAGATCACGACGCTGGGTTTAGGGCGTGCTTGTGGTTTTGGGTTGCTGTTCATTGCGTGCCTTTGCTCAGAAAGTGTTCGACAACTGGGAAGGCCAGGGCTGGGCATCACTTCGCACGCACTGCATGCGTCGTCCTCCAGTGATAGGTCAGCGATGCAACGATGCACTTCGCCAACGCATCTTCCGGGATCTTGTCTTCCAACGCGAACACGATCGCTCGGTTCCCTTCGAATTTGAAATCATCCGGAAAAAGGGTTCTTAAAGTATCGACCAGATCGGTAAGCACCGAACTTTGCAGCAACTGCGGCATTGGCAAGCGCCACGGCAAACGCTGCGTCTTCGTCGACAAGCCCAGCGCCAGCAGCCTGCAGCGGGCGTTGGGAACGCTGGCTGTGGTCGATGCGCCGAAGGCCGGGGTGTCTGGCGAGAGGTGACTCGACAGCCTGCCGCTGTCAGACAAACGGACTCGTGATCCAAGCCTGATCACGAGAATCATCCATCCTCGAATTCGCGCGCCCCGAGTCTGCTGCTAGTTCGCCGTCGGCAGAGGCAGCAAAAAGAGGTCCCGATCGATGCCGTCCGGGAAGGTTTGCCGCCGTATCTTTGTTCCGCCAAGGCGATGGGCCAAGGCCCTGGCCTCATGGTTCTCGTCCTGCATATAGGTCTGGACTTCATCCCACTGCCAGATCTCATAGGCGCAGGCGATTGCGGCACGCGAGGCCTCCATGGCGATGCCGCGACCCCTTGCCTCGGGCAAGAGCCACCAGGTCAATTCTCTAGGCCACCCTGAACCTTGCCAGAAGCCGCAAACGCCCAGAAGTCTCTCGCTCTGTGATTCTTGAATGGCCCAGACGCCAAAGCCCTGCAGCGCCCAAGCCCTGATGTCGGCCGCCAATCTGATGTCTGCAGCGCCTGGAGTCAGCGGGCCGCCGTATGAGCAAGAGGCCTCGGCATCCGTATAAAAGCGGCGATACATCGCCTGGCACGCTGTGCTCGGAGGCACCAAAAGCATGCGACCGGTGGTGAGGGTGGGAATGCTCATTGAGGGTGCCGAGATAGTTGCGGCTGCGGCCAGGGGACATTCATATCGCCCCCCGGTGGATCAATTCTTGGTTGGCGCCAACACCGCGGGGCCCGTTGGCACCTTTGATGTCGCTCTTGAGGCAGCCACCTTGGCCAGTTGGACGATCCAGGGGTGGCTGTTGAAGTGCGACAGCAACTTGGCCTTTTGCGTTGCGGTCAGCGCTGACGCCTGGATCATCGCTGGCCATGCCTTGAAGGCCTTTGCGGCGCAGTCACGCAGCGCCTTGTGCGCGAGAGTCTCCTGCAGGCCAACCTGGGCGCAGAACAGTCGAACGAGTGCGGGGGTGAGGGATGGCTTTTCGCCGGGCTTGAACTTGAGCTTGGGCTGATTTTGGCTGTCGTCTGGGTTCAGAAGTGCAATGGCATGGCCCATCCGCTTGTTGTAGGCGCTGTAGCCGACGACATCGAAGGCCGGCGCGAGTGTCGGCGTCATGCCGTCGCTGTAAATCACGCCCATGTTTTTGAGGTGCATATCCGGGTTGCCAAGCATCTCGGACACGGCCAGGCGGCGCAGCAATTCCAGAACTGCCGCCGCGCCGAGTGAAGGCATGGCCATCATTACCTTCGCAACCTGGGAGTACGAAGAGCCGTACTTCTCCTCAGGCATCTTCATCAGGACTTGCGCGAAGTCCTCCCAATGGACGCGCTGATGCTTCCCCTTGACCTTGATGCGGTCGAAGCGTTCGACGGCGAGGAACTGTGTCTGGGCCTCGACATTTCCCAAGTCGTAGCTATGTTCCACGGCAAGCTTGCTCAATGGGGCCATGTAGGCCGTGCAAATGTCCACGCCGGCTGCCTCGGACAGGCGAAGAGACAGCTCTTCCAGTTCGGGCAGCAGCGGTTGTCCGACCACTGGAAGCTTGGCGATGATGTTTGTGTCACGGGACCGGTCTTTGGTCCGGCCAACGAACCGGTCACCGTCGACCATGACCGCCAGCTTCGGCTGAACGCCGGAGAGCGATTCGCCATCCTCCATGGCCGCGGTGAATACCGACTCCTCTAGCGCATCATTGTTCTGGGTCACGGCACGCGCCAGTTCTTGCTGGGTCAGGGTGTGAGGCACAACCGAAACATTGCCTGGCAGGCCGCGGCCGCAAGCGGCGAGCATCTCCATGTGGTCCTTTGCGTCGCAGCCGCGCAGCTCGGCCACCCGGTCGCGGAACACACCTTCGGGCAACAGGTTCTGCCAGAACGGCGGCAGCAGCCAACCCGTTCGCTCTGAGAGGCGTCCAGAC
>Ga0187844_10001615_pt1 | contig 16914 bp, 13 predicted proteins | sample SpaLakP09_SKY_50_FD_134517 | JGI IMG/M metagenome (GOLD analysis project Ga0187844, IMG submission 134517) | Oligotrophic lake water microbial communities from Sparkling Lake, Wisconsin, USA - SP09_SKY_50 | ecosystem: Environmental > Aquatic > Freshwater > Lake | place: USA: Sparkling Lake...
CCTTCAAGGTGCGCGGCATCGTGACCGATATGCACCTCTCGGTGCAGAGGTGCATATCGGTCACGATGCCGCGCACCTTGAAGGCGTAGATATCGTAATTTTTTCAAATGCAATTGCAGAAAGTAATTCCGAGATCAAGCGAGCCCAAGAATTAGGGCTTCCACTCCTCGCGCGTGCACAAGCGCTAGCCATTCTTATGTCTTCGAGCAAGAGTGTGGCTGTCGCTGGAACGCATGGAAAGACGACTACATCATCAATGTTGACTGTGGCACTTCAAGCGTGTGGAGTGGATCCATCTTTTGCAATTGGTGGATCTCTCACCGCCTCTGGTTCAAATGCTCACCGCGGAACCGGGGAACTCTTTGTGGCTGAGGCAGATGAATCAGATGGCTCATTCTTGGAGTACCGCCCGTTTAGCGCCATCGTGACGAATGTGGAACATGATCACGTTGACTTTTTTGCCACTGCAGAATCTGTGATGGATATTTTCACTGAGTTTGCGCAGTCAATTAGCCCAGAAGGATTCTTCATCTACTGTGGGGACGATTCCGGCGCGGTAAAGATTGCGGCGACGGATTTTTCCGCCACCAAGATTTCGTATGGGCAGGATGAAAACTCAGATCTACTCATCGACACAATTAAGTTGTTGCCAGGTGGCTCAAAAGCGCGTGCATTGTGGAAGGGGAGAGCGATTGGAACGATTGAAATACACGTTCCAGGCCATCACAATCTGCTCAATGCAGCTGCAGCGTTAGCAATGGGACTCTCTCTCGGTCAACCAGCGGCTGACTTGCTTGAAGGGTTGGCATCATTCCAAGGTGCCGGCCGTAGATTTGAACTCAAAGCGAGTATCGCAGGGATCAGAGTGATCGATGATTACGGTCATCATCCAACCGAAATCGATGTCACGCTGACAGCAGCCCGAAGATATGCCGGAGATGGTCGCGTCCTTGTGATCTTTCAACCTCATAGATACTCCAGGACTCAAGCATTTCTCGATCAGTTCGCACAGACTCTCGACCTTGCAGACCTTGCAATTCTTTTAGAAATTTATCCAGCGAGTGAAAAGCCAATAGCTGGCGTAAGTGCATCACTTATTGCCCAGAAGATGCAACGGGGCAAATTTATCCCCAATTTCCTTGAGGCATCGGAGGAGATAATCTCGATGGCAAAACCTGGAGATGTAATTCTCACTCTCGGTGCAGGAGATGTGAATTCCTTAGCGCCAATAATTGCGCAAGGTCTTGAGCGACGATTCGAAACTCCGTCCTCTCACTAATGTCAGCGCGCACTCGAAAGCTTCTCTCGCCTCCATTGGTGATCTTGGGAGTGGTGCTGATCGTATTGGCATACTTGCTGGGTTGGTCTTCGATTTTTAGCGTCAAGAAGATCGAGATCGCGGGAGCTCCTACGACGGCAGTTCGTGCAGAGATAGAGAAGAAAAGTCAGATCGAAGTGGGTCAACAACTAGCGCGAGTAAACCCGCAATCGGTGTCGAGAAAAATTGAAAAATTGTCGTGGGTCAAAGACGCATCAATTTCGAGAGATTGGTTGCGTGGGGCCGTTGCTATCGAGATCACTCCACGAGAGCCCTTAGCCTTCTTCAATTCAGATCAGGTGCCGGGTCAGACAATCGATGAGGAAGGTCAGCTCTTCTCATTACCTGGATATACAAATCCTGACCTAGCTCTCATTTCAGCCAAGAGCCCAGAGAGTGCGTTTAAGGCTAATGAGCTCTTTACCCAGCTGCCAGAGAATTTTCGTAGGAGCATCACTTCAATGATGGCGACTTCATCTAATACCTTTACTCTCAACTCAACTCTTGAAGGTCGCGATATCCGCATTCGATGGGGAGATAGTCAGGATATGGCGCTAAAGATCTCAGTGATTAATTCACTATTAAAACTTCCAGAAAATAAGCGAATTAACCTCATTGATGTTGTCGCACCACATGCACCGATCGTTAAATAAAATTTATAAATAACTCTCAAGGTGTAGATGAGGAATTAGTTCGAGTCGGTATTTGATTGCAGCCTTCGATCAGCCTAAGTTGACGGCCATTAGAGAGATGAATCGTAAGTCTCAAGGCGAGGTTTATAGTTCATAAGGAGGACTCACGTGGCTGCACCGCAGAATTATTTAGCTGTCATCAAGGTTGTTGGAATTGGTGGCGGAGGAGTCAATGCGATTAATCGCATGATCGATGTCGGCCTTAAAGGCGTTGAGTTCATTGCAATCAATACAGATGCACAACACTTACTTATGAGTGATGCTGATGTGAAGTTAGATATTGGTCGCACTTCTACAAAAGGTTTAGGCGCAGGTGCTGCTCCTGAAAAAGGACGTCAAGCTGCAATTGATCACACTGAAGAGATTGAAGAGATTCTTCGCGGAGCGGATATGGTTTTTGTCACCGCAGGTGAAGGTGGCGGTACCGGAACGGGCGGCGCACCAATCGTTGCCAAAATTGCACGCGATCTTGGCGCACTCACTATCGGCGTAGTTACTCGCCCCTTCTCTTTCGAAGGAAAAATTCGTATGCGTCAAGCAGATGAAGGAATCGAGTTCCTTCGTAGCGAAGTGGATACGCTGATTGTTATTCCAAATGATCGTCTTCTTGCAATCTCTGATCGCAATATCACTGCAGTTGATGCATTTAGAAGTGCGGACCAAGTTCTGCTCTCAGGCGTTCAAGGAATTACTGAAATCATTACTCAACCAGGACTCATTAACCTTGACTTCGCAGATGTGAAAACTGTTATGACAGACGCTGGTTCAGCTCTTATGGGAATTGGTTCAGCTCGCGGTGAGAATAGAGCAATCAGAGCTGCCGAACTTGCAATCTCTAGCCCACTTCTTGAAGCATCAATCGATGGTGCTATGGGTGTTCTACTCTCAGTTGCTGGTGGTTCAGATCTTGGACTCTTTGAAATCAATGAGGCATGTGAACTTGTTCAATCCGCAGCACATCCCGACGCACGAATCATCTTTGGAACCACCATCGATGATGCGCTCGGTGATGAAGTCCGAATTACCGTAATCGCTGCGGGATTTGATGGGGGAGAGCCTAAGAGGGTGGCAGTTCCTGTCATCGATGCAGCAACTCTGGGCGGAGTAGCTAATCCTCTTCCTGATAATGACCCTCTTGTAGTGGCGATGGATCTAGATGAAAGTAAGCCTGCAAAGCGCGTAAAATTCGAAGAGCTCGTCGCTGAAGACGATATCGACGTGCCAGACTTTATGAAGTAATAGTGAAATACAGTTTTACAGATCGCACCGGTGGTTTATCCACCGGTGCTTTTCTTTCTCGCAATGTAGCTACTCATGTCGGGGATAACCAAGCAACTGTGCTTTCAAATCGTGCAGAGCTGGAGAATCTTCTTGGTTCACCTATTCAATATATGAACCAAGTCCATGGTGACGTCGTTGCCGTGATTGGCGCCGAGAAAATTGCAGACCCGACAGCTGATGCCCTCGTTACACAGACTGTAGGCATCGGCCTTGCAGTCATGGTTGCAGATTGCATTCCTCTTCTGCTGGCAAGTTCACAGACAGTTGCTGCAGTCCATGTTGGACGTAAAGGACTCATGAATAACGTGGCTTTAGCAGCGATTAAAGAGATGCGATCTCGCGACTCTTCTGAGATCTCAGCCGTTGTGGGCCCATCAATTTGTGGGCGGTGTTACGAAGTTTCTCAAGACATTTATGATGATGTATCCAAAAATTTTCCGCTAGCGGCATCCATGACACCAGACGGGGGATTTGCCCTCGACCTCTCTCGTGCACTCATTGATCAACTTCAGGGCCTCGGGGTCACAGTTGTTGATGAAGGTAGATGTACCGTTGAAGAAAGTACCCTTTACTCTTATCGCAGGGATGGTGTGACGGGGCGTCAAGTGGGGGTTGTCTGGTTATGAGTGATCGCATGACTGAACTGTCGCTCTCTCTTGCAGATGTCCGAGCGCGCGTCCTTGAAGCTACAGCTAAGGCTTCTCGCAAACCGGAGGAAGTCACTCTTATCGCAGTGACAAAGACCTACCCGAGCAGCGATGTTGAGATTCTCCACCAATTAGGTGTCACCGATTTTGGTGAAAACAGGAGCGCTGAAGGTCTAGAAAAGTCATCCAACGTCTCCGCACATTGGCATTTCCAAGGTCAAATTCAAAGCAACAAGATTGCTGCTATCTCTTCGTGGGCCCAGACAGTTCACTCATTGGATGATCTCTCTCATGTCGCAAAGTTCGATCGTGCCGTGGGAGAAATTCCTGGAAAACGATTAAATGTTTTTGTTCAGATGTCACTTGATGGAGACACCTCCAGGGCCGGAGTCAGGGGAGATGATTTATTGGCCCTCGGTCAGGCAATTTCTTCCACACGTCATCTCGATCTAGCTGGGATAATGGTTGTCCCGCCAGTCCACGCCGAGCCAGAAAAGGCATTTTCAGAAGTGGCGCTTCTATCTCAGCGATTTTGCCTAGAGTTTCCGTCAGCACAATCGTTATCCGCAGGTATGAGCGGGGATTATGAAATTGCTATTGCCCATGGTGCGACACACATTCGCGTAGGCAGCCAAATACTCGGTCCCCGCGCTACTCACGCGTAAAATTAGCGTCATGTCTGCACTCAATAAAGTAATGGAGTACCTCGGCCTCGTTGATGGTCCAGAGGGAGCTAGCGAAGAAGTTAAGCCAAAAGAAGTTCGTCGCGAAGAGCGTGTCAAACCTGTAACCACGACAACTCCGACAACCTCGACAAATGGCGTCACTGTCATCGGCGGACGCACCCATGCTGAGGCTGAACCAGCTCTCGATCTTGAATCTTCATACAACATTGTCACATTGCATCCACGTTCATACTCAGATGCGCGTCAAATGGCAGAGCACTACCGCGAAGGTAATCCAGTGATCATCAATCTCGACGACATGGATGAATCAGAACGTAAGCGACTTGTAGATTTTGCAAGCGGTTTAGCTTTTGGACTTCGAGGTAGGATTGAAAAAATTACTAGCGTTGTATTTCTTATCTCGCCTGCAAATGTAATTGTGCGCACTGAAGATAAAGCTGCTTACGCACAGGCAAGTTTTTACAATCAGAGCTAAATAATCACGCTTAACTTTTATGTTTAAAGAACTCATTCTCAACCTACTCACCTTTTTTAAGTGGCTTCTTTTCGCTCGCCTCATCATCGATTATGTGAGAATGTTTGCGCGTAATTGGCGTCCAAAGAGTGGCGTGATTGCACTCTTTGAAGTTGTCTATGCGATTACTGATCCGCCGATGAAGTTTGTTGGAAGATTTATTCCACCATTGAGATTGGGTGGAGTATCGCTAGACCTGGCATTTATCGTGCTTCTTCTAGCACTCAATTTTGCATCAACTATCGTGCGAGTGGTTCTCTAAGCTTTCTTAAGAGTCAGAGCAAGACCAAGTTCGTTATCGGCCACTTGGAGGGACTCATCGCGGGTAAGTGAAGTTGCGAGTACTTCACCACAGATATGAGAATCCTGCGCAGAGATTGCAGCAAGGATTTGAGGATGAGCGTTATAGGTAATTGCGATGCGATCTGAAATATCAAATCCGTCACTCTTGCGACGCTCTTGAATGAAGCGAATAACTTCACGGACCACACCCGCTTCAATCAGCTCTGGGGTAAGTGTTAAATCAAGGGCTACAGACTCACCGTCATGGCTTGCCACCATCCAGCCACTCTTCGGGACTTCGGTGACAACGAGATCGCCCAAATCAATTTCAAAATCTCCAACTTTTGCACTCTGTTGACTACGTAGAGTTTTAACCAGTTGGGTTGCATCTGCTGCGGCAATCAGCTTGGCAACAGCCTGAACATCTGCGCCATATTTTGCACCCAGTGACTTGAAGTTTGCCTTAATCGAGATGTCTACAAGATCGCCATCAGCATCTGCGATGTCAGCAAGATTGATGACGTTGAGTTCGTCTGCAATCTGATCTTTCATTTCATCGGGGAGTTTGTCCCACCCAGCTGCTGAGATCAGTGCACGTCCAAGTGGTTGGCGGATCTTGATTCCGGATTCTGCACGCGCTGCTCGACCTTGTTCAACGACTCGACGAGTCATAGCAACCTGTGTACTCAGAATGCGATTGATCAATTCTGCATCTGCAATAGGAAAATCTGTGAGATGTACAGATGCTGCAGCCTCACTACGTGCGGGACGGATCAACTCTTGCCAAGCGTGCTCTGCGATAAATGGAACCATCGGCGCAAGAAGTTGAGTCAGAGTTTCTAGGCACTCATGGAGCGTGGCAAGAGCAGCAACGTCTCCATCCCAAAAGCGACGTCGAGAGCGACGTACATACCAGTTAGAGAGATCATCAATAAAGGCTGCGAGTACTCGACCTGCTTGTTGTGAATCAAATTCGGTATAAGCCTTATCTACTTCCTCAATCAGGATGTTGAGCTCAGATAAAATCCAGTGATCCATCAAAGAACGATCTTTAACTGCAGGGGATTGGGCTAGATCAAAGTTGGATGCGTGTGCGTAGAGAGAGTGGAAAGAGATCGTGTTCCAGTACGTCAGCAGCGTCTTTCGGACAACATCACTAATTGCATCATGGCCAACACGACGCGCAGACCATGGAGATCCAGCTGCAAGCATGTACCAACGCACAGCATCTGCTCCATGTTGGTCCATCAGCGCAATTGGCTCTAAAACATTTCCTAGATGCTTACTCATCTTGCGGCCATCTTTATCAAGGATGTGACCTAGACAGAGAACATCTTTATATGAGGATTCATCAAAGACTAAGGTTCCAATGGTCATCAGTGTGTAGAACCAGCCGCGTGTTTGGTCGATCGCTTCACAGATAAAATCGGCAGGATAGGCCGCTTCAAACTTCTCTTTCGAGCCTTCCTTGTGCGGGTAACCCCATTGAGCAAATGGCATCGCTCCAGAATCAAACCAACAGTCAATAACTTCTGGAACTCGCACCATTGTGCTCGTACATTCTGCGCATGCGAAGGTGATGTCATCAACGTATGGACGATGTGGATCTAACTCAAGTAGATCTGCTCCAGCTAGTTGGCCAAGTTCGTTGAGCGAATCAACGCAAATCTCATGTTTATTTTCACATCGCCAGATTGGTAGGGGAGTTCCCCAGAATCTGTTTCGTGAGAGAGCCCAGTCGATGTTGTTGTTGAGCCAATCTCCATAACGACCGGACTTGATGGTCTCTGGATGCCAATTAGTTTTCTCGTTTTCACGGATGAGGGCATCCTTAATAGATGTTGTACGGATGTACCACGATGGTTGTGCGTAGTAGATCAGCGCTGTGTGGCATCGCCAGCAGTGTGGATAAGAGTGCTCGTATTGAAGGTGCTTATAAAGTACGCCGCGAGATTTCAATTCCTTTACCAGCGGCTTATCAGCTTCTTTAAAGAAGAGACCACCGACCATGGGAACTTGTGGCAGGAATGTTCCGTTAGGAGCGATGGGGTTAACGACAGGCAATCCGTAACTGCGACATACCTGTAAGTCATCGGCACCGAATGCTGGTGCTTGATGAACAAGGCCTGTTCCATCTTCGGTAGTGACATAGGTTGCAAGGACAACAAAGTGAGCGTCAGGGATTTCAACAAAGTCCAATGGGCGCGAATAGGTCACTCTTTCAAGTGATGAGCCCTTAAAGGTTTTGAGAATCTCTACATCGCCAGTCAAGCTGCTGGTAAGCGCCTGTGCAACAACGAGAACTTCGGATGCTTCTTCGTGAGTGACTCGGGCTGCCACATAATCAACATCTGGGTGAACTGCAATTGCAGTATTTGAAACTAGCGTCCATGGAGTCGTTGTCCATACAAGCAGGGATGCTTTGAGATCGACTAACTCACCAGAAGTAATTGGAAAGCGGATAAATACAGAAGGATCCGTAACGGTTTCATACCCTTGCGCTAATTCATGATCTGAAAGACCTGTGCCACAGCGCGGACAGTAAGGAGCAACGCGATGGTCTTGAACAAGAAGACCCTTCTTCCAAATCTCTTTCAGCGACCACCAGACGCTTTCCACATACTCAGGTGACATAGTCCAATACGCTTGATCAAAATCAACCCAGAAACCCATACGTTCAGTCATCATCGTAAACGCATCTACATGTCGAGTGACCGACTCTCGACACTTGTCATTAAAGGGCGCTATGCCAAATTTTTCGATATCGCCCTTGCCTGAAAATCCCAATTCTTTCTCGACTGCAATTTCGACCGGAAGGCCGTGACAATCCCAACCAGCTTTTCGCGTAACGAACTTGCCCTTCATCGTGTGAAAACGTGGAAAGACATCCTTAAAAACGCGAGCTTCAATATGGTGTGTTCCAGGCATTCCATTGGCAGTAGGCGGACCTTCGTAAAAAGTCCATGGAATCTGGCCTTCACGCGCCTTGAGTGATCGTTCGAAAATTGATTGGTCAGCCCACATCGCAAGGATTGAGTGCTCCATCGCAGGCAGGTCGATCTGGGCTGCGAGTGGGCGAAATTGTGAGCTCATGAGGGTGCCGAGTCTAATGCAGGGCTCTTCACCAGCCGCAATCGCCGCAAGCGCAATGACCGCTGCAATATTTTAGCCTCGTCCGTGAGTGGCCTATTTGGTAGAAGTCGAAAAAGCGCATAAGGTGCGCGGCGTGTCAGCAAAAAAGGTAGTCAAGAAGGCGGCGAAGAAAGCTCCCGCGAAAAAGGCCCCTGCCAAGAAAGCTGCAGTTACATCAGTAAAGAAGGTAGCTAAGAAAGCACCTGCAAAGAAATTTGCAAAGAAAGCGCCAGCGAAGAAAGTTGCCGCTAAAAAAGTTCCAGCTAAGAAAGCACCTGCGAAAACTCCTGTAAAGAAGAGCGCACCAGGTCGACCTTTCCCATCTAAAACTGGCAAGCCAACGTTGACCGTTGATGAGAAGTCGCAGACAGTTTCAGTTGCAACTGTGATTGCCCCTGTTGCAGCCCCCGTCGTTGAAGAGCGTCGCCTTGTGATGCCACCTCCACCTCGACCAGTAAAGAGCGGGAAGAAAGCGGCACCGCTGAAGCCAATCAAATCTGCCCCTACACCTGTCACGGCAGCTGCGGGGGAAACCCCATGGAGCACTGCAGAGCTCAAGACAATCCGCATTGAGCTTTCCAAAGAATTGCTCCGCCTCAAGCATGAACTCGAATTAATTGAAGCCGAGATGGAGGCGTTGATCGCAGATTCTGGCGAGGGTGCAGGAGATGATCAAGCTGACTCTGGCACGAAGACCTTCGAACGTGAACATGAGATGTCACTAGTCATCAATGCACGCGATATGGTTTTGCAGACAGAGCGCGCACTCGATCGCATCGATAACAAGAGCTACGGTAATTGTGAAGATTGCTCAAACCCAATTGGTAAAGAGCGCCTACAAGTTTTTCCACGAGCAACTCTATGCATGATCTGTAAGCAGAAAGAAGAGCGACGCTAAAGGTGCCTCTGGCAAGACTTACTCATCACTGGCAACGCCTCTACTTTCTTGCAGCTTTCATCTGGTTGATTGATTACTCAACAAAGGTATGGGCTCTTAATAATCTGAGCCAAGTTAAACCAACGAAAGTTTTTGGATCAATTCTTCAACTTCGGCTGGTCTTTAACCCAGGTGCAGCATTTAGCTTTGCAACAGGCTTTACCTTTGTTTTTACAATTCTTGCCATCCTTGCTGTTGCTGGAATCGCTTACTATGCAATCAAGATCGCAGATCCACGGTGGGCAGCGGTTTTAGGACTTGCCCTAGGCGGAATTGTTGGAAACCTTACTGATCGAATCTTTAGGCAACCATCGATATTTAATGGACATGTGATCGATTGGATTGAACTTCCGCGCTGGCCGGTATTTAACGTTGCTGATATGGCAATAGTCTTCGCAGCGTTACTATCAGTACTCTTAATCGCCAAGGAGATTCCTCCTTTTGCCCCATCAGGCGCGCAGAAGTAGTTGAGGAGAATCGTGGCTAGAGAATTACGAACGTTGAGCGTTCCTGAGGGCGTTGCGGGTGAACGTATTGATAGCGCACTGGTTCGAGTCTTAGGGCTTTCTCGATCTGCAATTGTGCGGCTGATCGAAGATGGAGATATCACTTGCGAAGGCAAGGCGCTAGGAAAGTCAGATCGCGTCAGTGCCGCACAAGTAATTGATGTATTGCTCCCAGAGACAATTGAGCGAGAGCCAATCCCACTCACGCCTTTAGAAGGTTTAGAAGTTGTCTATAACGATGACCACATTCTGGTAATCAACAAACCAGTGGGATGTGCTGCACACCCAAGTCCAGGGTGGCACGGACCTACAGTTGTTGGAGCGCTTGCTGCAGCTGGTTACACCATCTCAACATCTGGAGCGGCTGAGCGCACCGGAATTGTCCATCGTCTCGATGTAGGTACAAGTGGATTGATGGTTGTTGCCAAGACTGATCGTGCATTTACAGTTTTGAAAGAAGCATTTCGTACGCGAAGTGTTGATAAGACTTATCACGCACTCATTCAAGGACATATTGATCCGCCGACAGGGACAATTGATGCACCTATCGATCGACATCCGAAAATTGATCACCGATTTGCCGTTGTCGCAGATGGTAAAGAGAGCATCACGCATTACGAACTCATTGAGTATTACCGTTCGGTGAGCATGATCAAGGTTGAACTCGAAACCGGACGTACACATCAAATTCGTGTCCATTTCAGTGCGCTCAATCATCCATTGGTTGGTGACACCACCTATGGGGCTGATCCAGTTCTAGCTAAATCGCTGGCGATGGCGCGACCATGGCTTCACGCTAAGGAGCTTCGATTTACCCACCCCATCACTGAAGAACAGATGGAGTTCAAGGCTGACTATCCAGATGACCTTCAGGCTTGTCTGGCGTTGCTATCCGATGCAGTCATTCCGTAAGTGCTAATTTAGCCAGCCTATGAGCGGCAATCCTTCAGATTCATTTGTGCATCTGCACGTCCACACCGAGTACTCGATGCTCGATGGTGCTGCGCGCGTGGGGGATTTAGTAGCTGAAGTTGCCCGCCAAGAAATGCCGGCAATAGCAATGACAGATCACGGAAATGTTTTCGGTGCATTTGAATTTTATAAGCAGGCGACACAGGTCGGCGTAAAACCCATCATCGGAATTGAAGCTTACATCGCTCCAGAATCACGGCACGAGAAGAAGCGAGTGCAATGGGCAAGTGGCGGTGAAGATGACGTGTCAGGTGGCGGTGCCTATACGCACATGACAATCTTGGCCGAAAATAATCAGGGTCTTGCAAACCTTTTTCGCCTTTCTTCTCTTGCCTCCCTTGAAGGTTATTACTACAAGCCGCGCATGGATCGCGAACTTCTCTCTCGATATGCAGATGGTCTTATCGCAACAACGGGTTGTCCCGGTGGTGAAATTCAGACACGGCTACGTATGGGAAATTATCGAGAAGCTCTTCGCGCGGCAAGTGATTACCGAGATATTTTCGGAGCAGAAAATTTCTATCTCGAGGTAATGGATCATGGGATCGACATTGAAAATCGCGCGAAGGCGGATCTGCTCAAGCTAGGCAAAGAGCTCAAGCTGCCACTACTTGCAACTAACGATCTGCACTACACATTCCATGAGGATGCAGCAGCGCACGAAGCACTTCTCTGCGTTCAATCTGGATCAACTTTGGCAGACCCCAAGCGCTTTAAATTCGATAATAGTGAGTTCTATGTAAAGACCGCAGCCCAGATGCGTGAGCTTTTCAAAGATATTCCTGAATCTTGCGACAACACCTTGCTTATCGCAGAGCGTTGTAATGTCACCTTGCGCGAAGGCGAAAACCTCTTGCCTCAATTTGAAGTTCCGGCCGGACAGACTGAAGACTCCTGGCTGAGAAGTCTTTCTCATGAGGGCTTAACGAAACGTCTGGGAGATCGCACAACTCCAGAACATGTCGCTCGTCTGGATTACGAACTCGATGTCATGATCAAGATGGGATTCCCCGGTTACTTCCTCGTGGTTGCTGATCTCTGTTCGCATGCACGTGAAGTCGGAATTCGTGTTGGTCCTGGTCGTGGATCAGCTGCAGGTTCACTTGTTGCTTACGCACTCGGTATCACTGGATTAGATCCCATCGAGCATGGATTACTTTTCGAGCGCTTCCTTAATCCAGAGCGAATCTCAATGCCAGATATCGATCTCGACTTCGACGAACGTCGCAGATCAGAGATGATTCGATATGCAACACAGAAGTATGGTGATGACCGTGTAGCTCAAATCATTACCTACGGCACAATCAAATCTAAACAGGCCCTCAAAGATGCCACTCGCGTTCTTGGATATCCCTACGTAATTGGTGAAAAACTCACCAAAGCACTTCCGCCTTCAGTCATGGGCAAAGACATCACTCTCGGTGGAGTATTTGATAAGGATGATCCTCGACATGGTGAAGCTGGAGAATTCCGCACACTCTATGACACTGATGTTGACTCTAAGCGTGTAGTTGATCTTGCCCGCGGTCTAGAGGGACTTAAGCGTCAGTGGGGCGTTCATGCTGCTGGTGTCATTCTCTCTCGCGAGCCGCTACTTGATGTTATTCCTATTCATCGCCGCGAAGCAGATGGCGCAATCATTACCCAATTCGATATGGGCGCTTGTGAAGCAACCGGACTTCTTAAGATGGATTTCTTGGGGCTACGAAATCTCTCGGTCTTAGATGATGCGCTCGAGAATATAAAACTCAATCTTGGTGTTGATGTTGTACTTGAGGATCTAACGCTGAGTGATGTCAAGACATTTGAATTACTTGGTAGAGGCGACACGTTAGGTGTCTTCCAGCTCGACGGTGGACCAATGCGCGCGCTTCTTCGCAGCATGTCACCAGATTCATTTGCAGATATCTCAGCTGTCATTGCGCTCTATCGCCCTGGCCCAATGGGTGAGAACGCACATAACAACTATGCAGATCGCAAAAACGGGCGCAAGCCGGTTGAAGCAATTCACGCAGAGCTTCGTGAACCGTTGGCAGATATTCTCGGTGATACATACGGCCTCATTGTTTATCAAGAGCAGGTAATGGCAATTGCCCAAAAAGTGGCTGGATTCTCTCTTGGTCGTGCAGATCTTTTGCGTAAGGCAATGGGAAAGAAGAATAAAGAGATTCTGGATAAGGAATACATTCCCTTTGAAGCTGGAATGAAAGCAAACGGTTTTGGTGATGCTGCCATTAAGCGACTGTGGGAAGTTCTTATTCCATTCTCAGATTACGCATTTAACCGTGCGCACTCAGCCGGTTACGGAGTTGTCTCATTCTGGACTGCCTATCTCAAAGCGAACTACCCGACCGAGTACATGGCTGCTCTTCTTACAAGCGTTCGCGATGATAAAGATAAATCTGCGCTTTATCTCTCAGAATGTCGACGGATGGGAATCAAAGTCCTGCCACCAGATGTCAATGAATCAAATTCTGAGTACACCCCGCGCGGAAAAGATATTCGCTTCGGCCTTGCCGCTATTCGCAATGTGGGCGAGGGTGTAGTCGCATCGATTAAGAGCGCGCGTGAAGCCAAGGGAAATTTTGCATCCTTTGGAGATTTCCTAGCCAAAGTGGATGCACAGGTTTGCAATAAGAAAACTATTGAGTCTCTGATCAAAGCTGGGGCATTCGATGATCTTGGCCACGACCGAAAAGCACTCGTTGCAATTCACCTTGAGGCAATCGATGCCGTGATTGAGAGCAAACGAGCAGAGGCTATTGGTCAATTTGATCTCTTTGGAGATATTGGTAGCTCAGCAATGAGCGGACTTGAAATCGATATTCCACAAGGTGAGTGGGATAAGTCCACTCTCCTTGCATTCGAACGCGAAATGCTCGGACTTTATGTCTCTGATCATCCTCTATTGGGTGTGGAACATATTCTTCGCTCGAATACAGATATGTCTATCAGCGCCATTGTCGATGACGGGGGAGCCCAAGATGGTTTTGTCACCATCGGTGGATTGATCACTGGAATTTCTCGAAAAGTTTCGCGTACCGGATCTTCCTGGGCGATCGTCACCGTTGAAGATCTTGAAGGTTCACTTGAAGTTCTATTCTTTGCCAAAACTTATACTCAGTACGCGCTCACTCTTGTAGAAGATCGCATCGTCACTATTCGTGGTCGCGTTGATCGCAGAGATGAGCAAGTGCGATTTAGCGCAGTTGAAATGTCCTCACTCGATGTATCTAGCGGTCCAGTCGGTCCATTACTGATCTCGCTTCCAATTTCGCAGTGCACTCCACCGATAGTTGAAAGAGTAAAAGAGATTCTCAGGTCTCATCCCGGAAAACGAGAAGTGCATCTCCATATTGAAGATTCTGGCAAGAGCACCACAATGAAGATTGATGCCCTCGTCACATCATCACCAAGTCTGAGCGCTGACCTCAAGAGTATTCTCGGACCAGATTGCCTCGTTCGTAGCTGATCACACGAATTCACGCCTCATCCGAAGGGCTGCTCAAAGTAGACTGTGCACGTGATTCGAAGAGTTGATCTGCGCGGTATGCGCCATTCCAAGGCCGAGGTCCAAGACCTCTTGCCTCGTGCAACCCTTGATGTCAACGAAGCGATGACGTTAATCGCACCTATTTTGAACCGTGTAAAAAACGGTGGAGTAGAAGACCTCTATGCCTTGGGTGAGGAGTTCGATGGCGTCCGACCACCATCACTTCGTGTGCCGCAGAGTGCGTTGGATACAGCTCTCGCCGATCTGGATCCTGAAATTCGTCGTAGCTTAGAAATTTCGATCGAACGAATTCGTAAAGTTCACAACGATCAAGTGCGCGAGCCACACACTACAAAAGTTGTAGATGGCGGAACGGTGACTGAGCGTTGGGTCCCTGTCGATCGCGTCGGGCTCTATGTACCTGGTGGACGCGCTGTCTATCCATCAAGTGTGATGATGAATGTCATTCCAGCCCAGATCGCACGAGTTGAAAGCATTGCAGTTGCATCGCCCCCACAGAAAGATCATGGGGGATTGCCACACCCAACCATTCTTGCGACGTGCGCACTTCTCGGAATCACTGAAGTTTACGCAGTAGGTGGTGCACAAGCAGTAGCCCTCTTTGCATATGGCATGAAAGATCTCTGCGAAAAATGCGACATGGTTACCGGCCCTGGCAATATCTATGTTGCTGCCGCAAAGCGTGCGTTACGTGGCGTGATTGGAATCGATTCAGAGGCAGGACCTACTGAAATCGCAATTCTTGCAGACGAGACGGCAGATGCCAGAAATGTTGCAGCTGATCTCATTAGTCAGGCAGAGCACGATGTCATTGCCGCTGCAGTTTTGGTAACCTCTTCGATCGCACTTGCTGATGCAGTCGAGAAAGAACTTGTAAGACAAGTCAAGCTCACAAAGCACTCAGAACGCATAACTACTGCTCTCTCTGGAATTCAGAGTGCAATTGCACTTGTTGATGATGTTGCCCAAGGAATTGATGTTGTTAACGCCTATGCCGCCGAGCACCTTGAAATTCAAACGAAAGATGCTCGTGGTGATAGTGCGAAGATTAGAAATGCTGGTGCTGTATTTATCGGTCCATTTACTCCTGTCTCACTTGGCGATTACTCAGCTGGTTCTAATCACGTTCTGCCTACAGGGGGATGTGCTTGTCATAGCAGCGGACTCTCTGTTGCAACTTTTCTTCGCGGACTTCACTTCATCGAGTACGGCGAGAGTGCATTTAGAGAAATTGCTCCCACCGTCATCACACTCGCTCAGGCAGAAGACCTACCTGCACACGGTCAAGCCATGAGCGCGCGTTTGGAAGATCGATGACTGATTCACGCTGGCCTACATGGCTTCCTCTACGGGAATCGCTTGCTCCGCTATCTGCCTATGGCGCGCCACAAGTTGAGGCAGAGGCATCTCTTAATACAAATGAGAATCCCTTCTCGCTTTCACCTGAACTTGTTTCGGCAATTGCAGAGCGAGTTGCAGAAGTTGCTACGAGCCTTAATCGATACCCTGACCGTGATGCCCTTGCACTGAGATCTGGTCTAGCAAGCTATATCAACGCCCAGTCTGGGACATCACTCTCAGCTTCTCAGGTGTGGGTTGCAAATGGAAGCAACGAAATAATTCAATCCTTATTTCTGGCCTTCGGAGATCGTGGTGCTATCGGTTTTCTTCCGTCGTATTCAATGCACCCACTCATTGCGCGAGTTACATCAACAAAGTGGGTAGATGGCAAACGGCGCTCGGATTTTTCACTTGATATTGATAGCGCGATCACTCAGATAACCGCAGCTGCTCCAGCTCTGACCTTCATCACAACTCCCAACAATCCAACGGGTGAAGCAATTTCTATAAATGATATTGAAAAGATCGCGAAGTCAGTTCCAGGTCTGCTCGTAGTAGATGAGGCCTACGCTGAATTTTCTGATGAAATATCAGCAGTAACTCTCATCGCGAAATACCCACAGATAGTTGTCATTCGCACAATGAGCAAGGCATTCTCATTTGCTGGTGCTCGTGTGGGATATCTACTTGCGCACCCTTCAGTAGTTGAAGCGATGATGTTAGTCAGACTGCCTTATCACTTGAGCACTCTTACTCAGGGGGCTGCTTTAGTTGCACTAGATTTCAAGGACGAGTTGCTCTCAGGAGTTGCCCAACTGCGGACTCAGCGAGATCGTGTTGCAGCGTCACTGCGCGAGATGGGGCTTACCGTCCTTCCGAGTCAGGCTAATTTCCTACTCTTCTCCGGCTTTACATCTTCGTCGGCGCAGTTGTGGCAGGAGATGCTTGATCGAGGAATTTTGATTCGAGATGTGGGATTATCAGGGTACTTACGCACCACAATCGGCACCGGCGCCGAAAATGAAAAGTTTCTACACGCGCTACGAGAGTGCCTGGCTAAGGAGAAATCATGAGAACTGCACGCGTTGAACG
>Ga0187844_10001616_pt1 | contig 16895 bp, 15 predicted proteins | sample SpaLakP09_SKY_50_FD_134517 | JGI IMG/M metagenome (GOLD analysis project Ga0187844, IMG submission 134517) | Oligotrophic lake water microbial communities from Sparkling Lake, Wisconsin, USA - SP09_SKY_50 | ecosystem: Environmental > Aquatic > Freshwater > Lake | place: USA: Sparkling Lake...
AGTGTGCGGCGAGTGGCGCGCTGCTGTGACTCGTCGCCTTGTTGAATTTGCACCTTGGCGATTTCCAAATACCAATCGCAGTATTCGTTCCAAATAAATTCGTAAATTGAGGTGGCCACATTGTCTAGGCGGTATTCTTCAAAGCCTTTGGCAACATCAGCTTCGACTTGTTGCAGCACCGATGAAATCCAGCGGTCTGCTTGGCTGAATTTCATGTATTGGTAAAACGGGCCAGCGGGAATCTGTTCGCCGTTTTCGCCAGTGCGTGGCGGCGTGCATTCAGCCTTGGTGTGTTCTTTCAGGCCACAGTCTTGACCTTCACAGTTCATCAACACAAAGCGGGTGGCATTCCAAAGCTTGTTGCAAAAGTTTCGATAGCCTTCACAACGTTTGCTGTCGAAGTTGATGCTTCGCCCCAGGCTTGCCAATGCGGCGAAGGTAAAGCGAAGTGCATCTGCACCGTAGGCTGGGATGCCGTCTGGAAATTCTTTTTGCGTGTTCTTGCGCACCTGTGGCGCGGTCTCTGGTTTGCGCAAACCTTGTGAGCGTTTGTCCAGCAAGGGCTCGAGTGCAATGCCGTCAATCAAATCGACAGGGTCCAGCACATTGCCTTCACTTTTGCTCATCTTCTTGCCTTGCGCGTCGCGCACCAAGCCGTGGATGTAAACATGTTTGAACGGGACACGTCCAGTGAAGTGGGTGCTCATCATGATCATGCGAGCCACCCAAAAGAAGATGATGTCGTAGCCGGTAACGAGCACGCTAGACGGCAGGTACAAATCGACATCCTTCAAGGACTGGGCAGCGGTGGGTGTGATGGACTTGGACGCAGCGACATCGGGCGCGAAGCGGACGGGAGCTAGGCCGAGTCCGTCGCGACCACAAGTTGCATCTGGGCTCCAGCCTAGCGTGCTGAACGGCACCAGCGCACTGGAGTACCAAGTGTCCAGCACATCAGGGTCGCGGGTCAAAGTCTTACCGGGTGCTTGGGCTTGTGCTGCAGCCTCATCATGGGCCACATAGACCTTGCCATCTTCGTCGTACCAAGCAGGAATTTGGTGGCCCCACCACAGTTGGCGCGAGATGCACCAATCGGTGATGTTGTTCATCCATTGGTTATAAGTGTTGACCCAGTTCTCGGGCACAAATTTAACTTCACCCGACTGCACCGCATCAATGGCTTTTTGCGCAATGCTTTTACCACTGGGATCTTGCGGGCTGACTTGGTTCATGGCGACAAACCACTGGTCGGTCAGCATGGGTTCAACCACTTGGCCAGTGCGGGCGCAAATCGGCAGCATCAATTTGTGTGGCTTGATTTCCAGCATCAAGCCTATGTTGTGTAAATCTTGATTGACCGCTTTGCGTGCGGCAAACCGGTCTAGGCCTTGGTAGGCGGCAGGGCCGTTTTCATTGACCTTAGCATCTAAGGTGAAGATGGTGATCAATGGCAAATTGTGGCGCTGTGCGCAGGCGTAATCGTTGAAGTCGTGCGCGCCAGTGATCTTCACGCACCCGGAACCAAACGCGCGATCTACAAAGTCGTCGGCGATGATGGGGATTTGGCGGTCGCACAAAGGCAGGTCCACCAGTTGTCCCACCAAATGTTTGTAGCGCTCGTCTTCGGGGTGCACTGCCAACGCACAGTCGGCCAGCATGGTCTCAGGCCTTGTGGTGGCAATCGTCATGCCTTTTTGCATCACGCCGTCAATCTTCTGCGGCCCCTTGGCGAAGGGGTAGCAGATGTAGTGCATAAAGCCATCCGACTCGGTGCTTTCTACTTCCAAATCGGACACCGCGCTCATCAGCACCGGATCCCAATTCACCAAACGTTTGCCACGGTAAATCAAGCCTTGTTGGTAGAGCTTCACAAACGTATCGGTAACCACCGGCGACAGTTTGTCGTCCATAGTGAAGTACTCGCGACTCCAGTCCACGCTATCGCCCATGCGGCGCATTTGTTGGGTGATGGTGTTGCCCGATTGCTCTTTCCACTCCCACACTTTGGCAATGAAGTTTTTGCGTGCCACATCGGGCGTGGGCCCCATGTCATGGCGGCTGATACCTTGAGCTTGCAGTTGACGCTCCACCACAATTTGCGTGGCGATACCTGCATGGTCGGTGCCTGGCACCCACACGGTGTTAAAGCCCTTCATGCGGTGGTAGCGCGTGAGGCTGTCCATGATGGTTTGATTGAAAGCGTGACCCATGTGCAGCGTGCCAGTCACATTGGGGGGCGGTAGTTGAATAGCGAATGCGGGTTGGTCTGCTTGAGGCTGACCGGTGCCGCGAAAGCCCGCCACGCCGTAGCCGCGCTTTTCCCACTCAGGGCCCCAGTGGGCCTCGAGGGCGGCGGGTTCAAAAGATTTCGACAAGCTGTCTAAGCTGGGTTGCGCGGGGGCGTTACTCATAGGGATGTGGGTTTGACACGCTGATTTTTTGAGCGTGGTAATTTAAATAAAAAGAGGAAGATTTTAGCGGCGCATACGGCTTTAAAAGTCTAGGCAGTGCCTAGACCTGCGCAGCGGCGATTTGTCGCAAAGCATTGGTAAACACCTCTGCCGGTTGACCTCCAGAGATGAGGTGCTTGTCATTGATGATGACGGCCGGTACCGAGTGAATGCCAGCACTTGTGTAGAAGTTTTCTTTCTCGCGCACTTCTTGCGCATAGGTTTGGCTTTCAAGCACCGCCTTTGCCGCATTCACGTCCATGCCTATTTGTTGCACGATATCGAGCAACACGTCATGCGACTCGATCACTTCGCCGCGTCCTTGGTAGGCTTGCAACAAAGCTTTTTTCAGTTGCATTTGATCGCCAGCCAAGCCCTCAACCTCGGCCCAATGCAGCAAGCGATGCGCATCAAAAGTGTTGAAGATGCGGCCTCGGCCTGTGGGGTGAAACGCAAAGCCTACCTCCGCGCCACGCGCTTTGATGTTTTGGTACATCTGCGCTTGTTGCTCAGGCGTGGAGCCGTATTTCTTACCTAAATGCTCGGCCAAGTCTTCGCCGCCTGGGGGCATATGAGGGTTGAGCTCAAAAGGCTGGAAATGGATATGTGCTTTCACTTCTCCCTGCAATTCCTCCAAGGCTTGCTCTAGCGCACCCAGTCCCACCGCACACCAAGGACAGGCGATATCGGACACAAAATCAATTTTCATCACAGCGTTCATTTAATAATTGGGGTCTGACCCCAATTAATTGTTGGGGAAGTGGGGGGGTGATAGCCTTAGTCAATAGTGTAGATTGAAACATCTGATTGGACTTTTCACATTCACCCGTTACTCTAATGCAGTCTTTGATAGCAAGATCAAAGCATTTTCATCAACCCAAGGAGATTCCTCATGTCAGCTCTTAAAGGCTCTAAGACAGAAGAAAACCTGAAGGCCGCCTTCGCAGGCGAGTCCCAGGCCAATCGCAGATACCTGTATTTCGCAAACAAGGCCGATATCGAAGGCCAAAATGATGTGGCAGCATTGTTCCGTTCTACCGCCGAAGGCGAGACCGGTCACGCCCATGGTCATTTGGAATGGCTTGAGCAGTGCGGCGACCCCGCCACTGGCTTGCCTATTGGCGCCACCCGTGACAACTTGAAAGCTGCAGTTGCTGGCGAAACCCATGAGTACACCGATATGTACCCAGGCATGGCCAAAACCGCACGCGACGAAGGCCACGACGAAATCGCCGACTGGTTTGAAACTTTGGCCAAGGCTGAGCGTTCACACGCCAACCGTTACGCCAAAGCATTGGCCGAATTGGTCGATTGATCTTTTCTCAGTATTGAGAGTAGGGCGTTGAGCGCATATTGCTCAGCGCCCCTTTTTTTAAGGAATACAGCATGTCACGCGAAGGCAATTTAGAAGCCCCTACACGCCATCAGTTGGATTGGCTCAACCCCGACTTCTATAACGAAGAAGCCTGTCTCACCGAGATGGAGCGTATCTTTGATATTTGCCACGGCTGTCGCCGCTGCGTGAGTTTGTGCGGATCGTTTCCCACCCTGTTCGACTTGGTGGATGAAAGCCCCACGCTAGAGATGGATGGCGTGGACAAAAAAGATTACTGGAAAGTGGTTGACCAGTGCTATTTGTGTGACCTGTGTTATCTCACCAAATGCCCTTATGTGCCACCCCACGAATGGAACTTGGATTTTCCCCACACCATGTTGCGGGCCAAGGCCATCAAGTTTCAAAAAGGTGAAGTGACCACGGGTGAAAAACTACTGGCATCCACCGATGTGCATGGCCAATTTGCGGGCATTCCTGTCGTTGTGCAAGCGGTCAATGCGATCAACAAAACCAAGATGGCACGCACTGTGATGGAGTCGGCCTTGGGTGTTGACAAAGATGCGTGGTTGCCCGAGTTGGCCACCAAGAAATTCCGTAGCCTTGCCCCCAAAGCCAAGAGCAGCAAAATAGTCAATGGTGAAAAAACACCAGGCAAGGTGGTGATTTATTCAACCTGTTATGTGAATTACAACGAGCCTGGCATTGGCATGGATTTGCTGAAAATCCTCGATCACAATGCCATCCCTTACGAGTTGGTGTCCAAAGAGAAATGCTGCGGCATGCCCAAGCTGGAATTGGGCGACTTGCAGTCGGTGGACGAGAACAAGCAAATCAATATGCCCATACTCGCCAAATACGCCCGTGAGGGCTATGCCATTTTGAGCGCAGTGCCTTCATGCACCTTGATGTTCAAACAAGAGTTGCCGCTGATGTACCCCAACGACGCTGAAACACAGTTGGTCAAAGAGCATATGTGGGACCCGTTTGAATACCTGATGGCGCGCAAGCGCGATGGCTTGCTGAAAACCGAGTTCCCTGAAAGCTTGGGCAATGTCAGCTACCAAATTCCCTGTCATGGGCGGGTGCAAAACATCGGTAAGAAAACCGAAGAAATGCTCAAAATGATTCCCGACACCACCATCAACACTATCGAGCGTTGCTCCGGACATGCTGGCACCTATGGCGTGAAAAAAGCCACCCATGCTTACGCCATGAAGATTGGTAAACCCGTGGTTAAAGCCATGGCCACCATGAAAGACGGCAGCAAGCCCGACTACATCAGCTCCGACTGCCCGCTGGGCGGCCACCACATCGCCCAAGGCTTTGAGGCCAGCGGCCAAGCGGTCCCCGAACTCCAACACCCCATCAGCCTAGTAGCCAAAGCCTACGGCCTGAAATAATTGGGGTCAGATTCCAATTAATTGAAAGCAATTTATGCAGATTACCGGACACATCACCTCTGACAACCTGATGAGCCTTGAGGCTTACAGCAAATTTCGCAAGACCCATAAGGCCGAGGTACTGGCGCACCGAAAATTGCGCTCGGTGCATTTGGGCGAGCACATCACTTTGCAGTTTGAGAGCGAAACCACTGTCCGCTACCAAATTCAAGAGATGCTGCGGATTGAAAAAATCTTCGAAGAAGAAGGCATTCAACAGGAAATCGATGCCTATGCCCCCTTGGTGCCCGAGGGCAGCAACTGGAAGGCCACCATGCTGATCGAGTACCCCGATGTCAACGAGCGTAAACGCGAGTTGGCGCGCCTCATTGGTGTGGAAGACCGCATGTTCATCGAGGTGGAAGGCCATGCTCGCGTATATGCCATCGCCGACGAAGATTTAGACCGCGAAAACGACGAAAAAACCTCAGCGGTGCACTTTGTGCGCTTTGAGTTTGATGCGGCCGCCAAGGCGGCCATCAAAGCGGGTGCGGCGGCGAAATTGGGTTGCGACCACACCAACTATCCGGCGCATACCCAGATCGCAGAAGACGCTTTGGCATCCTTGGCCGGGGATTTGAAATAACCCAAGCTTGAGGTGAAGAGATAATTTTCATATATATTATGCATATATGAAAAAGGGGGAGTTCATGACCGCTGCTGCCGATCAATTGTTGGTGAAATTTCGTTCGCAGAATACGGCCGTTGGCGTAACCCGCCATACTGTCAAGGCCTTGGCCAAGGCCTTGGACTTGAACGAAACCCAAGTCATTCACATGGCTTTATCTCGCTTTGCCAGCGATGTCTTGCCCGGCTATGAGCCAGATGACGGCCCACTCTCGTCAAAGCAAGTTAAGGCTTTACAAAAAGATGCAGCCAAGCACCTACCCAATGGAAGTCTACTTTCCAGCCAAACCTTGTTTGCATGACGTACTCATGGAAACTGCCCACCCCAGGTGATATTGTCTGGTGTTGCTTTCCATTCTTACCTGACTTGCAGCCTGGCCCCAAGCCTCGGCCAGCCTTGGTAATTCAAATCGATACAAGATTTGACGGGCATGTGGTTACTGTTGTGTACGGCACTTCTCAAGGTGTCAGTCGTCTTCATTCGGGGCAAATGGCCATCACGCAGCACCAGCATTCAGCAGCCTATGTCTTAGCAGGTTTGTCTTATGACACCAAGTTTGATTTCAAGCGCATGATGTTGTTGCCTTGGTCTGAGCGTTATTTCAAAGTACCACCGCGAAGTCCGCATGGCCAATCACCCAAGCTAGGAACTTTACATCCCAGTCTGATGCATTCAGCAGAAATGGCATTTCGGTCGGCCAAAGCTAAATTAACCTGATAATTAGAAAATGCTGTTCCTGCTCTCCCCCGCTAAATCCCTGGATTACGAATCCGCCTTGCCAGCCATCGCGGCCACGCAACCGCAGTTTGTGCCGCAATCTGCCGCGCTGATCGCCACGCTCAAGAAGAAGACGCCACAGCAAATTTCCGAGCTGATGGATTTGAGCGATACCTTGGCTAAGCTGAATGCGGACCGCTACAAAGCTTGGTCGCCCACATTCACCGAGGCCAACGCCCGCCCTGCGGTGCTGGCCTTCAATGGCGATGTGTATGAGGGTTTGGACGCCAAAAGCTTGAAGCCTAAAGACTTGCAATGGGCGCAAGACCATGTGGCGATTTTGAGTGGTTTGTATGGCTTGCTGCGCCCTCTTGACTTGATGCAGGCCTATCGCCTAGAGATGGGCACGGCGCTCAAACACGGTAAGACCAACAACCTCTACCAGTTTTGGGGCGCTCAAATTGCCGAGCATTTGAACCAACAGCTTAGCCACAGCAAAGAGCCCGTCATTGTCAATCTGGCGTCGCAAGAGTATTTCAAAGCAGTCGACCGCAAAGCCTTGCAAGCGCGGGTGATTGAATGCGTGTTCCAAGACCATAAAAACGGCCAGTACAAAATCATCAGCTTTTTTGCCAAGCGCGCGCGCGGCTTGATGGCGCGTTACGCGATTCAACACCAAGTCAAGACGCCCGAAGCTTTGCAAGCCTTCAACTTGGAAGGCTACGCTTTTGAAGCCAGTGCTTCCACTGAAGACAGCTTGGTGTTTCGCCGTCACCTCAACGACTGAACGCCCAGACCATGCAACTCTTTGTCAATGGTGTGCGTATCGAAGTGGAAGACACGGGTGAGCGAGATCGCGTGGCGGTTTTCCTGATTCCCGGCATGGCCATGCAACTCATTGTGTGGCCCGAAGCCATGGTGCGCCAAATTCACCAAGCAGGTTTTCGTGTCATCCGCATGGACAACCGCGATATTGGTTTGTCCCAAGACATGGCGCATTTGACCGCGCCGAATTTGGTGTGGTTCATGCTTCAACAAAAACTGGGCTTGCAGCCCCAAGCGCCCTACAGCATCCAAGATATGGCCAATGACGCTATGGGTGTGCTTGACCATTTGCAAATCAGCCAAGCGCATCTGGTGGGAGTCAGCATGGGCGGCATGATTGCCCAACGGATTTGCATCAGCGCACCACAACGCGCGCTGAGTTTGACCAGCATCATGAGCAGCAGCGGCGCCAAAGGTTTGCCGGGCCCCACGCCCGCCATGCGCCGTGTGTTGTTCACACCGCCAGCCCAAGCCGGCAGCGATGCCGCACGTCAGCAGGCGCTGCGTTTTGTGCGAGCGCTTGCAGGCCCAGGCTTTGAACATCCCGAGGGTTCACAACAACAATTGGTCAATGACTCGTTGAAGCGCAGCAACCGCCCTGTGGGCGCCTATCGGCAAATGCTCGCCGCCATGGCTGATCGCGCGCGCGCGGGACTGCTTGGCCGCATCAACACGCCCACCTTGGTGATGCACGGCAAGGCCGACCCTTTGGTGCCCTATGCCTGTGGCGAAGACACGGCAAGGCGTATACCCAATGCCAAGCTGCATGGCATCGAGGGCATGGGCCACGATATGCCGCCCGGTGCATTGGAGCAAATGATGTCGCGGCTCTTGCCTTTTTTAAATGCCCACACACCCTTATGAATTCACCTGAAACCTCGTTGCTTGGCAAGGCTGCCACTTATGCCGACAGCTATGACGCGGCCTTGCTGTACCCACTGCCCCGCGCTGCCCAGCGTGCATTGATTGGCGTGGCAGAGCGCCCGATTTTTTTAGGCGCAGATTTATGGACTGCCTATGAATTGAGTTGGCTCAACGCCCGCGGTAAACCCCATGTGGCACTGGGCCGCTTCACCGTGCCGTGTGAAACCACGCATTTGGTGGAGAGTAAATCGCTCAAGCTGTACCTCAACAGTTTCAACAACACCGTGTTTGCAGACATGGATGCGGTTAGGCAAACATTGCAAAAAGATTTGTCAGAGGCGGTGTGGCGCGGCGACGCAATGCAGGCTGGTGTGGGTGTTCAACTGCTTTCGCCCGAGCAATATGCCAAAGAAAAAATCGCTGAGATGGATGGTTTGAGTTTGGACAGACTGGATTTAGACTGCAGCCATTACCAACCTGCGCCTGAATTGCTCAGTGCTGCTTCCAATGAAGCGCCGGTGACAGAAACACTGTTCAGCAATTTGCTCAAAAGCAATTGCTTGGTCACAGGTCAGCCCGACTGGGGCAGTGTCAGCATCAGTTACAGCGGCGCCCAAATCGACCAAGCTGGTTTGTTGCAGTACATCGTGAGTTTTCGCAACCACAATGAGTTTCATGAGCATTGCGTGGAGCGCATCTTCATGGACATTTGGACGCGTTGCAAACCCACCAAGCTCACCGTGTATGCGCGCTACACGCGGCGCGGCGGCGTGGACATCAACCCATGGCGCAGCAGCCATGCACAAGGTTTACCTGCGCAAGTGCGAACAGCCAGGCAATAAGCGTTTTAGTCGTTGAAAGACTTCAAGGGCGCTAGGTCAGGAAACTGGGCCGAGCGTTTGGCCTGAAACGCGTTAATCGCCTCTTTCACATGGGTATTGCTCCAAATGCCAGATTGCAACCAGCCCATTTGTTTGAGCGCATCCTCTGTGCTGTGGTCGCGCGCATAGTGCAAAGCTTGTTTGGTTCCCCAAATCGCTACGGGCGGTTTGCTGGCAATCTCTTTGGCGGTCTGCATGGCGGCCGCCAATGCGCTGGCAGTGTCTGGCAATACCTCGTTGACCAAGCCGTATTGCAAAGCTTTGTCTGCGCCCATGCGTCTGCCGGTGTAAGCCAGTTCTTTCACCACAGCCATGGGCATGAGTTTGGGTAAACGCTGCAAGGTGCCCACATCGGCCACCATGCCGATATTGATTTCTTGGATGCAGAAAAACGCATCAGCGCTGGCGTACCGCAGGCAAGCGGCTGTGACCATGTCCACCGCGCCGCCAATGCAACCGCCTTGCAACACAACAATGACGGGAATGCGCAGGTTTTCAATGCGGGTGAAGGTGGACTGCAAACCCGCCAACATATCGGTAATGGCTGCACGACCTTCGGCGCTTTGGTCATCCATTGCCACAGATGAGCCAAACACCTCCAGCGACATGCCCGCACTGAAATGCTTGCCGGTGCTGCTGATCACCAACACCCTCGCTTGGGTGCCTTGATGCAAATCGTGAAGCACCGTATCAAGCTCTCGCCAAAAAGTCAGGTCCAAGGTGTTGAGGGCTTGGGGGCGGTTCAACACCAAGTGGGCGATATGGTCGTTGATGCTTAAATCAAAACAGGTCAGCTTGTTCATGTTGAGGCTCTGAAGGTGAGGAGGGCAAAGTGGGTTCACGTGCTTGCAAGACAGTGCTTAATTTTGCCGCAGGAGGATAAAGCGCTTCTTTGGCGTCTGATTTCACCAGTGCGCCCACCCTTACACCCAGCAAGCGCAGACGGCGTTTCATGTCCACCCGCTTTAAACACAAACCACCCACTTGACGAATTTCTGCGGGGTTGGCGGTGTAATGGTCTATGGTTTGATCGCGGGTGACGCTTTGAAAGTTATCGAAACGCAGCTTGATACCAATGGTTTTGCCCACATAGCCTTTGCGCTGCAAATCAGCTGCGACTTGTTGGCACAAGCGGGTAAAGATGTCGCCCAAGGCAGCCCGGTCATGCACCACATGCAGGTCTTTTTCAAAAGTGGTTTCGCGGCTCATGGACACCGGCTCGCTTTCGGTCACCACCGCGCGCTCATCTAAGCCGTGAGACGCATCGAACAGCCATGCGCCATAGGCTTTGCCAAAGTGCTGCATCAGCCAATCGCGTTCAATGGTCGCCAAGTCGCCAATCGTGTGAATACCAAACGCTTTGAGTTTCTCATCGGCCTTGGGGCCAATGCCGTTGATCTTGCGACAGGCCAAAGGCCAAATACGGCTTTGTATATCTTCCATGTGAATGATGGAAATACCGTTGGGCTTGTTGAACTCACTGGCCATCTTGGCCAACAGCTTGTTGGGTGCAACACCTATCGAGCAGGTCAGACCGGTGGCGTTGCTGATGGCTTTTTGAATCAAACGGGCCAAGGCTTGTCCGCCTGCGCGTTGCCCGCCCGGCACATCGGTGAAGTCTATGTAAATTTCATCCACGCCGCGGTCTTCCACCACCGGCGCGATCTCCAGAACAATGTCTTTGAAAGTGCGTGAGTAGTGGCGGTATTGGTCAAAGTCGACCGGCAGCAAAATAGCTTGGGGGCACAGCTTGGCAGCCTTCATCACACCCATGGCCGAGCCCACACCAAAAGCCCGGGCTGCATAGGTGGCGGTGGTGATGACGCCACGTCCTTCATAGCTGGTTAAGCGAGGGAATACGTCTAAGGGGATTTCGCTTAAATGTTCGCTGGTCCACTCGCGGTCAGGCTGAAGTGCCCGTGCGCGGCTCAGCAAATCGTCTTCGCGACGCCGGCCCCCGCCAATCACCACTGGCAAGCCTTTGAGCTGGGGGTAACGCAGCAACTCGACCGATGCATAGAACGCATCCATGTCCAAGTGGGCAATGCGGCGCAGTAAGGCCATGAACGCCGAGACTACAAAGCTTAGCTAGGAAAAGTTCCAGGCAACAAGATGTTGCGGTCTACCGTGTTGATCTGGGTATGGCCACAAAACGCCATGCTGAGTTCCAACTCTCTGTGGATGATTTGCAGCGCTTTGCTCACGCCTTCTTCACCCATGGCGCCCACGCCATACAGCATGGCGCGGCCTATGTACACACCTTGCGCGCCCAGCGCCTTGGCTTTGAGCACATCTTGACCGCTGCGAATGCCGCCATCCATATGCACTTCGATGTCTTTGCCCACAGCTTGAACAATGGCCGGCAGTGCGTTGATGCTGGACTCCGCACCATCCAACTGTCGCCCGCCGTGGTTGGACACGATCAGGGCGTCTGCACCGCTTTGCACCGCCAAGCGTGCGTCTTCCACATCTTGAATGCCTTTCAAAATCAGCTTGCCGCCCCAGAGTTTTTTCACCCATTCCACGTCGGCCCAACTTAAGGTGGGGTCGAATTGGCCATTGGTCCACTCACCTAAAGAGCTCATGTCTTTGACGCCTTGCACATGACCGACGATGTTGCCAAACTGGCGACGCGGTGTACCCAGCAAGCCCATGCACCACCTGGGCTTGGTCATGAGGTCTATCAGGTTGGCGATGGTAGGTTTGGGGGGTGCCGACAAACCGTTTTTAATGTCTTTGTGGCGTTGCCCCAAAATTTGCAAGTCAAGCGTCAACACCAGTGCGGTGCAACCCGCGACTTTGGCACGTTCAATCAAACGGGTCACAAATTCGCGGTCACGCATGACGTAGAGCTGAAACCAAAATCCTGCGCCCGCATGCTTGGCCACTTCTTCGATAGAGCAAATGCTCATGGTCGACAAAGTGAAGGGAACGCCAAATTTTTTCGCGGCACGCGCCGCCAAAATTTCACCATCGGCGTGTTGCATGCCAATCATGCCGGTGGGTGCAATGGCTACGGGCATGGCAACTGCTTGGCCAATCATGGTGCTGGAGGTGTCGCGGCCTTCCATATTGACGGCCACGCGTTGGCGAAATTTGATTTTTTGAAAATCATCTTCATTGGCGCGGTAGGTGCTTTCGGTCCAACTGCCTGAATCGGCATAGTCGTAAAACATTTTCGGCACACGTTTTTTCGCCAAGGCTTGAAGGTCTGCAATATGGGTGATGACGGTCATAGGAAACTCCTGAACAAACTTCCACCATGTTAGCCCCTGTCAGTTCACCAAGGTGTCTCCCAGATATCGCTTGGAGTTATAGCCAAGACTCAGCAGCGATAGGATGCGGGTTTGGTCGATCAAAGGATAAGCCTCGCATGTCTTTCATTAAAGATGTTTCTGTGTCAACCGTGTTTGCGGGCGCAGTCACGGTAATGGTGGGTTTTTCCAGCTCTGCGGCGGTGGTGTTCCATGCGGCTCAGGTCTCTGGCGCAGATGCTGCGCAAATGGCGTCTTGGATTTGGGCGCTGGGTTTGGGCATGGGCATCACTTGCTTGGGCTTGTCGTGGCGTTACAAACAACCGGTGGTCACTGCATGGTCCACGCCCGGCGCCGCCATGCTGATCACTGCCGCGAGTGGCATGCCCATGGCTGAAGTGATTGGCGCTTTTGTGGTGTCCTCCTTGTTGGTGATAGCCGTGGGCTTTAGCGGTGTGTTTGAGCGCTTTATGCACCGCATCCCTTTGCCTTTGGCCTCTGGCATGTTGGCGGGGGTGTTGCTGCGTTTGGGCTTGGATGTGTTTGTCACCATGTCGCAGCAGTGGGTACTGCCTTTGCTGATGACCTTGGTGTATTTGCTGGCCAGACGCTGGCAAGCCCGCTATGCCGTGATTCTGTCTTTGTTTGCAGGAACTGCGCTGGCGGCTTGGCAGGGCAGTGTGGATTGGCAAAGCATTGATTGGCAGTGGGCACTACCCGTGTGGGTAACGCCGCAATTCAGCGTGGCGGCTTTGATTGGCATGGCCTTGCCTTTGTTCATCATCACCATGGCCGCACAAAACATTCCAGGCGTGGCGGCGATGAAAGCGCATGGCTATGCCCCTCCGTTGTCGCCCGTGATGGGCTGGATTGGCGTGGTCAATTTACTTCTGGCACCCTTTGGCGCGTTTGCGCTGAACTTGGCGGCCATCACGGCAGCGATTTGCTCGAGTGAAGAAGCGCATCCGGACAAAAACAAGCGATACACCGCGGCCATGAGCGCTGGTGTGTTTTATATTTTGATGGGCTTGGCAGGTGCGTCGGTGGTCAGCTTGTTTGCCGCTTTGCCCAAGGCGCTGGTGATGGTGATTGCAGGTCTTGCATTGTTTGGCACGATTGCCAATGCGCTGGTGAATTCTTTGGCCGATATATCAACTCGAGAGCCGGCTTTCATCACTTTTTTGGTGACCGCTTCGGGTTTGAGTTTGTGGGGCATAGGCCCGGCATTTTGGGGCTTGGTTGCCGGTGGTGTGGCCTGGGGTTTGTCACCCCGCCCCAAAGTTTAAGACCAAATCACCACTTTGCTGTTGGCGTACCAATTGTCGAGTTGGTGTTGCACCGAATACTCAATATGGCTGCGTTTGATTTTCATGGTGGGCGTGAGGCAACCGTTTTCAATGCTCCAAGGTTGAGCCGCAACCACCAACATTTTCAGACGTTCATATTGGGCTATTTCTTGGTTGACCTTGGCCAGAAGCTCGGCCAAAGTTTTTTCTACTTCAGAGCGAACATCGCTTTGCTGAAGTTTGGGGCGCAGGTCTTCGGCCAACACCACCAGGGCATAAGCCGACTCAAAGCCCGAACCCGACACCATGGACAGCTCGATCATGGGGTGGGCATTCAACAGGTTTTCAATCGGGGCGGGCGCTACATATTTGCCCTTGCTGGTTTTGAATAACTCTTTCAAGCGACCGGTGATCTTGAGTTGACCATCGGGGCGACGCGAACCCAAGTCGCCGGTTTTGAAAAAGCCGTCGGCAGTGAAACTTTGCGCGTCCAGATCGGGGCGCTTGTAATAGCCCACCATTTGCCCAGGCGACTTGATGAGAATTTCCCCTTCGTCGCTGATGCGGGCCTGCACACCTTCATAAGGAATACCCACATAGCCGGGTTCGTTGTAGGTATCGTCGGAGCTGTGTGAGTAAGCAAAGTCTTCGGTCATGGCATAGCCCTCGACCAAATTCAAACCCAGTCGGCGGTACCAGCGAATCAATTCGGGCGGCAAGGGTGCTGAGCCACTGCCGGCCATTTCCACTTTGTCTAAGCCCAAGCCGGTCAGCACCTTCTTGGCCACCACCTTGCCAATAAATGGCAGGGACAGTAGCAGATTGAGTTTTTTGGCAGGCATTTTGGCAAACACACCTTGCTGGAACTTCAGCCACAAACGCGGCACCGACACAAAAATGGTGGGCTGTGCGCGGTTCAAGTCGAGAATAAATGTGTCCAGACTTTCGGCAAAAAACATATGGATACGACCATGCACCAAAGACACGGTTTCAGCCCATGCCCGCTCGAACACATGCGCCAGTGGCAGGTATGACAGCATGCGGTGATCGCGGTTGGCGCCCAAGCTGTCGTCGATGCGTTTGGCAATGCCGTGACCCACAGCACTGATACGCGCAAAATTGTGCATAGCGCCCTTGGGTTGTCCGGTGGAACCCGAGGTGTAAATAATCATCGCCAAGTCGTTGTCGTCGCGCAGCACATCGCCCTGCAAAGGATCGGTGCTGGAGGTGATGGCGTCCCAAGTGGTGTAAGGCGTCTGCGGCGCCAGCGGCAAGGCGATGCGCGGTAAATCTGTGGGCACACCTCGGGCTTGTTTGTGCCATTCGTCGAGCTTGCCCACAAACAGCAGACTGGACTCAGAATGCTCTAGAACAAACTTCACGGTGTCGGCGCTTTCGGTGGGGAAAATCGCGACGGTGGTGTAGCCAGCCATCCAGATGGCCATTTCTGCCATGAAAAAGTGCGCACAGTTTTTCGACAAAATGGCAACTTTGGCCCCGCGGGGAAGACCCAAGGTTTTCAAATGCGCGGCCATGCGTCTGGATTGATCGACGGTTTGCGCCCAGGTGTAGTCCAGCACCTGCCCTTGTCCTATGGGCTGGGTCAAGAAGACTTTGTTGGCAAGGTTTTTTTCGTGCTGGTAAATGCATTCCAGCACAGAGGTGGTGGGTAAAGTCATGTTTATCTCCTGAAGGGGTTGAGGTTTGGCCTCTTATATAAGACCCATTTTAGTGACAAAAAAATTAACTTTCGCCTACATGCTCTTTTTTGTAAAGCGTGCCTGCCACCACACGCGCATTACGGCTGAAACTGGAATAAGCCATGGCCCAATCCATCAAAACCACCAAGCGATTGCGAAAGCCAATAAGAAAATAGATGTGCGCCAGCAGCCAAAACCACCATGCCAAGCGTTGGGAAAAGCGCAAAGGGCCCAGCGGTGTGCTCAGGTCGACCACCGCACTGTTGTGGCCAATGGTGGCCAAGTTGCCATAGTCTGCATAGCGAAAAGCCTGCGTGGGTAGACCCTTTAGGCGTTTGAGAATATTGGCGGCGGCCAAGTGCCCCATTTGCTTGGCTCCAGGCGAAACACCGGGCACTGCCACGGGCGCTTTTCCGTGGACATGGGTAAAGGCGGCGGCCAAGTCGCCAATCACGCTGATCTGGGCAAAACCAGGCACGCTCAAGTCGGGGTTGACCAGCACGCGACCTGCGCGGTCCAAACCGCAAGCGGTGTTTTGCGCGATATTGGCACCCAAAGGTGAAGCCGCCACACCTGCAGCCCAGACCACGCATTTGCTGGCGATGGTGTAGTCGACAGTGCCCAAGACGCCCGCTGGTGCGGGGCCTCGCACTTGCAAGCCTTGCGCGTCAATCGAGGTGACGATGGCATTCAAGCGCACTTCCACACCCAGTGCTTGCAGTTGGCTTAGTGCTTTTGCGCTCAAGCTTTCAGGCATGGCTTGGAGCACACGTGGGCCGCCTTCTATCAACAAAATGCGGGCGTCATGCGGGTTGATGCGGCGAAACTCTCCCATCAAGGTTTGTCTTGCAATTTCGGCAAAGGCGCCGGCCATCTCGACCCCCGTGGGGCCCGCACCGATCACGCACAGGGTCAGCCAGTCTTTGCGTTTTTCAGGGTCGGGCTCTTTCTCGGCCGACTCGAAAGCGAACAACAAGCGGCGGCGAATTTCAAAAGCATCTTCCAAGGTCTTCAAACCCGGCGCATGCACCGACCACTCATCATGCCCAAAATAACTGTGGGTGGCGCCCGCGGCCACCACCAAATGGTCATACATCAAGCTGCTGCCATCCGACAGCAAAACCCTGTTTTCACGGGCGTCGATATTGGTGACCTCAGACAACAGAGTGGTGAGATTGCTTTGTTGGCGAAACAAGCTGCGAATGGGCGCGGCGATGGCTGGTGCAGCCAATCCCGCCGTAGCGACTTGGTACAGCAGGGGTTGAAACAGGTGGTGATTGGTTTTGTCTACCAAGGTGATATCCACCGGCGCTTTGGCCAAAGCCTTGGCAGCTTCAAGGCCGCCGAAGCCGCCGCCGATGATCAGTACACGGGGTCGTTGAGAGGTTTGCATTCAGGGGTGTTTGTGGATCAAGCCAAGCGTTGTTGGTGTCTTGCTATTTGCGCTTTCACTTGCGCTGGCGCGGTGCCGCCCACGGTGTTGCGGGCGTTCAAAGAGCCTTGCAGGCTCAAAGC
>Ga0187844_10001617_pt1 | contig 16884 bp, 19 predicted proteins | sample SpaLakP09_SKY_50_FD_134517 | JGI IMG/M metagenome (GOLD analysis project Ga0187844, IMG submission 134517) | Oligotrophic lake water microbial communities from Sparkling Lake, Wisconsin, USA - SP09_SKY_50 | ecosystem: Environmental > Aquatic > Freshwater > Lake | place: USA: Sparkling Lake...
CTGGGCGCCCATGTTCTCGAAGGCGTCTTCCAGCTCGATCTCTTTGGCGACCGAGACGCCGTCCTTGGTCGAGCGCGGGGCGCCGAAGGACTTCTGGATCACGACGTTGCGGCCCTTGGGACCGAGGGTGACCTTGACCGCATTGGCCAGGACGTTGACGCCGCGCAGCATCTTTTCGCGCGCGTCGGTGGAGAACATAACCTGTTTGGCAGCCATCTGGCAGCTCCTAAATATTTGGTTTTGAAACGGAAATCAGACGCGGGTGCTTAGGACAGCACGCCCAGGACGTCGGATTCCTTCATGATGATCAGGTCTTCGCCGTCGATCTTGACTTCGGTGCCCGACCATTTGCCGAACAGGATGCGGTCGCCGGCCTTCAGGTCCATGGCGACGTGCTTGCCGTCCTCATCGCGGGCGCCGGTCCCGACCGAGACGACTTCGCCTTCCTGCGGCTTTTCCTTGGCCGAGTCGGGGATGATGATCCCGCCCTTGGTCTTGGATTCTTCCTCAACGCGCTTGACCAGCACGCGGTCGCCGAGCGGACGAAACGCCATTTGTCTGTCTCCCAAAGTTTGTATTCAGCCTCGGCGCGGACGATTGGCAGCCAACGGGTCCGAGTGCTAACGCGAGCGGCAAATAGGGACAGGCACCGCCATCGTCAAGCGCGGCAGGGCGGGATTTCAGCGGGGTTTCAGTCCGCCGCGGCCGCCAGGGTCCAGCCGGCCTCGACCTGACGCGCGAACAGCGGCCGCGCCCCGCGCACGCGGGTGCGCCAGTCGCGGCCGCGGCCGTCCTGCCCCAGCAGATCGCCCAGCTCGGCCCGCACCAGCCGCAGCGCCTCGTCCGGCCGGTTCTGGCGGATCAGGAAGCCGGCGTGCTTCTGGGCTCCGTCCATGGCGTCGGTGTGGGCCGGCGGCAGGCGGGTCGAGGCGATGACCAGGGCGCGCTGGTACAGGGCCTCCGCCTCACCGGCGCGGCCCAGCTGGTCCAGCACGGCGGCATAGCCCTCGATCGTCTCCAGCAGATCGGGGCTGTCCGGCCCCACCCCGCCCTCATAGGCCGCCAGCCCCTCGCGGAACGGCGCCTCGGCCTCGGCCCAGCGGCCCTGGTCGGACAGGGCGAAGCCCAGATTGGCCCGCGCATTGCCGGTGAACGGATGGTCCGGCCCGACGATCTCCAGCGCCAGTTCCAGCGCCCGCCGGAACGCCGGCTCGGCGGCCACGCCGTCCCCCGTCACATGCAGGAACCAGCCCTGGTTGGTCAGGCACTGGGCCAGCAGTACCGGATCACCGGCCTGCTCCGCGATCGCCACCGCCCGCGCATACAGCGGCGCCGCCTGATGCGCCCGACCGGTGCGGCGCAGGGAGTTGCCCAGGTTCGAGAGCACGATGGCCACGTGATAGTCGGTCGGCCCGTACAGCACCTCATACATGCCGAGGACCTGACGATAGAGCGGATCGGCCTCGGCGTGCCGGCCCTGGGCGGTCAGGGCATTGGCGACCAGGTTCAGGCTGTCGGCGGTCTTCTCATGCACCGGCCCCAGATGTTCACGGCGCAGGGCCAGGCTGGCCCGGGCCGCCGCCTCCGCCTCCTCATTGCGCCCCATGAAGTCATAGGCCCGCGCGCGATCATAGATCAGCGTCGCCCGGTGCACCGGGTCCGGCGCGGCCTCCCGATCCAGCAGGGCCAGGGTACGGTCGATGTCCGCCAGGGCCCCGGCATAGTCGCCCTGCTCCAGCTTCAGCCGCGCCCGAACCGTCAGCGGCCGCCCGACCGGGGTCCCTTCCGGGCCGAACCGCGTTTCCACCACCTGGACGGCGGCGGCGATGGCGGCCTCCGCACCCGGCAGGTCGCCGGCCGTGAACCGCTCATTGGTCAGAACGATCAGGGCCGCCGCCGCGGCTTCGGCGTCGGTCTCGCGCGACAGGATGTCGGCCACGGCGTCGAGCGTGGAGGGGGCGGAGATGCGGACGTCGGCGGGCGGCGGAGGCGGTGGAGGAGGCGGCGGCGCGGGCGCGGTCACCGGAGGCGGCTGCTGGGGCGCGGGCCGGTCCTGGGCCGTGGCGCAGGCCGCCGTCGCCGCCAGCGCCAGTCCGATCACGCCGCTCCGCACCAGCCTCGCCACCGGCGTCTCCCCTGTTCGATACCCATGTTCGGCTGAGCGAACCGCCCTTGGCAAGGCCGTTTCCGGATGAACGCCGGATGAACGACGACCTCGCGGCCCGTTCAGACGACCGGTCCTAAATCTGTGGTCAAGCTTGGCGCATCCGCCGCAGCAATCACCAAGGGGCCCGACCATGAAGACGTTTTCGAAGATCGCTTTCGCTGCGCCGGCCGTCATCGGCGCCATGGCCCTGAGCCTGATGGCCGCCAGCCCGGCCGACGCCCAGAGCCGTCATCGCGACCGGGACCGCGACCGTGACAGCGACCGCACCGAGGATGTCCTGATCGGCGCCGCCATCGGTGCCCTGGCCGGTGCCCTGATCGGCGACGGCGACGGCTCCTATGTCGCCGGCGGCGCCCTCGCCGGCGCGGCGCTGGGCGCGAGCTCGGGCGATGACGACTGCGGCTACTACCGCGGCGGCCGCTGCTACCGGAACCTGGGCCACTGGGAGCGCGAACACGGCATCAACAGCCGCGATCGCTACGACCGCTACGACCGCTATGACCGTCGCGACGACCGCCGGGATCGCCGCGACTACCGCCGCGACCGCCGCGACGACCGCAGCGATGACCGCGACTACCGCTACGAGCGCCGCTGGTAGTCTCCATCCCTTCCGCCGGTCGGCCGACGGACAGGACCGGGCGGGTCAACTTGACTTGCCCCTTTCCGGCATCCAGCCTCTTTTGCCTGGGCGGCCCCTCGCCGGGCCATGCGTCTGGAGCGCATTCAGAACGGAGCGGTCTTATGGCCTCGCGTCTGCCGAAATCCTCAAGGTTTGCATTGAGCCTCACGGTCGCTGTCGCGGCGCTGGCCATCGGCGGTCCGGTCTGGGCACAAAGGGCCGACGAACTCAATGGTGGCAAGGCCAATATGAGGTGCGAAGGGTCCACCAACAACTGCGGGACCCCGGCTGGCGGCTCGCTCCGCGACGCGTCTGAAGATGAGGCCACGGACCCGCCTGCGAACAACCCGGAGCCCGCTCCTGCAGAGCCGCCGGCCGACGCGGATGAAGGCACGGCAACGCGCGCGCCTGGCCCGGCAAGCAACGACGATGAACCGGGCGAGCCGGAATAGTTCGGCGGAGGCCGGCCCGGCTTGCCCTCATGGATGTCAGGCAACCGGGACCGCCGAAACGGACGCTCCCTGCTGCGCCCTAGACCATCAGCCGCTTCATCAGCTCCGCCGTCGACGGATCCAGCCCCGCTGACGGTTCCCCTGCCGCCACATCCTTCAGCACGACCTTCGCCAGCGCCTTGCCCAGCTCGACGCCCCACTGGTCGAAGCTGTTGATGTCCTGGATCACCCCCTCGACGAAGGTCTTGTGCTCATAGAGGGCGATCAGGGCGCCGACCGCTTCGGGGCTCAGGGCGTCCATCAGGATCGTCGTCGACGGGCGATCGCCGGGGAAGGTCTTGTGCGGGGCCAGCCGGTCGGCCTCGGCCGCGTCAGCCCCCGCCGCGATCAACTCCGCCCGGGCCTCGGCCTCCGTCTTGCCGACCATCAGCGCCTGGGCCTGGGCCAGGGCATTGGACCACAGCGGGGCGTCGCCCTCGCGCGCGTCCATGGCCCCCTCGGAGGTATGGCCCACGACGATGAACTCCGCCGGCACCACCTGCGGCCCCTGATGGATCTGCTGGAAGAAGGCGTGCTGGCCGTTGGTGCCCGGCTCGCCGAACACGATCGGGCTGGTGGCGGTGTCGACGGGCGAGCCGTCGCGTTTCACCCGCTTGCCGTTCGACTCCATCTCCAGCTGCTGCAGGAAGGCCGGCAGCCGGCGCAGGCCGTGGGCATAGGGGGCGACGGTCCGGGCCATGCGGCCGCGGCCCTCGACATTGTAGATCTGGGCCAGGGCCAGCAACACCGGGGCGTTCCGCTCCAGATCGGCCGAGAGGAAATGCTCGTCCATGGCCCGGGCGCCGTTCAGCAGCCGCTCGAACACATCCCAGCCCAGGGCCACCGCCACCGACAGGCTGACCGCCGACCACAGCGAGTATCGCCCCCCGACCCAGTCGCGGAAGGCGAAGGTCCGGCCGCAGCCCCAGGCCGCGGCCTTGTCCGGTGCCGCCGTCACCCCGATCAGGTGATGCACCATCCGCTTGGGCGACAGGCTCTCGGCCAGCCAGGCCTTGGCCAGCTCGGCATTGGCCAGGGTTTCCTGCGTCGTGAAGGTCTTGGACACGACCACCACCAGCGTCGTCTCGGGGTCCAGCCCGGCCAGGGCCTCGCCCATCTCGCGCGGGTCGATATTGGCCACGAACCTCAGGTCGATGACCGGCTCCAGCGGCCGCAGGGCGTCCCACAACAGCCGCGGCCCCAGGTCCGACCCGCCGATGCCGATATGGACGATGGCCGTGAACGGCTGATTGGTGCCACCCCCCTCGGCGCCCGAGCCGATGTCGGTCGCGAACCGGGCCATGGCCTTGCTTGCCGCGGCGACCTCGGCGGACACGGGTTCGCCGAGCGCGCGGAAATCCGCGTCATCGGCGGCCCGCAGCGCCGGATGCAGCACCGCGCGGCCTTCCGTATTGTTGACCGCCTCGCCGCCGAACAGGGCGTTGCGCCGCCCCTCGACGTCACAGGTCCGGGCCAGATCCAGCGCGGCCTCGAACCCCTCCGCGCTCCAGGCCTGTTTCGACAGGTCAAGATACAGGCCCGCGGCCTCCACCCCCATGCGGTCGACGCGGCCGGGATCGGTCGCGAACTGGTGCAGGATGCGTCCGTCGGCGTCCTTGCGGGCAACGCCGCGAAGCATGTCGAGGGCCTGGGTGCGGGCGGTCATCGGGCGAGCTCGAAATTCGAAAAGGTAAACCCTCGTTTACGGGTCGGGCGTAAGCCGGTTCAACGCCGAATCCGCGATTCGGCCAACTATATGAGGTTAGCCATGTCCTGCGGCGTCGCCCTGGCGGTCTCCCTGCTGCTCTCCGACCCCAATATCGCCCTGGCCGCGGCCCTGCCGCCGCCGGCCGCCGACGCGCCGGTGTCCGTGGCGGGCGAGCCCCTGTTCGCCGACATCGTCGCCCGCTCCGGCGCCCTCAAGGGCGTGGTCCAGGGCTGGATCGACGCCGGGGTGATGGATCAGTCCGACTTCGCGGCGGGTGAGGCCTTCACCGGCTTCCGCGCCCACGCCGCCGAACTGGCCGCCCTCGACATGCAGGGCCACGTCATTCTCAAGGAGCGGGGCACGGACGGCGACCTGAAATGCATCCTGCGTGGCATTTCCGAGGACATCCCGGTCAAGATCGACGCCGTCGAGGCCGCCACCTCCCCCGCCGAACGCCGCGTCGCCCTCGATGAGCTCCACTACCTTCTGAACGACAACGTCGAAGTCATCACCGCGCCCCCGCAGCCGGAAGTGTAGCGTCCCTCTCCCGACGGGAGAGGGATCAGTGCTCAGCACGACCGATTCTGACGCAGCGGCGCCTGATCCTGCATCCATGTATGAGGGTCGACCCCGAAAACTCCGGTGCGAAGACACCTGGCGCGCGGTGCGCCGGGCATGGGAGGCCGGTGAGACCGCGGCCTCGCTGGCGCAGCGGTATGACGTGGGGCTGGCCAATCTGTGGAGACGCCGGGCGTCGGAAGGCTGGAAACGACGCGTGACCGCCGATCCGGATCCGGAGCCGCCGGAAGGCTGGGACCACTACGCCCGGCGCAAACAGGCCGCGTTCGAATATCAGCTTGAAGAGACGCGGCTGCTCGCGGCCAATCTGGCCGAGGCGATGCGGGGCGGCCCGCTGGAGCAGGTTCCCGTCTGGCACCTCGGTTTCGTGCTGGAATGGCGAGCGGAGAACCTTCCGCCCGATCAGGCGGCCCGCGACCGGGCGTGGGCGCTCAGGCACGACTGGACCGGGGCCTTCTGGAGCGAGACGGGCTGGCTTCACCCCCTGTCATATCTGGATGAGGTGACCCTGCAGGCCAACCGCGAGGCCTGGCGCGAGGACGCCGGCCTTCCGCCGGGCGCGGCGGAGGCGTGGCCGTGTTGAGAAAACCTGATCCTTCTCCCATTGGGAGAAGGTGCCCCGAAGGGGCGGATGTGGGTCGGCTCTATCCGTCGGCGAAGCCGCCGCTCCCGACAGCGACACGGCTGACGCCGAATGCCGCCACCCGACCCACACCCTTTCGCGCGACCAATCGCTGCGCTCTTGGGCGCTCAAGCCCTCTCCCAACGGGAGAGGGTTCATCCACCTTTCAGCGCCTCCACCACCACCCCCTCGGTGAGCAGCTGCGGCAAGATCCGCGGCTCGGCCGAGCCCGGTGAATACAGCAGATACAACGGTACCCCCGACCGCCCGTGGCGCTGCAGTTCGGCGGTGATGGCGTCGTCGCGGCGGGTCCAGTCCCCGACCAGATAGACGGCGTTCGAACCCTCGATCGCGGCCTTCACGCCCGTCGTGGACAGCGACGTCCGTTCATTGATCTTGCAGGTCACGCACCAGTCGGCGGTGAAATTGACCAGCACGGGTCGACCTTCGGCGAGGGCCGCCTCGACCGCCGCCGTGGACCAGGGCGTGCTGGTCGGTCCCGCACCCTCGACCGCCGCGGCCGAACCCGCGGCCTCGGCGGGGGCGCTGGCCGCGAGGATCAGCGCCGCGCCCGCCAGCAGAACCGCCGCGACGCCGGCGGTCAGATGGAACACCCCGCGCCGCCCGAAGCCGCGCTCGGTCTGGCCGCAGCCGATCAGCCAGGCCCCCAGCGCCAGCAGCAGGCCCGCGGCGAACAGCAGGCCGAGGGCCTCGGCTCCCGTCTGGCGGCTGAACACCCAGGCCAGCCAAAGGGCCGTGGCGTACATGGGGAAGGCCAGCAGGTTCTTGAGCCGCTCCATCCAGGGTCCAGGGCGGGGCAGTTTCGCCAGCAGGCCGGGCGACAGGCTGACCGCGACGAAGGGCAGGGCGAGGCCGAGCCCCAGCCCGAGGAAGACCAGCAGTGCCATCGGCCAGGGCATGACCAGCGCCGCCCCCAGCGCAAAGGCCATGAAGGGGGCGGTGCAGGGCGCGGCCACGATCACCGCCAGAGCCCCGGTGAAGAAGGCGCCGAGGCCACCGGGCAGGCGCGACAGCGGTCCCGCTCCGGCACCCTGCAGGCCGCCGCCGACATGGAAGACGCCCGACAGGTTCAGGGCCACGGCGAGGATCAGCAGGGCCAGCCCGGCCGTCACCGGCGGCGACTGCAGCTGGAAGCCCCAGCCGACCGCCTCGCCCGTCGCCCGCAGCGCCAGCAGTCCCCCGGCCAGCAGCAGGAAGGTGGTCAGGACGCCGGCGAGGAAGGCCAGGCCGTCGCGCCGGGCGTGGCGCGGGTCATGCGCCGAGGCCGCCAGCGAGGCCGCCTTCATCGCCAGGATCGGGAAGACGCAGGGCATCAGGTTCAGGATCAGCCCGCCGAGGATGGCGAACAGCAGGGCCTGGGCGAAGAGCGCCGGGCTGGTGTCCGACGCGGGCCCGGGCGCGTCGGTGGGCCCGTCCGCCGCGGCGGCCAGGGTGCCGGATCCGCTTGTTCCGGCAAGAGGCGTTCCGGCCTCGGCCCGGATTTCCCAGGCCCCTTGGGTGGTGACCAGCACGCCCTCGACCGGACCGGCCAGCCCGGCCGCCCGGGTCTCGCCGCCTGGCGACAGCCGCAGGGTCAGCCCCTGCGGGCCCCACGTGCCCGTCTGGGCTGCCGGATGGTCGATGACGCCGCCGGTGAAGGGGAAGAAATAGCTCGGGCCCGGGTCGCGGCCCGCCAGCGGTCCGCCCGCGGCCGAAAGCGTCAGGATGCCGTCCTGAAGCGCGATCCGCGCTTCCAGCCCGGCCGGCCGCGGGGCCTGCTCCAGCACCGTCGTGATGGCGGCGCCGTGGCGGCGGTCCAGCGGCGCGGCCCCCTCCCGGACCGGCAGGTCCAGTCGCAGGGTCAGGTCCTCGGGCACGCACATCTCGGCACTGCAGACGAAGAAGGCGGCCTTGACCGTGAGCGGCAGCACCGTCCCCGCGCGGGCCGTGGCCGGAATCTCGATCGGGACCGGCAGCCAGACCTCGCCGGAATAGCCGTAGTTCATCAGCCCGGCGATGCGCTGGCGCTCGGGCAGAGGCCAGACAATGTCGCCGGCCCGCACGCCCTGCGGCAGGGTCCAGCCCAGGGTCGTCGCCCCGCCGGAGTCGCCCGGATTGCGCCAGTAGGTGTGCCAGCCGGGCTGGATCGTCTGTTTCACCGCCACCACGGCCGTCGAACCGGGGGCCGCCCAGGCCGACATCGGGACCAGTTCGGCCTCGATCCGTTCGGTGCGCTGCGGGCCGGACTCCGCCGCCGGCTGGGCCATGGCCGCGATCGGCCACAGGCTCACAGCCACAAGGATCAACAATCGAACGAGATGGTTCACGCGGCCTCCGGAGACGGTCGCGCGGACCTTAGCCGTCCGCACCCGCCTCCGTCACCGCCTGCGACGGGTGGCGCGGCGTCGCGCCCGGAAAGATTTCAGCGCGGCGCGGCGTCGACCAGCACCTCGGTGCGGCGGCGCATGGGCTCGCGCACCCCTGCGTCGGTCACGGCACCCTCGTCGCCGCCGGCTTCCACCTCGAACGCCGGGGCGGGCCAGCCGGCCGCGGTCAGGGCTTCGGCCACCGCCTGGGCCCGGCGCTCGGACAGGCTCAGGTTCGCTGTCGCCCCGCCGCGCGCATCGGCCAGCCCCAGCACTTCCACCTTGCGGATCTCACAGCCCTGCAACTGCGCGGCCGCCATGCCGATGGCCTGACGCGCCGGCTCGGTGAGCCGCGCCTCGCTGTCGGCGAAATAGACCTCGAACCGCTTCGCCGTGCAGGGCGACGGCTCGGTCACCACCGCGCTGCGGTCCATGAACCGCGTCACGTCGCACCCGGACAGCCCGACCGCCACGGCCAGCCCGGCAAACCCGATCAATCGCTTCATGTCCAACCCCTCACAGCTCAAGAAAAGGGCGGTCCGCCTCTCGACGAACCGCCCTGACTTTCAGTCAACCAGCCCGCGCCTAGTAGCGACGCTGACCGTTTTCCCAGTAGCACTCGTCCTGACGACCGTCGTAGCAGTAATAATACCGGTTCTGGCTGTCGCGGTAGCGCTGCTGGTTGGCGCGGTCCTGTTGCGAACCACGCACCGCGCCGGCCACGCCGCCGACAACGGCACCGATAGCCGCGCCGCGACCGGCGTTGCCGTCGCCGACGTTATTGCCGATGATGGCACCGGCGACGGCACCGATGCCGGCACCGATGGCGCCCTGACGGGTCGCTTGGCTGGGATTGCCGTATTCGTCTGTCGCGCAGGCGCTGACCAGAAGTCCGGCGCCGGCGATCGCGATGATTGCCTTGTTCATGGATATTTCCTTCATCCCTCAGGTTCGCCCCACGGGTGAGAACGCTGGATAAGCGTTGCGGTTCCCGCGCTATGTTCTAGCCCAAGCCTGTATTAGGCTTCAATCGGCGTCGTCCGGAGGGTGCGGCCTCGATTTTCTGAGTAGAGACGGGGGTATCGTATGCGTTTTTCTGAACCGGTCCGCATGGCGGACGACGGCGAGCACAGCCCGGTATGGGCCCGCACCAAGCGGCGTTCGGGCAATCCGATCGTAGGGATTCTTGTCACCCTGCTGGCCCTCTTCGGCGTTCTGACCGCCGTGCTGGGCGTCAAGGAGCAGTCGCTCGCTGAAGGCGGCGCCATGATGGACGGCTGGATCACCAAGGGTGTTTCCATGGTCAAGGGCGAAGCGCCCCGGGTTGCTGACGAAGCCGCCACCGCGGCGGGCGCGGCTGCCGAGAAGGCCGGCGACGCCGCCCAGGCCGGAGCGGCAGCGGCTTCCGACGAGATGAAGAAACAATAGTCACGCTTGACCGATCCCGATCGGAACATCGTTCCGGTCGGGACGTTCGGGCGACATGACTGATACCGCAGCGCCTGAAACTGATCCCGGGACCGAGGCGGGAGCCGAGGTCTCTGAGTCGCATGTCCTCACGCCGCATGTTGCGCTGGGGCGGGTCATCATGCTGGTGAACCCCTTGTCCGGCGGGGGCGGCTCCAATGCTGCAGACGAGGCGGCAGCGATCCTCGCCGACTACGCCCTGGAGGCGACGGTCGTCGCGCTTGAGGGCGGCCAATTCGACACCCAGGTCCAACAGGCTCTTGAGGCCTGTCCCGATGCCCTTTTCGTTCTCGCGGGAGATGGTACGGCCGGCACCATAGCGTCCCGGGCCGGACCCGACGGCCCCCTGGTGGCACCGCTGCCGGGCGGCACGATGAACATGTTGCCTCGCGCCCTGTACGGCACCGCCGACTGGAAGGTCGCCTTGAGGCGTGCGCTTGAAGAAGGCGCGCCGCAGCGTGTCGCCGGCGGCGAGGTCACCGACGGGCGCTTCAAACAGGCCTTCTATTGCGCCGCCATTCTCGGCGCGCCGGCCCTCTGGGCGCCCGCCCGCGAGGCGGTTCGCGAGGGCAAGTTCGGCCTGGCCTGGGCTTACGGACGCCGGGCGCTGAAGCGCGCCTTCTCCGGCCGTCTGCGTTTTTCACTCGACGGACGCACCGATCGCCGCGCCGAGGCGCTTGTCCTGATAAGCCCGATGATCTCAAAGGCGATGGATGAGCATACGGGGCTGGAGGCCGCTGCCATGAATCCGGCCGATGCGATGCAGGCCTTCCGTCTCGCCGCCCACGCCGTATTCGACGACTGGCGTCAGGATCCGGCCGTGACGACCAAGGCGATCCAGCAGGCGACCATCCGCGCCCGATCGCGCATCCCCGCCGTGATTGATGGTGAGCCGGCGTTGCTGCGGCACGAGGCCAAGGTGCGCTTCATCCGCACGGCTTTCCGCGCACTGGCCCCGAACCCGCCGGCCGCGGAGGGTGCCGTCTAGTGGGGCGCATCCTCCAGTTCTCGGACATTCATTTCGGATGCGAGCATCAGCATGCCTGCGCGGCCGCCCTGGACTATGCGCATGGCACGGCGCACGACCTTGTCCTGATTACGGGCGACATCACCCAGCAGGGATTGCCCGATGAATTCGAGGCGGCGGGTCGCTGGATTGCGGCCATGCCGGACCCGCGCTTCGTCATCGTCGGCAATCACGACGTCCCCTACTGGAGCCTGCTGGCGCGTGTTTTCAGCCCGTGGAAGGCGTTCGAGCGCGCCACCGGCCACCCGGCGCACGATCATCAGTTCCTCAGCCCGAATCTGATGGTGCGCGGGGTCGTCACCGCGCGCGGATGGCAGGCGCGGGCCAACTGGTCCAAGGGCGTTATCGATCTGGATCAGAACCGCAGGGCCGCAGAGGCGCTGCGTCAGGCGCCGGTCGGCGCGCTGCGGGTGCTCGCCTGCCATCATCCGCTGGTCGAGATGATCGGCACGCCCATGACCGGCGACGTCAAGCGCGGCGACGCGGCGGCCCTGATCTTCGCCGAGGCCGGGGTTGATCTGATCACCACCGGCCACGTCCACGTCCCGTTTGCCCTGCCGATCAGCCTCGGCGATCATTGCTCCTACGCCGTCGGATGCGGGACGCTTTCGCATCGGGAGAGGGGCGCGCCGCCCAGCTTCAACCAGATCGACTGGGACGCCCACCACATCACCGTCACCGCCGTGGCCTGGACCGGTGACCGGTTCGAGCCCGACCAGACCTGGAAACTGCCGCGCAGACAGGACACCCGGCGGACCGCTACGGCGCCGGATCCCAACGAGGCCGGACAAATGGAAAAGGCCGCGGTCTGATCGACCACGGCCTTCTTCGGTTCGTTGCTATGCCCGTCCGGATCAGCGGCGGCGGCGGCTTCCGTGGGATTTTTCGGTGAAGGCCGCGGCCACCATGGTGGCCAGGGCCGGGTTCCGCAGGAAGATCCAGCCACCGGCCAGGGCGGCGACGGTGCCGAGGATGGGCCGCTGACGGAAGAGCATATAGGCGCGCTGGCCGAGACCCGAGACGTCCTCTTCATCCGCCTCTTCTTCCGTCTCGCTGCGCGCGACGAAGATCAGGGCAACCGCCAGGGCGATCACGGCGAACAGGAGGAAGGTGATCGCCGCGGCGGCCAACGGCACGACAACCAATTGCAGGGCGAAGAAGATCGTCGCCCCGAGCGCGAGGACGGCGACCAGGGCGGCACCCGCCGCGACCGAGGCCGCGACGGCCTTCTTGACCAGACCCCTGGCCATGCCGCTGCCGAGCATCAGCGCCGACGACCGGCGAGAAGCAGACCAAGGACGACGCCGACGCCGAGCGCGATGGCGGTCGACTGCATCGGGCGCTCCTGCACACGCTCGACCAGATAGCGCTGCGCTTCATCGAAGCGTTCGCTGGCCTCGTCATAATATTCCTGACCCCGCACCCGGGCGGTGTCGTAATAGCCGCGGGCCCGATCGCGCAGGACATCGGCCTCTTCGCGCAGGCGGGTTTCTGCTTCCGCCGCCTTGGCGCGCAAACGGGCTTCCGCCGCCGTCGCCTTCTCGCGCAGCCGGGCTTTCTCTTCGGCGCCGAGCACCTTGAGATCGTCCTTGAGCGTGTTGATGTCGTCTTTCACGGTCGCCCGTGCCGTTTTGGTCGTCGCCATGATGCGCGCTCCGTTCGTCAAGCTTGACGGTTAGATAGAGAACCCTGAGCCGGAACGCCACTGTCCGGTGACGGTTTCCGCATTGCAGCATCAGCGGACGGTGGCGAAGCGCCGCATCCGGGCATAGACAGGGCGAATGACCGACTGGCTGTTTCCCCCCGCGCCGACCGCCTCGCTGCCGATCTCCGGCCAGAGAGAGCGCTTCCCGATCCGCCGCATTCTCTGCGTGGGTCAGAACTACGCCGCCCATGCCCGGGAGATGGGTCAGTCCCGTGCCGAGCCCTTCTTCTTCACCAAACCCGCGGATGCGGTCGTCGTCGACGGCGCCGACCCGGTCTTTCCGACGGCGACCGCCAATCTGCACCATGAAGTCGAACTGGTCTGCGCCATCGGTGCCGACGGCGGCATCGCCGGCTGGGCCGTCGGTTGTGATCTGACCCGCCGCGACCTCCAGGCAGCGGCCAAGGAAAAGGGCCGCCCTTGGGATGCCGCCAAGGGGTTCGACCAGTCGGCACCCTGCGGCACCCTGACGCTCGGCGCCCTGCCCGACTCCGCCGCGCCCATCGCCCTGTCCGTCAACGGGGAGGCCCGCCAGTCGGGCCGGCTCGACGACATGGTCTGGAACCCGGCCGAGATCCTCGCCAAGGCGCGCGAGTTGTGGGACGTCCGGCCCGGCGACCTGATCTTCACCGGCACGCCCGAGGGCGTCGGCCCGCTTCAGCCCGGCGACCGGGTGGAGGCGACGATCGGCGGCCTGCAAACCCTGCGCTTCACGGTGAGGCCGCGATGATCCTGCACGGCTACTGGCGTTCGGGTGCCGCCTACCGCACCCGCATCGCCCTGGCACTCAAGGGGCTCGCTTATGAGCAACTGGGCATCGACCTGCGCACCGGTGCCCAGCGGTCGGCGGCCTTCGTTGCGCTCAATCCGCAGGGCATGGTGCCCGCGCTGGAGGTCGACGGCGCGGTCCTGACCCAGAGCCCGGCCATTCTGGAATGGCTGGAGGAAACCCACCCCGCCCCGGCCCTGTTGCCCGCCGGCCCGGTGGATCGGGCCCATGTCCGCGCCATGGCCGCCCTGATCGGATGCGACATTCACCCGCTGAACAATCTGCGCGTCGGCAAGACGTTGCGTGAGACCTTCGGGGCCGACCAGGCCGCCGTGGACGCCTGGGCCGCGCGCTGGATCGTTCCCGGATTTGAGGCGCTGGAAGCACTCGTCGGCCGCCACGGCGCAGGCTGGTGTTTCGGCGACACCCCGACCCTGGCCGACTGCTATCTGATCCCGCAGATCTATTCGGCCCGCCGGTTCAACGTGCCGGTCGACGCCTTCCCGCGCCTGCTGGCCATCGACGGGGCGGCGGCGCTTCATCCCGCCTTCATCGCCGCCCATCCGGACAATCAGCCGGACGCCGACTGAGACCTCAGGCGAGGAACCGGTCCACCGCCGCCATGAAGCGCGTCGGCTGATCGATCATCACCATATGCTCCGCCCCCGCGATCGGCACGAAGGCCGCCGGGGGTCGAAGCCGCGCATAGGCACCGCGGAACAGGCTGTCCGTGCGGCTGCGCGGCGAGTTTCCGTCCGAACTCCAGCCGTACACAACCGTCACCGGGGCCGTGATGTCGGGCAGGCGGCGACGCAGGTCGACGGTCATCACCTCGTACAGGGACTGGGCCAGGACGCGGCGGTCGCCGCCCTGCCAGCCCAGCGTCCCGAACACGGCATCGGTGGCACCGCCCAGTTCCAGGCCCATCTGCCGGCCATGCGCACGCAAGGCCTCGTCGCCGAGGAAATGGATCGCCTGAAAGGCCAGCTGGGCGATCGGCTCGACGTCGCCAACGGTCGCCTGGGGGCTGATCAGGGCCGGGAAGAACGGTGAGGAGTCGACCACCATGACGCGGCCAATCCGGGCTCCGGAGTCCGCTGCGATGCGCAGTCCCAGCTGGCCACCCATGGAATGGCCGATGATGGCCGGCCGTTCCAGCCGTTGCTCCGTGATGTAGCGCCGAACCTCGGCGGCGACCGCCGCCATGACCGCGCCGCTGGCGTTTGCGCCCGCAGGCAAGTCGCCGAACCCGCGGACCGAGACAAGGTGAAGCCGCCGCTTGCCGGCCAGCCGGTCCGCCACGCCGCGCCAGACCTCGGCGGTCGATGCCAGGCCGGGGATCAGCAGCACGTCCGGGCCTCGACCACGGGTCGTCACTGCAATGCGGCGTGAGCTGAAGGCGGGCTGCGCCACAGCCCCGGACCCGGCAGCCCAAAGCAGGGCTCCGCCGACGAGGCCTCGAAGAATGTTTCGTCTTTGTTCCATGCCGTCTTCGGGTTAGCGTTCACGTCGGAACGCGAGGGAGAGCGCAGTGAGCCAGTCCGACGAGATCGTCCTTTACACCAACCCCATGTCGCGCGGCCGCATCGCGCGCTGGATGCTGGAGGAGGTCGGCCAGCCGTACCGCACGGTGGTTCTGGATTACGGCACGACGATGAAGGCACCCGAATATCTGGCGATCAATCCTATGGGAAAGGTGCCGGCGATCACCCATCGCGGGGTGACGGTGACGGAATGCGCCGCGATCTGCACCTGGCTGGCCGACGCCTTTCCCGAAGCGGGTCTGGCCCCGGCGCTCGATGACCCGGCGCGCGGCGCCTACCTGCGCTGGATGTTCTTCGGTGCAGGTCCGCTTGAGGCGGCGGTGACGGCCAAATCTCTGGGCCTGCTGGCCCCGGCGGACAAGGCCGGAATGGCGGGCTACGGCAGTTTCGAGCAGGTGGTCGAGGCGCTCGAACAGGCGGTGACCAGCAGTGGTGGTCCATGGCTGCTCGGCGACCGCTTCACCGCGCTGGATGTCTATCTGGGCAGCCAGATCGGCTGGGGCCTGCAGTTCAGGAGCCTGCCGGAGCGGGACGCCTTCAAGGCCTATGCGGCCCGGCTGTTCCAGCGGCCCGCGGCGATCCGGGCGCGCGAGATGGACGACGCCCTGATCGCGGCGGCCAATCCGGGAAGCTGAAAGAAGGGCTCAGCCCTGGGCGGGGCGGAGGCCTTCAACGGACGCGCGTTGAACGACCGGGCGACGTTCGCCGCCGGCGGCCCGGATGCGGTCGATGCGGGCCTTTTCGGCCTTGAAGGCCGCGAGGTCAGCACCGGCCAGGACGGTACCCTCGGTGGTGCGCACGCCGGCCGGATTGATCCGCTGACCGCCGCGCCAGATCTCGTAGTGCAGGTGCGGGCCGGTCGAGGCGCCGGTCGAGCCGACATAGGCAACGATCTGACCCTGACGCACGCGCTGACCGGCGCGCATGCCCGAGGCGTAGCGGGAGAGGTGACCGTAGCCGGTCTCAAGGCCGTTGGAATGACGGATGCGTAGCCAGTTGCCATAGCCGCCCCAGCGACGGGCCTCGACAACCACGCCGTCAGCCGGGGCCACGACCGGCGTGCCGCTGCCGGCCGCGAAATCGATACCCTGGTGCATCTTGCGATAGCCGGCGATCGGGTGACGGCGGAAGCCGAACGACGATGAAACGCGGAACCCTCGCTCAAGTGGGGTACGCATGAAGGCCGAGCGGGTGTTCTTGCCCGTGGCGTCGAAATACTGGGCCTCGCGGGCCCCGTCGGGCTGGAAGCGATAGAAGGCGACGCCTTTCAGTTCGGCGTAGAGCAGCCCGTCCGTGCCGATGGTGCGGCCGTTTTCCGTGACGGTGCGGCCGAAGACATAGGTGAACTCGTCATTGGCGCGGATGTCGCGGTCCATGTCGAACCGGTGCGAGAACAGGCGGCCGGCGGCGCGGGCCACCTCGGCAGGCGCACCTTCACGACGGGCGGTCCGCGTCAGGGAGCCCTCGACCTTGCCCGTCAGAACAACGGTCTCGTGAGTGACCTTCTCCTCCAGCGCCCGAAGACGCAGGGCACCGTCGAAGCTGCGCGAGACGGTCAACTGGGTCGCCGGGCCGGTGCGCATGGTGAGGCCAATCAGACGGGCCGCGCCCCGGCCGCCGCGCGGCTGGGAAATAGCCGTTTCGAAACGCTGGCCGGCGCGCATGGCGTTCACGTCCATGGCGTTCGACAGGGTGGCGGCCACGGCCGACGCTTCTTCCGGGGCGATGCCCGTGCGGCGCACGGCCTGCTCGAACGTCTCGCCGCGACGGATCTGGACGGGAATGGCTTCGGGCGTCGTGAGGCCGGCGGGCATGCCCGC
>Ga0187844_10001618_pt1 | contig 16872 bp, 14 predicted proteins | sample SpaLakP09_SKY_50_FD_134517 | JGI IMG/M metagenome (GOLD analysis project Ga0187844, IMG submission 134517) | Oligotrophic lake water microbial communities from Sparkling Lake, Wisconsin, USA - SP09_SKY_50 | ecosystem: Environmental > Aquatic > Freshwater > Lake | place: USA: Sparkling Lake...
ACGGCGGCCGCCAACCCGGAGCGCAGCGCGGGCCTGATCGTTGCAGCACTGAACCGCCGCGGCGCCAACGCCGAGGCCATCCCCATCGCGCCGCGGTTGAAGGACATCGACCTGCAGGCCCAGCTCGCCGACCCGGCGCTGATCGCCAAGGTCGCGGCGTCCAAGGCCGTGTTCTTCTCAGGCGGGTCCCAGGCCTACATCGTCGACACGCTGCAACCCGGCGGCGAACCGACGCCGATGCTGAAGGCGATCCGCCAGGTCTTCGACGGCGGTGGCGTCATCGCGGGCACCAGTGCCGGCGCGGCCATCATGAGCCGCATGATGTTCCGTGACGCGCCGGACAACATGCAGGTGCTCAAGGGCCAATGGCGAGCCGGGCAGGAATACGACCGCGGCCTGGGCTTTGTCGACGCGGGCCTGTTCGTCGACCAGCATTTCCTCAAGCGCGGCCGCATCGGCCGCATGCTGCCGGCCATGCGCGCGCTCGGTTACACGCTGGGCCTGGGCGTGGAGGAGAACACGGCAGCCATCGTCAAGGGCAGCGAGGTCGAGATCGTTGGCGGGCGCGGCGCGCTGCTGGTGGACTTGAGTGAGGCGACCGGCGACCGCGAGCTGCCCGCCTTCAATGTGCGCGGCGCGCTGGTGAGCTACCTGGATCGCGGTGACAAGCACGACCTGAAGACCGGCACCACGACCCCGGCCGCGCACAAGCAGCGCGACCAGAAGATTGACCCCGCCGCCGCCGACTACCGGCCCTACCTGCAGTTCGAGCACTACTTCCTCGACATCCTGGCCGACAACACCATCGTCACCGCGATGTCGCAACTGCTGGAGGGCCGCTCACCCGAGGTGCGCGGCCTGGCCTACCGCGTGCGACCCCGGCCGGGTGACCTGTCGCCCGAGCTGGGCTTCGAGTTCCGGTTCTACAAAGGGCCGGGCACGCTCGGCTGGTTCAGCAATGCGCTGGGCAGCGACGACTACACGGTGCTGAAAGTTCGGCTGGACGTGACCCCCGTGCGCATGGCCAGCCCGCTGTTCACGCCGGCGCAGGCGACACAATAGCGCCGCGCTTCGGGGGGAGCCGGCCTGCGCTCGGGCTGCCAATAGACAACAACTCACATGACCGACCTGCAAGACGCAGCGCGACAGCTGCGCACCGCCATCCAATCCGCGACCCTGGGCTTGGTGGGCCGCGAGCCGCTGGCGGAACTCATCGTGCTGGCCGCCGTGGCCCAGGAGCACCTGCTGGTCGTCGGGCCGCCGGGCACCGGCAAGAGCGAGGTGGTGCGGCGCGTGGCGCAGGCGCTGGGTGGGCGCTACTTCGAGTACCTGCTGGGCCGCTTCACCGAGCCCTCGGAGCTGTTCGGCCCCGTGGACCTGCGCAAGCTGCGCGACGGCACGGTGGAGACCGACGTGACCGGCATGCTGCCTGAGGCCGAGGTTGCTTTCCTCGACGAGGTCTTCCTCGGCTCAACGGCCGTCCTGAACACGCTGCTGGGCGTGCTCAACGAGCGGCGCTTCAGGCGTGGGCACACGCAACTGACCTGCCCACTGCGCGTCTGTGTGGGCGCCGCCAACGGGTTGCCCGACGACGAGGCCCTGGCCGCTTTCGCCGACCGCTTCCTGCTGCACGCTTTTGTCGAGCCGGTCCCGGATGAGCAACTCGAAGCGCTGCTGCAAGGCGGCTGGCGCTCCGACTTCGCTCCCGTGACCGATGGTGGCGCGCTGGCCCACCTGGACCTGCTCAGCCGGCGCCTGCGCGACGTGCAGCTCGATGCCGTGCGCCCGGCGCTGGCCGCCGCGTTGCGCCAGTTGCGCGCGGCGGGCATCCGGCTGTCCGACCGCCGCATCGTCAAGGCCCAGCGCCTGATGGCTGCCGCCGCCGTGCTGGCCGGCCGGCTGGAGGCCCAGCCGGCGGACCTGTGGCCGCTGCTGTATGCGCTGCCCACGCAGGCCGCACAGCAACAGGCGCGCGAGGCGCTGAAGGACGTGTTCGCCAGCGCCGAGCATCCGCATCTGCACCACGCCGTCGAGGCCGCGACGCTGCAGCCGCGCTCGCGCATCGCCCGGCTGCTGGAGGCCGCGCAGGCCAGCCTGGCCGACCCGACCACGGGCCCGCGCGTGGAAGCGGTGCTGCGCGAGATCGATGCCAATTTCTCGTCGGAGCAACTGCCTGCCGACCTCGCCGACGTGCGCACCCGGCTCGTGGCTGCCCTGCCGGCATGAACTGGCAGTGGCGGCCCGCCGCCGAGGCCGTGGCGCCGCGGGCGGTGGTGGCCTGGGGTGCGGTCACGCCCCGGCTGCAGGCGCGGCTGGCCGCGCTGCCGTCGGCCGAGCGCGAACGCCTTCAGCTCGTCGCAGCGCCGGGCTGGCTGGTGGTGCTGGGCGCGACGGATGACCTGCCGTGGGTCGACGGCGTTCGCTACGCCGCGCCCAGCCCGCAGGCGCCTGCGCTGTGGCTGCCCACCCACGCCGGGCCCGACCTGGCGCACGACCTGATCGCCCGCGCGCTGCACCGCGCGCATGACCGCCAGCCGCTGCTGCTGTGGCCCGACCCCGCCATCGCCCTGCCGCTGGACCGCCCGCAGATCGCCAGCGATTCCGCGCTGCTGCGGTACGCGGCCCTCGCATGAACGCGCCCGTGGACCTGCCTCAGCCGCTGCAGCGCTGGCAACCCTGGCTGGGCTGGTTCGAGCCCACGCTGGCAGATGCGCTGGGCGAGCTGGTGCGCCGGCTGTCCGAGCTCGTCGGCCCGGCGCCGGCGGCCGGCGGGCGCGGCGCCCTGGAGCCCGATGGCCTGGGCGACCTGCGGCTGCGCGGCAGCTACGAGCGCCTGCTGTGCAGCGAATGGCTGCTGGCCGACGAGATGCCCGAGGAGTTCCTGCGCCGCGCCGCAGCGGCTGAGCATCTCTTCCTGGCGCCGCAATGGCGCGCCGTGCCGTCGGACCGCGTCGTCGTCGCCGTCTTCGACGCCGGACCGCTTCAACTCGGCGCGCCGCGCCTGGGTCATCTCGCGGCCTGGGTGCTGCTGGCGCGGCGCGCGGCCGACCTGGGCGGCGCGCTGCGCTGGGGCGTGCTGCAGTCCCCTGGCCAACTGCACGAGGCCGGCCAGCCCGAGCGCCTGCGCGAGCTGCTGAAGGCGCGCAGCCTGGCGCCGGGTGACGCCGCCAGTGAAGAGCGCTGGCGCAAGGTGCTCGCGCCAGGCCCCGAATCGCTGCTGGGCGCGGCCGAGGCCGAGGTCTGGTGGATTGGCGCGGCTGGCGCCACGCCGGCGCGCGGCGAGCGCCGCCTCGCGCTGCGCCAGACGCTGGCCGAGGACGGCCTGGACGTGCGGCTCGCCACCGCGACGGCGGTCCGCCAAACCTGGCTGCCGCTGCCAAAGGGCGAGACGCTCGCGCCGCTGCTGCGCGGCCACTTCGAGCGCCCCCAGGCGCATTTGCATGCGCCGGCCGACGCGGATGCGCGGCAGCGCGTCGCGCTGAACCGCGCGCCGCTGTTCAACCGCCGCGGCCTGCAGGTCGCGGTGCCGGCCCTGGAGGGGCACGCGATGCTGGTGTTCAAGCTGAAGGGCGGCGGCCAGCGGCGCACCAAATGGCGGCGCCAGCAATGGTCCGCCGCGCGGCCTATGGTGGCCGCGCAGCTGATCCACGGCCAGTGCTGCGGCATCGGGCTGGACGCGCAGCAGCTGCATTTCTGGCAGGTGGACCGCTTCCCGCCGCGGCAGCGCCCACCGACGGAGGTCTTCGAGCCCGCCGTGTCGGCCGGGCGCTGGATGCCGCTGGCCGTGCTCGCCAACGGCCAGCACCGGCTGGCCTGTGTCATCGACGTGCGCGGCCGGCTGATCGCGTGGAAAGGCACGGACTGGTCGGCCAGCCAAGGCGCTGAGGGCGAGGCCCGCAAGCTCGACGAGCAGGTGCTGGGCTTCACGCCACTGGACCACGAACGCCTCGTCTACGCGGTGTTCTACGGCAATGGCCTGTGGCTGCGCGAACTGTCGGCCGACGGCGAGCCGACCCCGTTGCGGCGGCGCTTGTGCAAGCTCGACTCGGCGCAGACCCGCGTGTTCTTCGCACTGCATCAGCGGGCCGCGCCGGCTCGGCTCGGTGCGCTCGCCGTGCTGTGCCAGCACCAGCCGCACGAGACGTGGCGGTTGCTGGTGCCCGCCGGGCCGCGCGCCAGGCCGTTCGACGAGCCGGACGGCATCGTGGAGATCGAGATGGCGCTGACGCCGGGCGAGCGCGCCGTCGGCCTGATCGCGCGCGCCGACCAGCCCCCAGGCCTCGTCGTGCGCGACCGTCACTCCCAGCTGCTGCAGGTGGCCACGCCGGAAGGGCGCCGGCTGCTGTTCCAGGGCGCAGACCGCATCACGCAATGCAGCGTGTGCCCCGACTCCGGCCGCGTGGCGCTGCTGACGATGGCGCGCCAGCTCATCGTGCTGGACGGCTTCAGCGGCGAACGGCTGCTGACCGTACACGACACCGCCCACCCCGCGCCCGACAGCGAGCCCGAGGATGCCGACGATGACTGAGCATGCGGCCGACATCGCCCATCCGACGCTCACCGGGCATCGCCTCGTCGCAGCGCTGTGGTGGCCGGCCGACTGGCTGACCGACAGCGCGCGCCGCTGCGCGATCCTCGCGCATTGGGCGCCCGGCGCAACGCTGCACCGCTTCGCCGACGGCGACCTGCTGACGCTGCCCCAGCCCCAGGCGCTGGACTGCGAGCGCCTCGACGCCTGGCCGCTGCAGCGCACGGCGGGCGCGCTGTGCAGCGCCGCGCTGCAACCGGCCGACCTGGCCGGGCGGCCCACCGCAGACGTCTGGCTGGCCGAAGGCGGCCGGCTGCGCCCGCTGCTGCGGCGCGATGCCGAGTCGGTCGACCCGGCCGACTGGATCGATGTCGACGCGACGCTGCTCACGCCCTTTGACCTGAGCCTGCCCGAACCGCCGCGCCAACTGGTGGCCGAGCCCAAGGCGCTGCGCGACATCCTCGGCCCCGGCATTCCCGAGGCGCCGGCACCCGACACGCAGCGGCTGATACAGGCGCTGCGCGCCGCCAAGCCCGGTCACGGGGCGCATGCAAACGCGCCTTCAGCCGCGTCGCGCGGAGTCGCGCGCGCCATCGGCGCCAAGCTCATGATCGCCGTCGCTGGCATCGCCGTGCTGGCGGTGTTGCTGGCCCTGACGCTCAATGACAACCACGTCGCCTTGGGCCACTTCTGGTGGATCGCCCTGGCCGCCTACTTTCTGCGCGGCGCATTCGGCGCCACAGCCGGCGCTGCCCCGTCTGCCAAGCGCCCGACCGCCGAGGCCACACCCGGCCTGCGTCGGCGCCGGCCCCTCGCGAAGGTCGTGCCGCAACGCTGGCGCCAGTGGGCGGCACGGCTGTCGCTGACGACGGGCCTGTCCCGCCTGCTCGGCGCCCAACACGCGGCCTACATGCGGCGCGTGCTGGCCATGTTCGACGAAGGCCGGATTGACGATGCACTGCGCCACGCGGTGCCGCTGGGTGCGGACGGCGAGTCGCTGGGCCAGGCGTTCGGGCGCCTCGGCCCTCGTGCGGACCTGCGGCTGGGCGAGCGCGGCGCGGTGAGCGCGTCGGTCAATTTCGGCCCCGATCTGGAACAGCATCTGCGCGGCCTGTACCGCCGCGCCGCCCAGCAGCTCGAAACCGCCGGCCGCCTCGACGAGGCGGTGTTCGTGCTCGCCGAGCTGATGCAGGCCCGCCAGGAGGCGCTGGATCTGCTGGAGCGCCACGGCCGCGCGGCTGACGCGGCCGAGCTGGCCTTCAAGTGGGACATGCCGGCCGCGCAGATCGTCCGGCTGTATGCAGTGGCGGGCGACTGGCGGCGTGCCGTGCTCGTGGCGCGGCGCGACAACGCCTTTGCCGCCGCCATCGACCTGTTGTCTCAGCGCTGGCCCCAGCCCGCCGCGCAACTGCGCAGCGAGTGGGCCGAAACCCTGACCGCACGCGGCCGCTGGCTGGAAGCCGTGCAGGTGCTGTGGCCCCTGAGCGGCGAACGCGCCCGAGCCGCGCCGTGGCTGGACGTGGCCGGCGCCGCCGGCGGCTCCGTCGCGGCGCGGGCACTGGCCTGGCGCGCGCACGGCTGGCCCGAGTCGCTGGCGGCGCACGAGGCGCTTGTCGAGACGCTGCAAGCGGACGCCAACCTGGCCGCCGAGCGCCAGGCGCTGGTGGACGAACTGCTGCGGCTGCCCAAGCCGGCAGGCCCTGCCGCGCGCCGGCTGGCGGCCCTGATGGCAGGCCCGGCGCTGGCCGACGCCGCCGACCGGCACGCGGCCGCCTGGGACGCTGGCCAGCTGCGCGCGCTTGTGGAGCTGGCTGGCGATGCCGCTTTGTCAGCCGACCTGCCGGCGCTGAACGGCGCTGCGCTCCAGGCCCCGCGGCCCCTGCAGCAGGGCCAGGACGTGCTGGCCTGCGACCTGCCGCCCGCTGGCTTGCAGGCCGTGCTGGATGCGGTGCCGCTGCCCGATGGCGAGCTGCTGCTGGCGCTGGGCGAAGGTGGCGCCGTGCGGCTGGACGCGCGGGGTCGGCGGCTGGCGCACTTTGCGGTGCCGGCGCAGCAGCTCGTGCCGGCCGATGACGGCGGCAGCGCGCTGGCGCTGGCGCGCCGCGACGAGGTGTGGCGCGCGAGCCGGCTGGATCTGGCGAGCGGCCGCTGCGTCGACCTCGGCATGCACCGGCTCGACGCCTTCGCCTGTCGCTTTGATGGCGTGGGCTGGACGGTAGGCGTGGGCAACCGCGTCGACATGCTGGACGTGCAGTCGCCACAGCTGCGCGATGTGCTGTGGCGCGTGGCCGACCTGCCGGGGCCGGTGCAGCAGATCGAACGCGACGACGCGAGGGAGCACTGGCTGCTGGGCGCGTTGACGCCGCAGGGCCAGGCCCAGCAGTGGACGTATCTGCTGGCCGGCCGGCGCCTGTTGTCGCGCGAGGAGGCGCCGCCGCTGGGCGAATCGGTGCTGGGGCGCGGGCTTGTACAGGGGCACGGGCTGGTCGACCTCGTCATCGAATCCCGGGCTGAGGCATCGGCACAGCTGCGGCTGTGGAGGATCGCACCTGTCGGCGAGCACGGCCAAACGATCGCGCTGGAGAGCGCCGAGGTGAAGACGGCTGCGGACGACTGGCTCGCCCTGTCGCGCTTCGACGGCGAGCACGACCTGCTGGAGCTCGCCCACTGGCAGACCGGCCGGGTGCAAGCCCGCTGGCATTGGCCCGAGGCAGACGCGCCGCGCCTGCGCTTCCATCGGGGCTGCTGGCTGGTGTTCGACGCCCGGGGTCGCGTGGCTGTGCTGCACACCGGCAGCGGCCGCCAGCAGCGCGCCTCGGCCTAAACCGCCGGCAACGCCGCCGCGCGCTGCCGGCGCTGGATGCCCAACAGCAAGGCAAGCCCTGGCACCCGGCGCGCGCCCAGGTAGGCGAGTGCGCAGATCGCGAAGGTCAGCACGATCAGCAGCAGCGCCTCCAGGCCCCACGGCAGGCCCAAGGGCCTGAGCGCCTGGGTCAGCAGCACGATGACGCTCTGGTGCAGGATGTAGAGGCAGAACACGGCGGCGCTGGCCTGTCTCAGCAGCGCGGACGGCTTCGAGAACACGCGCTGCGCCCAGCCGCAGGCGGCAACGATGGGCCACCAGCCGAGCAGGCCGCGCACCGTGCTGTACGCCATGACGACAGCGTCGGGCCAGGGCTGGCCACGGTGGGCATGGACGACGTACAGCATCAGCACCCAGCCGGCCAGGGACAGCCCCAGGGCCGCCCAGCGCAGCCGCAGCGCGGCCGGCCACAGCCCCTGGGCGAGCGGCGTGCGGCTGGCCCAGCCGATGGCGAACACCAGGCCGTATTGCAGGTGGTTGTAGAGGTCGTGCACGAGGTCGTGTGTCGACGGCCAGTGCGGCAGCACGAAGACGCGCAGCAGCGCCAGCGGCACGGCGGGCAGCAGCAGCCAGGCCCAGTCGGGCAGAACGAGCACGCGCGGCCTCAGGCGCAATGCGGCCAGCCCGGCGCCCAGCATGGCGTAGACCCACAGGTAGGGCAGGAACCACAGGTGGTTCCATGTCGGCACCACCATGCAGTCGTCACCACGGCAGTACTTGCCGCCATGCAGATAGGCCCACCAGAAGTCCAGGTAGCCGCCGTCGCCGGGCAGTTGCGCGGGCACCTTGGTCAGCACCTCGAAATAGGCCTGTGGCGTGACCATGACGGCTATGCCGAACAGCAGCGGCAGCAGCAGGCGCACCGATCGGTCCTTCAGCGTACCGAGGCCGCCGAGCCGGGCGCACAGGCCCTGGCAGGCCGCGCCGGCAATGAGGAAGAGCAGACTCAGCCGCCAGGGGTAGCTGAGGGCCATGAAGGGCTCCAGCGCGTCGCTGGCGGCGGGGCTTTTCACGTGCCAGTCCCACCTCACGTAGTACATGCCGACGTGGTACGGGATCAGCAGCGCGAAGGCGGTAACGCGCAGGCCGTCGAGGAAAGGCAGGCGATCAGGCAGGCGTGGGGTGTTCATGGCCGCCAGCTTCGCGGCGCGACCCAGCCGCGGCGAGCGCGCTGGGCCCAGTGGCGGGGCCTAAGGGGCGAATGCGTCCAGCACCGCCCGGTAGCCCCGCGACACGCGCAGCGTCTCGCCGCCGCTCAGCGTCAACACCGCCTCGCCACTGCCCAGGCGCTCGATGCGTCGCACATGCGCGGGGTTGACCGCGTGGCTGCGGTGCACGCGCAGGAAGCGGGCCGCCCAGCCGGGGCGGGTCAGCGCCTCGGCCAGCGTGGCTCGCTCCAGCAGGCTGCGGGGTGGCAGGTGCAGCTCGATGTAGTTGTCGGCGGCGGAGATCCAGTGCACGTCGGCCAGTTGCACGCGCTCGCCGCCCACCCACCATTCGCCAACCAACGCCGTTGGCCGCGCAAGCAGCTCGCGCACCCGCGCAAGCGCTGCGGCAAGGCGTTCGGGCGTGTAGGGCTTGAGCAGGTAGTCCAGCGCCGCCAGCTCGAAGGCCTGCAGCGCATGCTCGGCGTGGGCCGTGGAGAAGATGACGCAGCGCACGCCGGCCGCGCGCAGCGCAGCAGCCAGCTGCACGCCATTGCCGCCGGGCATTTCGATGTCGAGCAGGGCGAGGTCGGGCGGCGCGGCAAGCGTCTGCACGAGGGCCAGTGCGGCAGGCGCGTCGGGCGCTTCCAGCAGATCGGCCACGTCCGCTTCGGCCGCGAGCAGGCGGCGCAGCCTGGCACGCGCGGCGGGTTCGTCGTCGACGATCAGGATGCGCATGGGAGGTCGAGTTCCAGCGTCATGCCCGATCCGTCCGGGCCGAAGCCCACGCGCGCCGCTCCGCCATAACGTGCCTCAAGGCGCTCGCGCAGATTGCGCAGGCCCAGGCCGCCGTCAGGATCGGGCCGAGGTTCCGGCACCGGCCGGTCGCCATGGTTGCTGACGCGCAGCCGCAGCCGCTCGCCGTCGCGCGTGGCCGCCACGACGACAGTGACGCGGCCGCGATGCCGCGCCACGTCATGCTTGACCGCGTTCTCCACCGGCGCCAGCAGCAGCAGCGCAGGCAGCCGGCAGTCCAGCGCCGCCTCGTCGGCTTCGATTTGCACGACCAGCCGCTCAGGCCCGAAGCGCGCCTGCATCAAGGCCAGGAAGGGCTGCACCAGCGCCAGTTCCTCGCGCACGGAATGCTCCACGCGCTGCTGGGCCGCAAGCGTCTGGCGCAGCAGGTCGGCGAGCTGGCACAGCAACCGGTCGGCCCGAGGCACGTCCTCGTACATGACCGAGCTGATGAGGTTGAGCGTGTTGAACAGGAAGTGCGGCTGCACCTGGTCGGCCAGCCGCGCCAGGCGCACCTCGGCCAGCTCGCGGCGCGCGCTCTCGGCGGCCTGGGCCATCCAGACGCCGCGCGAGATCAGGCTGAAGCTGAGGTAGCTGACCGCGTCCTTGCCGCCTTCGAAGACCAGCAGCGTCGGCAGGTCGTCGGGTCGGTAGTCGACGCCCACCAGCCCGTAGACCAGCAGCCGCAGCCCGAACATGCCGGCGATGTGCAGGCCGCTGAACACCGGCAGCGCCAGCGCATGCGCAGCGAGCTGCTGCGGCCACGGCCGGCCGCGCAGCCTGCCGACGAGCGCGTGCACGCCCAGCGCCAGCGCGCCGATGACGAGCACGGAGCTGAACTCCCACAGGAAGGGCTCCCAGGGCCGCGTGCCGCCGGAGAGTCGGTAGGCCTGCAGCGCCGAGGCGCTGAGCAGCAGGCCGATGACGGTGAGCAGCGCGAGATAGGGCAGGCGCCAGCGGCGCGGCAAGAGGGACATGCCGCAAGGTTAGCCGGCGCGGGGCGGGCCTCACGGCGGTTGACCCCACGTGGGGCACCGTTCGCCCCAGTTCAGCGGCCGGCGCGCGGCTTCTGGTCGCCCGCGCCGTGCTCGCCACCTTTCACCAGGTCGCCGCGCCGCTCGGCGTCCAGGCCCGGCGTGGCGCGCAGGTCGGTGTCGACCTGGCCCTGCTTCAGGTCCTTGGCCGCACGCGCCATGCCCGGGTCGGGCTCGGGTTGGGTGGCGTCGTTCTGCTGGTCGCGCTCGTGGGGCAGCGATGGCCCCTTAGGCGCCACGGCGCCTCGCTGGGTGGATTCGGCAGGGCGGGGTGTGGCCTTGGCTGTCATGGCGTGCTCTCGCGTGGCTTGAACATGAACTTTGGGCGCCGCGCCGAGCGGGTGCGGTCATCGGGGCCGCCGTTGGCCTGTCGGCGCAGGCCGACACCGCACGCGGCGGGGCGCCGTCCTACAACGGGCGCCGTTGGCGTCCGGGCCGTGGATGCGCTGTGGCGACAGAGCATCGGTCTTCATGGCCCAAGCCCTTGCAGCTCCCCTGATGCCGACCGGCAAAGCCGGCCAGAGTGACGCCGTGGGCAACGCGCGCTGGGAGGGCGAAGGGCAGCAATGGCGGCTGGTGCTGGCCGGCGACTGGGCGGGCGAGGCCGACTTGCCCAAGCCGCCGCCTGAATTGCGACTGGAAGAGGGCACGCAGCTCAGCTTCGACAGCGCGGCGCTGACGCATTGGCCGCCGGCCTTTGCGGCGGCACTGTGGCAGGCGCTGGCGCCGCTGGCGCGCAGCGGCGTCACGCTGGACCTGGCCGGCCTGCCGCGTGCCTTGCAGCCGCTGCTGGGCCTGAGCCTGCCGCAGCCCGAGGCCGCGCCGAAAAAGAGCCTGGCCGTCGAGGAGGCGGCGCCCGAGCCCGAGTGGCGCAAGACGCTGGTGTTCGTCGGCGAGATGCTGGCCGCCGTCGGGCGCTTGCTGCGCGGGCGCAGCGCGATGCGCTTGAGCGACTGGTTATGGCAGATCGAGCAGACGGGGCCGCGCAGCCTGCCCATCGTGCTGCTGGTGAGCACGCTGGTCGGGCTGATCGTGGCCTACATGGGCGCGGAGCAGCTGCAGCGCTTTGGCGCACAGAGTTTCATCGCCAACCTGGTGACCATCGGCGTGGTGCGCGAGATTGCGGCGCTGGTGGTGGGCATCGTGCTGGCGGGCCGCGTGGGCGCGGCGTTCGCGGCGCAGATCGGCAGCATGCGCGCCGGCGAGGAGATCGACGCGCTCACCGTGCTGGGCGTGGACCCGGTGGAGCACCTGGTGCTGCCGCGCATGCTGGCCCTGCTCGTCACCGGCCCGCTGCTGACGCTGTGCGCCGGTGTGGCGGGCCTGGCGGTGGGCGGCGCCGTGGCGGTGTTCCTTTATGACGTGCCAGCCATGGCCTATCTGACGACCACACGCGAGGCGCTGGCCGGCTGGGACTTGTTCGTGGGCTTGCTCAAGGGCAGCGTTTATGCGGTGCTGGTGGCCCTGGCCGGATGCCGGCAGGGGCTGAACGCGGGCCGCAGCGCGCAAGCGGTGGGCGAAGCAACGACGGCGGCGGTGGTGCAGGCCGTCGTCTGGATGGTGGTGGCCGCGTCTTTGCTGACCGTCATCTTTCAAAGGCTGGGCGTCTGATGGCCGAGGTGTTGATGCGCGTCGAAGACCTCAGCCTGCATGCCGGCGGCCGCGAGCTGCAGCAGGGCCTGAACTTTGACGTGCGGGCCGGCGAGGTGCTGGCCATCGTGGGCGCCAGCGGCTGCGGCAAGAGCACGTTGCTGCGCCACATGATCGGTCTGCAGACGCCGCACAAGGGCCGGGTCACCTGGACGGCCGGCGGCGCGGAGCGCGATGTGCATGGCGACGACCCGCCGCGCCGTGAGATCGGTGTCGCCTTCCAGGCCGGTGCGCTGTGGAGCAGCATGACCGTGGGCGAGAACCTCACCCTGCCGCTGGAGCTGTACACCCAGCTGGACGCGGCGCAACGCGAACGCCAGGCACGCTTCAAGCTGGCGCTCTCGGGCCTGCCCGACGCGGGCACCTTCGACGCCGAACCCTCGTCGCTGTCAGGCGGCATGAGGAAGCGCGCGGCCATTGCCCGGGCGCTGGTGCTGGACCCGCCGCTGCTGTGCCTGGACGAGCCCTCGGCCGGGCTGGACCCGCTGACGTCCGCGCGGCTGGACGACCTCATCAAGCGCCTGAAGTGCGACCTGGGCACCGGCATCGTGCTGGTGACGCACGAGCTGGACAGCCTGTTCGCGGTGGCCGACCGCGTGCTGTTCCTGGACGTGGAGGCGCATACGGCGACGGCACTCGGCCCGCCCGCCGAGCTGCGCGACCACGGGCCCGATCCGGTGCGCGAGTTCCTGACGCGCGGACAGTACGAGCCCCAGCGGGAGGCTGCGTGAGCGCCGCACGGCCGTCCGAAGGCGTTCAACTCCCGCTTGGCGGGACAGCGCGTAGCGCGAAGGGTGCACAGTGAAGCGCCGCCACGCGAGCCCGTTCGTCATCGGCGCCTTCGTCGTCAGCGCGCTCGCCGTGCTGGCGCTGGCCCTGGTCGTGCTGCCCGGCCAGCACTGGTTCAAGCGGCCGGAGCGCGTCGTGATGTTCTTCTCGGGTTCGGTGTTCGGGCTGCAGAAGGGCGCGCCGGTGGTCTTCCGCGGTGTGCGCATCGGCGACGTGACCGAGATCGCCGTGCACTACGACAGGCAGACCGACCGCTTCGCCATTCCCGTCATCGCCGAGCTGAACGCCGACGCCGTGCGCGGCCTGGACGGGCGCCAGGGCAACGACGACATGGCCCACGCACTGCCGACACTGATCAAGCGCGGCCTGACCGCGCAGCTGGGCACGCAAAGCCTGCTGACCGGCCAGCTCTACGTGGACCTGGACTTCCGCACCAAGACGCCCGGCGTGCTGCACGGTGGCCATGAAGGCGACGAGACGGAGATCCCGACCAGCGCGACGGCCTTCCAGGCACTGAAGGACCAGCTCGAAAGCGTGGACCTGCGCAAGATCCTGGACAACCTGAGCCAGATCGCCAACTCCACCCGCACGCTGCTCGCGGCGCCCGAGCTGAAGCAGGGCATGAAGGACTTTGCCGCCACCGCCAGCCATGCACGCAAGCTGGCCGCCCAGCTGGAGCAGCGCGCCGTACCGCTGACACGCGGTGCCGAGCGCGCGATGGCCAGCGTGGACCGCGCGGGCGACAAGGTCTCAAGCGCCGCCGACAAGGTGGGCACCGGTGCCGACAAGGCCAGCACGCTGCTGGACGCCAACGGCCCGCTGGTGCCCGACCTGCAAAAGACGCTGGCCGAGTTGCAGCGCGCCAGCAGCCAGCTGCGCCAGGCCGCCGACGGTGACGGCCCGCTGCTGCAGCAGACCGAGCGCACGATGCGCGATCTGTCGCAGGCGGCACGTGCGCTGCGCCAGCTGGCCACCTCGCTGGAGGCGCAGCCCGAGGCGCTGCTGCGCGGCCGCAAGCCCGATACCAAATCCGCCGGGGAGCCCCAACGATGAAGCCCACCCCCTTGCCGCTGCAACGTCGCCACCTGATGCTGCTGGCCGCCGCCTCCTTGACCGGCTGCGCCACGCGCGACACGCCACCGCGTCGCCTGTTCGCACTGACTGGCACACCGCCCCTGCCCGCTGGCGCCAAGCCAGGCCACGACGGCCGCGCCTGGGTGCTGAGCCCGCACATCGCGCTGCCCGAGCTGCTGGACCGCGACGAGATGCTGGTGGCCGAAGGCAGCGCCGGCCTGCGGCCCTGGCCCGAGGCGCGCTGGGCCGAGCCCTTGCGCGAGGCGCTGCCGCGCGTGCTGGCCGAGGACTTGTGGCGGCTGCGCCAGCCCTACCCGGTCTCGCTGGGCGCAGCACCGGCCGAGGGCGTCGAGTCGCTGCGGCTGGTCGTGCAGGTGGATGAATGGCTGGCGCGGGCCGACGGCGCAGGTCTCGCGCTCAAGCTGCGGGCCCGCTGGCACTGGGCGCCGCTGCATGCGCCGGCCGGCACCCTGCTGCCAGCGGCGGGCAGTGCGGATTTGACGCTGACCAGCGCGAACCAGGCCGATGCGCTGGCCGACGCCTACCGCCGCAGCGTCACGGCGCTGGCGGCGCGTATCGTGGCAGCGTCCTGACACACTGCACCTCATGCAACACCTGACCCGCCTGCTGGTCCTTGCCGCCGCAGCCCTCTGCGCCGCCCCGCCAGCCATCGCCGAAAACCCACCTCTGCCGACCGTGGCGAGCGTCGACTTGGCCCGCTATGCCGGCGCCTGGTACGAGATCGCGCTGCTGCCCAACCGCTTCCAGAAGCAGTGCGTGGCCGACACGCAGGCGCGCTACCGGCTGGACGGCGAGCGCGTGGAGGTGATCAACCGCTGCCGCATGGCCGACGGCCGGGTGGACGACATCAAAGGCCACGCCAAGGTCGTCGAAGGCAGCGGCAACGCCAAATTGCGCGTGACTTTCTTCTGGCCGTTCTATGGCGACTACTGGGTGCTGGCGCTGGACCCGGAGTACCGCCAGGTGCTGGTGGGCGCGCCGAACCGCAACTACGCGTGGGTTCTTTCGCGCACACCGCAGCTGGACGACAGCGCGCTGGAGGCGCTGCTGGACCGCGCGGCGGCGCTGGGCTTCAACAAGTCCGCCTTCAAGCGGACGCCACAGACGCAGCCGCTGGACTGATCAGTTCGCCGTCAACCGCGCCGCAAACGCCTTGTGCACCGCCAGCAACGCGGTGGCGCGGCCGGTCTGCACCTGGATCAGCGCGTCCTGCGCGGCCAGCCGTTCCTGCTCGGCGCTGAGCAGCGAGTAGAAGTCGGTCACACCGGCTTCATAGCGCTTCAAGGCCAGGTCACGGGCGCGCTGCGTGGCTTCGGCGGCGGTGGCCTGGAAACTCGCCTGCTGCTCGACCTCACGCAGCGTGGACAGGCTGCCCTGAGCGTCCTGCAGCGCCGTGAGCTGGGCCTGCTCGGCGCCGGCCACGGCCGCATCGAAGCCCGCGCGGGCGGCACTCTCCTCGGCCTTGCGAGCGCCGAAGTCGAGGAAGTTCCAGTTCAACGCGGCGGCCAGGCTGTGGATCTGCGTGCTGCTCTTGAACAGGTCGCCCGCCTTGCCGGCGCTCCAGCCGATCTGGCCGGTCAGGCCCAGGCTGGGCCAGCGCGACGCCCAGGCGACGTTGGCGCGTGACGCGGCAGCCTGGGCGCGCACAGCGGCGGCCTTCACGTCGGGGCGTTGGGCCAGCAGGCCGGCGGGGTCGGGCAGCGTGCCAAGGCTGATGAGGCGGGGCACGGGCATGGCGGGCAGCGGGTCGCCGTCGGCCTTGTCGCAGTCGGCCGGGGGCTGACCGCGCAGCACGTCGAGCTGCAGGCGCGTGAGACAGGCCGCATTGCGCAGCGCGGGCACGCTGGCGGAGGTCTGCGCGACGAGCGCCTCGGCACGGGCCTGGTCCAGTGCCGTGCTGCGCCCGGCGCCGACGCGGGCCTTCACCAGGTCGAGCAACTGGTTCTGCACGACCAGCGTTTCCTTGGCCAGCTTCAGGCGGTGGCCCAGACCGATGAGCTGGGCCTGCAGGTTGAGCGCGGCGCCGGCCAGGCTGAGCTGGGCGGCGTCGCGGTCCAGCGCAGCACCCTGCGCGTCATAACCGGCTGCCTGAGCGGTGGCCGAGGCACGGCCCCAGAGGTCCACCTCCCAGCTGGCCGTCGCATTGACGCCGTAGCTGTTGAAGGTGTTGTACTGACCCTGGTCGTTGGCCGCGCGCTGGCGGCTGGCGCTGGCGTTGGCGCCGACCGACGGCAGGCGGCGCGCGCCGGCGGCGTCGGCCAGCGACTCGGCCTGCCGCAGGCGCGCGGCAGCAGCGCGCAGGTCGCGGTTGTTGGTCAGCACGTCATCGACGACGCGCTGCAGTTGGGCGCTGTCGACGAAGGCAGCAGTCATCGTCGCAGCGCCGGGGTTGACGGGCGGGAGCTGCGAGAACTGGGCCGGCGCGAGATTGGCAGGGCCTTGCGACAGACCGGGTGCGGCGCAGCCAGCCAGCACGGCAGCCGCGGCGAGAAGGGTGAGGCGGGCGGCAACGGCGCGCGGCCGTCCGGAGCCGTTGCGCGCCCCCTCGGGGGGCAGCGCGCGAAGCGTGCGTGGGGGCTTCTGGTTCATTTCAGTGGCCCTCCTTCTTGGCAGTGGGTTCATCGTCGATACCCGGGTGGAAGGCGTGGGCCGAGGCCTCGACCTGGGCGCGCAGCGCCGCAGCGCGCGCACGGCGCTTCTCGGTGCCCTTGCGCAGCAGGCTGTAGAACACTGGCGTCAGGAAGATGCCGAACAGCGTCACGCCCAGCATGCCGCTGAACACGGCGATGCCCATGGCCCGGCGCATCTCGCTGCCGGCACCGCCGCCCAGGATCAGCGGGATGACGCCGGCGCAGAACGCGATGGAGGTCATCAGGATGGGACGCAGGCGCAGCTTGCAGGCCTCGATGACGGCGTCCGCCACAGAGCGCCCCTGCTCCTCAAGCTCCTTGGCGAACTCGACGATCAGGATGG
>Ga0187844_10001621_pt1 | contig 16841 bp, 15 predicted proteins | sample SpaLakP09_SKY_50_FD_134517 | JGI IMG/M metagenome (GOLD analysis project Ga0187844, IMG submission 134517) | Oligotrophic lake water microbial communities from Sparkling Lake, Wisconsin, USA - SP09_SKY_50 | ecosystem: Environmental > Aquatic > Freshwater > Lake | place: USA: Sparkling Lake...
CAGTCCATGGCAGGCAATGTCATGACCCAAGGCCTGAAAGGCAGCCAAGACCTCCGGGTGCCTCTGTAACGCGGTGGCGATACCAAACACGGTGAGCGGCAGCTTGCGAGATTCAAACTCTCTTAAGACGCGCCAAACCCCAGCGCGCGAACCGTATTCGTAGATGCCCTCCATGCTGATATGGCGCGCCGGGTAAGCGGCCGGGTTGAACATCTCCGATAAAAACTGCTCGGAGCCCGAGTCGCCGTGCAGAACGGAGTTCTCTCCGCCTTCTTCATAATTCAGTACAAACTGAACCGCAATGCGTGCCTGTCCTGGCCATTGGGCGTGCGGTGGGTTCGGGCCATAGCCGATTAGATCGCGCGGGTAGGGTGCGGTCGTGTCGTATGCGGGGGAGGTCATAGGCATTTCGATTGGTCACTCAGCCTCGATTTTTGCATCGCGGATCGCCTTGGCCCATTTCGCGGTTTCGACGCGCGAGCGCTGGGCCAGCGCCTCGGGCGGTGCTGGCGCGGTTTCGAATCCAAGCGATGAAAATTTCTCGAGTAAATCTTTGTCGGCAGCCGCAGTATTGGCCACCCGATTCAGCTTTTGAATAATTTCTGTCGGAGTGCCTGCGGGCGCAAAGATCGCAAAATAGGCAATCAACTCATAGTCTTTGAGGTTCAGAGCTTCATTCACCGTTGGCAATTCCGGAATGACCTTTGAGCGCTGGGTCGAAGTAACCGCAAGGCCCCGCACCTTGCCTGCTCTGACTTGCGGCAGCATCACCGCAAAGTCAGCCGTGAACAATTCGACCTGCCCGCCGATCAGGTCAGTCATTGCGGCTGGCCCGCTCTTGTAGGGTACATAGTTCAGCTGCACCCCGGCCATGCTGAAGAGCATCTCACTCGACACGCGCTGTGACGCGCTGGCGCTGGCAAAATTGAGCTGACCGGGTTTGGCCTTGGCCAGAGCGATGAGCTCAGGCAAGGTCTTGGCCGGAACCTCGTTGTGAATACCGACGATCAGGGGAACCTGGCCCAGAAAAGCCACAGGGGCAAAGGCGGTGTCCTGGTCGTACGGAAGTTTTTTCATCAGGCTCTTCAGAGCCGCATTGGTACTGTTGGTGCCGATCATGAGGGTGTAGCCGTCGGGAGCTGACTTCGCTGCTGCATCGGCGCCTAACATCCCGTTGGCCCCGGGTTTGTTTTCTACGATGATCGGCTGGCCTAAGGATTCGGACATTTTCTGGGCAAATGCCCGGCCGATCTGATCCGTAGCACTGCCTGCGGCAAACGGCACGATGACCTTAATGGGTTTGTTTGGGTAGGCCAAAGGGGGAGGCGGAGGCGTTGGGTTGGTCTGGGCGTCACTTCGGAACGGGGCCAGGCAAAGCAGGATTTCGGCAGACATTGCCAACGCAAGGCTCGAATGCAGGGCACGACGAGCAGGTCTGGCAACGTGGCTAGGTTTTGCTTTGGTGCTGGTTTGATACATGAAGGGTTCCGACGATCAGCTGGTTGGTACGAGGACGATCGCCTCAGGGCACGAGATGGCCATCGACGACTTCGATCAGATCTTTGCAACGTTTTGCCAGCGCTGCGTTATGAGTGACAAATAGTACTGTCGTCCCTTGTTCTTGATTGAATTGCGTCAGCAAATCAAAGACAGAATCGGCACTGCGGCTGTCGAGATTGCCCGTTGGTTCGTCCGCCAGGAGTAGTGCGGGGTTCATTGCCAGTGCGCGCGCGATCGCGACGCGCTGTTGCTGACCACCGCTCAGATGGTCCGAAAGATGGTTCTGCCAGGGTGTAAGCCCAACCCGTGCAATCAGGGACTCCGCCCGTTCCCGCATCGCCAATGTCGGAAAGACGCCCGCCGCGAGCATCGGCATCATCACGTTTTCGAGCGCTGTAAATGCGCTGATTAAGTGGTGATACTGGAAGACGAAACCAATTTTGTGTCCCCGCAGGTGGGTGAGCGCTCGGTCCTTAAGTTGGGTGGTTTCTTCACCGCAGACTCTGAGCGTTCCGGCGCTCGGTCGGTCGAGTAATCCGATGATGTTGAGGAGGGTACTTTTACCGGAGCCAGAGGGGCCCATCACGGCGCAGAAGCTGCCCTTGGGCAAGGTGAGATCGATCTGATGCAGAACTTCGGTTTCGATCGGCGTGCCAATGTTGTAAGCCTTGCAGATCCCGCTTAGCTTGATGACCGTTGCGGGGGCAATTGGCGAGTCAGGCACGAATAGCGGCGACCGGGTCGAGTCTTGCTGCACGGAGGGCTGGAGCAACGGCTGCGCCAAGGCCCGTGATGCTGGCCAATCCGAACGTGACGATAAAGAGCATGGCGTTCAGGACGAGCGGAATCATCGCCGTGCCGTCCGGGTTACGCATCCAGTGTTGCCAGAGCAGAAGGGCACTGACTCCGATGGCACAACCGATCATCGATCCTGCCAGCCCGAGCAGCCCACCTTGAAGCAGGAAGACTCGCAAAATCTGGCCTTGCGAGACCCCCATGGCTCGCAGGATTCCAATTTCCCGAGAGCGCTGCACGACGGATACAACAAGCACACTGGTGATTCCAAGCGCGACCGACAACCCGACGAAGAACCGGATCGCGGTATTTGCGGTGGACTGTGCGCTGATTGCCGCAAAGAACTGGGCGCTATTCTTAATCCAGCTATCGGCCTCGACGCCCGTCAGCTGCGCAATTCGTTGGGCAATGGTTTCTGCGGCATAGACATCATTGACTGTCACTTCGAGTGAAGTCACCGCCCCGGGGAGTGCGAGAAGATTTTGGGCGCTTTTCAGGGTTACAAAGACGGACTGCTTGTTTGCACCCCGGTTACCCAAGTCGAAAATTCCGGATACGTTGAGGATCGAACTGGCCCCATTGGCGGTACTGATGCGCAGTTTGTCGCCCACGTCGACGCCAAAATCTGCGGCTAGATCGGTGCCAATTAAGATGTCGGTTCCGGTTAGCGCAGAGCGGCCGCGGACGATCTTTTCGTCCAAGTGAATGATCGCGTAATGCAGTGAGGGGTCGATGCCGATGAGGCTAACGCCGCGGCTTGAATTGCCACGAATAGCGAGCGCCGACCCGGACGCGACCGGTGAAATGACTGCAATGCCGGGCAGACTTCGGAGCTCGCTCACGATGGTCTGCCATTGATCGATATGCTGCGTGCGCTGGGCTGGGGGTTGGATGACTGCCTCGACCAGTTCGGACTTCTTTACGGCGATGGGCACCGATGTTTGTGGTCTTGAAATCGCTGGGTGCGGCAAGAGTTGAATGTGCGCCTGTGCGGACAGCACCCGGCGAATGAAGTTTGCTTGAAGCCCGGCAAGAATCGCCGACATGAAGACGATCACGCCAACGCCGATCGCGACTCCCGCGAGAATGAACAGGGTTTGCAACTGACCTTGGTGCAAAAAACGAAGCGCGACGATCCATTCGAAGGGTGTCCAGGGCGTCAGCATGCGATCGGTCTCACGAAGGGGTTGGGTGGCTGGGGACTGGGCCAGATTTGTGAATGGCACGTGCCCGCTCTCCTTCATGAACCATTTGTGGGCTGAGAATCAGCGCAAGGCCTTCCGGCAATCCACCAAGCACTTCGCTGTAGAGGCCGCTTTGAAGGCCGAGGCGAATCGGTTTTCGCGTGACGCGACCGGATTGAACAACGAAGACGCTGGCGGAGTCGCCTGACGGATTGACGATTGCGCTGCTCGGAATAATGACGGCATTGGTGCGGCGGGCAACCACGATTTCGACCGATACCGTCATGTTCTGGCGAAGGAATTCAGGGGGATTTGGCACGCTGAGCTTGACCTCCACTGCGCCCGTTTGTGAATCGACGCCTGGATTAATGTAGGCGAGCTCAGCGGGAAACTGAGCTTTTGGAAAAGCGTCGGCGGACGCAATAGCGGTCTGTCCAAGAGCGAGGAGTCCGAGATTTTTTTCGTCGATCTGGATGACGAGTTGTATCGAACCACTGGGTGAAAGTGTCATGAGGCTCTTGCCCGGCTGAACGACGTCGCCGACTTCTACTTGGCGACGAATCAAGACGCCAGCGCGCGGCGTCCTCACGGTTGCGTATCGAAGCCGGGACTCCGCTGCCCGCAGCTGGCTCTGGGCTAGGAACAGGGCGTCATGCAACACTCGCCAGTCGCTGCCCCCAGCCTGAACGCTCAAAACTTGCAACTCGGCTGATCGCGCTTGCGCGTCCGCAATTTCTGATGCTTTGGCTGCATCCTGAAGTGCCGCGTCGGAAATGAAATTCTGCGCGAAGAGCGCTTCTTGACGATGCAGCTGGCGAAGGGATGTTTCCAGTGTGGCCTGCGCCTGACGTCGCACTTGGATGGCAACGGGACGCTGTACCTTTTCAATCTGTGCCAATCGAGATTGGGCCTGGGAGACGGTGGCCTCGGCCTGTTGTCGGGCCGCGTGGAGTTCGGCCGATTCGAGTTCAACGATGACCGTTCCCGCTTGAACCGCCTGACCTTCGATAACTGGGACCTTGCTCACAGTGCCCGTCACCTGTGCGCCAAGTTCCACGCGATGAGGGCTCTCGATTCGACCGCTGGCGACGACAACTTTGGATAGATTTCGCCGTGAAATCGGCTCTGTTTCTACCTTTGAGCCGAGCCACCAGCGCAGGCCCAGCCAAACCGTCAGCGCAACCCCTAAGCCAACGAGGAGAAACCATCGAATGATCGATCTGGATCGGGGTGGCGAAGCCATGTCTGGATGCTCAGCCGCAATGGCGCGCGTATCGGGTAGGGGGCGATTCGAGGCATATTGAGCAAGAGGCGCTCCTACCGGCGCTGGACACTCTCCGGCTTGAGGGCGGGTGATGCCTCGAAGGCATTGCATTGGTATACGCCCGGATAGCCAGTTCGGTGCGCCCCGATCATCATGCAAATTTGAGTGAAATGACTTCTGGAGAGATGGCATGCATGAAGCCTTGATCATCGACGCTTGTCGCACACCGCGCGGGATTGGCAAGTTGGGTAAAGGCGCGCTGGCGGACATGCATCCCCAACATCTCGGCGCCGCGGTCCTGAAGGCGCTGGCACAGCGCAATGATTTGGACACCGCCGAAGTCGACGATGTGATCTGGGGCACCAGTGCGCAGCAGGGCAGTCAGGCCATGGATCTGGGCCGAATGTCGGCTCTGGATGCCGGTTTCGACGTGCGATCTTCTGGCGTGACTCTGGACCGCTTTTGTGGCTCAGGCATCACCACGGTGAATCTGGCAGCGGCTTCGATCATGTCGGGCATGGAAGAGCTCGTGATCGCTGGCGGATGCGAAATGATGTCAATGACGGCCACCCTGAGCATGGATGCACCGCTGATGATGGACGCAGGCAACCTGCGGCTAAGAGCCAGTCACCCGCAATCCCATCAGGGAGTTTGTGCGGATGCCATCGCTACGCTCGAAGGCATTTCTCGTGCCGATCTCGACGCATTCGCGCTGCTGAGTCAACAACGCGCGGCGGCTGCCATTGAGGCAGGGCATTTTCGCCGCAGCCTCGTGCCAGTCTATAAAACGGACGGCACGCTCGCACTCGATCAGGAGGAATTTCCGCGGCCAAACACCACCGCTCAGGGACTCGCAGAGCTTAAACCTGCATTCGCGCGCTTGGCTGACTTCGAGTTGAATTCGCAGGGAACGACTTTCCGAAAACTGATCCTGGCAAAGTATCCCGGGCTCGAGATTAATCATGTCCACCATGCCGGCAATTCATCCGGTGTTGTTGACGGCTCGGGCGCGTTGTTGCTGGCCTCGAGCGGATATGCCAAAAAGCGCGGGCTCAAGCCCAGAGCGCGTGTCGTCGCGATGGCCAACATGGGCGACTCGCCAACCCTGATGCTGAACGCGCCTGTGCCGGCGGCGCGTAAGGTGCTCGCGAAGGCGGGCTTGACCATTGAGGACATCGATCTTTTTGAAATCAACGAAGCCTTTGCGGTCGTGGCAGAAAAATTCATTCGCGACCTCAACCTCAATCGCGACAAGGTCAATGTCAACGGCGGTGCAATCGCGCTCGGCCATCCAATTGGTGCTACCGGTTCGATCCTGATTGGTTCGATGCTCGACGAACTCGAGCGCCGCGATCTGAGGCGCGGCCTGATCACCATGTGCGCCGCAGGAGGTATGGCTCCCGCGATCATCATCGAGCGCGTTTAACCGGACTGGCCATGAACACCTTACTGGGTCAAGGGTGCAACATGGGCGATCTAGTGATCGCCGCGATTGCTCGTGGCGGTGAACGGGTCGCGTTTATTGACGGCGACCGCCAGACGAGCTACCGAGTACTCGGCGAGCAGGTGAGCGGAATGGTTCAGGCTCTAAGCGCTCACGGGCTGAAGAAAGGCGACGTCATTGCAACGCTGTCGCCCAACCGCCCCGAAGCCTTCCTGATGACGGCAGCAGCCTATCTGATGGGCTTACAGCTGGTCTGGATGAACCCGATGTCATCCGAAGCTGACCATCAGTATCAGATCGATGATGCTGGCGTGCGGACCCTGTTCGTCGACCCAGGCAGCTTTGGTTCGCGAGCGCTTTCGATCTGCCAACAGTGCGAACGCCCTCTAAAGCTGTTCAGCCTTGGGCCTTGGGCAGGGCAGCTCGACATCCTTGCGCAGGCCGCGAGTTACCCGGCGCTGGCTCTGGAATCGTCTGCCTCTGAAAACGATCCATGCGTGCTGATCTACACCGGCGGAACGACCGGTAAACCGAAGGGCGTTGTGCATACCCACCGGGTTCATGTGGCGATGACCCTGATGGAAATGGCCGACTTTGACTGGCCGGAGCAGATTCGGTTTCTCGCGATGACGCCGATCACTCACGCGTCGGGCGCTCTGATCATGCCAGTGCTGATGCAATCGGGAACAATCATCATGCACGCGGGGTTTGAACCGACGATCTTCTGCCAACTTGTCGAACGACATCAAGTGACATGTACCTTCATGGTGCCCACCATGATCTATGTGTTGCTCGATTCGGTCGCCCGCAAGCAGCATGACCTCAGCAGCCTGCAGACCATCATTTATGGCGCTGCGCCGATGTCTGTCGCTCGTATGCGCGAGGCGCTTGACGTCTTTGGCCCGATTTTCATGCAGCTCTACGGGCAATCGGAAGCGCCGATGGCGATGACAGTTCTTCATAAGCGAGAACATGATCCGAAAAACTATCCACATCGCCTCAGTTCCTGCGGCACACCCGTGGTCGGGATCCAGTTAAGGCTTCTCAATAATCAGGGCGAAGAGGTACCAGTCGGTGAAGTGGGCGAAATCTGTGTGCGTGGGCCCCTGGTGATGCTGGGCTATTACAACAAACCTGACGAGACTGCTCAGGCGTTTCGTCATGGCTGGCTTTACTCGGGTGATCTTGCCCGACGCGATCAGGACGGATTCATCTACATCGTCGATCGTTCTAAGGACATGATCATTTCTGGTGGTTTTAATGTTTACCCCCGAGAGGTCGAAGATATTCTTGCGGCTCACCCTGCGGTCGGGGCAGTGGCCGTGATCGGTATTCCGGATCCAAAATGGGGGGAGAGTGTTCAGGCCATGATCGTCCTGCGGGAACCACGGTCGCTCACACAGGAAACGATAGAACTCGAGCTAGAACTCGCTTCGCTGGTGCGTCGTGAAAAGGGCTCGGTTCAAGTTCCGAAGCGATTCCACTTTGTTGATCGATTGCTCACCACTGGACTTGGCAAGATCGACAAAAAGGCGATGCGGCTTACGTTGTCAGCGTCGCTGCCAGCATGACCGTTGATCCAACTTCGATTGAGGACAGTTCATGAAATCTGGCGTATTCAATTTTCTCGCGCTGGATCGAGTCCATTTCGGTGTTTTGGCGGCTGAAGCCCTGCAACTTGAAATCACGCAACGGGCCAGTCAACGTATTTTCATGGTCACTAGCCGTACGCTGAACCGAACGACGCCGGCTGTGACCGACCTTGCACACCATTTGGGCAATCAAGTGGTCGGTGTTTTCGACGAGTGTGTCGAGCACACCCCGCGGACTTCGGTAATCGCGCTGGCCGCGGCTTTGAGAGAGGCCCAAGCGGATCTGGTCGTCAGTGTCGGTGGTGGGACGGTGATCGACACCGCCAAGATCGCATTGCTTTGTCTGGCTGAGGGTATCCATCACCCCGACGCCCTCGATCAGTGGCATCTCAAAATTAACCCTGATGGTAGTCTGCATGTGCCGATCGTCGCGGCGCCTCCTTGCCGCCAGATCGCGATTCCCACCACGCTTTCAGGCGCTGAGTTCAGCGACCTGGGGGGCGCAACCGATACCCGTACCGGGATCAAGCACGGTTTTACCGGCCGGTTCATTGGCCCTGTCGCCGTGATTCTCGATCCCAACATGACACTGCATACGCCCGAGCGGCTTTGGCTTTCAACGGGCATCCGGGCGGTTGATCATGCTGTCGAAGCGATCTGTGCCCGTAACGCGCAGCCCTTTCTGGATGCACTGGGTCTGCGCGCGCTCAAACAGCTGAATCGCTCGCTAGAGCGCTTCGAAACTTCCGTTGGCAAGCCGAATCAGGCCGATACACTCCAGGCTCGGCTCGATGCTCAAGTCGGAGCCTGGCTTGCCGCGACCAGCATTCGGCGCGCCGACTATGGCGCTAGTCATGGACTCGGTCATGCACTTGGGGCGGATACGGGCGTCCCGCATGGCATCACCTCTTGCGTGCTTCTACCCACGGTCATGCGCTACAACGCAGAGGTATGTGCGGATGCGCTGGCCGAAATTTCATTGGCTCTGGGGCATCCCAACGAATCTGCAGCCGATCTCATTGAAGCGCTGATCAGGCGGCTGGGATTGCCCACACGGATTTCCGAACTCGGGATTAGCCGCGATCGCCTGTCCATCATTGCGGAGAAAGCGATGGGCAATCCCTTCGTGCGTTCGAACCCCAGGCCGATTCAGAGTCCGGCTCAAACGTTGGAAATTCTGGAACAGGCCTGGTCTTGAATCGAGTTTAAGCGAGTTGAAGCGGGCACTGCGGGCCCGCTTCAGCTGCGCTTAGCGCACCGACTGGGGTTTGCCGAACGGAACCCAGATCGAGCCGTCGAACCGGACCAACTGCATGGTCTGGAATAACGCAAAATCATCTGCCGCCGTATTTGCCAGGACGCCTGGAAGTGCCATTGGGATCTGGTGGTCTTTCAGACTCGCGGCGATCTTCATGACGTTCTCACGAGTCAGGTTGTCTCCTGCCTGCTTCAGAACATGAGCCATGAGTTGCGAAACGGCGTAGCCATAGGTCGCATTGCCGTCATCCGGGTTGACCTCCGGCGCATACTTTTTGATCAAAGCCTTGAAGTCATTCATGGTTGGATCATTGTCCCAGCGCTTGTCACTGCCCTCTTTGATGTAAAGCATCGAGATCAGCCCGACCGATTTGTCCAGACCGGCAGGCTTGAGCACGCTACCCACAGACGCCGAAACGTTGTTGAGGTAATGCGTCGGCTTCCAGCCGATATCGTCCACTTTGCGGATCGCCTGAGCCGCAAATTTTGGCGTGGTGATATTGAAGAAGGTATCGGCACCCGAGCCTTTCAACGTCACGATCTGGGAATCGATCGTCGGATCTGTCACCTCGTAGCTCGCCTCGGCAACGATCATTGACTTGGCCTTGTCGCCCAGCCCGTCCTTAAATCCGCTGTAATAGTCTTTGCCGTAATCGTCGTTCTGGAAAAGAACGGCAATCTTGGCGTTGGGCTTGGTGCGCAGGATCTCCTGACCGTAGAGTCGCCCTTCCGAGTTGTAGTTTGGGTTGAAGCCGATCGTCCAGGGGTGTCCCTTGGGGTCGTTCCATTTTGAGGCGCCAGTCGCCAGAAACATGTGCGGGACTTTCTTGGTGTTGACATACTTGTGAATCGCCGTATTCGAAGGCGTTCCCAATGTGCCCAGCAGCACCAGAACCTCTTCCTGCTCGACCAGCTTACGCACCATTTCAACCGTCTTCGGCGGGCTATAGCCGTCATCCAGGCTGATGAAATTGATTTTGCGTCCGTTGATTCCGCCCTGCTCGTTCAGTTGCTTGAAGTAGGCTGCCTGAACCTTGCCGATCGTACCGTAGGCCGAAGCGGGGCCGCTGTAAGGCATGGTTTGACCGATTTTGATTTCGGTATCGCTGGCACCAGGATCGTATTTTTTTTGGGCCAGCGCCGGAGTGAGCAGAGTGGCTGACATTAGCGCCACGCTTGCGATGATCATGTGTCTCTTCTTCATGGTCACACCTCTTGATAAAGATTCCGAACTCAACACTTTTAAAGATGGCGTCTAGATCGATGCGCCAGACTTGCGGGCGACTTTCGACCAGAGGAGGTTAAGACCTCCAGAGATTCCAGTAGGGAGAACAACCATCAGGATGATCAGTAATGCGCCATAGATTGCCCATGGCGCAGCTTTGGAGATCTGATCCGCGAGGTTAGGGACGAACTGCACGAATGTGGCTCCGTAAAGTGCGCCGGGGAGCGAAGTCAAACCTCCCACCACCATGCCGACCATCAGTGTGATTGACAGAAATACCGTGAAACTGTCGGGGGCAACAAATGCAACCAGAATGGCGCTCAGGCTCCCAGCCACGCCCGTAAAGAGTGCGCTGACGCCAAAAGCCAGACTCTTGTAGAGCGACGTATCAATTCCCATCAAAGCGGCAGCGGTCGGCTGATCTCGGATCGCGATCAAGGCACGGCCGATCCTCCCGCGCAGTAGATTCCAGGCGACGAGATACATGATGGCTGTCACGAGTAGCGCTACAAAGTAGAGCCATCGGTCAGAGTTCAACGTCAATCCTAAAAATGACGCCATGGGTGGGTCGGGTTTCATGATGACGATCCCCTGCACCCCGCCGGTCCACGGCTCGAGATATCGGAACTTCAGCAACTGAGGCAGGGCAACCGCAAGGGCAAAGGTTGCCAAAGCCAGATAGTGACCTTCGAGCTTCAGGGCAGGCAGGCCAAACAGAAACCCGGCGATCAGGCAGACCAGTCCCGCAACCGGAATGGTCGCCCAATAGGGCACATCAAACTTGTCCATGAGAATCGCGGTCGTGTAGGCACCGATCGCCAGAAATGCGCCATGGCCAAGCGAAATTTGCCCGCTGTATCCGGTGAGGATGTTGAGTCCCACGAGCGCGATCGCAGTGCTCAGAACCATCGAAGCCTGAAACACATGGTAGTTGCTGAGAAAAAAAGGCAACGCGCATGCCACTGCCACGATCACTGAGATGCGAAGCCAAGGTAGTTTTGCGCCCGATGCGTCTGGGCTTTGTGTCGATGTCATGACCGATCAAACCCGCGTTACGATGACTTTGCCGAACAGTCCGGCGGGGCGAATGGTCAAGACCGTGACGATCAGTACCAGCGCGACCGACAGCTTCAGCTCGGTGCCGATGACGTAAGCACCCAGGAGGTTTTCGAGGATACCGACCAGAAAACCGCCCAAAACGGCTCCGCCAGGGCTGTCGATGCCGCCAACCAGAGCCGCGGCAAAAGCGTAAAGCAACACACCCGACATCATGTTGGGCTCCAGAAACACAATCGGCGCGATCATCATTCCAGCAATCGATCCGAGTACCGCCGCCAGCCCCCAACCCAGCGCCAACATCCACCCCACCCGGATGCCCACCAGTCGGCTCGAATCTGGGTTCTGCGCTGCCGCCCGCATCGCCAGGCCAAGAGGCGTAAAGCGGAAGAAGCTGTAAAGCATGACCAGGAGTACCAGAGTCACTCCAATCGAGCCCAGTTCATGCGAAGAAATGAAACTGAGGCCGAAGGGGGGCTCTTTCGGAAACGGGGAGGGAAAGGACTTGATCGTGTAGGTGAAGATCCACCCTGCAAGACTGTTCAGGATGACGAGTAGGCCGATGAAAACGACCACCACGTTAAGGACTGGTGCTTTCTCGACCGGTCGAATGATGATGCGCTGAATGAGAACGCCGAGCGCAAAGGCCAGGAGGATGGTCCCAAAAAATGCAACCCAATACGGGACCCCCGCATTGATCAGCGTCCAGGCCAGATAGGTGGCGAACATGGCAATTTCACCCTGGGCGAAATTGATATGGTGCGTCGACTGATAAATCATCACCAGCGCAAGCGCCAAGCTGGCGTAGACCCCGCCTGTGGCAATCCCCGCGACAACTTGATGAATGAAGGTTTCCATGGCGTTCAGTAGCCGAGGTAGGAGCGGCGCACCGCTTCATCATTACTAAACGCCGCAGCCTCGCCAGCAAGAACAAGCCGACCAGTTTCAATCAGGTAGGCCTGGCTGGCCAGTTTGAGTGCCATTGCAGCGTTCTGTTCGACCAGAAGGATCGTCACCCGGTCGTTCTCATTGATCGTTTTCATAATTGAAAATATCTCGCGCACGATCAGGGGTGCAAGTCCAAACGAGGGCTCATCCATCAGCAGCAAACGAGGCCTGAGCATGAGAGCCCGCGCGATCGCGAGCATTTGTTGCTCCCCACCCGACATCGTGCCGGCCTGCTGCTGCCGACGTTCGCGCAGCCGAGGAAAATAGTCGTACATTCGCTCCTGATCCGCGGCGGCAGCCCGTCGATCACGCCTTGTGTAGCCGCCCAGGCGAAGGTTCTCCTCCGTGGTCAGGCTACCAAAGGTGCCCCTTCCATCTGGCACATGCGCAACCCCGCGCCGAACGATGTCCTCGGTCGCAAGCTGGTCGATCGCTTCACCCTCGAATCGGATGCTGCCGCGGGTGCGAATCATTTTGCAAAGGGCCCGCAGCGTCGTTGTCTTGCCGGCGCCATTGGCACCAAGGAGCGTCGTGATCGTACCTTCCTCGATCCGCAGCGACAGATCGTGAATAACCTCGGTTGGGCCGTACCCCGCGTAAAGGCCGTCGACTTCAAGAAGCGATGCCATCACAGTGCTCCAGACATCAGTGCACCGTTGTCATGGAGTGAGCACTAGGCTGGCTTGCTGGCGGCGTCGCCTCCTGATCATCAACGCCGAGATAGGCTTGAATGACATCGGGATGCTTGCGTACCTGTTGCGGAATGTCGTCAGCGATCTTGCGACCAAAATTGAGGGCAACCACCTTGTCCGAGACGCTCATCACGAGGCTCATGTGGTGTTCGACGAGAAGTACCGTCGTGTTGAAGTCATCGCGCACTTTGCGAATCAGTTGGCCGAGTTCATCAAGCTCTTCGTGATTGAGCCCTGCAGCGGGTTCATCTAGCAGCAGCAGCTTGGGTTGACTCGCGAGGGCGCGCCCGAGTTCAACCCGCTTCTGCGACCCAAAGGGCAGGTCCGAGACCCGGCGATCGGCCAACGCACCGAGGTCCAGAAAATCGACCAGTGCAGCTGCGCGTTCGCTAATCTCGCGCTCCTCCGCTGCAACCCCAGGCAATTGCAGCGCATGCGCGAGAAAGCCCTTGCCAGCTCGACAGTGGCAGCCGACGCGGATGTTGTCGCGAACGCTCATCGTTCTGTAAAGGGCGAGATTCTGAAAGGTTCGGCCGATTCCAATCTCTGCGGTTTTGTGGCGTGGCATATGTTCGAGCGGATGCCCGTCGAAAACGATCCGGCCTTCGCTATATGGATAAATTCTAGAAAGACAGTTGAACAGGGTCGTCTTGCCGGCGCCATTCGGTCCGATCAATCCGGCGATCTGGCCGCGTTGGATGTCGAAGGACACTTGGTCGAGCGCGACGATGCCTCTAAATTTAACGGTAACGCCAGACACTGACAGCAGCGGTTCAGCAGGTCTACCCGAGGAGAGATGATTGAGATCGGCCATGCGGATAATGCTCGCACACGATCCGATCGATGCAATGGGTAATTACCCGGGTTTGAACGTTCTTGAGAAGGCCTGGGATTCGTTCAACTGGAGATAACGAATTTCGAGCCACTGCGATCAGGTTTTCGACTGAACCTTGGGATGGACCTTGGATTGGAGGAGTGGTTCGCCTTAATGAGACGATGAGGGTTGGGCGGGGGGGCGCCGTGGCTTGATACGCACGGCCAGAAATACGCCGGTCAGGAGCAACAAGATGCCAATCAACGTCAGCGGCTCTGGCCAGTTGCCGCGCAACAGGTACGCATAGGCGAGGGCAGCGAGCGTCTCGAATACGATCAGCTGGCCGACCAGCGCAGTGGGCAGACGCTGACTGGCTTCGTTCCAACATTGCGTACCGAGCCAGGACGCGAGGAGGCCGATCGCCAACATCCATTCGACAAACGCCTCAGGTCGTGGACCAAAGGGCATGGGGAGCGGATTGCCGGATATCCGCATCGAAACCCAAAAAATTGCATAACCCCCCAGAGCGAGTGGCAAAGTCGTCAGACCTTGGGCGGTAGCCCATGCGCGGGGCTTGCGGCTGGGGTGGTTACGAAGCCAATTGGCGTTACGGATGGGGTACCAGGTCCAGCATGCCATCGCCAGAAGGGCCTGCAAGGCACCGATCAGATAGCGCGACAGGTCTGCCCCTGGGTCGAGAATAAACGAGGCCATTTCCACCTGGTTCACGCAGGCAATGCCCGTCAAAATGATGCCGAGGCATGGCGCCAATTTCCCCCAGGGCATCTGCCCATCACGCTCGCGATTAAGTTGGTTGGCAAAAATCGCAATCACGACCGGTAAGGTGCCGATGATCATTGTTGGCAACGGACCGCCTGCACGCTGGATGGCACTCGCTAAGAAAAAGTAGTACAGAAAGTTACCAACGATCGTGAGCTTGAGTGCCTCGAGCCAATCGGCCCGCTGCAAGCGCACAATTTCTGTGCGGTCGACCCACGCCATGGGGATCGCAATCAACCCAAAGGCGAGGTAACGAGCAACCACTTGCAGCGCCGCCGGGTACTCCGGTAAGAGCAGCGGCCCGACGAACACGAGGCCCCACATCAATCCGGCCGCCAGCGCAAAGGCGATACCCACCATTCAGAATCGAATCGACAAAGAACGCCTGAGTGAGTAGTTCCAACGCCCGACCCTAGCGGCCGCTAACGCTGGACACATAAAAGGCCACTGTGTCGATCTGCTCTCCACTGAGAACTCCGCTGTAGGACGGCATCGCACCGATACCGTTCCTCATGGCTTTGGCCACCCGTGCCGCGTCGGGTTTGAGTTCATCCAGAACGGGGCCCACGGCACCGCCTGCCTCAGCATGTGCCAGGGTATGACATACCGCACAGGGCGGCTTTGCGCCCTGGGTAAACAAGGCTCGCCCTGTGGCCAGTCTCGCCGCATCTGACTCGGCCAGAGCGCTCGCGGTTGGGAAAAGAAAAAATGCTGCTCCCAGGCCAATGACCTCAATCCATCGACCGACCCCTGACCCCATCATCCAGAGACCGTCAGGAGAACAGCATGGTCAGCCCAGCTTGTGTTGTTGTAGCCGCCTGCATTTTCAATTCGGCCTTGGGGCTGAACGTTGCCAGCCACGTCCGTTGCCCGGCTCGCGAGGTTGAAGCTGCCGGCGGGCAGTCGAGCCGCTAGAACAAACTGGCGCCAGGCGTACCGCCCGAGGTCAGGGCCACTGAATCGGGCCTGATTCCAGTTTTTCCCGCCGTCAATCGATACCTCGACGGTTGCCACGCTGTGTAAGCCACCAAAGGCAACGCCATGAATCTGAATCAACCCAGCTTTGACTGGAAGGCCATCCGTACCCGGACCGTTAATCCAGGACTTCACGGCCATCTCCTGAACAGAGGGTTGCGTCGGATCGCCCTTGCCACCCGGGGGCGAGATCCGATACCCGTGCGACATGATGCGGGCCTCAGACTCCTGAGCGGTAAACGCGAGGCGTTTGATGTATTTGATGTTGTTGACGCCGGTATAACCCGGAACGATCAGGCGCAAAGGTCCGCCATGGGCCAGAGGGATCGGCACACCGTTCATTTCCCAAGCGAGCATCGCATCGTTCATGGCCTGAGCTGGCACCGAGCGTTCGACAATGACGCTTTTTGGATCGATTCCGTCGGGTAGCTTCTCGCCACCGGTACCTGTCATAAACGACATTCCAGTGCTCACGCCGCCAAGTGCGTCTGCAACCCAGCGGACCGGAACGCCAGTCCAGACAACGCATCCTGCGGCCCCAACCTGCCAGGGCGTTCCACTCGGCTTACTCGGAAAGTAACCTCGACCATTGCCCGAGCACTGGAGAACCATCGCGATGGTATCCAGCCCGATCGACTTCAGCTCGCGCAGCGTCAGCTTGCGCGGTTGGTTTACCCCTTCAACCGCAAGTTCCCAGGCTTCTCGGTCTGAGAGAATCGCTGCGTCCGGGGCCGGTAAATTATTGCGGATGTAAAGTTGTTCAGCGGGGGTGATGAGGCCGGACCCGAAGGCTTGACGCTTTGTTTCGATCGTCGTTGCACTATGAACGATTAGGCTATTGGGGTCTTTCCAACTCACATAGGCTGGCAGCGGTTTGGCGGAGACGGAGCTCGTCTGTGCGTTGGCAACCGTCTCAAATGCAGCCAGGCCCGCTGCAGCCAGGGCGCTAACGCTTCCCGCCAAAACCTGGCGACGCGGCAAAGACGCCGGCGCGTTCACAACGTCCGTTTCAGTCGGCGGAAATTTCGTGAGTTGATTCATCATTTCTCCTGGGTGAGATCGCGTCCGAAGTATCTCACCGCCCTTGGCCAGTGGAACATCGCATAACCCGAACCTGATCGACGCTTGGCGCGATCTCGAAGTGTTCCCCCCCCGAAGCAACTGGGTTCACTCGCCCAGTAGGTGGTGTGGATACACCTCGGGTAAGCTAGCCATAACAGTCTGTTGGAGACCTGCTGTGACACGTTTTTTGTGCCGAACCCTCGCACTGGTCGTCGCCTTGTGCGCCACTCACTTCGTGCAGGCCGCGAGCCCG
>Ga0187844_10001623_pt1 | contig 16824 bp, 16 predicted proteins | sample SpaLakP09_SKY_50_FD_134517 | JGI IMG/M metagenome (GOLD analysis project Ga0187844, IMG submission 134517) | Oligotrophic lake water microbial communities from Sparkling Lake, Wisconsin, USA - SP09_SKY_50 | ecosystem: Environmental > Aquatic > Freshwater > Lake | place: USA: Sparkling Lake...
GCCCATGGCGGCATGGGCTTTGGCGCCGTTGACGCGATGGTGGTGATGGAGGAGCTGGGCCGAGGCCTCGTGCTGGAGCCCTATGCCCAGGGCGCGCTGATGGCCTGCAGCGCGCTGCAGGCCGCGCCCGAGGCCTTGCAAGCGGCCTGGCTGCCCAGGATCGCCGGTGGCGAGGCACTGGCGGTGCTGGCGCATCAGGAGCGGGCCGCGCGCTACCGGTTGAACCATGTCACCACCACCGCCGTCTCCGGCGTGGCAGGCTGGATGATCAGCGGCGCCAAGAGCGTCGTGGCCTGCGGTGACCGGGCCGATGCCTTCATCGTGCCGGCGCGGGTGTCCGGTGCGGCCGATGACACGGCCGGCATCGCGCTGTTCCTGGTCGAACGCAGCGCCGCGGGCGTGACGACGCAGGGCTATCTGACCCAGGATGGGTCGCGCGCCGCCGAAGTGAAGTTCGCCAACAGCCCGGCCGAGCTGATCAGCCTGGACGGCCACGCGCTGCTGGAGCTGGCCGTGGATGTGGGCATTGCCGCCATGTGCGCCGAGGCTGTGGGCGCGATGGACAAGCTGGTCGCCATCACCGCCGAGTACCTGAACACGCGCAAGCAGTTCGGCGTTGTCATCAGCAGCTTCCAGGCCCTGCGCCATCGCATGGCCGATGTGAAGATGCAGCTGGAGCTGGCCCGCTCGATGAGCTACTACGCCACCCTGAAGCTCGGCGAAGCGCCGGCCCAGCGCCGCCGCGCACTGAGCCAGGCCAAGTACCAGCTGGGCCAGTCCACCCGCTACGTCGGCCAGCAATGCACCCAGTTGCATGGCGGCATCGGTGTCACCGACGAGTACATCAGCAGCCACTACTTCAAGCGCCTCACCGCGATGGAGATGCAGTTCGGCGACAGCCTGCATCATCTGGGCGAGGTGTCGGCGCGGATGCAGGACACCGCTGGAGTATTCGCCTAAGTTCCACGGCGCTAAACTGACCGAAGGCCCGCTGACTTTGCACAAGGTCGGCGGGCCTTTTTCATTGTCATTCCAACGGAGTTGATCCATGAAGCTGCCCCTGTTCCTTGCCCTGCTGGCCCTCGCAGCCCTGCCCGCCAGCGCCCAGAACATGAAACCCGGCCTGTGGGAGATCAAGCAGAAGCCACAGCTCGAAGGCAAACAGCAGGCGCAGATGGAAGAGGCGCAGAAGCAGATGGCCAATCTGCCACCCGAGCAGCGCAAGATGATGGAACAGATGATGGCTCAGCGCGGCGTCAGCATGAGCCTGGCCGATGGCGGCATCAGCATCAAGGTCTGCGTCAGCCCCGAGCAGGCGGCCAAGAACGCCCCGCCGGTCAGCGACAAGGGCAATTGCAAGCATGACGTGACGCGCAGCGGCAGCAAGACGCAAATGCGCTTCAGCTGCACCAACCCGGTCTCCGAGGGCGAGAGCGAGATCACGGTGATGGGCGGCGACGCCTACACCACCAAGACCCGCGTCACCACCCAGCGCAACGGCAAGATGGAAACGATGAATATGAGCGGCGAGGGCCGCTTCCTGGGCAGCGACTGCGGCACGCTCAAGCCGATGGGGCAGTGATTTCCTTGCCTCATCAGGGCAGCATCACCGACGTGGCCGGCCTCAGGGTCGGCCATTTCACTGATGCGCGCCGCCCCACCGGCTGCACCGTGCTGCTGTGCGAGCAGGGCGCGGTGGCCGGTGTCGATGTGCGCGGCGCCGCCCCCGGCACCCGCGAGACCGATCTGCTGAACCCGGTCAACAGCGTGCAGCAGGTCCATGCGCTGCTGCTGTCGGGTGGCAGCGCCTTCGGGCTCGACGCCGCCAGCGGCGTGATGCGCTGGCTGGACGAGCGTGGCCATGGCTTCCAGGTCGGCCCGGCACGCGTGCCCATCGTGCCGGCCGCCGTGCTGTTCGATCTGTGGGTCGGCGACCCCTCGATACGACCCGACGCCGCCGCCGGCTATGCCGCCTGCGAGGCCGCCTGCCGCGAGCCCCCGGCCGAGGGCTGCGTCGGCGCCGGTGCCGGCGCGACCGTGGGCAAGATCTTCGGCATCGAGCGGGCGATGAAGGGCGGCATTGGCTGCGCCTCGGTCAAGGTCGGCGGGGTGACGGTGGCGGCGATGGTGGCGGTGAACGCGATCGGCGACGTGATCGACCCCAGCAACGGCCAGGTCGTGGCCGGTGCGCGCAGCGAGGACGGCCGCGCCCGCATAGGTATCGCCCAGGCGATGCTGCGCGGCGCCCTGCCCGCCCGGCACCTGACCGGCATGGCCACCACAATAGGCATCGTCGCCACCGACGCCGTGCTGGACAAGGTGGCCGCCACCAAGATGGCGCAGATGTCGCATGACGGCCTGGCGCGCAGCATCAGCCCGGTGCACACCTTGACCGACAGCGATGTGATGTTCGCACTGGCCACCGGCGCGTGCGGCCTGCCGGGCAACCTGAATCTGCTTGGCGTGCTGGCCGCCGAGGTCACGGCCCAGGCGGTGCTGCGGGCGGTGCGCGCGGCGGTCGGGCTGAGCCAGGCGGGCCTGCCTTCGGTGCCCGCGGCCTGCGATCTGTGAGCCCCTAGGCCGCCGCCTTGCGGCGTCCGTCCCCCAGGGGGGAGCAAGAAAGCTCGGGACGGCCCTTCTCTTTCTTGTGACCAGATAAACTGCGCCAACGACTCCTCGACGGCCGCCTGCGGGCGGCCGCCGCACTTGAAAGCCACCTCATGAACCTCGCCCAGATCCTGTTCACCCAAGGCTTTGGCACGCGCCGCATCTGCGCCGGGCTGATCCAGCATGGCGAGGTGGCCATTGACGGTGTCGTGATCGACGACCCACATCACGAGGTCAAGCCCGAGGGCCTGGTCTTCCGCGTCAGCGGCAAGGACTGGCCGTATTTCGAGAAGGCCCTGGTACTGCTGAACAAGCCCACCGGTTACGAGTGCTCGCAAAAGCCCAAGCACCATCCCAGCGTGATGGCCCTGCTGCCGCCGCCGCTGCGCGAGCGCGACATGCAGCCGATCGGCCGTCTCGATGAAGACACCACCGGCCTGCTGCTGTTCACCGACGATGGCAAGCTGATACACAAGCTGACCAGTCCCAAGCACCATGTGCCCAAGGTCTATGAGGCACAGTGCAAGCACCCGGTCACCGACGAGCAGGTGGCGGCGCTGCTGGCCGGTGTCGAGTTGCGCGAGCCGGACGCGAAACCGCACCACAAACCGGAGCAGGTGCGGGCCGAGGGCGCGGAGCGTTTCGACACCCATGGCCTGCGCCTGACCCTGACCGAGGGAAAGTACCATCAGGTCAAACGCATGGTCGCGGCTGTGGGCAACCGCGTCGAGGGCCTGCACCGCAGCGCCTTCGGTGCGCTGGCCTTGCCTTCAGACCTGGCACCGGGCCAATGGCGTTTTCTGCCTGGACCCGAGGTGCTGTATTAGCGTCTGATTAAGGCTCGCACCAAGGCACGCCCACATTGCGGCTTTGGAGCCACGCCCAGGGGTTCGCCCTAGACAATTTGTCATGCACTCGGTGTAGAAACCAAAACGTCGTCCAGGGGAATGCTTTTTTGCTCGGCCGAGCGCCACACGCCGCATACAAATAGAGCGGTGGCGTAGATCCGAGCCGTACCGATAAATGAACAAGAATCCCAAGAGGGGGAGTGCTGCTGTGCCCAGCCACGCCGATGTCACCGCCCTGGTGGAGTCGGAGCGCGTCGCATCGCTGTACGAGTTGACGCTGCCCACATTGCTGGCTGCGGTGCTGTTCACGTTTTTTCCGCTGGTGCTGCTGTGGCCTCATCTGCCGCATGGCATGCTGCTGGGCTGGCTGGGCTATCGCTGTGCCGTGTCGGCACTGCGCTTGACGGATGCCTGGCAGTTCCGCCGGGCCAAGCCCGATGCCAGCCAGATCGGCCATTGGCGCCAACGCTATTTCGTGCTGCTGGCGCTGGAGGCGCTGTCCTGGGGCGCCATGGGCTGGCTGTTCCACACCCCGGAGCTGCCTTATGTCGATGGCCTGCTGCTCGCCTCGATGGTCGGCGTCGGCGCGATTGCCCTGTTCACGCTCGGCAGCATCTTCACCGCCAATCTGATCTTCTCGGTGCTGCTGTTCGTGCCGCTGATCGGCTACTACGTCAGCTTGTGGCAGGCCGAGGCCCTGTTCTGCGCCGCCGGTGTGCTGGGCTTTATGGGCATGCTGCTGTTCGAGTCGAGACGCATCGAAGCTCGCACCATCGAGCTGCTGCGCCTGCGCTTCGAGAACGCCTGGATCGCCGAGCAGCGCCAGCAGGCGCTGGAGCTGGCCGAACAGTCCAATCTGACCAAGAGTCGCTTCCTGGCCGTGATGAGCCACGAGATCCGTACGCCGCTGAATGGCATCCTGGGCATGACCCAGCTGCTGGAGCGCTCGGCGCTGGACGAGCGGCAGACCGAGCAGGTGGACATCGTGCGCCGCTCCGGCCGTCATCTGATGACCTTGGTCAATGACATCCTGGACCTGTCGCGCATCGAGTCGGGCAAGCTGGAGGTGCAGTCCAAGCCGGTGATACTGGCCGAGGCGGCCGAAGACGTCTGCCTGCTGCTGGCCGAGACCGCCCGTGACAAGGGGCTGGGTTTCGACCTGCGCATGGCACCGATACTGCCGCGCTGCATCCTGGGCGATGCCTCCCGCATCAAGCAGGTGCTGCACAACCTGGTCGGCAACGCGATCAAGTTCACCGACCGTGGCAGCGTCGATGTCGAGATCAACACGGTGCAGGACGCCAATCTGGGCACCCTGCTGCGCTTCCAGGTGCGCGATTCCGGCGAAGGCATTGCGCCCGACCAGCTGGAACGCATCTTCAACCCCTTCGAGCAGGCCGAGAATCACAAGACGCAGCGCACCGACGGCACCGGCCTGGGCCTGACGATCTCGCGCGAGCTGGCCCGCACCATGGGCGGCGATCTGCGCTGCAGTTCCTCGCCGGGCATGGGCTCCTGCTTCGAGTTCACGCTGCCGCTGAAGGTCAGCTCGGCGCCGATGGCTCCCGCCACCCAGCCGATGCCCTTGCCCCAGCTGCACGGCAGGGTCTTGCTGGTGGACGACAGCACCGTCAACGCGCTGGTGGCCAGCAGCATGCTGGAGCGCTTCGGCCTCGACGTGGACCAGGCAGAGAATGGCGCGTTGGCGTTGGAGCGCCTGTCGGTGCAGGACTACGGTCTGGTACTGATGGACTGCCAGATGCCGGAGATGGATGGCTTCGAGGCCACGCGCCGCTGGCGCAATGTCGAGCACAGCGAAGGCCGCTCGCCGGTACCCATCGTCGCGCTGACCGCCAGTGCGGTGAACGGCGACCGCGACCTGTGCCTCAAGTCCGGCATGAACGACTATCTGGTCAAGCCCTTCGAGATGGAGGACCTGTTGAGCATCGTGACCCGGCACCTGCGGAAGGACATGGCGGTGGCCGCTTAGGGTTCGTTGCGCACCCGCAGAAAGCTTGCAAAGCGCGGCAAGCCGGTACGTGTCAGGCCCTGGTAGGTGTAGGTCACCACGCTGCCCAGCGGCGGCGGGTTCAGCCGCTCGGCATCGCTGAAGCCGGTGCCGATGACGAACAGCCGGCCCTCTGGCGTCTGCACCTTCAGGCCACCGAGCTGGCCGGCGTACTTGCCCTTGCCGGGCTCGTGGGCGATGACTCGGGCTTCGGCGTCATCCCGGGCCTTCAGTTTCAGCAACGCGTCGCTGCGGCCGCCCTGCACCGGCGCGTCCTCGTGATGCAGCATCAGACCCTCGCCGCCAGCCTTCAACACCGCCTGCAGCCGCTCCTGCAGGGCTGCGGCCGATGCCACCCGGACCTGCTCCACCGCCTGCAGCTGGGGCCAGGCCAGGCGCGTGGTCAGGGCCTGCAGCTGCTGCGCCCGCTGGGCAAAGCTGCTACCGGCACCGGCACCGGCACCGGGCAGCTCAAACACGCGGTACTGGATCTCGTGCCAGTCGGCATCCACGGCCGGCGATTTGCGCACCATGCCCGACAGCTGCTCGAAACGGCCGCGTGCCAGCCACAGCTCACCGTCCAGCGGCTCGGCGGGCAGCCGGGCCAGAAACCAGGCCGGCGCCGGCACCGTGCGGCCGCTGCGAAAGCGCAGCGTCTTGCCGTCCCACAGCGCACGCACGCCGTCGAGCTTTTCGCTGACCAGGTAGTGGCTCGGGTCGCGGCCGGTGCCCCATTCCTTGGCCAGCAACACGGCCGGCTGCTCGGCCAGCGACGGCGCCCACACGCCAGCCGAGAGCCCCAGCGCGGCCAGCAAGCGCTGGCAGAACAGCCGGCGTGGCTGCATTGGCGTGTTGGGTGTCATGGCGCCCCCTGTGTTGGTATGGGGTCGAGAGTAGCCCCGCCAGGCACCCGGTGCGCAGCATCCCTCCTAGGTGGGATCACCCTCTTTCGGGGGAGCGCGTAGAATCAATCACCGGGCCCAAATTTTGGCGTCCGGTGGTCCGTACCGTCCCCGCTGACGGCCTCACGGACAGACCGGTTCTCCAAGTCAAGCGCTCGCAGCCTCTGACGTGCACTGCATCAACGCATTCCTATTCTTGCGACGTGAATCATGGAAATCTTCGACTACGACAACATCCTGCTGCTGCCACGCAAATGCCGCGTGGAAAGCCGCGCCAAGTGCGACACCTCGGTCGAGTTCGGCGGCCACCGCTTCAAGCTGCCGGTCGTGCCGGCGAATATGAAGACGGTGGTGGATGAGAGCATCACCGAGTTCCTGGCGGCCAACGGCTACTTCTATGTGATGCACCGCTTCGACCTGGACACCGTCGCATATGCCAGGAGCATGCGCGACAAAGGGCTGATCGTCTCGGTCAGCTCGGGCGTCAAGCAGGACGACTACGCCATCATCGACCGCCTTGCGGCCGAAGGCGTCGGCGCCGACTACATCACCATCGACATCGCCCACGGCCATGCCGACAGCGTGCAGCGCATGATTGCGCACATCAAGCAGAAGCTGCCCAAGACCTTTGTCATCGCCGGCAATGTCGGCACGCCCGAGGGCGTGATCGATCTGGAGACCTGGGGCGCCGACGCCACCAAGGTCGGCATCGGCCCGGGCAAGGTTTGCATCACGAGGCTGAAGACGGGCTTCGGCACCGGTGGCTGGCAGCTGTCGGCGCTGAAGTGGTGCGCACGCGTGGCCACCAAGCCGATCATTGCCGACGGCGGCATTCGCCACCACGGCGACATTGCCAAGAGCGTGCGCTTCGGCGCCGCGATGGTGATGGTCGGCTCGCTGTTCGCCGGCCATGAGGAGTCGCCCGGCAACACGGTCGAGGTCGACGGCAAGCTGTACAAGGAGTACTACGGCTCGGCCAGCGACTTCAACAAGGGCGAGTACAAGCACGTCGAGGGCAAGCGCATTCTCGAACCGGTGAAGGGCAAGCTGGCCGACACCCTGCGCGAGATGGAAGAAGACGTGCAGAGCTCGATCTCCTACTCCGGCGGCACCCGGCTGGTGGACCTGCGCAAGGTCAACTATGTGGTGCTGGGCGGGGAGAACGCCGGGGAACACCTTTTCATGTAATTGGGGTTGGACCTTGCCGTACCCGGCAAGCTCCGACCTCAACTGATCAGGTCTTCGGTAGCGCAACGCTGGCCTCGAATCCGGGGTCGGCGTTGCGAAGCACCAGCGTCGCCCCATGCGCGCTGGCAATCAGCTTGCACAGGCTCAGCCCCAGGCCCACACCGCCGCCGCTGCGCGTGCGGGCCTCGTCGGGCCGGTAGAAGGGCTCGCCCAGCTTGGGCAAGACCTCGGCCGGCACGCCGGGGCCGAAGTCGCGCACGGCGAGGCGAACGCCCTGCTCAGTCACGGCGCTGCTGATGCGCACAGGTCCTTTTGCCACGTCGTTGTGGCGCAGCGCGTTGTCTACAAGATTGCGCAGCAGCAGCTGCATGCGCAGGCGGTCCAGCTGCATCGCCGGCCGCTCGGGCGCCAGGTCCAGCACGATCTCGTCGTCAGCGAATTGGTTCTGCACCAGCTCGGCGATCAGCGCGTTCAAGCTGCAGCTTTGCAGGGCCAGCGCGCTGTGGCCGGCGCCCAGGCGCTCGCTCTCCAGGATGCCGGTGATCAGGTCGCGCATCAGGGCCAGGTCCTCTAGCAGGGCCTGGCGCGGCGGCCCCTCCTCCACCAGCTCGGCATTCAGCCGCGCCCGGGTCAGCGGGCTGCGCAGCTCGTGGCTGATGGCCAGCAGCAGCGCGCGCTTGCCGTCCAGCATGGCCTGGATGTCGGCCGCCATGCGGTTGAACAACTCGGCCAGCTCGCCCAGCTAGCTGTGCGGCCGCAGCCGGATGCGGTGCGACAGATCGCCGCGCGCGAAGGCCTCGGCACCAACGGCCAGCGCACGCAGCGGCCGGATCATGTGCCGTATCGTGCCGAAGGCCATGCCGGTGACGATCAGCAGCAGCGGCGCCCCCCACAGCCAGCCATAGGGCTGGCGGGTGGCGGCGAACAGGATCACGCTGCTGGCCAGGGCCAGCACCAGAAAGATCGCCACCAGGCGCGCGCTGAGGTGCTTGAAGCGATGGCGCCAGTGGCTGTGCTGCTGATGCCAGCGCTGGTGCATCCGTTGGCGCACGCGCCAGCGGCTGCGGTGGTGGGCGCGCCAGTGGTTCAGCGCCTCGTGCTTGCCGTGCTGTCCGTCGCAGCCTCTGCCGCTCTTCATGGCTGTGCCGCCAGGGCAAAGCAGTAGCCGGCATTGCGCAGGGTCTTCAGGGCATCCAGCGGCGCCAGCTTCTTGCGCAGCCGGCTGACCAGGATGTCCACCGCGCGGGTGTAGAGGTAGGCCTCGTGGCCGCGCAGGCGGTTCAGGATCTCGTCGCGGTGGAACACCCGGCGCGGTTCGCGGGCCAAAATCACCAGCAGCTCGTACTCGGTGCTGGTCAGCTCCAGCAAGCTGCCGTCGCAACCCCAGACCTCGCGCCGTGCGGTGTCGATGCGCAGGCCATCGAAGCGCATATCGGGTGCCGCCAGACCAGGCGTCATCCGCGCACGGCGAAGCAGGCTTTGCAGCCGCGCCGCCAGCTCGCGGGGCTCGAACGGCTTGGCGAGGTAGTCGTCGGCGCCCAGTTCCAGGCCGACGACGCGATCGGTCAGGTCGCCGCGCGCGGTCAGCATCAGGATGGGGAGGTGGCGGGTCGCCTCCGCCCCGGCGCGTATCTGCTTGCACAGTTCGAAGCCGTCGATCTCGGGCAGCATGCCGTCCAGTATCAAGGCGTCGAACGGTTCGGCGGCCAGGCGCTGCAGGCCCAGGCTGGGCCGCGACGCGGCATGCAGCTCGAAATCGAAACGGGCCAGGTACTGGGTCAGCGGCCCGGCCAGCGCTTCGTCGTCATCAATCATCAGCAGTCGGGGCATGGTGGTTCTGATTCTGCCTTGACCATCAGCACATGCCGAAACGGCGCGGCCTGACCATGAAGCGCAGCAGCTGCTGCTGGTCTGCGTCGAGTGCATCGAAGAAGTCGGCGACGGCCGCGATCAGCGCCGGGCCGCCCTCGCGCAGCGTCTGCAGGCGGTCGTCCCACAGGCTTTGCGCGGCCGCGCGATCGAAGCTGGCCCCGCTCAGCAGGTCGACCAGCTCCTGGCGCGCCGACCCGCCCTTCAGTGCCTCGCGTTGCTGCTGCAGCAGTTCCAGCAACTGGCGCAGGCCCAGCTGCTGCGCAGGGTTCAGGTCCAGTCGGCGGCTGGCCTTGGCCATCAGCCGGTCCATCACGAAGTCGCCGTCCAAGCCTTTGGAGAATCCGTGGCGGGCATGATGGTGGTGACCGTAATCATGATGATAGCGGCCGAAACGGTGGAAGAACATCATTGGAATCCTCATCGGTTTACAAGGAACTCGATGATGGAAGCGGGCCGACCGCGAAGCATCTCACCACGGTATCGCCGGGTTTCGTTTTGTTTCAGCGCGGACCGGAGGCCGGGCACACCCGCGATTCGGACAGCCAATCGGCACAACCTACAATCAAGCCCAATCCCGTTTTGCCCTGAAGGCGCTCGTCCTGGCGCCAAAACACGCGACTGCCTCCCCCTATGACCGAACTTGCCAAATCCTTCGAACCCGCCGCCCTGGAAGCCCACTGGGGCCCGCTGTGGGAGCAGCGTGGTCTGTACAAGCCGACCTTGGACGCGGCCAAGCCCTCGTTCTGCATCCAGCTGCCACCACCCAATGTAACGGGCACCTTGCATATGGGCCACGCGTTCAACCAGACCATCATGGACTCGTTGACGCGCTACCACCGGATGCTGGGCGACAACGCTTTGGGTGCCGGGCACCGACCATGCGGGCATCGCCACGCAGATCGTCGTCGAGCGGCAACTGCAGGATCAGGGGCAGAGCCGCCACGAGCTGGGCCGCAAAAACTTCGTCGCCCGCGTCTGGGAATGGAAGCAACAGAGCGGCGACACCATCACGCGCCAGATGCGCCGCATGGGCGATTCGGTTAGCTGGGAGCATGAGTACTTCACCATGGACGACAAGCTCTCGTCCGTGGTCACCGACACCTTCGTCAAGCTCTTCGACGAAGGCCTGATCTACCGTGGCAAGCGCCTGGTCAGCTGGGACCCCATCCTGAAGTCTGCCGTGTCCGACCTCGAGGTCGAGAGCGAGGAGGAGGACGGCTCGCTGTGGCATATCCGCTATCCGATGGCCGAGGGCACGGAATCTCTGGTCGTGGCCACCACCCGCCCCGAGACCATGCTGGGCGACACGGCCGTAATGGTCCACCCGGAGGACGAGCGCTACACCCACCTGATCGGCAGGCAGGTCCGCTTGCCCATCACCGGCCGGCTGGTGCCGGTGATCGCCGACGACTATGTGGACAAGGCCTTTGGCACCGGCGTGGTCAAGGTCACGCCCGCGCACGACCAAAACGACTACCAGGTCGGCCTGCGCCACAGCCTGCCGATGCTGACCATCTTCACCTTGGAAGCCAAGGTCAACGACGAGGCCCACGAGGCCTACCGCGGCCTGGACCGCTTCGTCGCACGCAAGAAAATCGTGGCACAGCTGGAAGAGGAGGGCCTGCTGGTCGAGGTCAAGAAGCACAAGCTGATGGTGCCGCGCTGCGCCCGCACCGGCCAGGTGATCGAGCCGATGCTGACCGACCAGTGGTTCGTCGCCGTGACCAAGGCCGGAGCCAATGGCAAGAGCATTGCCGAAGAGGCCATCGAGGTCGTGGCATCGGGCGAGGTCAAGTTCGTGCCGGAGAACTGGGTCAACACCTACAACCAGTGGATGAAGAACATCCAGGACTGGTGCATCTCGCGCCAGCTCTGGTGGGGTCATCAGATCCCGGCCTGGTATGACGAGGATGGCAGGGTCTATGTCGCCAAGACCGAGGCAGAAGCACAGGCCAAGGCCCCGGGCAAGACACTGACCCGCGACGAGGACGTGCTGGACACCTGGTTCTCATCCGCCATGGTGCCCTTCTCCACGCTGGGCTGGCCCGGGAAGACCATCGAGCAGGACCTGTTCCTGCCCTCGTCGGTGCTGGTGACCGGCTACGACATCATCTTCTTCTGGGTCGCCCGGATGATCATGATGACCAAGCACTTCACCGGCAAGGTGCCGTTCAAGCACGTCTACATCCACGGCCTGGTGCTCGATGCGCAGGGCAAGAAGATGAGCAAGAGCGAAGGCAATGTGCTCGACCCGGTGGACCTGATCGACGGCATCGAGCTGGCCCCGTTGCTGGACAAGCGCACCCAGGGCCTGCGCCGGCCCGAGACCGCACCCAAGGTGCGCAAGGCCACCGAGAAAGAGTTTCCCGAGGGCATTCCCGGCTACGGCGCCGACGCCCTACGCTTCACCTTTGCGGCCATGGCCACACTGGGCCGCAGCGTCAACTTCGACAGCAAGCGCTGCGAGGGCTACCGCAATTTCTGCAACAAGCTGTGGAATGCCACCCGCTTCGTGCTGATGAATTGCGAGGACAAGGACTGCGGGCTGCAGGAGCACACCAAGGAGCAATGCGCTCCGGGCGCCGAGTTCCATGGCTACCTCAGCTTCAGCCAGGCCGACCGCTGGATCAGTGGTGAGCTGCAACGCGTCGAGGCCGCAGTCGCCCAGGGCTTCGACGAGTACCGGCTCGACAACGTCGCCAGCAGCATCTACCAGTTCGTCTGGGACGAGTACTGCGACTGGTACCTCGAAATCGCCAAGGTGCAGATTCAGAACGGCACGCAAGCACAGCAACGCGCCACCCGCCGCACCTTGATACGCGTGCTGGAAACGACGCTTCGCCTGCTGCACCCGGTCACGCCCTTCATCACCGAAGAGCTGTGGCAGACGGTGGCCGTGGTCGCCGGCCGCAAGGCCGCCGGCTCGGACGCCAGCATCGTCACCGCGCCCTACCCCAAGGCCCAGCTGGAAAAGGTCGATCCGCAGGCCGACGCCTGGGTGGCGCGCCTGAAGGCCATGGTCGGCAGCTGCCGCAGCCTGCGCAGCGAGATGAGCCTGTCACCGGCCGAGCGCGTGCCGCTGTACACCGCGGGCGACGCCACCTTCATCGGGCAGGCCGCACCGCTGCTGAAGGCCCTGGCCAAGCTCAGCGAGGTCCAGCAATTCGGCGATGACGCCAGCTTTGCCGCCGCCACGGGCCATTCGCCGGTGATCATGGAAGGCGAGGCACGGCTGGCCCTGCATGTGCAGGTCGACATTCCGGCCGAACTGGCCCGACTGGGCAAGGAGATCACCCGGCTGGAGGGCGAGATCGTCAAGGCCACGGCCAAGCTCGGCAACGAAAGCTTTGTGGCCCGAGCGCCGGCGGCCGTGGTCGAGCAGGAGCGTGCCCGCGTGGCCGAGTTCACCAACACGGTGGCTAGGTTGAAGGATCAGGCAGCTCGTCTGGAAACGTCGACCTGAAGTCCTCGCTGGGTTCGGCCTGCGTGTTGAGCAGGTCGTCGATGCGTCGCGCCACCGCCCAGGCGGCTCGGGTGCGCGCCTCGCGGGTGGTGCTGGCCACCCGCGGCGTGATCTGCAGCGAGCTCACGCCCAACAGTGGCCGGCCCGGGTCCAGCAGGCCGGGCTCGAGGCTGTCCAGCCAGGCGGCGGCCATGCGGCCGCTGTTCAGCGCCTGGGCCAGGGCGATATCATCGAATAGCGCCGAATGCGAGATGCTGACCAGCACCTGGCTGGGCTTGCAAAAGCTCAGCACCCTGTCCCCCATAAGTCCCCGGTAGCGCAGAAAGTAGGCCAGCTGCACGCTGACGCCGTCCGCCTGCTCCATCAAGGCCCGCAGCGGCAAGGGCGCGATGCCCCAACGGGCCCACAGCGGGGCGCTGATGTGCAGGGCCGGGTCATAGCCCACCACCTGGGTGCCGAACACCGGCAGCAGCTGGGCCAGGAGGCGTGCAGCAGGCGTCATGCCCACCAATCCCACCGTTGCGCAGCCCAGCTCACGGCCCACCATCAAGCCATCCGAGCCGACCACCGGCACGCGGCGCAACAGGGCCAGCAGTGCACCGATAACGAACTCGGCCTCGGCCGCCGCTGAGGCCGAGGTGCTGCGCACCACCTGCACATGGGCCAGCTGGCAAGCCTTGGTGTCGATGTTCTCGATGCCGGCACTCATGCGGCCCAGCACGCGCAGCCGCGGGGCGGCTCGCAGCAAGGCGGCGTCCACCGCCACCGAGGCCGGCAGTATGAGCGCACGGGCATGGCGCAGGGCCTCGCGCAGGGCCTGGGGCTGACGGACCAGTTCCGGGGCGTACTGAAGCGCATGGCGGTCTGCAAGCCATTGCATGACCTCCACTTCCATCGGTTCGACGATCAGCACGCTCATGGAGGTTACTTTTTGATCATTTGAACAGTCGCAGCGCCATGCATCAATGCGCCCATACCCTCAGGAGAGCCCACCGACATGATCGTGACCAAAGCCATTTTTCCTGTTGCCGGACTTGGCACCCGCTTCCTCCCGGCCACCAAGGCGCAGCCCAAGGAGATGCTGCCGGTGGTGGACAAACCCTTGATCCAGTACGCGGTCGAGGAGGCCTATGCGGCCGGCATCCGCGAGATGATTTTTGTGACCGGGCGCCACAAGCGACCGATTGAAGACCACTTTGACACGACCTTCGAGCTGGAGCTAGCCCTCGAACAGGCGGGTAAGGAGGCGCTGCTCGAAGTGGTGCGCGGCGTCAAGCCCGATGACATGGAATGCGTCTACGTGCGCCAGCCCCGCGCGCTGGGCCTGGGCCACGCGGTGATGTGCGCCGAGCGCCTGGTCGGCCGCGAGCCCTTTGCCGTGCTGCTGGCTGATGACCTGATGGTCGGCAATCCGCCGGTGCTCAAGCAGATGGTCGAGCAATTCGCCGAATGGCGGGTGTCGATACTGGCCGTGCAGGAAGTGCCGGCCGAACACACGCGCCGCTACGGCATTGTGGCCGGCACGCCGATCAACGACCGGCTGATGGACGTCAGCCGGATTGTGGAGAAGCCCGATCCCGCCGTTGCACCGTCGCGGCTGGGCGTGGCCGGCCGCTACATCCTGACGCCAGGGGTGTTCCATGAAATCGCGAACCAGCCTCGCGGCGTCGGCGGCGAGATCCAGCTGACCGACGGCATTGCCGGCCTGCTGCGACGCGAAAAGGTGTTTGCCTTCAGCTACGAAGGCAAACGCTATGACTGCGGCAGCAAAGAAGGCTTTCTGGAAGCCAATGTCGAGTTGGCCCTGGCCCACCCGGAACTGGGCGCGGGCTTCCGCGAGTATCTGCGCGGCGTGGAAATCTAAGGGCTGGCGGGATAGACCTTGCCGTACTCGGCAATCTCTGTCCCCCACTGACCAGGATTTCATCCCCCAGCGAAAAGGCCGTGCAATGCACGGCCTTTTTTCATGGTTCAGCGCGCTTCAGCGGCGGCGCAACACGTGGATGAATTCATCGGCCTGAGCCTTCTGCTCGACCAGCTCATTGCCGGTCTGACGGGCAAAAGCCTGGAAGTCGCGCATCGAGCCGGGGTCGGTTGCGACAACCTTCAGCAGCTGGCCCGACTCCATCTCGGCCAGGGCCTTCTTGGCCTTCAGGATGGGCAGCGGGCAATTCAGTCCGCGGGTGTCGAGTTCTTTGTTGGCGTCCATGGGCTTGATCTGAGGTGAGGGGCGAATTCTATGCGCTGGCTCAATCGAGCTTGGGCGCAACCGGTGCGGCGGCCGAGCTGAACTCGCGCCACTGCGGCTCATGCCCCAGCGACGTCACCCACTTGGCCAGCGCCAAGCCGGTGCTGCTGGGCCAGCACAGCACCTTGTCGGGCGTGAACAGCTTGTACTCGGCCAGCTCGGGCGACAACGCGATCACACCGGTCGCCTCGACATGGTAGGCAATGATGACCTGGTTCATGCGCTGGAAGTCATAGACGCCGATCAGCGTGATCGCGCCGGCATCCAGCGAAGTCTCTTCCTTGACCTCACGAGCGATGCCTTGCTCAGGCGTCTCGCCGGCCTCCATGAAACCGGTGATCAGCGCGAAGTTGCTGCCCGGCCAGGCCGCGTTGCGCGCCAGCAAGACCTGGCCCTCACGGTCCATGCACTGGACGATGGCAGCCAGCACCGGCGTCGGGTTGTTCCAGTGGGTGAAATCGCAGGCGGGGCAGCGCAGCCGCTCGGTCGGCCCGCTGTCTTCGTCCATCGTGATCAGCGCCAGCTCGGTGGCGCATTGCGGGCAGAACTTGAAACCGCTCATGCCGGGAACACGCCGGTGGACAGATACCGGTCGCCCCGGTCGCAGACCACGAACACGATCGTCGCGTTCTCGACATGGCGCGCAATCTGCAGCGCCACCCAGCAGGCGCCGGCGGCCGAGATACCACCGAACAGGCCTTCTTCCCGGGCCAGGCGGCGCGCCATGTCCTCGGCATCGGTCTGGCTGACGTAAACCATCTCGTCAACGGCCGAGGGCTTGTAGATCTTGGGCAGATAGGCCTCGGGCCATTTGCGTATGCCGGGGATGCGCGAGCCGTCCATGGGCTGGGCGCCGATGATGCGCACGCCCGGGTTCTGTTCCTTCAGGTACTGCGAGGTGCCGGTGATGGTGCCGGTGGTGCCCATCGCGCTGACGAAGTGGGTGATGCGGCCGCCGGTGTCGCGCCAGATCTCGGGGCCGGTGGTCTCGTAATGGATGCGCGGATTGTCGGCATTGGCGAATTGGTCCAGCACGCGGCCCTTGCCGTCGTTCTGCATCTTCTCTGCCAGGTCGCGGGCGTATTCCATGCCACCGGAACGCGGCGTCAATATCAGCTCGGCACCGAAGGCCTTCATCGTCTGGGCCCGCTCGATCGACAGGTCCTCCGGCATGATCAGCACCATGCGGTAACCGCGGATCGCCGCAGCCATGGCCAGCGCGATGCCGGTGTTGCCCGACGTGGCCTCGATCAGGGTGTCGCCCGGCTTGATGTCGCCGCGCTCCTCGGCGCGGCGGATCATGCTGATGGCCGGCCTGTCCTTGACCGAGCCGGCCGGGTTGTTGCCCTCCAGCTTGGCCAGGATGACATTGCCGCGGCGGGCATTGTCGGCGCCGGGCGTGCGCAGCAGTTGCACCAGCGGCGTGTTGCCGATCACATCCTCGAGCGTGAGGTACTTTGTAGCAGCGGTCATGCGGGTCTCCTGCCGGCATTGTGGCAGCCCCACGGCGGACCTGCTGCCGGCCCGGCACATGGCGCGGCCGGCGCAGGGCTATTTGCATGGCATAATCCTCGGCTCACGTAGCGCACTGCTTCGCGCCCTGGCCCGGGTGGCGAAATCGGTAGACGCAGGGGACTCAAAATCCCCCGCCGCAAGGTGTGCCGGTTCGAGTCCGGCCCCGGGCACCA
>Ga0187844_10001624_pt1 | contig 16819 bp, 15 predicted proteins | sample SpaLakP09_SKY_50_FD_134517 | JGI IMG/M metagenome (GOLD analysis project Ga0187844, IMG submission 134517) | Oligotrophic lake water microbial communities from Sparkling Lake, Wisconsin, USA - SP09_SKY_50 | ecosystem: Environmental > Aquatic > Freshwater > Lake | place: USA: Sparkling Lake...
GCGCTGAAGGCTTGGAGCGAAATAGACAGGCCAGCTTCCAGTTGGCTTAAAAATTCGGGGTGTAGCGTAGTCTGGTAGCGCGCCACGTTCGGGACGTGGAGGCCGGAGGTTCGAATCCTCTCACCCCGACCAGAATTTTCCTTGCTTATCAAGGACTTGCAAAAGCCGCGGACACCGCGGCTTTTGCATTTCTGGGGCGCTGCTCCAGGTCTGAACCAAGCAGCTCAACGTGGGTTGCTTCAGGAGTCACCCTCATCCAGTGGACTCGTGTCGAGCCAGCTGTCGAGAGCTGGCCAGGTCCGGCGCCAGCCAGTTCAAGCCGCCAGCAGTTGCTCCAACCGCTGCTCCCGCAGCCCGTAAAAGCGCTTGATCTCGGCGATTTGCGCCAGCAGCTCGGGCCGGCGTACAGCCAGTGCCTCAGCGGCCAGGCCTTGCGCCTTCACGGCCAGGATCATCTTGTTCTTGCTGGTGTGCTCCAGCGCGATGAACTCGAACACCTGGGTGCGGTAGCCCTGGCTCTCCAGCAGCAGCGCGCGCAAGCTGTCGGTCACCATCTCAGCCTCCTGCCCGAGGTGGATGCCGTGTTGCAGCATGGGGCGCAGCACAGGCGGCATCGTCATCTGAGGGCGCAGTTCCTTGTGGCAGCAGGGCGAACTCATGATGACCTTGGCGCCCGACTGCAGGCCGACGTGCAGCGCATGGTCGGTGGCGATGTCGCAGGCATGCAGGGCGATCATAACGTCCAGCGGCTGCACGGCCTGGGTGCGCACGTCGCCCTGGTCGAAGCGGATGCCGGTGATCTGCTCGCCGTCGATGACGGCGTTGCACAGCTTGACCATGTCGTCGCGCAGCTCGATGCCGGTCACGCGTGGCTTAAGGTTGTGAGCCCGCAGCCAGTCGTGCACGGCGAAAGTCAGGTAGCCCTTGCCCGAGCCGAAGTCGGCCACGCGCACTGGGCCTTGCAGGCCGGCTTCTTCGACGGCCGAGGACAGGATCTCGACGAAGCGGTTGATCTGCATCCACTTTCGCGCCATGGCTGGCACGAGGGCGGGCTCCCCCTTGACGAGGTGGGTCAGGCCCAGCGCCGACCAGACCGGGCGGGCCATGTCCAGCGGGCGCTGCTTGGCCTTGTCATGAGTGGCAGGTGCCATTGCTTCAGCGCCTTCGAGGCGCGTGACGCGCAGCGTCTCGCGGCCCTTGCGACTGACGGCGAACTGCACCTCCTCGGTCGCGGTATGCAGATGGGCGTTGCGAAAGCGCGCGCCCAGCAGCGTTGCGATCTCGGCGACGCCAGCCTCCGGCGCGTGGTTCTTCGTCACGTCCTTGGTGCGGTGCCGCCACAGGAAACTCAACGTCGGCTCGCCGCGCAGCTCGACCACGCGCACGGTCAGCCGCTCCACGTCCTCGTCGTCGCCTTCCGCCGCCAAAGGGCCGGACAGCAGCAGCTTGCCGAACTGCCCGCTGGCAAGAGCGAGCCGCAAGAGGTGCAGGAAGCGCTCGCGTGCTGGGGCGGAGGCCGCCGGCGGCGGTGTGATGAGGGAGGTGAAAAAGGGCGCGACCATGGCCGCGCATTGTCAGTGAGCGCGCCGCCGCTGACCCCACGCCCCGATGACACCCAGCCCCGCCAGCAGCATCGCCAGGCTCTGCGGCTCCGGCACGGCGGCCGTGACCTGCAGCGGCTCCCAGCTCATCGACGCCAGCCCCAGCCGCTCGTCGGTGACGACGCCGGGGATGCTGTAGCTGGGCCAGCCCATGCTGCTGAAGCTGAAGAAGCGCACGCCCTCGGCGTTCTGGCTGACGGCGGCCATGTGCCAGAGCGTGCCGGTGGCCAGCTCGTACTCCAGGCCCGCACGCTCGTCGTAGCCCAGGCTGAAGGCTTCCACCGCGCGGTTGCCAGACCAGTTCAGGCTGAACCCGGTCAGCTCGTAGGCGTAGAGCCAGCCGTCGCCGTCGAGGTCGATGCCGGCGAACTGGCCGCTCAGCATGGCGCTGTCGGCATAACCGGACTGGTTGAACGCAAAGGTCTGAGCGCGGGCGGGCTGCGCGAGCGCGGCGGCGAGGGCGAGCACGGTCGTCAGGGCTGAAAGGCGATGGCTGGGCATGGTGGAGATCCGTCGTGGGTTGAGGTGCCGCCATGTTGCTGACGCCCCCGCCCCGGCGCTTCGCCCAGAGGAGCCAGCAGCGCAGCGCAGCGCTGGCCCATTCGGGCCAGCCACGGCGTGAGTCGATTCACCGCGCACGCCTCGGCGTTCGCCCGCGTGAAGCGTTGCCGAATGGCACGGCCTGGCTGGCGCGGCGACCCCAACGACGGATGGCCCCGCTGCAGAATCCCGGGCATGTCGACGATGCGGTGGCGCCTGCGCCTGACCTGCTTGCTGCTGTGCGCGCTGGCCCTGCTGCCGGCGGTGGCGCACAGCCACGATCCACCGGGCCGACTGCTGTTCCAGAGCTACGGTCGCGAGGCCGGCCTGGGCAACCTGCGCATCAACCTGCTGGTGCAGGACCGGGTGGGCTTCATCTGGGCGGGAACGGACCGGGGTGTCTACCGTTTCGATGGCCAGCGTTTCACCTCATTCGGTGCCCAGCAAGGTCTGCCCTCGCTGGACGTGAATGCCCTGCAACTGGACGCCCGCGGCGTGCTGTGGGTCGGCACGACGCAGGGGCTGGCGCGCTTTGACGGCAGCCGTTTCGTTGCCGCCAGCGGCTTGCCGCCCGGCGTCGCCGTAGAGGAGCTGGCCGTCGGCCCCGACAACGCGCTATGGGTCGGCACACGCAACGGGCCGTTCCGCGGCAGTGCAGAGGGCTTTGCCGCCGTGCCGGGCTGGCCCGGGGGCGTGGCCTACAGCATGACCCTGAAGGCCGATGGCGCGGTGGCGCCGGCGCTGTGGGTCGGCAGCCGGCGCAACATCCAAAGCTGGACGGTGGCACAGGGCTGGCAGCCCACGCCCGCCACGCTGCCGCTCGGCAAAGCGGAACAGATCGACAGGCTGGCCAGCGACGCCGCTGGCCGCGTGTTCGCACGCACCTCCAGCGCCACGTATGTGCTGGAGCCGGGCGCGGCGGAATTCAAGACGCTGGCGGGCGTGCCCATCGCCGAAACGCTGTTCTCGCGGCTGCATGTGGACGGCGACGGTGACGTCTGGCTGCCTACCGAGAAGGGCATCTACCGCTATCACGAGGGCCAGTTGCAGAGCATCGGCCTGCAGGAGGGCCTGCCGACCGACTTCGCCCGCTCCGTGCTGGTGGACCGCGAGGGCAACCTCTGGTGCGGCAGCCTGGGCCTGCACCGGCTGCTCGGGCGCGGCGCCTGGCGCTCGCACACGCCCAAGGAGGGGTTGCCGCCCGACGTCTGGAGCCTGCTGCGCGACCGGGAAGGCCGCATGTGGGTGGGCACCAGCAAGGGGCTGGCGCAAGCCGACGGCACGCGCTGGCGCATCCTGCCCGGCACCGAGCACCTGACCGTGCGAGCGCTGGTGCAGCGCCCCGACGGCAGCCTGGTGTTTGGTGGCGAACCCTATGGCCTGCACCGCTGGCATCCGGGCACCCGCCGCCTGCAGGCCTTGCCACCCTTGCCGGACGTTGGCGGAGGCGGCCGCAAGGTGCTGAGCCTGGCCCAGGATGGCGCCGGCACGCTGTGGATAGGCACACAGCGCGACGGCCTGTTGAAGGCGACGCAGGCCGGCGACGACTGGCAGTTCGAGCACGAGACGCTGCCGCAGGGCAAGCCGCGCGAGCGGGTGTCGGACCTGGCGCTGGACCGGCGCGGCGGGCTCTGGGTGGCCGGCAGCGATGGCCTGGCCTGGCGCAGCGGCGAGCGCTGGCAGCGTTTCGGGACGGCGCAAGGCCTGGCCTCGCAGAACCTGCTCTACCTCGCCGCCAGCCGCCAGGACGACACGCTGTGGCTGGCCTATGCCGACCAGCGCGGCCAGCTCGCCCAGGTCAGCACTGCCCCCGCCAGCCCGGCTCGCCTGCTACAAAGCCTAGGCCCGCCACGCCTGCCTGAAGTGGACGTGGTCGTGATCGGCGAAGACGCCAAGGGCCGGCTATGGGCGGGCGGCAGCCTGGGGCTGGACATGCTGGAGGAGCCGCGCTCACGCTCGGGCGCAGCGCCGGTGCACTTCGGCGTGGAGCGAGGCCTGATCGACGAGGAGGCCAATGCGCGCGCCTTTCTCGCCGAGCCTGACGGCGGCGTCTGGGTGGGCACGCGCGGCGGCCTGGTGCGCTTCGACAGCAAGCGCTTCGACGGCGACCCCGCCCCGCCGCGGGTGGCCGTGCTGCAACTGCGGCTGGGCGACGGCGAACCGGGCGCACAGGCGATGGACGCCCCGCTGCAGACGCCACACAACCAGAACACCTTGCAGGTCAGCTTCTCGGCCCTGAGCTTCACCGACCAGAGCGGCGTGCGCTACCAAACCCGGCTGCAGGGCCTGGACGCCGGCTGGTACGACAGCCCCACTCGCGAGGCGCGCTACGCCGGCCTGCCGCCGGGCGACTACCAGCTGCAGCTGCGCGCCCGCTACCGCGACGGGGCTTGGGGCCCGCTCACACAACTCGACCTCACCGTGCGGCCCGCCTGGTGGCAGACGCTGACGTTCAAGCTCGCCCTCGCCGCAGTCTTCGTCCTTGCCCTCTGGGCTGTGGAGCGACGCCGCGTGGCCCGGCACCATGACCAGACCGCCCGCCTTGAAGAACTGGTTGTGTCCCGCACCGAGCAGCTGGCCGTCGCCAACGAACAGCTGCGCCAGCAGAGCCTGACCGACCCGCTGACACAGTTGCACAACCGACGCTACCTCAACGAGGTGATGGTCCAGCACGTCGCGCTGGTGGATCGCGCGCTGCGCAGCCAGGTGCTCAGGCGCGCACGCACGGCCCCCGCGGGCGAGGGCCTGACGCTAGTGATGGTGGATGTGGACCACTTCAAGTCGGTCAACGACGAGCACGGTCACGCCGCCGGCGACCTGGTGCTTCAGCAACTGGCCACGCTGCTGCGCCAATGCACCCGCGAGTCGGACACGGTGGCGCGCTGGGGCGGCGAGGAGTTCGCCGTCGTCGGCCGGCAGGCTAGCCCGCAGGACGCGGTCGTGCTGGCCGAGCGCATCCGCAGCCGCGTCGCGGCGCACGACTTCGACATCGGCGGCGGCGCCATCCTGCGCCGCACCTGCTCCATCGGTTTCGTCATCTATCCCTTCGTTGCCGCAGAACCTCAGCGGCTGTCATGGGAGCGCCTGTTCGAACTGGCGGACCGCTGCCTCTACGTCGCCAAACGCAATGGTCGCAACCGTGCCGTGGGCCTTCAGCCCTGCCTGGACAAGTTGCTGGAGCCGGCGGACGTGGAAAGTCTGAGCGAACGGCTGGGCTCGGACCTCGACGGCTTGGTGCGCGATGGCTGGCTGGAGGTGCTGGACACCCACCCCGACGGCCGCGCGCTCGACTGGGCAGCTTCCTGAGCCGCCCCTCAGGCGTGCGTCACCAGGCCGCGCGTTGGCGCCGTATCCAGGTGCGGCAGGGTATTGAACGTCACCAGGTGATGCCGCTTCGGGTTGAACGCGAACTCGGTCACCGCCGAATTGCGGATGCGCAGGTTCAGCTCGACGACGGTCTCGGGTGGGCAGGCCAGCACCTGGCCCACGGCCGTCGAGATCGGCCCGCCGCTGGACACGATGAGCACCTGCTTGCCCACACCGACCGCCAGCACGCGGGACAGCGCATCGGCTACGCCGGCATCGAAGTCGGTATGCGCCGGCATGCCGACCGGTGCCGTCTCGCCACGCATCCACGCCAGCAGCCCCTGGCGCAGCAGACGGAAGTGCTGCTTGACGGCCTCGGGGTCGGTCGGTGCGCTGATCGGCCCAGGGTGAATGGCGCGCACGACAGCCTCGCTGTCGTATTCGTTGAGCCCGGGCAGCGCTTCTGACGGCAGGTCCTCGCCGTAGCCTTCAGCGATGCCGGCCAGCGACTGCGCGTGCCGTTTCAGCGTGCCGGTGAAGACGGCATCGAAACGCTGGCCGCGCTCGCGCCAGTAGGCGCCGAGGTGGCGGCATTGCTCGTGGCCCTTGGGGCTGAGCTGGTCGTAATCAGCGGCACCAAAGCTGGCCTGGCCATGGCGAACGAGGTAGAGGCTTCCCATGGATCGAATCATGGGCCGCGTAAGCGCCACAGACTGTCGCGACAATGACGCCATGATGCTCAGACAAGCCACCCGCGACGACGCCGACGAGATCTGGCGCGTGCGCTACCTGGTCACCGAGAACCGCCTCACGCCCGGCCGTCTGGACCACGCCCTTCTCTACCCCTACCTCGAAGACTACGGCCGCGGCTGGGTCGTCGAAGTCGAAACCGGTCGCATCGCCGGCTTCTCGATCGGCGACGCCCGCGACGGCAACATCTGGGCGATGTTCGTCGACCCGGCGCTGCACGGCCAGGGCCACGGCCGCCGGCTGCACGACGTGATGGTGGACTGGCTGTTCGCGCAAGGCCTGACGCGGCTGAACCTGGGCACCGAGCCCGGCTCGCGCGCCGAGGCCTTCTACCGCCGCGCCGGCTGGCGCCCGACCGATGAAGGCCTGGACGCCCACGGCGACAAACGCTTTGAACTGAACCTCGAAGACTGGAAACCCCATGCTTGAAACCCACGAGATCGAAACCGGCCCCCACCCGCGCACGACACTGATCGTGCTGCACGGTCTGGGCGCCGACGGCTACGACTTCGTCTCCATCTGCGGCGAGCTGGACCTGGCCGCCCTCGGCCCCATCCGCTACGTCTTCCCGCATGCGCCGCAGCGGCCGGTGACGATCAACAACGGCTATGTGATGCGCGCCTGGTACGACATCCGCGTCACCGACCTCGTGCGCGAGGAAGACGAAGGCGGCCTGCGCGAATCGGCCCGCCAGATCGCCGAGCTGATCGACCGCGAACGCACGCGCGGCGTGCCGGCCGAGCGCATCGTCGTGATGGGCTTTTCGCAGGGCTGTGCGATGACGTTGATGACCGCGCTGCGCTACCCCGAGCGCCTGGGCGGCGCCGTGGGGATGTCGGGTTATCTGCCGCTGGCCTCGCTGACGGCCGCCGAGCGCTCGGCGGCCAACGCCGACCTGCCCATCTTCCTGGCCCACGGCACGCAAGACCCCGTCGTGCCCCACGCGCGCGGCGCTGCCAGCCGCGATGCGCTGCGCGGGATGGGCCATGACGTCGAGTGGCATGATTACCCGATGCCCCACTCGGTCTGCATGGAAGAGATTCAGGACTTGAACGCTTGGCTGCTGAAGCTGCTGGAGCCGCCAGCGACTCCGAAATGAGGGCGTCCGCTCTCGCCTGCGCCGCCAAGCGCCTTTGCAGCGCGCTGCTTGCGTTGTTCGCGGCCACGCTGAGCACCACGGCCTCGGCCGACGACGGCGCGATGTGTCTGGATCGCCCCATCCGCTTCACCCACTACGAGTTCGGGCTGATCTATTCCGACGGCTACGGCGGCATTGACGACGATCTGCAGCAGGAGCTGGCGCGCCGCAGCGGCTGCCGCTTCGAGACGATGGTCTGGCCTCGCGCCCGAACCTGGCAAGCCCTGCGCACGGGCGAAATCGACATGGCAGGCTCCGGCATCCAGACGCCCGAGCGCGACACCTTCGCCTGGTTCTTCCACTACATCGTGGAAGACAACGTGGTGGTGCTCGGCCCCAAGGTGCCTGCCAACGTACGCAGCTTCGACCAGTTCATGAAGCACCCGAAGCTGACCTTCGGCGGCGTGCGCTCCTACCGCTACAGCCCCTACTACGACCGCTACGTGGACGAGCTGCTGGCCGCCCGGCGCTTCAACGAGGCAGCCGACCCGGGCGCGCTGTTCCGCATGTTCACGGTGCCCCGCTTCGACGCGTTCATCACCAGCCCCATCCTCTACCTTTACTACGTGAAGAAGCGCAACCTGCCGGCGCCCGCCCGTATTGAGGATTGGGACCCCGCTGGCGCAACGCCCAGCGGGCTGGTGCTGTCCAAGGCCTCGTTCACCCCAGCGCAGGCGCGCAAGTGGGGGGAACTGATCAACCAGTTGCTGGCCGACGGCACGGTCGAGCGAATCGTTGTCAAACACATGGGCGCCGAGCTGGGCGCCGCCACCGTCTACCGGCCTGCCCGGCGCTGAACCCGCACAGCGCCGGACAGCCGAACTGGGCGCCTTTTCCGGACCTCGTCAAAGCAATCAGCCAACCGCCGACGGGCATGATCGCCACGCGCATGGACCGCCTACCTGAACAGATCGTCGACTGGCATAACCGCCACCCCCTCGCACGCCGCATCGGCGTGGCGGATGTGCACACCGTCGGCGTGGTCGCCCTGCCCTTCGTGCGCGCGTCCGCGCAGGCCGGCGGCTTCGTCGAGCCTGTCCTGACCGATACGGTCAGCGCTTTCGACCAGTTGGTCGGCTCGCCCCCCGCCTCGCGCTGGGCGGTGTGGTCGCAACGCCTGAAAGGGCTGGCGCGCTTGCCAGGCCGCAAGCCACGCCATGAATGGCGCGCTTTCAGCGAGAAGTTCCTGCCGGGCCTGAGCCCGCGCCGCGTCGAGCGCTTCGCGCTGGCGCATGGCTTCGCCGAACCGCCTGCCGCGCGCGACTCACGGCCCTGGCGCGTCATCGTCATCGACGAGAAGCTGGCCAGCGCCCACGGCGGCTGGCCTTTCGAGATGTACCTGATGAGCGCCGGTATCGACGTCGGCAACGCCCGCACGCGCGTGCTGTGCGGGCGGGGCATCCCGTCGCAGGTCGTGGGCCGGCGCCTGTGGGACCCGCTGCGCTTGGGGCTTGCGGCCGGCCTTCTCGCGGTACTGATCGCGGCGGCCACCTGGGCGCTGTGGCCGCGTCACGCGGCCGAGCCACCTGCCCCGGTCGCCGAGTCAACCGAGTCAGATGCACCGGCAGCCCCGGCACCGGCGGCGCCGGCTTCAGCGGTGACTGAGGCGGCGTCGGCACCCGCTGTAGTGCCCGAAGCATCCGCGCCGGCTGCCGATGCCGCCAGCGCGGCCGCGGCCGATCCCGGCGCCAGCGAGCCTGAAGGGCCGCCGCCCGACATCCGCCCGCGCCTGGTCGAGCGCGCCGATGGCATCAAGCGCCCGCCGCTGAGGTCCACCAAGGTCGAAGAAAAGCCTGCAGAAAAGGCGCCCGAGAAGCCTGCGCAGACGCCTTCCGGCAAGGCCACCGAGAAGGCGACCGAAAAGACGCCCGAGCCCGCCGCCAAGGCCGAGCCGCCCGACCCACGCCTGACCCGGCTGGCCGCGTCGCCCGACAAGACCGCCGTTGCCCTGGTCGGCCCGCCCGGCACCAAGGCCGAGGCCGAGGCGCTGCTGAAAAAAATCCAGGCCGGCCTGGTGGGTGTGCACAGCAACCCGGAGGCGCTGCAGGCCGACGTCATCCAGACGCCCGAGGGCTGGCGCGCGACGGTCTGGCCCTTCCCGAACCGCGAACAGGCGCAATTGATCAACGCGACGCTGGTGGCGCGCGGGCTCAAGACCAAAGCCGTGAACTTCTAGGAGCCTGTCGGGCTTGGGGTCGGGTGCGCGCCCCGACCCCAAGCCCGACAGGCTCCTACAGTTCCGTTCCAAAACGCTCGGCCAGGAAGTCCAGCAGCAGGCGCAGCGCCAGTGGCTGGTATTGCCGCGACAGGTAGACGCCGTGGATGGCGTGCGACTCGGGCTCGTAGCCGGGTAGCAACCGCTCGAGCCGCCCGTCGCGCAGGTCGTTGTCGACGAGATAGCTCGGCAGGATGGCCACGCCCGCGCCAGCCAGCACGGCGCGGTGCATGACGCCTGCGTCGTTGCTCTGCAGCACCGAGCGCACCGGCACGCGCAGCCACTGGCCGTCGTGCTGCAGCGCGTAGTCGCTGCGGTTGACGTAGGCATGGGTCACGCAGCGGTGCTGGCGCAGGTCGTCGGGCGTCGCCAACGGAGCGGCCTTGGCCAGATAGCCCGGCGCCGCACACAGCACGGAGCTGAAGCGCCCCAGCGGCCGCGCGACGAGGCTGGGGTCGAGCTGGTTGCTGATGCGCACGGCCAGGTCGATACGCTCCTCGACGAGGTTGACGGCGCGCTCCAGCACGACGAGCTCGACCTCGCAGTCGGCGTGAAGCGCCAGGAAGTCGGCCACCGCCGCCGCAAGACGCGCCTGCGCGAGCGAGGCGCTGGCCGTCACGCGCAGCCGGCCGCGTGGCGCCAGGCGCTGCTCGCCGGCAGCGGCCTCGGCCTCACGGGCCAGCTCCAGCATCTGCTTGCAGCGCTGCAGCGCGCCCGCGCCGGCCTCGGTCAGGCTGACGCGCCGCGTCGTGCGTTGCAGCAGCCGCGCGCCCAGCCAGCGCTCCACGCTCTCCAGGTAACGCGAGACCATGGCGCGCGACATGTCCAGCACGTCGGCGGCCTGCGTCAGGCTGCCGCGCTCGGCCACCTCCACAAAGACCTGCATGGCGATCAGGCGGTCCATGACTTGCTCGATTCGGTTGACAAAGCATCGACTCTAGCGGCATTTATCAATTGGATCAGCGCCAATAGAGTGACGGCATCCCAACCGCTCAACCCAAGGATTCGCCATGAACACCCTCAAGACCCTGCGCCGTTTTGCCCTGCCACTGGCCGCCCTGACCCTGGGCATCACTGACGCCAGCGCCCAGGCCACCAACCCGCTGAGCCTGCAGGTCTACAACGCCGACGCCGCCAGCTTCCACGTCAACGCGGTGCTGGTGACCGGCAAGACCGACGCCGTGCTGCTGGACACCGGCTTCACCCGCGCCGATGCGCTGCGCATTGCCGGCATGGTGCTGGACAGCAAGAAGACGCTGAAGACCATCTACATCAGCCAGGCCGACCCGGACTTCTATTTCGGCGTAGGGCTGCTGAAGCAGTTCTTTCCGCAGGCGCGGGTGGTCGCGACGGCGCCGACGCTGAAGAAGATCGAGGCCACGCTGGCGACCAAGCTGCAGGTCTGGGGCCCGCGCCTGGGCGCCAACGCGCCGCAGGCCGTGCCGCTGCCCGAGGTGCTGGCCACGCCGGTCATCGAGCTGGAAGGCGAGAAGCTGGAGGTCCGCGGCCTGGACGACAGCCTCCCTGGCCGCAGTTATGTGTGGATCCCGTCGCTGCGCACCATTGCCGGCGGCGTCAACGTGTTCGCGGGCCTGCATGTGTGGACGGCCGACACGCAGACCGTGCAGGAACGCGCCGCCTGGAGCGCCAAGCTCGGCACGATGGCCGCGCTGCAGCCGCTGCGCGTCATCCCCGGCCACAGCCGCGCCGGTGCGCCGCAGGACGTGACACAGCTGCGCTGGACGCAGGACTATCTGGCCCGCTTCGAGACCGAACTGCCCAAGGCCGCCAACGCCGCCGCGCTGATCGGCGCGATGCAGCAGGCCTATCCCGACGCCGCGCTGGGCATCGCGCTGGACATCGGCGCCAAGGTCAACAAGGGCGAGATGAAGTGGTGATCAGGGCTTTCGAATGACGAAAGCGCGCTTGTCGCCGCTGTCGAAGCCGCAGCGCTCGTAGAAGGCCCAGACGGCCGGGTCCTTGCGGCTGGTGGTCAGCACGACCTTGTACGCGCCTGCCGCCCAGGCCTGTGCGATCGCATGGCGCATCACGGCCTGGCCGTGGCCACGGCCGCGATGGTCAGCGTGGGTGACCACGTTCTCGATGACGCCGTAGCTGCGCCCGCCGCGCGTCAGGTTTGGAATGACGGCGAGGTTGCAGCTCGCCGTCAGCGCGCCGTCGACAAACAGCCCGAAGTGGCGCAAGCCGGGGTGTTCGAACACGGCGCGCACCGCCTCTTGCGAGGGCGGTGCGTCACCGGCATTCAGGTGCTCGTAGAGCCCGATGAGGGCGTCGACATCGCCGACGTCCAGATCGCGGATGGACCCGTTCACTTCACCTCAAGCTTCATCGTGTTGGCGATGAAGGCCAGGATGTCGCTGCGCTCCTCGATGATCTTCGAGGTCGGTTTGCCGGCACCGTGGCCGGCGTTGACCTCGATGCGGATCAGCTTGGGCGCCGCACCCGTGTCAGCCGCCTGCAGCGTGGCGGCGTACTTGAAGCTGTGCGCCGGCACGACGCGGTCGTCGTGGTCGCCCGTGGTCACCATCACGGCCGGGTACTTGGCGCCGCTCTTGATGTTGTGGATGGGCGAGTAGGCGTACAGCGCCTTGAACAGGTCGGGCTTGTCGCTGGTGCCGTAGTCGGTGGCCCAGGCCCAGCCGATGGTGAAGTTCTGATAGCGCAGCATGTCCATCACGCCCACTTGCGGCACGGCGGCGGCGAACAGATCCGGGCGCTGGTTGGCAACGGCGCCAACGAGCAGGCCACCGTTGCTGCCGCCGTTGATGGCCAGCGTCGCCGGGCTGGCGACCTTGTTCTTCACCAGCCATTCACCGGCGGCGATGAAGTCGTCGAACACGTTCTGCTTGTTCAGCTTGGTGCCGGCCTCATGCCAGGCCGAGCCGTACTCGCCACCGCCGCGGATGGAGGCGATGACGTAGACACCGCCCATCTTCAACCAGCTGGCCGATGTGACGCCATAGGCCGGCGTGATGGAGATGTTGAAGCCGCCGTAGCCGTAGAGCAGCGTCGGGTTGGTGCCGTCCAGCTTCAGGCCCTTTCTGGCGGCGATGAAGATGGGGAAGCGCGTGCCGTCCTTGCTGGTGACGAACTCGCGGCGGGTCTCGAAGTCGTCGGCGTTGAAGGCCGTCTTGGGCTTCTTGAACAGCGTGATCGCGCCGGTCTTGACGTCGTAGCGATGGACTTCGGCCGGCGTCGTCAGGCTGGTGTAGCTGAAGAAGGTCTCGGTGTCGCTCCAGCGGCTGCCAAAACCGCTGGCCGTACCCACGCCGGGCAGCTTGACCTCGCTGAGCGGCTTGCCATCGGCGCCATGCACGCGCACCAGCGTGGCGGCGTCATGCAGGTAGCTCAGCAGGTAGCGGCCGCCCACGGCAGAGGCGCTGGTCATCGCGTCGGGGCCTTCCGGCACCAGCGTTTTCCAGCCGGCGGGCGCCGGGTTCTTCAGGTCGATGGCGATCAGCTTGCCGCGCGGCGCGCCCTTGTCGGTCTTGACGATGAGCTTGCCGCCAGTGACGGCGACGGGGCTGTACAGCGCATCGAAGTCCAGCGTGATGGGCTGCGGCTTGCCGCCCGCGAAACTGCCCTTGAGCAGCGGCAGCACCAGCAGGCCGTTCTTGCTGCCGGCACTCTTCCAGATGTTGATGAGCAGCAACTGGCCGTCGTCGGACACGTCGGCGCCGAAGCCCCATTCCTTGTCGTCGCGGTTCTCGGTGACCAGCACGTCCTCGGCCTGCGGCGTGCCCAGGCGGTGGTAGTAGAGCTTCTGGAAGTAGTTGGCGCCGGTCAGCTTGGTGCCGTCTTTGGGCGCGTCGTAGCGCGAGTAGAAGAAGCCCTTGCCGTCGGCCGTCCAGGCGGCGCTGCTGAACTTGACCCAATCGATCTTGTCTTCCAGGTCCTGGCCAGTGGCGAGGTCGCGCACCTTCCAGGTCTGCCAGTCGGAGCCCGCGCCGGCGATGCCATAGGCCAGCAGCTTGCCGTCGCGCGAGGGCACGAGGCCGGTCAGCGCGACCGTGCCGTCTTTGGACAGCAGGTTGGGGTCCAGCGCAACGACGGGCGTGTCCTTCAGCGACTTGGCGGTGTAGATGACGTTCTGCTGCTGCAGGCCGTCGTTGCGGCTCCAGAAGTAGCGGCCGCCTTCGCTGAAGGGGATGCCGAAGCGCTCGAAGTTGTAGAGCTCGGTGTAGATGCGGCGCGCCGGCAGGCGCTGCGGCATGGCTTCGAGGAACTTGTCGGTGACCTTGTTCTGCTCGATGACCCAGGCCTTGGTCTCGGCGCTGTTGTCGTCTTCCAGCCAGCGGTAGGGGTCGGCGACGGCGGTGTCGTGATACGCGTCGATCTGGTCGACCTTGCGCGTCACGGGGTAGTTGAGGGCTTGAGCCTGGGCGCTTGTGGCGACGACGGCCGTGACCGCAGTGGCGGCGAGGGAGGTCAGGGTGAGCTTCATCTGGGGGTGTCCCGGGGTCGAGAAGGCGCCGATTCTCAACGCGCCATGTCGGCGGCGCCGATGGTCATGCGATGAAGCCCTGACGGCAGTAACCCTTAGCTGCGGTAGTCGGCGTTGATGGTCACGTAGTCGTGGCTGAGGTCGCAGGTCCAGACCGTCGCGCTGGCGGCGCCGCGATTGAGGCCGACACGGATCGTGATCTCGCTCTGCTTCATGACGCGCTGGCCGTCCTCCTCGCGGTACTCAGGCCGGCGGCCACCCTGGGTGACGACATGGACATCGTCCAGGTGCAGGTCGATGAGGCTCTGGTCCAGGTCGCTGATGCCGGCGTAGCCGACCGCTGCCAGGATGCGGCCCAGATTCGGGTCGCTGGCGAAGAACGCCGTCTTGACCAGCGGCGAGTGGGCGATGGCGTAGGCGGCCAGCTTGCACTCGGCCTCATCGCGCCCGCCTTCGACGGTGATGGCGATGAACTTGGTCGCGCCCTCGCCATCGCGCACGATGGCCTGGGCCAGTTCCTGCGCCAGTGCGATCAGCGCGTCGCGCAGGGTCCGTGCGTCGGCGCTGTCCAGGGACGTGATCTCGGCGTGAGCCGCCTTGCGGCTGGCGATCAGCATGAAGCAGTCGTTGGTGGACGTGTCGCCGTCGATGGTGATGCGGTTGAAGGAGGCATCGGCGGCTTCCTTCACAAGCGGCTGCAGAAGCGCCGGCGCAATGTTGGCGTCCGTCGCGACAAAGCCCAGCATCGTCGCCATGTTGGGCCGGATCATGCCGGCGCCCTTGGAGATGCCGCTCAGCGTGACCGGCACGCCGCCGATCTCGATGCGGCGCGATGCGGCCTTCGGGAGCGTGTCCGTCGTCATGATGCCCAAGGCGGCCTCGCCCCAGCCGTCGTCGCGCAGCGCGGCCAATGCGCCGGGCAGGCCGGCGACGATGCGGTCCACCGGCAGCGTCTCCATGATGACGCCGGTGGAGAACGGCAGCACCTGCTCGGGCTGGCAGCCGATCAGCCCGGCCAGCGCCTGGCAGGTCTGGCGCGCACGGGCCAGACCGTCGGCGCCGGTGCCGGCGTTGGCATTGCCGGTGTTAATGAGCAGCGCTCGCACGCCTGAGCCGCCGGCCAGATGTTCGCGACAGACCTGCACCGGCGCGGCACAGAAGCGGTTGGTCGTGAAGACGCCGGCCACCGCCGCGCCCTCTTCGAGCGCGATGACGCTGAGGTCACGCCGATTGGCCTTGCGCACGCCGGCCATCGTCACGCCAAGGCGCACGCCCGGCACGGGCATCAAGGAGGCGGGATCGGGGGCGGAGAGATTGACGGGCATGGCGCGCTCGGGTTGGTCGGGAAGGCGCCGGGATTGTAAAAAGCGAAAAAGACTCCCGAAGGAGCCTTTGCAAGCGAAAGCTTGTTGAATCAGCGCGGCAGACGGCGGCGGGCCAGCAGGCCGATGGCGCCCAAGCCGGCCAGGAACAGCGCGTAGGTTCCGGGTTCCGGCACGGTGACAGCCAGCGTCAGCGGCGTTGCCGTGACGAGATCCTGGTAGGTGCCATTGGTCAGCTTGGTGAGCACGAAGCGATTCGGGCCGGTGTAGCCCAGTGCAGTGCTCAGGTAGCCGGTCGCCAGGCCCTGCACGTCGGTGGCGGTAGCCAGCGCGCTACCGGTCAGGTCAGCGGTCTTCAGGAAGAAGTTGCCATTGCCCTGGGCGACGCTCAACGTCCCGCTGGCCTCGCGCACGATTTCCCACACGGCCAGTTGGAAGGCGGCCTGCTGGTTGCCCGTGTGGACCGAGTTGAAGGTGCTGGAGTAGAGCGATTGCAGCAGCGTGGCCTGGGTGCCCGTGAAGCTGCCGACCGTGTAGGTCTTGAAGTTGGGCGTGACGCCGTCGCTCTTGAAGCTCAGCGCGAAAGACTGGTTGGGCTCGATGCAGTAGGCGAGGAAGCTGCCGGTCGCCGCGTTGGTGAAATTGAGGCCGCCGGTGGCGTAGCCGCTGGTCATGGAGGTGTCGAGCACCGGGTCCGCAGCATCGGTGCTGAGGAAACGGATGCTGACCGTGGAGGCAGCGAATGCCGGGGCGCTGACCAGCAGGGCGGCGGCGAGGGCAAGGGTCTTGAACATGGTTGTGTGGCTCTTGTGAATTCTTGGGGCGACTTAGCGAGCGCGGCGGCGGGACAGGCTCAGACCGGCCAACGCCACGGCCACCAGCGCCAGGGCCGTGGGTTCGGGCAACTCCGTGGTGCTGCCGCTCAATGTGGCGGTGTAGCCCTCGAAGCTCTTGGCGCCGAAGCCCGCGCCGATGACGTGCAGTTGCCAGTCGCCAGCCGACAGCCACTGCTGGCCCAGCGTCCAGGTCTCGGTGCCGTAGACGTCATCGTCCGGGTTGATGCCATCGCCGACCTGGCTCAACGTGATGGTGGTAGCGCCCTGCGTCAGGAAAGCCGACGTGATGTCGACGCCGGCGAAGTCTTCGCCCGAGAAGGTGACGACGCTGCCGCCCAGCAGCGTCACGCCGTTCAAGCCGAAACTGAAGGTGTCGTTGAACGGTGCCGCGACAGGGCCGCTGGACTTGATGGCGTTGTTCGTGAAGGTGAACGACACCGGCGTTGCTGCAGCGGTCGCGCCGCCAGCGGCGGCAACCAGACTGAGGGCGACGAGGGCTTTGGACAACGTGTTCATGGCGTACTTTCAGGTTCTCTATTCGGGTCTACCCGGGTTTCGCCGGGGAATGGACTGCACTCTAGGGGGGGCCGCCGAACCCGAGCACCCCTCATGCGCGGGCCGAAGGGGGTGGTTTGTGCGCAAACGC
>Ga0187844_10001625_pt1 | contig 16808 bp, 20 predicted proteins | sample SpaLakP09_SKY_50_FD_134517 | JGI IMG/M metagenome (GOLD analysis project Ga0187844, IMG submission 134517) | Oligotrophic lake water microbial communities from Sparkling Lake, Wisconsin, USA - SP09_SKY_50 | ecosystem: Environmental > Aquatic > Freshwater > Lake | place: USA: Sparkling Lake...
GCCTTATGTAGCAGACACTGCTTTGTTATTAGATCAAGCGTTAAAGGCTGGTAAGAATGTATTACTTGAGGGAAGCCAGGGAACATTATTAGATGTTGATCATGGTACTTATCCCTTTGTTACATCCTCTAATCCAACTGCAGGTGGAGCATCTACTGGATCTGGAATTGGTCCAACAAAGATCACGCGCGTAATTGGAATCCTTAAGGCGTATACAACCCGTGTTGGAAGTGGTCCATTTCCAACAGAGTTATTTGACGCCGATGGTGAAGCACTAAGAAAAATTGGCGGCGAGGTTGGTGTTACTACTGGGCGTAATAGAAGATGTGGTTGGTTTGATGTACCCATTGCAAGATATGGAGTAAGAGTTAACGGGCTAACAGATTTCTTCTTAACCAAGCTTGATGTGTTAACTGGCTGGGAGAAGATTCCAGTTTGTGTTGCATATGATGTTGATGGGGTAAGGATTGAAGAATTACCAGCATCACAATCTGATTTTCACCATGCTAAACCTATATATGAATACCTACCTGGATGGAGTGAGAATATTTCAAAAGCTAAATCAATTAATGATCTGCCAAAAAATGCTAAAGCATATGTGGAGTTTCTAGAAAAGATTTCAGGAGCGCCTATTTCAGCCATCGGAGTTGGCCCTGGAAGAGATGAAACAATTCTGGTCAGGGACTTGATCAAATGAGTATCACACCAAATGTTTTAGCTACCAGGTATGCAACTGCTGAGATGGTGGCAATATTTGATCCAATTAACAAAATAATTGCAGAGCGTAAGTTTTGGATCACAATACTAAAACTGCAGAAAAAAGCAGGTCTACCAATTACAGATGCTGATATCTCAGCTTATGAAAAGGTTATAGATAAGGTTGATTTAACCTCAATAGAAAAACGAGAGAAGGTATCTCGCCATGATGTGAAGGCAAGAATTGAAGAGTTTAATTCTTTAGCGGGAGTTGAGAAGATTCATATTGGTTTAACTAGCCGAGATCTAACTGAAAATATAGAGCTAATTCAAATACGTGATGGTTTAAATTTAATTAGAAAAAGAAGCCTAGAATCATTGTTTCTACTTGAGAAAAACATAACCAAGTATGAAAAAACTTATATGGTGGGCCGAAGCCATAATGTGGCAGCTCAGGTAACAACTCTAGGTAAAAGATTTGCTACATGCGGTGAAGAGTTACTATATTCATTAACTGCTCTTAATGAGTTAATTAATCGATTACCACTTCGCGGTCTTAAAGGACCGATTGGCACCGGACAAGATGGTATTTCATCCCTTGGCTCTATAAAAGATTTAACGAAGATGGAAGAAGCAATTGCTTCAGAGTTTGGTTTTGAAAATACCTTAATAAGTGTTGGCCAGATCTATCCAAGATCAATAGATTTTGAAGTTGTATCTAAGTTATTACAGATAGCGTCCGCTCCTTCATCGTTTGCAACTTCAATTAGATTAATGGCAGGTAGTGGATTAGTAAGTGAAGGATTTAAGCAAGGACAAGTTGGATCATCTGCTATGCCACACAAAATGAATTCAAGATCATCTGAGCGAATAAATGGCATGATGGTATTACTTCGTGGTTACGCTGGTATGGCAGCAGATCTCGCAGGGGATCAATGGAATGAAGGAGATGTTTCTTGCTCTGTAGTTAGAAGAGTTGTTATTCCAGATGCCTTCTATGTTGCAGATGGCTTACTTCATACCTTTATGACCATACTTACTGAGTTTGGTATTTTTGAAGAAAATATAAGTAAAGAATTATCTGAGCAGCTACCGTTTTTAGCTACAACACAAATATTAATGGCATGTGTTAAGACTGGAATAGGCAGAGAGATGGCTCATGAAATGATTAAAAAACATGCCACCATAAATACTGCCAGTAACTTCTTTGACACTTTAGTTAGTGAGAAAGATTTTCCACTCTCACTTGGGCAACTAAATGACCTAGTTAAAAATCCAGCAGATTTTGCTGGAAGCGCTCTTGAGCAATCAAAGAGTGTGGCTGAGCAGATTAATAAGCAAACCAAGGGTGAAGTAAGTAAGGTTGATCTAAAGCCATTGATTTAAGCATGGCCGATAACCGCGCTTAGGTCATATATAGAAAATTTAGCCTATTCACAGTAAATTCACTTAAGATTTGGCTAGACAGAGCGTTTTTAGTTGTTATTCTTAGCATCTACACGAAGAGTGAAAGTGGGATTTAAAATGGTTAAAGTTTCAAATAAAGTAAGAGCATCAGTCCTTGCGGCCACTTTTGGCCTATTTCTAGCCACTACTTCTTTTGCCACTACTTCAAGTGCAGCAACTGTTAAAAATGGTGTCACTTGCAAGAAGAGTGGCCAAAAAACTAAATCTGGCAGTAAAACCTATTATTGTGAAAAAAATCCTTATGTAACTCCAACTAATAATTCCTGGACGCTTGCTGCTTGCCTGGACGCTAATGATCTATATATTGAGGCTAAAGACCAGTACGGAATCTTTAAAGACATTCTTTCTGGATCACCTGAAGGTATTACTGAGTTAGGCAAACTGCAAAAGAGTATGGACTCTTTAACGGTTCTAATGAAGACAAAGGTTTGTAAAAAGGGAACATAACTTTTCGTTAGACTCTTAGGTAGCTATTTTGATCTGATACATTTATCGTAATCCATCTAAATAAAACTTTGTAACAATATCAAATTTTAAGTAATGAATTTATAGCATTAGTGAAGCCGTTCATCTGTCCAAAGATTGGCAGGTACTTCTTCCTCCCTGTTTTCATTCCATCTTTCTTAAGAATTACGAACTGGAACGCCTTGAGACCTTAGTGATTCGCGGATTTCCTTGGGCGTGAGCTGGGTAAATTGAAATATGGCGCCTGCTGCTACGCCAGCGGCCCCAATTTTATAAGCATTTAAGTAGTCTGAAGGTGAAGCAGCCCCGCTCGACACAACAATTGGGCACTTAACTACCCCTACTGCACTCTTGAGTTGTTCTAAACAAAGCCCTTTCATCTCACCGTCAAGTGCCTTGCATTGAAGCATAATTTCTCCAGCGCCCAAGCGTTCAAGTTCTTGAATATATTCAAGAAAATTCTCACTGATTGTCGTGCTTCCTGAGTGAATGGAGAAATGATTTGAGTTACAACTCAGTAAATCAACCGCCACTACCACTGCCTGGTTACCAAATTTGTCGGCAATTTCCCCTACTAATTTGGGATTCTCGTATGCAGCACTGCCAAGTATTACCTTTTCTGCCCCGGAACGGAGGCACAAAGCCGCCTGGGAAACCGAATCAATCCCACCGCCAACAGTAAAAGGAGTTGAAAGTAAGTTACTGAATTTTGAAATTAAATCTATATCGATTGTTTTCTTCCTGTGGCGTGCAGTAACGTCTAAAAAAATTAATTCATCAATATCACGTGAGGCGAACAATCTTGCCATAGCTACAGCAGAACCAACAGTTCGCCAATTATTGAAATTCTTCCCCTTGACTACGGTAGTTCCGTCGGTCAGAATTGTTGGGATAACCCTAAATTTCACGTTTTGCCCACTCTAAAATTTCCCTAATCAGAGTTGCACCGGCACTGGAACTTTTCTCGGGATGAAACTGAAAACCAATAATTCTATTCTCAATTATCGCAGAAGTAAAAAAGCTCGTACCATACGGACTTGTTGCTAGCACATTTTTTTCATCGCGAGCCTCGACTACATATGAATGCACAAAATAAAAATCTTTCTCTTCTCCGAGTGACGGGAATAGACTGGCTGCATCTTTAACAACCGTGCAGTTCCATCCAATATTAGGTATCCGTTCTTCACTGTTCGGTTTTAATCGACGGACGGTTCCTGCAATTAGACTGAGCCCTTTTACGCCCGGGGATTCTTCACTCCCAGACATAAGTAGTTGCATTCCTAAGCAAATACCCACCATACAGCCATTCAAGACTCTATTTTCGTTGATCAAAATATCAAAGCGCTTTTCCCTAATTTCGGCCATTGCCGCAGCAAATTTTCCAAGTCCAGGCAAGATAAGCAGTGCTGGTGAAGTGAGGTGGATATATTCGGAGATTACTTCTATTGAATCATTTTGCGTAGAGTTCTCAGCAAATGCCTTTTTAACAGAATTTAAGTTATTCAAGCCCAAATCAAGAATTATAGTTCTCAATATTAATCAACGTTATCATAATTGGTTTTTATAAGTGAGTTTGATTCGTCGCGAATAAGAACGCCATTTGAATCAGTTTGGAAAAGTGATTCATTCGTGAACTTATCGCAGATACTTTGAAATTCTTGTGTAGAGATTTGCAGTGGCTTTAGTATTTCGGATAGGTTCTTATCTAGATAAGTCCAAGGAAATTTTCCATCGTGCTTCTTTGATAATGCTACGCCCTGATCGCGACTAATGTGCCCTCGCCTCATATGTATTGAAATCAAATCGGTAGCTCGCCCAAATCCAAATTTTAGAAATTTAAAATAATCATGGATTCCTGTCTGGAAATTATCTACGTTTTCATAATCAACAATCGATCCTTCAATAACTTTTCCAAAACTTTTGAACCCGTTTGCTTGAGCGAGCATGTAGTTTGTGTGCCCATTCCAAGGAAAATAGTGACCCAAGAATAGGCCTGTTACCCCTACTCTTTGGAGTTCATCATCAGATGGGTATTGGTAAGGTAAAATCTGGTTATCTCGGATTCCAAATGATGCGGGTAAATCTGATACACGTAATCCAAGTAAACCACCGAATTCCTCGAGCCAGCTTCGAGTTAAAACATTATTCGCCGCGTCCGCCGCAGGACCACCATATTCATTTTGGCTGTTTTCGCCCCAGATAATTAAGGGTACGTTGTATTGAACAGCCGCTCGAACAGGAATAGTGAAAATTCCTACGTGTTCGGGCCAGGAAATATCTCCGACTTGTTCGAGTCCAATTCTGTTCAACTTTCTGCGCACAAGTGGATTCGGCGAGAACTCAACGTAATCCACGCCTAAATTTTTAATATTCTGAATATTTTCGCGACCGATTGGTGTCAAATCACAAGTTGTCGCTGTTACACATAGTGGGTTAAACCCTAGTTCTAACATCTTCAGAACCTGAGCAGTACTGTCTTTACCCCCCGAAACCGGCACAATGCAATCCCAATTAGTCTTGTTGGTCTTATTTACTTTTGAAACTAATTCAATAAATTCGCCCTTGCGTTTCTCCCAATCGATTTCGGACCTATGCCGATATGACAAACAGGCGGCACACGTACCGTCAGAATCAAAATATAGATCAGGTTTAGATGACGGAAAAAGACATAATTTACAATAGGTAATCATGCAGTTCCGCTCTTCTTTAATAAGAACCAACTGATGTCGTCCTGGGGAAAATTACCACCGTGGTAGGAAAAACCGTAACTGTGAAGTTTTAATTCAGGGAATCTTTCCATCATTTCCCCCGCAAAATCTCGTTTGAATAATTTATTGGTATGACCCCTATACTCAATTTGTATGGGACTGGGATTGTAATATTCTGCGATAAGTATCCAATTACTAGAAGCCTTAAACATTTTTTCATAAGTTGCTGGAAGGCTCTCTGGATTCAGGTGAATTAGAACTCCTTTTGTAAATACGAAATCGTAATTACCTGGGATTAGAGTTTCTTCGATACTGCCATGAATAACTTCATCGGCAATATTACCCAGCCTTGACGCCGCTTCAGAATTAATTTCGATGCCTGTGAATTTAGATTGAGGAAAGAGCAATTTGAGTGCACGTATGTTCATCCCTACATTAGCACCCAGTTCTAAGAATGATTCTGGAGTTTCTGCGCTTGATTCTAAGATTCGTGAAAAGAAAACTAGGTTTGATGCTAAAAGAAGATCAGATTCGTTGCGTGAGATGTACTCATCTCCAAATTTTCCCTGCCAAAAATCTGCTTGCTCTGTCATTTCGACCTCTTCCAAGTACAGGTATACTATTCTAATCAGAGAATTTTAGTACTACAGCGATCTAGGACCTGGAAATTGTATCTTGTGCCTTACTGTCGTATTAATTTAAGAAGACTTATTTCGCATTAAATAAAGCTCATCTGCCAGTACTCGATTCTGTTTAGGACTAATTTCAACAACCTCTAACCTCTTTACTTTAATGTCCTTACTTTCTGCTGTTGTTATGTGGTATATTTAACCAAGTTGTTCCTATTGCAACGTCAAAGCGACCTTGGTCTCGGAATCTTCTGGCAGATAATTTACAAATTAAGTTTACTAGATTAATTTATAATTATGGAAAATGATTTAGAAATTAGAGCTCAGGTTAAGAAAATCCTAGATCTAATAAAATCACTGGCACCAGGGAAATCAGTTGAGTTAAGAGTGCCACCATATGGCGCGATTCAATGTGTTGCAGGTAGTAACCATAGAAGAGGAACACCACCTAATACAGTTGAGATGAGTGGGCAAACTTTAGTTAGGCTAATTAATGAGCCATCTCTTTGGAGCTCTCTTTGTGAGTCAGGTGAGGTAAGGGCTTCAGGTTTACTTAGTGATCTATCTAATGTTTTCGCCCAAGCAGCTGTGAAATATAGAGCCTAATCATCTTAATTTGGCATAAAGCAGGGGTAATTGGTTAATCTTCACCCTACGACAGAAAAGAAATTGTAAGGAGGCCTAACCATGGGACGCGGCCGTTCAAAAGCTAAACAAACCAAGGTTGCCAGAGATCTTAAGTATTCAAATCAAGATATGGATCTAGAGAGTTTGGCAAAAGAGTTACATGGTGAGTCAACTATAGGTGACAAAAATAACCAAGATTCTGAATCAAATTCTGATGATAAATACCCACGAGTCTAAATATATTAAACATCAAAATTAATACCATGGTTTTTAGGTCACATACTCATAAGTATGTGAAGATTCATCTATGAAAATTTTATTAACCGGAGCGGCAGGCTTCCTTGGTTCACATATATCTAAGGAGTTAATTGATAACGACCATGAAGTAATTGGTTTAGATGACCTATCAACAGGTTCAATTAAAAACATAGAGCAATTAGTGAATAACCCCAGATATACGTTTATTGAGCATGATGTGAGAATTCCCTACCAAGCCAAGGTTGATGCAATATTAAACTTTGCATGTCCCGCATCGCCAGTCAATTATCAAAAAGATCCAGTTCGGACAATTGAAACAAATTTCTTAGGAATGATTAACTTACTTCACCTAGCAAATGAAACAGGTGCCAGAATCATTCAAGCCTCAACTAGTGAAATTTATGGAGATCCAACTCAATCACCACAAAAAGAAAGTTACTGGGGAAATGTAAATCCAATAGGAATTAGGTCTTGTTATGATGAAGGCAAGAGAGCTGCTGAAACCTTATGTTTTGATTACCGTAGGCAGCATAATTTAGACACCAGAGTAATTCGAATTTTTAATACCTATGGCCCAAATATGGCAATTGGTGACGGAAGAGTAGTAAGTAATTTTATTGTGCAAGCCCTAAGGAATGAACCCATAAATATTTATGGTGATGGAAAACAAACTAGATCTTTTTGTTACGTTTCAGATTTGGTGGAAGGTATTTATAAATTGTTGCAGTTAGATAAAAATCCTGACACCCCAATAAACCTTGGAAACCCAAATGAATTTACGATTCTAGAGTTAGCTAAGGTTGTAATTGAGATAACCAATTCAAAGAGTGAAATAGTAAATAATCCACTCCCACTAGATGATCCCAAACAGCGATGCCCAGATATTTCTCTTGCAAAATCAACACTTAATTGGAAACCCACAATTGAACTAAGAGAAGGTATTGAAAAAACTTCAGCGTACTTCAAGCAAATCTTATGATAAGTAATAAAATTACCCACCTAATTACCACAATAGAGCGTGGAGGCGCCGAGAAGCAATTACTAATTCTTGCGCGAGAACAAGTTAAATTAGGACTAAGAGTAGAAATAATTTTTCTTAAAGGGAAAAAAGAACTGTTCAATAACTTTGAATATTTAGGCGCACAGGTTAATCAAAACTTAGTAGGTAAAAATTTTTTCCATCAAACAATTTTATTACATAGGATGTTAAAAAAATGCGCTGCGCCTTTGCATGCTCATTTACCAAGAGCCGAATTAATGGCAGCGTTAGCATGTCAGAAAAAATACTTTGTATTCACAAGGCATAACACTGAACCATTTTTACCTGGTTCTCCAAAATTTATTTCTATTTTGTTATCTAGATTTGTTTGCTCAAGAACTACTCAAGGAATTGCAATAACAAATACAGTTAAACAATATTTGATTGCAAAAAAAGAGATATCAAAACTATTTAAAATTAGTGTAATTAGTTATGGCTATGACGAAGAAGATAACCTAACTAGTAATGGACTTCAAATAATTTCAAAGCTAATTAAAGAACCAAATAATTCATTTAAAATCGGTGCAATCGGTCGGCTTGTACCGCAAAAAGATTATCCTACTTTACTAAAAGCTTTTTCTAGATTGATCAACGACAACCAAGATGTTGAACTTTATATCCTTGGAGAAGGTGAACTTAAAAAAAAGCTTTTAAAACTATCTCAATCCCTTGGTATAGAGAAAAAAGTATTTTGGCTAGGAAAAACTGAATTCACAAAAGAGTTTCTCTCTAAAATAAATCTTTTTATACTTGCTAGCAAATATGAAGGATTCGGACAAGTTATTTTAGAAGCGATGCAGGCAAAAATCCCAATATTGGCAGCGAATAATTCCGCCGTTGTTGAGGTAGTCGGCATGGATTTTGATGGTCTATTTCCAGTGGGTGATTTCGAAATCTTGTCTAACAAGATTAAAATGATTATTGATCCAAATGATTCGAATTATACGAAGGAAATAACAAAAAACTACGAAGCAATACTTTTGAGGTTTGATCCAAAATTAATGGCGAAAAATATTTTTGATATATACAATCATTCAATGTTTTGATTTAGTTATTCTGTAAATTAAATAGAATCAAACCATAATCTGCAAAACTAAATTCTCCTTTTAGAAAATCACAAGGAATATGTTTTTTTGAGTAACCTAACCACTTATTCAATTCGCTCGTAATAAAGCTCAAGTTACAATTCATTGGTATAACAGACCCAAATTCTTTTTCAATTAATTCTTTCGCAAACCCTGTGTCTGTGGCAATCACGGGGGTGCCAACAGATAATGCTTCCAGTATTGATATAGGACCGCCTTCAATAAATGACAGGTTCATAAAAACACTTGCGTCTTTCATTAATTTTGGATGGATTGTTTTTTTCCATTTAATAAGTTTTAAGTTGTAACTATTTTTAGCATAATTCTTAAAATAATCTAAATTTTCTCCATGAATTATGAAATTTATGCTTGGGTTACCTTGAATGACACGTAGTATAAATTCAGGATTTTTTCTTGGCTTGAAAATTCCACTTACTAAAACAAAATCTTTTTTCACAAAACCAGGAAAAAACTTTGATCGGTCTACTGCGCCTGGAAAGACAGCCATAAGGTTAGGTTTTACACCTACATTTATCAAGAATTTTTTTACTACTTGATTTTGGAGAATTATCTTATTTGATGAATTTAATAAATTAATTTTTCTCTTATCTTCAAATTCAAATTCATTTTGTATTTGATTAATAATTACAATATTCTTTTCGTTTCCAGATTGAGACTCATTTTCAAAATAAATAGAATGACCGATAAAAATATTTAATGCCCCATCTATTTTAGTTTTGTTTAGAAAAAAATATTTTGGATTAATTCTGTGCCATTTATTGTTATAAGTAATATTCCAAGAAATGTTAACTTGACAAGCTTTTGCTGCATCTCTTATCAATCCACCCGTAACCCAAAAAACTTCAGATGAATAGATATTTACTACAAATGTTTTACGACTATGAGATTTATTTATGAATCTCAACTTCAATCATTTCTTCTATTAGCATATCAAGAGAATATTTCGGTTTCCATCCCAACTGAGTTCTTGCTTTTGTGGAGTCGCCCTTTAAAAAAGAAACTTCATTTGGTCTGAAATATTTTTTATCAATTTCAATAACTGGCTTTACTCCACTAGCTTCTGTAAACGCTTTTTCTTCTAGTCCAGTTCCAACCCAATATATTTCTGTTCCAAGATATGCAAATACTTTTGATGTAAAGTCTCTAACATTACAAGTTTCACCCGTCGCAAGAACCCAATCATCAGGTTTTTCAAATTGCAAAATTTTATACATGCCGTCCACATAATCTTTTGCATGTCCCCAGTCTCTAACAGCGTCTAAATTTCCAAGCTGCAATATTTTTTTGTTATTTTTATGTATTGCTACAGCTGCTTTTATGACTTTTTGAGTTACAAAAGTTTCACCTCTCCTAGGGGATTCATGATTAAACAAGATACCATTTGAAGCAAAAATATTATATGCACTTCTATAGTTGATAGTAGTAAAATGTGCAAATTGTTTTGCAACAGCATACGGACTTCTTGGATTAAATCTTGAATTTTCGGTCAATATCTTCTCTTCGGTTAATCCGAACATTTCAGATGTTGAAGCCTGATAGAATTTGATCTTACTTTGTAATTTTAAGATTCTAATTGCTTCTAAAATTCTAAGTACACCAATTCCATCTGCATCAGAAGTATATTCTGGAGTTTCGAATGAAACCTGTACATGTGATTGAGCGGCCAAGTTGTAAATTTCGTCAGGATTTACATCATTAATAATTCGCAGAATACTTGACATGTCAGTCATGTCACCAAAGTGCATTTCAATTTTTGGAGGTTTATTTATATCTAAATTGAAATAAAGATGGTCTATTCTTCCGGTATTAAAACTTGATGATCGTCTCTTAATGCCATGTACTGAATAGCCCTGCTCAACCAATAATTCTGCAAGGTAAGAACCATCTTGACCAGTTATGCCAGTGATTAGAGCTATTCTGTTCTTTGGCATGCCACTCCTAGGCTAGTAGAATATAACTAAAATAATAGTCTACAATATGTATGTGTGGTAATTTCCGACTACATTGGAAAGAGTTTAATGAATAAGTTTGGTGATATTGAAATCCTAATTCCTAACTGTAACCCCGAAACCCTTAATGATGGGCGTGGTGCAATTTTTAGCTGGATCCCTGACGAAGACATTAAAGAATACACATTGCTTTACTTCAATCCGGGTAAAGTAAGAGGAAACCATTATCACCCAGAATTTATAGAGTATTTTTTAGTAATCGAAGGTGTAATTTCGCTGACCACAACTGATCCGTTGACTGGGGACAATATTTCAACTATTGGAGGTGCGGGTTTTTGCTTTAAAACTCCCAAATTAATTCCCCACATGGTTCGTGCGATTACTGAAGCCAGGTGCTTATCTTTGATAACTAAGCCGTGGGACTCATGTGATAATCCAATTATTTACCAAGATATGCAATAAGGTAATAAATATTGTGGGGGCTTCAAATCTAGAATCCAGTGATATCTCAGGTAATGAAAATTAATTGGGGGGTAATTGGCACAGGATATATGGCAAATAGATTCATCGAAACAATTAACAATCTAGAACAGCATTCAATTGAAGCTGTATACTCAAGAGATGTCGTTAAAAGTGATGCTATATCCGATAAACTAAATATAAAGAAATCTTCAAATAAAATAGAAATATTTTTGAATAATTCGGCAATAAATGCAGTTTATATTGCTACGCCGTTAACTACGCATTTTAATTATGTAAAATTATCGCTACTAAATAATAAAAGTGTTCTGTGTGAGAAACCTCTTTTTAGTGACTACATAAATTATATAGAAATCGAGCAGTTAGCTGATAAAAAAAATTTGTTAGTTATGGAAGGTGTATGGCCGTTATACCTCCCAATTACTCAATTTATCAAAAATATGCTTACTGAAAATAGAATTGGGCAACCTCTATTTTATAAATCACAAATAAACCGAAAATACGATTTGTCAATTAAGAATAGAGTTATTGATAAGGATTTAGGAGGGGGTTCCTTTAACGAAATGTCAATTTATGGGTTAACACTATCTCAATTATTTTTTGGCTTTCCAGAAGAATATAACATTACACCTAACAAAATTGCTTTTGGAGTAGACCTAGAATCAAGTGTATATCTTTCATATAAAAATAAATTAAAGGTCGAAATTAAAAGTTCTTTTGTTAGTTCGAATCCAACACATTCAACAATTATCGGAGATAAAGGTATTATCGAATGGGGGGATTATATGAAGGGTGAAAATTTTGTTAAAGTAGTAAATACGGACAATAATCAGATAGAAGTATTGAATTTTGAAAACAACGGGCTCGAAAATATGTTAAATTTTTTTACCACAAAATTTACAAGTATAAAAAATAGTTCGAGGCTTACCTCATACCGTAATTCGATGTTAATCGGAGAAATTATGTGTAATATGCGAGATAAGCTAAATATATTTGTCACTAATTATGAAAGAGAATTATTATGATATATCAACCAGAGAGAGTTTTGCTCTCTAGAATTATTGCATCCTTGGTTCCTGAGAATGTGGGAAAAGTTTTAGATATTGGGGGAGGTGATGGATCACGCTACAAAGGTCTTTTTAAAACACATCAGTATATTTCAGTTGATATCGATCAGGATAGTAAACCCACAATTGTAGCTTCCGCAGATAACCTTCCATTTGAGTCTGAATCTGTGGATACAATTTTAAGTTCTCAAATGCTAGAGCACGTTGTTAATCCGCAGAGATGTTTAGATGAAATGTATCGAGTACTAAAAGTTGGCGGAGTCTGCATCATTACGGTACCTTTTTTTAATGAGGAACATAGCGAGCCAATTGACTACTATAGATTTACAAGATACGGAATAATATATTTATGCGAGAATAGTGGTTTCAAAATTGATAAATTCCAACAAAGAGGAAGTTTTTACACATGTATTACTCAGATTTGTATTAGAAAACTAATTGAAAAATACAATCTCTATAGTAGGAATTACCTCATGCTGCTTTTTAGACCAATTACGAAATTAGCTACGTACACATCAATATATTTAGATCAAAAATTTCAATCAAAGGCAAATAACAAATTTGCATTAGGTTGGTGTCTACTACTTTCAAAAAATAATTGAAGCCAGAATGGATAGCCCAAAAATAGTAATTGTTTCAGATTTTCATCCAGAATTGGTTCTTGGGGGGGGGCAGTCAATCGCGTATGAGTTTTTTCAACTACTTAGTAAGTCTAATTTTAACACTGAATTCTGGTTTACAACTTCTGACAAGAAAAATAATCTTAGAAAAAATGCAAAAGAAATATGCATATTTTCGCCAGTAAGAAAAAATAGAATTTTTTTAAAAATAAAAGAGTTATTTGGAGGTTTATTACTATTTAAGTTTGTATATCTATTGATAATTAGAAAGCCATCCAAAATTTGGATACACCAGATAGGTAATAATATTCCCTTTATTATAATTGTATTTATCAAACTTCTAAAAATTGAATCAGTTATTACATTACACGATTACTTAATATTAAGTAAGTATAAAATCATGCCAATCGATAAAAGTGAAAGAGTTATAAGTAGACTTCAAGATTTAAATTTAAATTTTCAGCAAACTATGAGATTCTTTTTTTATAGGTTGATTGTAAATAATTCAGATATGATTATTACTGTTTCAGAATTACAGAAAGAGATTTTAACTAACTTTGGAATAAAAGTTACCCATGTGAGACCTAATGGAATCGCAATCTGTACGCATAAAAAACTAGTAAAGAGTTTATCTCAAAGTACAAATTGTAGTATTTTATTTGCAGGAAGACTTGGATTGAAAGGGCTTGATATTCTTATTCAAAGTGTTAATTTAGCAGAGAAGAAATGGGTTATTCACCTGGCAGGCAATTCTGATTTATTGAGCTATGTCCAGAGTAAAGGTTTTGATAATTATATTTACCACGGGTTGCTCACGCGCAAACAAATTAGTAGTTTAATTCATAAAATGGATTTAGTTTTTGCATGTAGTCAGTATTACGATCCTTATCCTACAATTTGCTTAGAATCTCTAAGTCACGGCGTCCCATTTATTACAACTATCACATCTGGTACTTCACGAATATATTCTAATGAGTTCGCAAAAAAACTTGTTGTAAATGTAGGAGTTGTGCCAAACTTGGATGACATATATCGCTTTACTAGGAGATATAAGAAAGAAATTTTGTTAGAAGGAGCAAAAATTCCAGATGTTATAGAAGTCTATAATTCGTATTTAGATGTACTTGATTTAGCACATTAATTATATGAAATTACTGCGCCCAACCCCATATGTTGCATCCCTTCGAATCTATGAACCAATAGATTCATTTGAAGTAGTAGATCAATTACGTTGGTTACAGATTGTTATTACCTCACCAACTAGTTGGGAAGAACAAAAAAGAGCGCTAACTAGAACAATAAATAACGAACCACCTGCACTAAAACTAGATGGAGCACACGTTTTAGATCATGAGGGAAAAAGATATGTTGCTCCTTGGTCAACAGCTGCAAGGTGCTGGGCAGCCTTAGATGATTTTAAATACACACTACCTGCTGATGTAATAAAGTTTTTTGTGCCCCAAACTATTGAAGACTCTATTAGAAGTACTACTGAGATTGTTGAAGACAAGGTTTCACATATCCTTACCAGCACCTGGAATATTCCTCCTCGTTGGTTTGCTCTATTTCACCCAGAGGAGCGATTACGTGGTAAGAATGAAGATGGACCATTCACAATTATGCGAACCTCAATTGGTAAAGCAAAACAAAGGACTACCTTTACCCATGAAGCGGTGCTAAATGCTTTTGGTTCAGGTCAGGTGGAGGCTGAGATTGCAGACCTTCTGCAATGGCTTGAGATCTTTGATAACAACTCAATTGTGGAGTTAGATTACGGCGGCCTTGCTATTTATTTAAATAACTTACTTATTCAAAATGGTGAGGTAGGCCTTGATGCTGACACTTCAGTTGAGGATGTGAGCACATCTATTGCTGGGCTTGCATCAGGGGATGGTGCGCTCGCAGGGCGCGGCTATGAACGGCTGGTCTCGCGCTGGCGTAAGGTGGCCTCACTGGAATCTGCAACATAAATAGAAGTACTTGTCCTTAAATATATTTAAAGGGATACTTAGCCCATAAGGTTTAAATCAGACAATCTGTGGGTAAATCTTTTTTTAGATGAAAGATGGAGGATAAGGAAATGAGTCAAAGTAATCTCCCCCATCTCTCAGTCAGTGGTCAAGAAAATTTGTTAACCCCAGCTGAGGTTGCCGCTCTTTTTCGGGTGGATCCAAAGACTGTTACAAGGTGGGCAAAGGCTGGCAAGTTAACCTCAATTAGAACACTTGGCGGACATCGAAGATATAAAGAGTCTGAAGTGAAAGCGCTATTAAAAACTATTACGTCAAATACAACATCTAATCAAGTGGGTGGAAATTAAATGAGTGAAGAAACTTCTAAAAAAGAAAGTAATGATCCAAAGGCGAAGATGCTTGAGGCGCTCGCTAAGAAACAAAAAGGACAAAACACGGGTAAAGCATCAGGGCCTGCAGGTGGATCAAAGATAGGCGCTGGTCAAACTGGTGGGGCTGCTCCAAAAATGCACAGAAGAAAAGCTGGTTCAGCATAATTACGAAGAGTTTCTAATGGCTATCTCACAAATTGATTACTTTTTTCTTTTTGTTATTTCTTACGTATTAGTAGGTCTACTTACGCCATTAATGCGCAAAATTGCGCTCGCACAAGGAGTGCTAGATCGCCCAAACTCTGCCCATAAGTCACATAAAAATCCAGTTCCATATTTGGGCGGCGTTGCAATTATTATTGGGGTTGTCATAGTTTCCTATATCGCATTAATTTCAAATAAATTCACTTGGAGTAATTTTTGGCTAGCAACATCAGTTCTTGGCCCTGCAGTAGTAATGGGTTTAGTTGGATTATGGGATGATTTAAAGAGTTTAAATCCTCTACCTAGGTTTATTGGGCAGAGTATTGCAGGACTAGTTGTAGCAATTATTCTGATATTGAATGACAACATTGGAAACCCAACAGGAATCACAGTTCTAGATGCAGCAATTACAGTTTTATGGATTGTTGGAGTATGTAACTCGATTAATTTTTTTGATAATCTAGATGGTGGCGCAGCTGGAACTGTAGCTATCACCGCAATTTCACTAACTTATTTGGCAATAACTGGTGATCAATATTTCATTGCAGCACTATCGGTTGTGGTAGCTGGATCAACACTAGGGTTTTTAATTTGGAATAGAGCCCCCGCTCGGATCTATATGGGAGATGCTGGCGCTCTATTCCTAGGTTTACTAATTGCAACACTGACGGTTCGATTTAAACCATCTACAGATTATTCAGTAACTTCATTCGCAGTACCTGTGCTACTACTTGCCATTCCAATTCTGGATACAACGGTTGCAGTTTTTTCTAGGCTCCGTAGAAAAGTGTCACCATTTCAAGGCGGCAAGGACCATTTATCTCATAGGTTGGTTAGATACGGTTTAAGTCGAAAAGTCGCAGCGATTATGCTTTGGTTACTTTCTGCATTTTATGGGTTATTTGCTGTTTTAATTTCATTACAAAATTTTAATGACGAGTTTCTAATTTTGATAACTGCTTCAGTAATCTGGATTTCACTTCTTGTTCTTTTTTTAAACACCAAAGACGAATAATTTATAGTTACTTGTGGCTGAGGCCGGGATCGAACCGGCGACCTAACGATTTTCAGTCGTTCGCTCATACCAACTGAGCTACTCAGCCAATCAAATTTATTTACTTCAGTTAAGAAATAAATAAATCGCGACCC
>Ga0187844_10001626_pt1 | contig 16802 bp, 14 predicted proteins | sample SpaLakP09_SKY_50_FD_134517 | JGI IMG/M metagenome (GOLD analysis project Ga0187844, IMG submission 134517) | Oligotrophic lake water microbial communities from Sparkling Lake, Wisconsin, USA - SP09_SKY_50 | ecosystem: Environmental > Aquatic > Freshwater > Lake | place: USA: Sparkling Lake...
ATAATAACCCATCTACATTTGAAAATTTTGTCCAGAAATACAAGTTGAAATTGAACGTGGTTAACAATACAAATAATTTGATGTACGTAACAAGTGCAGATTTTGTAGTGTATGATAAATCAACAGATGCCCCGATTGCAAATCAGGAAAAACAAGTGCGGCGCTTGTTTCCACCCAATCCATTAACTGGTGACTTTATACCAATTTGCTGTTTGAAACCCAGGATTACAGATGCTGATGAAGCCGAAGAAATAGATATGGTCGTTGAATTTTCAATTGGTAAACCAAAACAAGATGCATGCTGGAATATGGTAAGCAAATGTTGTTACGAAAACAAAAAAGACGACGCGCGATTCCAACGTATTTTGAAAAAAGATGAGGCGGTGGTACGCGAGCATTTCAAAAATCAAGTAGATTATGATACGTATATGAGGACCGAGATGACACCAGAAGAGAAAAGAGATTTTGAAATCATAGAATCACAAAGAGTATTTGTTCCAAACCATTACATTATGTATGTTGAAAGTATTGGTGTCTACGATAATATTTATCTGGTATCATTTGCATGCGAATACATATTGGGTAGACTAGAAGAATTCAATGGGTTTCTCTCCACGGCTCAAATAAAAAATACATGTTACAAACCGGACGATTATTGTTTGTACAAGGATAAAGGTACTGTTAAGCCAGTTTATGTTTTGTATGTAAAGGATGACGATTATACAATTGGCAAGATCATTGAAAAATATTTATACTATATGTTTGGAGGAGTAATGTATTACGTATCCTTTAAAAAGGAACATCCGCACGATACATTTTCTCTAATATCTTTCTCCTACAAGGAAGAAGTCAGTGAACAAGAGATTATTGCTAACATAAAATTAGTATCGGATGAATTGATTGACATCTATACAAAAATTCACTCTAAATTTAGAAAATAAACATATATTAAAATATAATTATATCTAAAATGACAACTTTACGTTATGGGTCAATTATTCAAATAAGATCAACTGAATCAATATATGAAAATAAACTTTTTTATGTTGAAAGACTAGAAGAGGATGAATTGGTATTAAAATCCAATGATGGTAATGTATTGGTTTTACCCATTGAAGATGGTTCATTAGGTGTTTCTATTACTGAAATTGTAGTGTTATACAAACCAATACATGACTATTCAGTACAAAATAAATTGTTTAAATCACAGTGGGTAGAGATTGATTTTGAAGATCAGACGGTCAGAGGGCAGATTGTAAAAGCAGATACAGTAATTGAAATAATGTTACTAAGCGGCGATAAAGTGTATATACCAGTAGATCGTGGGTTACCTAACGGAATCAAAATAAAGAAGATATCGCGTCCTCATAAAGAAGAGGTAAAGGAAGAGTCAGATGAGGAAGATTCTCCCAACATGGATGCACCATTAGGATATATTGAAGAAGAAGACGATATTATGGTACAATATTTTTACTCCATAGAGCAACAGACATCAGATCTATTAGAGCATCTCATGATGTATGTAAAAGAAGAAGACAATACTCCAAAACTAAGAAAAAAAATGTCCAAAATGATTCAAAGGTACAAGGAATTGAGAACAAAATATACTATTTTCAAGGATGGTATCTTTTTGAATAAATTACCTGTGAATCAGATAAGTTATAATGCAACTGGGCTAAAAACGAAAATGTATTTTCCTGTATCAAAAGATATAACTGTGCGAAATTATAATTCGGATAATGGAGTCGTTATAGGGGATTATTTTAGAAGAGTAGAAGCTGATGAGGATGAATCAAATCCATTTAAATCTGAATTAATTCCTATCGTAGACAAAATTAACCGGGATACAAAGTTTTATGAAAAAAATAAGGCGCTAGCTGAAATTACTCTCAATCACGATTTCAAAATGAATACAACCCAAAAAAAACGTATGATTCGGCCTGTATCTGAACAAGACGTTTATTTATATGAAATGCCAAATTTATTGGTAGCAAAAACAAAAACAATAACTGTAAAGGATGAAACTGGACAATCTCGCAAAGAAACGATTGGTGACCGCAAACGTTATATGACACGAGTAGATAAGCCTTTCTTGTTCAATTCATTCATGAGTCCTCCCGTAGATTATATATCATATTCAAAAGTGTATGATCTAAGATCATCTATATTGGATAAAACAAATTTAAATCGCAATCCATATTATAGCATATTTTATAATGGTACACAAGTTATAGTAAATAATACAAAAAAAGACTACACTATGTTAAACAAGTACACTTTTTATCATAATCGTTCCGACACATTTGATTCCTACGTAAATCATATTATGCCAACTTTTAAAAATATATTAGATGCGGGTATAGACAATGATATTATTCACCCATTTTATAACTTCAATCAACTTATAAAAGAGTTGTCTGTAACGAATATCAATGAATTAAGAAATTCAGAATATATAACAGCAAATGCTTATTTGAAACCATATGTAAGTGATTTTATAAAAAGATTCAAAAGAATAGAACGTATTCCTCCTGTTGAATATAAATTCATAAATACAACAATTACTAGTAGAATTACAACAGTGTACAAAGAACTGATGCCCAAAGAATTATCAAATATCTATTTTAGTGCAAGTGAATTATTCAAGGCCGGAGAGATTGATAATTACAATTATTACAGAAGTCAAATGATGAAGAATCAGTTTAAGATGGATGTGTCTGATGAAGATATTAAGGCAATCATTGACGAAATCAAGGCAAGAGTTCAAGATCCAGTAGAAGAGAAAATTGCTATTATATATAAAACAGAAGAGCAGCGTGTTCAGGATAGATTATTATTAAGACCGGTTGATAAAAGAACTGGTATAGAGTATATATTTAAATCTCTCATAGAGTCAAAAGTAGATATTAGAATGGATGACCTAGTTACACTAATACTCCGCATCATACAAAATGGTTATAAGTTGCAAAAAGGCATGCGTCCAGAGATATCGTCAATGGTGTTAAGATTATTAACAGAAATTAAAATAAATGAGGGAGATCGTGCTCATGTTATTGAAAGTAAAAAAACGTATAGATGGGACAAGGGATGGAGAGATATTGAAACAGAACCTATGTGTATGTTTAAACGTAAATTGTACAAAGGAGATTGTGGATCATTGGAAAAGGAAAAAGAATACAATGAAAGAATAGAACGTCTTGTACTTGATATAGAACAGGCCAAAAGGAGAGAAAAGGAATTAAGCGAATTAAACTTGGATTTGGAAGCAGACATGGTAAAAACAAGACTAGTCAGTTTCAACAGTAAGAAAATCAAAAATGAACTAAAATATAACGAAGAAAAGCGAATCTACGGTGAATTAGAAAAACAAAAAGATGTAACGGGAGCAGCCGTATCACCTTATGCTAAATTGAGAGATAAATTATTGAGCGAACAAGATTTAAATTTCAAATACAAAGCGATACAAATTTTTATTCAGAAATACACAAAACGAGACAAAGACCCCAATTGGTTTTATTGCGTTGAAACAAGTGTCAAACTGATCCCAGTATTTTTCAATAGATTGGCGGATGCATATTTAAGGACAAATAATTATGATATGATAGTGGATCTCATATGCAACGAACAAGGTACGCTTAGTGACAATGGAGACAAATGGGTAGACAAGTATAGTGGTTACATAATCAAAGACATTAATTTTGAAGAAGAATATGGATTGGAAACAGTTGTTGATAAGGATAAGCCAATATTTGATGATCTTGTCGTAGACGAATTACAATTACAACGAGACATAAATCAGAATCTAAAATCGTTAATGTTCAATCTCGGAGTTTACCCAGACGAAACAGACTTATATCCTTTAATTATCAAAACATACAATGCAGTCAGCGCCGGAGCGGCCAAAGATTCTCAGTTGGTTCAGATACGTCTACTTTGTATTATGGCACATATACTAGTACATATACAGACTCACGATATGAAATTTAGCACACCATTTCCAAATTGCAAATTTTCATTTGACGGATATCCGTTGACGGACGGTTCTAATCTAAGTGGCGTGAAATATATATCGTGCGTTGTATTGAAATTAAATAAAACACCACCATGGAATATATTTACAAAAACAACGGAAGAAAAGGTAATGAAAAATCTGTTGCACGTCTTGGATAAGTTTGTGGTTCCCATGATTGAAGTAGAAGAATTGCTTCAAAAGAGACGAATGGGGTATAAGAAAGAAATCGTTCCTGTAAAAACAGACTGGAAAAATTTTAGTCCAAGATTGAAAAAAATAACGCCTATTCCATATCAAGTAAGAAAAATGGATGACCCGCAAGATTATTTGGATAGAGTATATTATTTTTCATATATATTGCAAGGATTAATACATAAACACGTAAGCGAACAAGAATTTATTTTGAAAGATAGTCAATCTGTACCATACTTGATAAATACATGTTGTAGTACAAATAATAACGTATTTAATTATTTTTATAAAAATGCTCAATTGAAGGAGATATTAAAAGAGATACGTGGAATGAAAGAGAGAATACACATCTTTCGTAAATTGTTAGGAACAAAGTCGTATTTCATAGAAAATACAAGAATACCTCCCAGTGATCCGAGCAGTGCTTATGATGATAAAACGATTTATTTGAAACTTGCATCTTGGGCATATACACACCCAGATATATTTGAAAGATTTGGACTACCCTTACCAAAATTTACAAATAATGATACTAGTGAAAAAAAGATTCAAAAATTAAAAGAACAGAACATATATGCTTCTTATGAGACTTTTATACAAATGTTGCGAAATGCGACAACTATTATGAATCGTCCTGTTGAAGAAAAAAAACCAAAACTAGACGACGATGAAATTGTCCAACTGTTAGAAAGCCCCAAATTGAATGATTACTTGTATGAAAAAACAAATAGTATGCTTAAAAAAATTGAAAAAACAGATCTCAAATTATTTAAAATTGCCATGTTTAACAGAACTTGTAAAAGGGCAAAGAATAATCCTATTATCTCTCGCGACATTGAACATTATACTCATATGAACGGTATCTTGTATAACAAAATAAATGCACTATTAAATATTTTTCCAGAGATGATAGAATCAACTAAGGTGTCTATGGGAGAAATTGTGTGCAAGCATTGGCGTCTTGCAGAAGTACATTTTGCAGATATCAAGGATTCTGTTACTGCATATTACAATGTGTTGTTGTCCTTACCACACGATGAGCGTTTCAAGAGAGATATTGCGAGTGTTCCATTAGATAGATATAAAAATCTAATGAAAATTGAAATGGCGAATCAAGAGACGTTGAATTTGTTATATCACTATATATTCGTACACATCATGTTAGATTATAAAGTAAAAAATACAAACGTAGATATATATTTAAAAGCGGTCATTAAAGTCTTTGAAGATGAAGATAAAGCATTAAATTATGATACGGCAAGTGTGGAGTATGATACGAAAATGTCTAGGAAAAGCGAGACTCAAATAAAAACAGATTACTTTAAAAAGTTAAGTTTAGAAGAGCGTAGGTCGGAGAATATATTAAAAGAACATAGACTAGACAAATGGGGAGTTGGCTTGCAAAAAAGCATGTTCAAGTACGATAAAAATACATATGGTAGAGATAAAGAAAGTGCCGAAGAGGTAATTAATGGTTTAACTGCGCCACCCGACGAATTAGATCAGCCATTGCCGGTAAATGATGAAGAGGGGTATGATACGAGAGAACCAAATGAGGATGACGATGATGTTGAATATGAGGAAGAAGACTAAAAAAAATTCTTATTATATATAAATGCTAAACAGATTATCCATAGTTATATTTATTTTTATAATTTTGTATAGTATTATTGTTATTTTAAAGCCAGAGATGATATTTAATAATAGATCTGATTGTTTAAGACAATTTGGCGTGGGATATAAAAATACGTCAATCGTTCCACTTTGGTTGATAAGTATACTATTCGCAATAGTATCATATTTTTTGGTGTTGTATATATCACATATAAGATACAATAATATATTTTTAAGAGTTTAACAGTCTGCTTCATACATTTGACTTAAACTAGTTAGTACAAATATGGAACCACTTAAAAATAACCATATAAAATAACCAATCTTTTCTTTGGTAGCAATACACATGTACAACTGATATGCAGAATGTTTTTTGTTTATGATTTTGTTCCCCCTTTCGTCTAGATTGGCGTCATACAACCCATCCTGAGGATCAAATTCTTTATTCTTAAAATATGGCATTGTTCTTAGAAATTTAAGCTCTTTATTCACCCATTCTTCAAAATCTGGTATATATTCGGCTTCATTGATTAATTTAGATGGATCGTGATAAATTTGAGTAATCAATTCTTGTGGGACAGACGATTCTACAACATCTACTGCATTATTTGAAGAAACACTTTCACCATCTACTGCATTATTTGAAGAAACACTTTCACCATCTACTGCATTATTTGTACCACGTCTCTCACTTGTCTCCTCCTTTAACGTAAATAAATCAGAATATATGCTTTTTACAACAGCCAAACCAATTGTATTTGAAAAAACCCTTACCCAACCAGGCATGATGTATAATATGGCGCATATTAGGCACAATATGAATACCCATGGTACAAGTGTATAAGTAAGAGATTTACCTAGATCAACCTCTTTCTTTTTAGAGTCTTTGGTACATAATTTACCAGATGCCCATATATTCATTGTCAGCTGTAATACAAATGTAAATAACAAAAACATAATCAAATATTGTACAACAGACCAATTATTGAATAAACCGATTACAAAGAATACTATACTAAACGTAATATATGTAGTCATAGAAACTGATGTAATATTTTTATTATCCATATGAATATACGGCTATATTTTTTTTATTAAAACTAACAATAATATAAATGTATCCGTCCCTAGTAGAGCCTACTATAAAGATAATCATGAAACATCAATTAGATGTGTGTAGTAAGGATAAATTTCAAAAAAATTCCATCGTTTTAAATTTAGTGATAGGTGCCATCATTGTCTTTATCATTTCAGTTATATTATATGTAAAATATAAAGGAAAACAAGATATCAAAACAATAAAAGACAGAGAAAGGAAAAAAAAAGAATATATTTTATCAAAAATAAGTAATTACCAAAAGATGAAAAATAAAAATTTAATACAATAAATATAATGAAGGTTTATAAAACAGAATTAAGTCATTTTTTTTCTCATAAGAAAGATCAAGACGCTAAATTAAAAAGGGCTCTTGCACATAAAACATTTGAAGAAAAAAAGGAAATCATAAGCGAATATCGTGCATCTACTTTATTAGAACAAGGAGTATATAGTATTAATTCAGATCATCAATTTGAAAGAAAACCATATATGAGGGATATATACTATTTAGAAAAATTAAATAATGATATTAAATTCAAACAGGCGCAGTTTAACAAATACAAGTACGATACATTGTACGAACTTGTAGAGTTTGATGAAGGTATATATGACGCTGCTGAAGCAGAAATTGTTGAATTAAAAAGAAGAAGAGATGAATATATTAGCAAACGATCTAAACAAAATGATGACCTTGTAGATTTTAATGAAAAAATTGCTCTCAATATTAAACTCCAAATAGACGAATTTAATGATGAAGAAATAACAAAAAAAAAAGAAATATATAGAAATATAATTGATTTGAAGAAATTGCGTTTTGAAAAATTAGAACCACGATTATCTATGGTACTAGTAGATAAATTATTTACCCTTGTCACGGATTATTTGCCAATAAGAGGGCATGAGAGAAATATATTAAACCTAAATGCAAGTCCAGAAGAAGTAGTAATAACACCAGATGTATTAGAAGAACCCGGGCCCGCGCTCATCAAAATGGTTGAAAATAGCCAGAGTAATGAAGAATAATATACGTGTAATGTATGTTCAAATATATAAATTTTCGCATTTTTTTAATTAGTTTGGCGATTGGTTTATTCTACATATATATTTCAGACGAATACAAACATACTATCATTATCTATCCGACACCTGACAATATCAACGAATACCAATTCAAAGATAAAAGTAATAACTGTTTTTCTTATGAAATGAAGGAGGTAAAATGCCCATCATTAGACTTATATCACAATATTAAAGTTCAAACATAAAATCGTTGTATATATTAATGTTAAAGATTAATAAATTGCTTGAAAGTAAAACGGGGATCGCTATATTTTCAATCATATTAGGATTAGGGTTATCTACTATTTTCAAATCATGTTGTGATGCAAAAAATTGTATTGTGTACAAAGGACCAGATTTCACTACAAAAAAGATTGTCAAATACAATAATAAATGTTATGAACCGACTGAACAAATACAAACATGCGATTCTAATAAAAAAATAGTTTACTTTTGAGTAAAAACTGAATAAAATGAATAATAGTATATTCATATGGATCAAAATACAACCAATATCAATGACTTGCCAGTAGATCCAAATCCACCAGATAATAGAGATTTACCTGAAAGTCAACTCAATATAAACCGCAGCAGAGAAATAGAAGAACCTCCTAAGAAAGTAGTCCATTTTGAAGAAAAAAAAATAGAAAAAAAACAATTATATGAAATAAAGGAAAGCCATAAAGTAATTGTTTTAGCGAGTTTATTTTTTTTATTATTCAGCGACGTGAAAGTAAAATCGTATGTAGTAAATATATTAATTATCTTTTTAGGTAACTCATTAAAAACGTCAACTGGTAGTATATCAAAAATTGGTTTATTTATTTACACGATTGTATATGCATTATCACTGTTTGCACTAGTTAATTTAATTGATATTGCTGTATTACGGCTTGCATGATGCTAATGATCACACATACACAATATACTTCAATTACCAAGTTCGCCAAGAACAAACATACCCACACGATCGTAGTCATTATTCCAAGTGTAATACCAAATATTATACTTAGAATGAAACGAACGTAACTCCAAATCATATCAAATGTGTTTGTTTTTGGTACGTGCATTTTTGAATCATTGCGGCGAATCATTTTTGAATGATTGCGGCGAATGAGTCGCCGAGTACGTTCGCTCACTTTGATATCGTACTCATTGAGCATTTCTTCAAAATCACTAGTAAACGTCATTGTTGTTAATTTTATCGTTATTATTTTACATTCAATTTTTTAGTTTTTTGTCTTGGTTTGTATTGGAAAAAATACATATTGTATATTTTCTTTGATTTCGTTCTTTTGTATATTTTGTATTGATTATCTCTCGCCTTTCGTATATCTTCCAGAGATGGCTGATTCCCAATACACGGCATATGAAATCTGCGACAAACGTCTTCTTTTGATTTTACGTTATTTAATAAATATATGTAAGATACTATTTTGTGCATATTTAGTGATTTAACAGTTAAAAATGACAATGCATAATATATACTCATAATGGTATCAATTGTTGCAATATTGAAGCCTTTTATTTCATTGTATGATTGACAAGAATTTGTTATAAAAATATATAACACTGGAACCCCCTTGTATAAAATTTGGTGGAATGTATTTATAAAATAATATTCGTAAGTATTTACTTTATATTCAAATGGTAATTTTATATCATCCATTGAATTCACTAATATGAAGGGTATATCAATTTTACGCTTCGTATTCTGATACATTCTAGGGAAATATTTCAAATAAAAGGATAAACCAAAATCACCAAAAACAACCCATTTTTTCTCTTTCACTAGAGATATTATTTTTTTGTTTAGATCAATATATTCTTCTGTTTCTGGAATTTCATTACCAGATATATTGCAATTTTGTATATAAGTGGGATGACTTTGATTTAATAGATTTAATCTCTCGTAGATCTTCTCCCAACGATTAATATCTCCAAGGGGGCGAGATAATTCTTGGTATAAACTTATTTTCAAATAATTTGGAGGTGCATACAATATATTATTGATATTGACTGCTTTTTTGTATATATTTTCAAAAATATCCGCATGTGTTTGAGTTATATCTACGATTGGAATAAAGTTGACATATATTTTCATTGTTCCTGGGAACATTGCGGCCTTTACTTCAATATTATCCATTTTATGTTTTGCCAATATATTGGCTAATAAAACCGCATGTTTGATTGAATTTGGAGAGAAACAATCATAATCAGGTATGTCTGTTTTATCGTAGAATTGTTTTTCATTTGGCAAGTATGCATTGATTGCCATGCCGCCATAGCAAATCAACTTTTTCTCAACTATAAATTTTTCAATCAAATGAAATAAAAGTGGTTTTGTGTACATTTTTTTCTTATATTTCTTTTGATACTGCAAATTTTTTTTTATTGCACTTTTAATTTCCATAGTATATCACTATTTTTTAGTTTCTTGCAGAATAAAGGAAGTTTTATTAAAAACTTCGTTGTATTTTTTTAAGTTGATATCATTTGTTTGAAAATTCATTCCTATAAATGTTATGTTTTCAGTAAAAGAATTTGTAGGATCAAAGTTTTTAGATTGTTTTTGATACAAGTCGGGATATATAAAATGAATTTCCTTTGTACTTAGTTTAGATAAATTGTCACTGATACGATTGATACACGGTATGGTATATCCATCGGCATTTAATTTATATGCAGTTATGTTATTCAACGACGATTTTAACAATTTATCTTGATCATAAGGTTGAACAATTACAACAACCCTTGTATTTTTAAGTTCATCCAAAGTTGTCGTGGTATTTAGATATTTCATGTATATAAGGTTTCCATACTGATTTCCTACACCAAAGGTTTGGGTTAGAGATGTTGCCACCGATTCGTATAATTCTGGAATATCGCTATGTATTCTAAATATAAGAAATAAAGGATCTCTTATTAAAGAGGAATTTGAATCAATTAAGAAATAACGATTTACTTGCTGCATAGCGATATTGAAATCAATAAAATTATACAATTCTTTGTAATTTATTTCGGGAGTGGATGATGCAGAAATAGCCGCTTTTCCATCAATAGAGTATACTGTAAAATCAAGCGCTCTTGCTCCATTATTAGCACAATTTTGTAAAGCACAAAAGTCGTTATCTTTTCCAACCTTAATATCTACATAATCATTTTTGAAATTTCCTTTACAGCAACAATTGTATGCCGTCTTTATATATAATTTAGATATAGGAGTTGATCTAAATATTTCACCTTTATCAAATGCACAAACCTTGCTAGTGGGTTCAATTAGCTTAGGACATACATATTTTTTATTGATTTGACTTCTTATATACATCATGATTAATAAAATGACAATAAATATAAATAAAAATAAAATTTGTTTGCTGGTTTCCATTAAATATATTAGATATTTAATAATATAGAAATTATATATTATTAAATTATAATGCCAGGTGGATTATTAAATTTAATATCGTATGGAAATCAGAATATAATATTAAATGGTAACCCTAGTAAGACTTTTTTTAAAACGGTATATTCTAAATATAGCAATTTTGGTATACAAAAATTCCAAATTGATTATACAGGTTTACGTAGTCTACATTTAAACGAAGAATCTAGTTTTACTTTCAAAATTCCAAGAAATGCAGAGTTATTATTAGATACTTATTTGTGTTTTGATTTACCCAATATATGGAGCCCTATTATACCTCCAACAATTCCTCCCTATGATGATGGCAGTGGTAATATGAAATATGATTGTTGGAGGCCATACGAGTTCAGATGGATTGATGATATTGGTACAAATATTATAAAAAATGTAACACTCAGTATTGGAGGGCAAATCATCCAAACATACAGCGGTGAATATATCAAAAATATGGTAGATAGAGACTTTACACAGGAAAAGAAGAATTTATTTAATCAAATGACTGGTATGACGAATGAACTAACTCAACCCGAATTTGCGTATACACGATACAGACAATACCCTAATGCATATTTTACAAATAGTTCTGTTAACGTTGGTCCAGAACCATCTATTCGCGGAAGAAGAATATATGTACCACTGCATTTCTGGTTTAGTTATTCTACTAAAGTTGCATTACCCCTAGTATGTTTGCAGTATAGCGAAGTGGTTATAGATATAACATTAAGATCAATACGCGAATTATTTACAATAAACGACGTATCTAAACCAGTGTATGTAACAGAAAAAATTGCCCCCGACTTTGGTAATGAACTGCATTCATTATACAGATTTTTACAGCCGCCTCCCGACACCGCATTGACTGCAGATTCATATGGAAATAAAACAAATACGTGGGCAAACAATATACATTTAATTGCAACTTATTGTTTCTTATCTGAAGAAGAATCAAGAGTTTTTGCTAAAAATGAACAAAAATATCTAATTAAGGATATTAAACAGGATTTGTATACAAATACGACGAATACTCACCGATTGAAAATATATACGAGTGGTTTAGTTTCAAGTTGGATGTGGTATTATAAAAGAAGTGACGTTTATTTAAGAAATGAGTGGTCTAATTATTCAAATTGGAAATATAAAAATATAATACCATACGATGTAATAAAAGCACCCGAGAGCGGAGACACACAGTATGATCATTTTTATATAGGCCCCGGATTCAATATAGTACAAGTATATCCAGGTATACCTGGCGATCGCCCAGATACTTCAATAGAAGATCCTACATATTATTTCATAACTCCGCCATTGAATGATGCAAATAAAAAGCAAATTATGAATCGTATTTCCATCTATATGGATGGAAAATTTAGAGAGAATGAATTTGACCAAGGTGTATATAGTTATATTGAAAAATATAAAATGAGCGATGGTAATTCATACGATTGTTTGTACAATTATAACTTTGCTCTTCATACAAACCCTTATGATTTGCAGCCATCCGGAGCAATGAATTTAAGTAAATTTAAAACAATTGAATTTGAGATAAGTACAATTCTTCCACCATTAGACCCAAATGCACTTTCAACTACAATATGTGACATAAATGGGACTACAATCGGGACGATAAATCCAAATTCAATATATTTGTACAATTATGATTTGTATTTGATTGAAGAGAGATATAATATGGTTCGTTTCATATCAGGTCAGGCTGGATTAGTGTATGCACGATAATTGCACGGCATTTCGCGAGACGCATACAGTTGTGGAAAATTACCCGTATAAGGTTCTATACTTGATTGATATAAACATGCTAAAATAACAATCGTACATAAAATAATAATTATGTTCATTATAAAATATAGATATATATTTAATGAGTAAAAAAAGTGATGATTTTGATATTGCTGATTTTAAAGAATTAATCAGTAATCTTAATAATATATTTTTTGATGCATTGAATAATTATATTGTATTATTTTCAATTACACTTTTGATTTTATTTTTTGTATCTTCCGATAAGTCAGACGCTTATGTAGCAGATGATATTTTTCACTTTATGAATATATTAACAGATCCATGTAAAAAAGAATTAAGAGGAGGGTCGGGTATATCTAGTGCAATAAATACATTAACCGATGCAGCAGGTACAGTACAAAATGTTGGAAAAAATATTAACAAATTTACAACTAATGTAAAAAAAGACGTTGATCATGAAAAATATTTGAAGGATACACTTTTATCGCTAACAGGTAAATATTGTAGTGATGAAAGCAATATTAACGAAGCATCTTTTTTTGATTCTGCATTTTATGCAATACATTCTAGCTGGTTAGCATCTTATAATGCAATTCAATGGGTAAACGCAGGTATCATGATATGTATTAGTATGCAACTTGATTGGTGGATTTTGAAGCCGAATCATTTTATAGGAATTTTTGTAGCATTTATTTTATTTATGATATTGATAAAAGGTTCAAGTACGTTTGTTGAAACAATGATACAGTATACAATGAATACGTCAAAAGGCATGGCGTCTAGTTATATAAATAGTGTTTTATATTCATGTTTATCTGGATTTTTAAGTGTACTTTTCTTATATTTTGCAGTTGCAAGTGTCGCATATGTTACTTTTTTGGCGTATGGAGCCATTAATATAAAATCAGAACAATCCGCGACTACGCTACAATTCATGTATATATTTTTGGGATTGATGTTGTTATTCTTATTTGGATATAATATAGTTCCGTCTATTGATGTACCCGACATGCCTTCAATGCCAGATATTCCAAATTATGACGGTACGTCGCGTGCAGATAGACCTACGCCCGCTCCAAAACCACCATGTAACAATAGTTCACAAACTTTATCACAAGTAATTATTATATTCATACTTCCATTTATCGCAGCATTATATTGTTTAGGTCAACTCGTATATAGGGGGTTGATTGGTATTACGAGTGCTATGGATACATCTGATATGCAACACGCAAGTAAAATGAAAATGGTATTTGGTTACTTTGTATTTTCTATTTTACTGTATACACTTTGGCCTATATTATTACACTTTACGATTCCGTCTATCATCAAAAGTTTTGGTACAAAAGAATTGTTAACTCTGTATTATTCACGTGTACATATGTTAAAAATATAATTTAAAGATTATAAGGAATGTTTAATAATGCCTAAAAAAACAAAAAAACTTCCAAGAGTCAGTATATGTACTCCAACTTTTAACAGACGTCCTTTTTTTAAAGGAATTATAAAAAGTGTTTTGATGCAAGATTATCCAAAAGAATTAATAGAATGGATCATTGTAGATGATGGTACAGATCCGATTGAAGACTTGGTGAAGGACATTCCATTTGTCAAATACTTCAGAGTTGAAAAAATGCGCCTTGGTAAAAAGAGAAACTACATGCACGACATGTGTTCCTTTAAAGAAGATGGTGCAATTCTAGTTTATATGGATGATGACGATTATTATCCGACCGATCGTATCTCTCATGCGGTTGATAAATTAACACATTCTACAGCATTATGCGCGGGTTCATCTGAAATATACATCTGGTTTAATACATTAAATAAGATGTACAGATTTGGTCCATATGGGCCGAACCATTCTACCGCAGGTACATTTGCATTCAAGCGCGAGCTTTTAAAACAAACGAGATATGAAGATGACGCATTGCTAGCAGAAGAAAAATATTTTTTAAAAGATTATACGATCCCATTTGTTCAGTTGAATCCCACAAAAAGTATATTAGTTTTCTCTCATGAACAGAATACATTTGACAAGAGACGCTTAATAGATGCCAACAATAAATATTGCAATGAGTCTAATTTAAAAGTGTCTAATTTTATAAAATCAGAAGAGATGCGTAATTTTTATGTATATGAAATACAGGAGCTTATCAAAGATTATGAGCCGGGTAATATTAAAAATAAACCAGAAGTGTTGAATGAGATTAAACGAAGAGATGGTATGAGAGAAAAGTCGCAGGCCCCATCACAAATGGAATTATTGAGCGCATTACAGAATAAAACACAAGAGTGTAATACTCTAAAAGAACAACTTTCAAAAATATTGACAATCATAAAAGAAAAAAACCTACAACATCATTTTATTTGAAAGTAATTTTTTGCTCTATTTATTTCTATCAGCGTTAGATTTGCAGTATTGTTTAATAAGGAGTAATATAATTCCTTTTTTGAACATTTTAACTGATTGCATAATGTTATAATAAATGAATTATTGTTGTATTCATTACTGTATTTTGTAAGTACTTTGGTAAAGCGGAATTCTGTATTTCGTTTCGGTTTTAAATTCGTATTCTTGTACAAATAATAGTTGTGTAAAATTTTAAAATAGTATGTCATTTCATTGAAAATCCATAATTGTTTTTGGAAACTGATTCTGTCAAAATAATCCCCGATACAAAAATTAGTTAAAAATTGTTTATAAAAAATAATATCTTCATTCGTATGTATTAGATCAATTATATTTTCGTGAAACAGTAAAGACTGGGTGGCTTTTTCACTATCAATAATAAAGTCTTGATCAAATGATTTAGTCATTATCTTTTTGATATTATTTTGTATATTTTTTTCATAATTGTTGTACATCAAATTGTTATTTGTCGTGATATGTATTACGTTGCAGAATTTGAATATTTCTTTTATTTTTTTATCATAATAGTTTGTACCGCATAATATAAGTGTAAAATTTCTCTTTTTTTTATTTTTTTCCTCAAATTTGAATTGCTTTAAAAGAGCTGTCAGTATTTTTTTATCATTTGTTTGCAAGAAATCTATATTATCAACAACACATACTTGTTTTGTATTATTCAATGACATTTTTTGTAAAATGCTAGGTTGTGCAAAAATGACCAAATCTTCATACGATGAAATATCTTGTATAGAAATGAATTTAATATCATAGGGTAGTTTTTTTAGAAGACTTGTTTTACCGCATCCAGATTTTCCATGAATGTAAATAGGTTTGTTTAAACTTATATAATTCATTATCTTTTCCATTTTATATATTATAATATCCTATTTAACTAATTATAACATATTGATGATTTATTCGTGACATATCGCAGGGTTATTCGTTACACCATCCCATGATACAGAACAGTCATTCGCCCAATTTTTTTTAGTGCATAGCGCACTTGATACTCCTATTCCAGGGTTCTTAAATTCTGAAAAATTTACTTTACTACAACTTAAACCCGTTTTTTTACTACTTTCACTCGATACGAACCATACATACTCGTTTGCGATACAATTACCGCTTCCATCTGTATTATAATAATCCGGGCATGGTTGTACGACAGGAGGATATATTTGTTTATTTTTTGATTTGTACATAACAATAGCCATAATGATTAATA
>Ga0187844_10001627_pt1 | contig 16798 bp, 4 predicted proteins | sample SpaLakP09_SKY_50_FD_134517 | JGI IMG/M metagenome (GOLD analysis project Ga0187844, IMG submission 134517) | Oligotrophic lake water microbial communities from Sparkling Lake, Wisconsin, USA - SP09_SKY_50 | ecosystem: Environmental > Aquatic > Freshwater > Lake | place: USA: Sparkling Lake...
CAAAAAGTCACCCTGATTTCGACCGCCGAGTCGGAAGTCAAACAGATCGAGCAGCAGTACGCTTCCGGTCTGGTGACCGCTGGCGAACGTTACAACAAGGTAGTGGACATCTGGGGCAAGACCTCCGACGAAGTCGGCAAGGCCATGATGGACCAGCTGAAGGTAGAAGATGTCATCAAGCGCGACGGCACCAAGTCGACGCAGGAATCGTTCAACGCGATTTACATGATGGCCGACTCGGGCGCCCGTGGTTCGGCAGCCCAGATCCGTCAGCTGGCCGGTATGCGTGGTCTGATGGCGAAACCGGACGGTTCGATTATCGAAACCCCGATTACCGCGAACTTCCGCGAAGGTCTGAACGTTCTGCAGTACTTCATCTCGACCCACGGTGCACGTAAAGGTCTGGCCGATACGGCGCTGAAAACCGCGAACTCCGGTTACCTGACCCGTCGTCTGGTCGACGTGACCCAGGATCTGGTGGTGATCGAGGACGATTGCGGCACCTCCAACGGTACCGTCATGAAGGCACTGGTTGAAGGCGGTGAAGTCATTGAAGCTCTGCGCGACCGTATTCTGGGCCGCGTGGCTGGTACCGACGTGATCAACCCTGAAACTCAGGCTACCCTGTACGAAGCCGGCACGCTGCTGGACGAAGACATGGTGGAAGAGATCGAACGTCTGGGCATCGACGAAGTCAAAGTGCGTACCCCGCTCACTTGCGACACCCGCTACGGCCTGTGCGCCAAGTGCTACGGTCGCGATCTGGGCCGCGGTCTGCTGGTCAACGCTGGCGAAGCCGTCGGTGTGGTGGCAGCGCAGTCGATCGGTGAACCGGGTACCCAGCTGACCATGCGTACCTTCCACATCGGTGGTGCGGCATCGCGTGCAGCAGTGGCCTCGTCGGTGGAAGCCAAGTCGAACGGTACCATCCGCTTCACCTCGACCATGCGTTACGTCACCAACGGCAAAGGCGCCCAGATCGTCATTTCGCGCTCCGGCGAAGTGCTGATCACGGACGACCACGGCCGTGAACGTGAACGTCACAAAGTACCATACGGCGCGACCCTGATCGTCAAGGACGGCATGGTCATCAAAGCCGGTACCGCGCTGGCAACCTGGGATCCGCTGACCCGTCCTATCATTACCGAATACGCCGGTACCGTGCGTTTCGAGAATGTGGAAGAAGGCGTCACCGTAGCCCGTCAGGTGGACGAAGTAACCGGTCTGGCTACGCTGGTGGTGATCGATGCCAAACGTCGCGGTTCGCTGACCAAGACCATGCGTCCGCAGGTAAAACTGCTGAACGACGATGGCCACGAAGTGAAGATTGCCGGTACCGAACACGCAGTATCGATCGGCTTCCAGGTGGGCGCGCTGATCATGGTGAAAGACGGTCAGCAGGTATCGGTGGGTGAAGTGCTGGCACGTATCCCGACCGAATCGCAGAAGACCCGCGACATTACCGGTGGTCTGCCACGCGTAGCCGAACTGTTCGAAGCTCGTTCGCCGAAAGATGCGGGCATGCTGGCGGAAGTGACCGGTACTGTGGCCTTCGGTAAAGAAACCAAAGGTAAGCAGCGTCTGGAAATCACCGACATGGACGGCAACAAGCACGAGTTCCTGATTACCAAGGACAAGCAAGTGCTGGTGCACGACGGCCAGGTGGTAAACAAGGGCGAGATGATCGTGGACGGCCCGGCCGATCCGCAAGACATCCTGCGTCTGCTGGGTATCGAAGCGCTGGCCCGCTACATCGTGGACGAAGTGCAGGACGTGTACCGTCTGCAGGGCGTGAAGATTAACGACAAGCACATCGAAGTGATCGTACGTCAGATGCTGCGTCGTGTTCAGATCGTAAATGCTGGCGACACGGACTACATCGTTGGCGAGCAGGTTGAGCGTTCCGAACTGCTGGAAGAGAATGATCGCGTCACCAAAGATGGCAAGCTGCCGGCAACCTACGAAAACGTACTGCTGGGTATTACCAAAGCATCGCTGTCGACCGACTCCTTCATCTCGGCCGCATCGTTCCAGGAAACCACCCGTGTGCTGACCGAAGCTGCCATCATGGGCAAACGCGACGGTCTGCGTGGTCTGAAAGAGAACGTCATCGTGGGTCGATTGATCCCTGGCGGTACCGGTCTGGCCTTCCACCGCGCTCGCAAAGAGAAAGAGCAGTGGGAAGTGGAAGAGCGTCAAGCTCTGCTGGCAGCCGAGAAAGCTGCCATGGCGAGCACCGAAGCTGACGTCAGCGAAGTCGTCAGCCCGCAAGACGGCGAAGCGTAATCCTCGCGACCCAATGAGAACGGCACCCTCGGGTGCCGTTTTTTTTTGCGCGTCGCCAATTGATGCCAGTTGCCCGCGCGGGAGGCGGGCACGCTAGCGGACCCGCTGTGTGGCGTCCGCTACGCCTGCTGCAATTACTGCTGGCTGGCGATCCAGCGGTCGACTTTTTCTTCCAGCAGCGCCAGTGGCAGCGTGCCGTCGCCCAGCACCACCGCATGGAAGGCTGGCAGGCTGAATTTGCTGTCCAGCGCTTTGCTGGCGCGTTCGCGCAGGGCGACGATTTTCAGCGAGCCTATCTTGTAGCCCAGCGCTTGCGCCGGCCATGCCATGTAGCGCTCCGTCTCGGTCTTGGCGGTGACGTCATAGCCCAGCGTGTCGTGCATGTAGGCGATGCTCTGCTCGCGGCTCCAGCCCAGCGAGTGCATGCCGGTATCCACCACCAGGCGGGTGGCGCGCAGCAGTTCGTCGTTGAGGTGGCCGAAGTACTGCGCTGGATCGTCGAACAGGCCCATTTCCTTGCCCAGCGTTTCCGCGTACAGCGCCCAGCCTTCGGTGAAGGCGTTGTTGCCGCCGAACTTGCGGAACTTCGGCAGGTTCAATTCCTGATTCAGCGCGATGTGGAAGTGGTGGCCCGGTTTGCCTTCGTGCAGGAATAGCGTGGTCATGCCGGTGCTGCCGTATTTGGTGGGGTCGTTCACCACCGACCAGAACACGCCCGGACGCGAACCGTCGCCCGCAGGCGGGGTGTAGTGGTCGGAGGCGGTGGCGCGGCTCAGCTCAGGCTCCAGACGCAGATCGAGCGGGGCTTTCGGCAGCAGGGTGAACATCTGCGGCAGCTTGGTGTCGAGCACGTCGTTGAGCTTGTGGTACACGGCCTGTACTTCGTCTTCCGTCTTGAACGGATAGAACTTGGACTGGGCCGCGACCCACACGGGCAGACCGGCCGCCGGACCGTCATAGCCGAGCTTAGGACCGAGGATGGCGAACTGCGCCTGGATGCGCGCCACTTCCTTCAGGCCGATGGCGTGGATTTCGTCGGGCTTGAGGGTGGTGGTAGTGGCATTGGCAATGCGCGCCTGATACCACGCCGCGCCGTTCGGCAGGGCGCCCAAACCGGTGCTGCTGCGGCAGGCCGGCAGATAGTCTTTTTCGATGAAGCTGGCCAGACGCTTGAGCGCCGGCAGGATGCGTTCGCCTACGGCTTTGCGATAGGCTGCCGTCAGGCGCTGCTGGTCGGCCGCGCTGAAGCTGGCCGGCAGCTTCTTGATCGGGGTGTAGAAGATATTGCTTTCGGCCGAGTCGCTGACCAGTTGCTGGAACTGGGGCAGGGCCGACACCATCAGTGCTTTCGGCTGGGTCACGCCGCTGCGCATGCCCACGCGCATATTGGCGATGGCCTGATCTATCCATGCCGGCAGCTGGCTGATACGGTGCAGATAGGCGTCGTATTCCTTGACGGTGCCCAGCGGCTGCGAGCCTTCACCACCGGCGTAGTTGGCCAGCGTGACGGGCACGCTATCCATCTGGTTGATGGGTAGCAGGTGCTCGGGGAAGGGTTCCATGGCCAGCAGACCGTGCAGCTCGTAGTTGAGGATGTCGTAGCTGATGCGGTCGGTGTGGTTCAGGCGCTCGCGCGGAATTTTTTGCAGGCGCTGGCTGAACTGGCGGTACAGCTTGAACTGGTGCGCACGCTGGGCCGGTGCGATGCTCATGCCCAGCTGGTCGTCGAAGCGGCTATCGCCGTTCTCGCTGGCGTTGATAGGCTCGAAGCGGGCATTGGCATCATAGTACTCGTCAGCCAGCTTGAGCAGGGCGCGCTGGGCGGCAGCATCGCTGGTGGCGGGGACGGCTGCCACGGCAGCGGTGGCAGGCTGGGCGGCGGCGTAGCTCAGTGTGGCGGAAAATGGCGTGGATAGCGCCAGTGCAACAGCGGCGGCCAGTACAGCGCGGGTAGGGCGGAATGGGCTCATGGGGTTCCTTTTTTAGGGCGTTAGGCAATAACGCCGGTTAGGATAAGCCATCCGCGCTGGTGGCGCGAGAGTTTGTTGCTGGTCTGCCGGCTGCTCTAGGCCACCGCCTCGGCCAGCCGCCGTTCATACAGCGCCGCTATCAGGTCGGATTGTGCCACCATGCCGGCAAAGCGCTGCTCGTGGTCGACCACGGGAATGTGGTGCAGGCCGGAGTCGGCCATCAGCGGGACCAGATCGGCGATGGGCGTATCGATGTGCACGGTGGTGGCCTGTTTGCACATGATCTGGCCCACCACCTCGGCTTTTTCCGTGTGGGTGATGCCGCTCTTGCGCAGGAAGTTCTTGAGCTGGTGATTCAGGCCGTGGATGTCGTTGAGGCCGCCGTATTCGAGGAAGTCGGCCAGTGTAATGATGCCGATGACGCGCTGGGCCCGGTTGAGCACGGGCAGGGCGGCCAGTCGGTGTTCGCGCATCACCCGCCATGCATCTTCCAGGCAGGAGCCGAATTCCGCACTGACGCTATCGCGCGACATGATGTCGCCGCAGGTCAGCATGCCGAAGCGGCGCTGATAGGCGCGCTGCTCGGTCTGCATGAACAGGGCGTGCAGATCGTCGCGGCTGATATCGAGCACCTGATTGTACTGGCGCAGCACGGCGTCGAGATCGTCCGGCTTGAAGCCTAACCGCACAGTCGGCACTTCATCCTTGGTGGCGTGCAGATTGGCGATATGGGCCTGCTGGGTGTGCGGGTAGCGTCGTCCCGTCAGGTTGTTGTAGATAATGGCCAGCAGCACCATCATGGCCGAGTTGGCCAGCACGGTGAGCAGGGCGAACTGGTAGCCGGCCGCGTGTACGGCGGGGCCGCCGATCACGGTAATCAGGGCCACGGCACCGCCGGGCGGGTGCAGGCAGCGCAGGGCAAACATGGCGCTGAGCGCCAGTGCTGCCGCCAGCGCGCCCAGCAGGGCTGGGTTGAGGCTGTTGCCTAGCCAGTGCACGCAGGCCACCCCCACCAGAGCGCTGACCACATTACCGCCGATTACCGCCCATGGCTGGGCCAGCGGGCTGGCAGGCAGAGCAAACAGCAGCACGGCCGTGGCGCCCATGGGCGCGATCAGGCTGATGTGCAGCTGGCTGGCAACCAGCAACTGCTGGCATAGCAGAGCACCGATAAACAGCCCCAGCAGCATACCGGCGGCGCCGCGTAACTGTTCGCGCAGATTGATGGTAGCAGGGCCCGGTAGCCAGCGTTGCAGCAGTGCGCGCATGATTAATCCAGTATTTTAAATGGAGCAAATATTACTCCAAGCTAAGGCTACTGTGTGCGGGGCATTTTGTCGCACTAGCCGTGCGCCACCAGTTCCAGCGGCAAGGCCGTAGTGAATTTAATCTGTTCCATTGAAAACGCCGAGGAAACCCCGCTCAACTGGGCCACCTTGATGAGTTTCTTGTAAAACCGATCATAGCCTTCAATATCGCTGGTGACTACCTTGAGCAGGTAATCGATGTCGCCGCTCATGCGGTGGAATTCCTGCACTTCCGGCAGTGCGACGACGGCGGCGGCGAAGCGGGCCAGCCATTTATCGTCGTGCTGGCTGGTGCGCACGCTGACAAACACGGTGACGGACAGGCCGACTTTGCGGCGGTTGACGATGGCCACGCGGTTTTCCAGATAGCCTTCCTCCTCCAGCCGGCGTATGCGTTTCCAGCACGGCGTGGCCGACAGGCCGATGCGTTCGCTGAGCTGGGCCACCGATAGTGTGCCGTCCACCTGCAAGGCGGAGAGGATAGCGTAATCGTAGCGGTCAAGTTCGTTCATGCTAAGAATATGAGAAAAATAGGATGAATATGCTATATGTTAAGTGAGGCGGGAGTATTTTAGTACATCTATTTTCATTCTTCTGACTAAACTATATGCATTGATTAGCCAGCTTTCCTGCCCCTACCATGACGACCGAAATCTACCTTGACGGCAACGCCACCTCTCCTGTGCTGCCGGCCGCCATCGCCGCTGCTACCTGTGCCATGGGCCAGCGCTACGGCAATCCTAGCAGCAGCCACGCCGCCGGCCTGAGCGCCAAAGCGCTGCTCGACCAGGCCCGCCAGTGCGCGCGCCGTCTGCTCGGCGTGGGCGCAGGCCGTCTGATGTTCAATAGCGGCGCAACTGAAGGCATACAGACGGCCGTGCTGTCGGCTCTGGTGGCACTGCGCGAGCGGCGCGAACGGGGCGAGGCCATAGGCAGCCTGCTGGTGTATGGCGCGACCGAACACAAGGCCGTGCCGGAAAGTCTGGCGCACTGGAACCGCCTGCTGGGCCTGAACCTCACGCTGCACCAGCTGCCCGTAAATGCGCACGGCACGCACGATCTGGCAGCGCTGCGCGCCTGCGCCGGTGAGGCGGCACTGGTGTGCACCATGGCGGCGAATAATGAAACCGGCGTGATTAGCGATATCGCCGGCATACAGGCTGTGCTGGAACAGACCGGCTGCAAGGCTTACTGGATGGTCGATTGTGTACAGGCGCTGGGCAAGCTGGCGCTGAATCTGGCCGCTACCCGTATCGATTACGCGCCGTTCTCCGGCCACAAGCTGTATGCGCCCAAGGCATAGGCATGCTGTATGTGCGTGCAGGTGCGCCGTTCACGCCGCTGATGGTGGGCGGCGGACAGGAAAGCGCCCAGCGTTCGGGCACGGAAAACATGGCCGGCATCGCCGCGCTGGGCACCGTGCTGGCCGCGCTGGAGCGGGGCGACACTTTCCGTAGCCACGACGAACTGGAAGGCTACCGCGCCCGTCTGGCCGATGCGCTGCGCGAGGCTCTGCCCGGCATCGTGTTCAACAATCCGTTTGAAAACTCGCTGCCGACCACGCTGAATTTCTCCGTGCCGGGGCTGTCCAGCCGCGAGCTGATGGACGTGTTCGATGCCGCGCAAGTGCGGGTCAGCTCGGGCAGTGCCTGCTCGGCCGCCAAGGCCGCGCCTAGCTATGTGCTGGACGCCATGCAGGTGCCGCTGTGGCGTAGCGCCGGTGCCATCCGCATGTCGTTTGGCCCGCTGACGGATGCCGCCATGATAGACGACGCCTGCCGCCGCATCGCCCGCTGTGGCGAGGCGCTGCGCACCGGCTGTCTGATTCCGTCCGAACGCCACGGCACAGCCTATGATGGCCTGATGCAGATGGGCGTGGAAGGCGCCTGCAGCTGGCTGGTGCTCGATTCCGCCAGCCGTAGCTGTGTGCTGATCGATCCGCTGCCTGAGCACACCGGCCGCATTGAAGCTTTTGTGCGCTGCCAGAATTACCGCGTGCAGGCCATCCTGAATACCGTTGCCGGGCAGGAGAACGGCGCGCTGACCGAAGCGCTGGGCCGCCATGCCGCCAGCCGGGTTGTCGCCGATGCCTATGGCTGGCCAGCCATGCCCGAGCGGGTGACGCTGGCGGACGGCCAGTCAGTCGCCGCGCTGCAGCTGGGGGCCCGCACGCTGGCCTGCGTGACCGATGGCACACAGCGCCACTATCTGCTGGGTGAAGCGCTACAAGGCCAGCTGGCCGCAGCAGCAGTGCGCTTCGCCTTCAGCAGCACGTCGGCGGCACCAGCGTTACAAGGCCTGACGGGAGCGGCTACCCTGCTGTGCCCCAGCCGCGACGAGCATAACCAGTTCTGCAGCGGCACTGCGGCGTCGCATGCCGTCTGCTGCGATAGCCTGCAGCTCGATCATGCCGGCCTGAACGCGCTGCTGGGCGCGTGTCCCGATGCCCAACTGATCGATGTGCGCGAGGATTATGAATACGCCGCCAGCGCGAATGGGCTGCCGCTAGCGGGCAAGGTGCAGAGCGTGCCGCTGAGCCGCCTGACGGAACATGCCAGCAGCTGGCTGGCCGCACCGGACAGCGCGCTGGTATTCATCTGCCGCAGCGGCAACCGTAGTCTGAAAGCAGCGCAATGCCTGCGCCGTCTTGGCCATCAGCATAGCTATAGCCTGAGCGGCGGACTGGCCCTGGCGCCGCTGGCGCAGGCAGCCTGAGAATTTCAGCATTAATTCACAGCAATAAGTCTCCTCTTCCTTTGAGGGCCGCGCGAGCGGCCCTTTTTTTCGCCCCGTCATACGCCTCGCGGACAGCGCTATGTACGTTTGCGCACAGTTGCGCCCGCGCCCGCCTAGTAAGCTGCCTATGCATATTTTCTTAATGCAAGAGCCTAGCGAGGTCGGGAGTATCTATGTTTGTGCCGCTGTTTTTCCCGTTGATTGCTGCCCGCACGGTTGCCCGCGACGACGAGACGGCCGATCTACCTCTGCGTGCGGAGCTGTTCAGCGCCGCGCAGATGGCCGTGCATGGCAAGACGCTGGCCAGCCAGCATCGCCTCAGCAAGCACGGCGGCGCCGACCGTCTGCTGGTACGGCTGGCGCAGAACGCTACGCTGATCGACACCACTTGCAATGAACTGACCGCCGCCGTCAAACAGGGGCGGCAGATCACGCCCGCCTCCGAATGGCTGCTCGACAATTTCTACTTGATCGAAGAACAGATCCGCATCGCCCGCCGCCACCTGCCGCGCAACTACAGCCGCCAGTTGCAACGCCTTGATGGCGATGCTTTGCCGGCTTGCCCGCGCGTGTACCGCATCGCGCTGGAAATCATCGCCCATGGCGATGGCCGGGTTGATCCGGAATCGCTGTGCCGCTTCGTGCCAGCCTATCAGGAAGTGGCCAGTCTGCAGCTGGGCGAACTGTGGGCCATCCCTATCATGCTGCGGCTGGCGCTGATCGAGAATCTGCGCCGCGTGGCGGTGCGCGTGGCGGAGAACCGGCGTCAGCGCGATCTGGCCAATCACTGGGCCGACCAGATGATGGCGGTGGCCGAAACCAATCCTAGCGGGCTGATACTGCTGGTGGCTGATATGGCCCGTTCCAATCCGCCCATCACCAGCGCGTTTGTGGCCGAACTGACGCGCCGCCTACAGGGCCAGAGTCCGGCCCTGACGCTGGCATTATCGTGGATTACCCACCGGCTGGCGGAAGCCGGGCAGACCATAGAGCAGCAGATCCAGGCTGAAATCCAGCAGCAGGCGGCCGATCAGGTATCGATCGCCAACAGTATCGGCATCCTGCGCTTCCTCGGCAGCATGGACTGGCAGGAGTTTGTCGAAACCATGAGTGTGGTGGAACAGACACTGCGGCAGGACCCTGCGGGCGTGTACGCACAGATGGCCTTTGCCACGCGCGATCTGTACCGTCACGCGATTGAAAAGATCGCCCGCCGCAGTGCCTACTCGGAGGGCGAAGTGGCGCAGCATGCACTACAGCTGGCGCAGGCGCATGGCGGCGACGACCGCCTTGGCCACCTGGGCTACTACCTTACAGGTGCCGGGGTGGTGCAACTGGAACGCCAGTGCCGCATGCGTCGGCACTGGCTGGAAGCCTTGCAGCGGACAGCGCGCAGCGCGCCGCTGACCACTTATCTGGGCGCTATTGCTGCGCTGGCGCTGGTGGCCACGGCGTGGCTGGTGCGGCAGGCTGCGCTGCATGGGGTAGCCCCACTGTGGCTGGTGCTGACAGGCCTGCTGGCACTGATCGCCAGCGGACAGCTGGCACTGGCGCTGGTTAACTGGCTGGCTACGCTGCTGACTCAGCCCCATCCTCTGCCGCGCATGGCTCTGCCGCACGGGGTGCCGCCCGATGCACGCACGCTGGTGGTGGTGCCGGCGCTGCTGTACAGCAGCGTGAATGTAGCGCAGCTATGCGAGCAGCTGGAAGTGCACTTTCTCGCCAACCGCGACCCCCATCTGCAGTTTTGCCTGCTGACGGATCTGACCGATGCCGACAGCGCCATCCTGCCTGGCGATACTGCCCTGATCGACCAGGCCCAGCATAGCATCGCCCAGCTGAACCGTCAGTATGCGGCCCGCGAGGACGGCGGCGTACCGGCGCCGTTTCTGCTGCTGCACCGGCCACGCCGGTGGAATGCGCAACAGGGCGTGTGGATGGGCTATGAACGCAAGCGCGGCAAGCTGCAGGAGCTGAACCGGCTGCTGCGGGCAGCGGGCGCGGGCGCTTTCAGTGTGGTCGAGGGTGATACCAGCCGGCTGGCGCAGGTGCGCTATGTGATCACGCTCGACAGCGACACCCGCTTGCCGCGCGAGGCGGCGCTGCAGATGATTGCCACCATGCTGCACCCGCTGAATCGGCCCAGAGTCGATGAACGGCTGCAGCGGGTAGTTGAGGGCTATGGCATTCTGCAGCCGCGCGTGGCCGTCAGCGTGCCGGGCGAGCAGGCGTCGCTGTACGAAAAGCTGTGCGGCGGTGAGCCCGGCATCGACCCGTACACGCGTACCGTCTCGGATGTGTATCAGGATGTGTTCTTCGAAGGCTCGTTCATCGGCAAGGGCATTTACGATGTCACGGTATTCCAGCAGGTACTGGATCAGCGGCTGCCGGAGAACCGCATCCTCAGTCACGATCTGCTGGAAGGCTGTTATCTGCGCGCCGGTCTGCTCAGCGATGTGCAGCTGTACGAAGCCTATCCGGCCCGCTATGGCGACGATGTACAGCGCCGCCAGCGCTGGATAAGGGGGGACTGGCAGGTGGCCGCATGGCTGCGCCAGCGCGTGCCCCTGCCAGAGCGCCAGCGGGAGCGCAATCCGCTGTCGCTGCTGTCGCGCTGGAAGCTGTTCGATAATCTGCGCCGCAGCTTGACGGCGCCCGCCTTGCTGGGGCTGTTGCTGCTGGCATGGCTGGTGCTGCCGCGCCCCTGGCTGTGGAGCGGTGCTGTGCTGGCCGTGCTATTTGCCACGCCGCTGCTGGGCGGCCTGTATGACCTTGCGCGCCGCCCGCGCGACACGTTGTGGCGCCAGCATGTGCGGGCCAGTCTGCGCCGCAGCAGCCTGCAGTTTGCCCATGCCCTGCTGATGCTGGTATTCCTGCCTTACGAAGCGTGCTTCAGTCTGGACGCCATCGGGCGCAGTCACTGGCGTCTGCTGGTGTCCGGACGCCTGCTGCTGGAATGGCGTGCGTCCACGCTGGCGGCGCAGGGCAGTACGGATAGCTGGCGCAGCATGTGGCCTGCGCCTGTGCTGGCTTTGCTGTCGTTGCTGGCGGTAGTGCTGTGGCAGCCGGCCAGCCTGTGGCCTGCGTTGCTGTTTGTGCCGCTATGGCTGCTGGCGCCGGCGCTGGCCAACCGCATCAGCCAGCCGATTGCGCGCAGGAGCGTGACACTGACGCAGGAGCAGCTGCTGTTCCTGCGCACGCTGGCACGCCGCACATGGGCGTATTTCGAGCGCTTCGTCGGGCCGGAAGATAACTGGCTGCCGCCCGATAACATGCAGGAGCATCCGGTCCAGGTGGTGGCCCACCGCACCTCGCCCACCAATATCGGCATGGCGCTGCTGGCCAATCTCAGCGCCTGCGATTTCGGCTATCTGACAGTCGGGCAGTTGATTGAGCGCAGCGCCAACACTCTGAATACGCTGGACCGGATGGAGCGCTATCAGGGCCATTTCTACAACTGGTACGACACCCGCAATCTGCAGCCGCTGCTGCCCATGTATGTATCGACGGTCGATAGCGGTAATCTGGCCGGCCATCTGCTTACCCTGCAGGCCGGTCTGAACGCTCTGGCCACGCAGCCGGTGCTGGGGCCACGGCTGGTAGAAGGGCTTGCGACCACAGCTGGACTGCTGCAGCAGGCGTGGCGCGAGCAGTATGGCACGACGGCGGGTGAGCTCAGTGCGATGATGCAGGCAACCCCCGATGCTACGGACGGAGCGCAGCTGCGGCGCTGGCTGCTCAGCCTTCAGCAGTTGCTGGGCGGGCTGGACCCGCAGGCGGCGCTGCATGGCGAAACCCTGCTGTGGCATACGGCGCTGTTGCAGCAATCCCGCACGGCGCTGGCGGAACTGGCATTGCTGATGCCGTGGCTGGTGTTGCCGGCCGAAGCGCTGCCCGATAGCGCGCTGCTGCGCGTGCCTAGCCTGCGCGAGCTGGCGGCGCTGCACGATAGCGTCAACAGCGTGCAGCAGAGTGCACTGGCGCCGGCCGAGCGCGAACGCCAGCTGCAACTGGCCCAGCTGTGCGCCGACGCGGCACTGGCCGCACAGCAGCGCATCGGCGCGCTGGAGCTGCTGGCCCGGCGCTGCGCCGCTTTTGCCTGGATGGAATATGGTTTCCTGTACAACGCCACCACCCATCTGCTGGCGATAGGCTATAACGTCAGCGAGCGGCGGCTCGATAGCAGCTACTACGATCTGCTGGCCTCGGAAGTGCGGCTGGCCAGCTTTGTCGCCATCGCGCAGGGCCAGCTGCCGCAGGAGCACTGGTTCGCGCTGGGCCGCCAGTTGTGCATTGTGGCGGGGCAGCCGGTGCTGCTGTCGTGGAGCGGCTCGATGTTCGAATATCTGATGCCGCTGCTGGTCATGCCCAGCTATCCCGATACCCTGCTGGACCAGACTTACCGCGCCGTGATCGCTGCGCAAATCGATTATGGCCGGCGTCGCAACGTGCCGTGGGGGATATCGGAATCGGGCTACAACATGGTCGATGCCAGCCTGAATTACCAGTACCGCGCCTTCGGCGTGCCGGGGCTGGGCCTCAAGCGCGGGCTGGGCGATGATCTGGTGGTGGCGCCATATGCCTGTATGCTGGGACTGATGGTGCAGCCGGAAGCTGCCTGCAGCAATCTGCAGAAAATGGCTGCGCTGGGTTACCTCGGACGCTACGGCTTTTACGAAGCGGTGGACTACACGGCGGCGCGGCTGCCGCGCGGGCAGACGGCCGCCGTAATCCGCTCCTTCATGGTGCACCATCAGGGCATGGGGCTGCTGGCACTGGCCTACCTGCTGCATCAGCGGCCCATGCAGCGCCGCTTCGAATCCGATCCGCTGCTGCAATCGACCTTGCTGGTGCTGCAGGAGCGCAGCCCGCAGCTGGGTGCGTTCTATTCCAACACCACCGAGCAGGCGGCGCTGCGCTCGAACGCGGCCGAGCAGAGCATGCCTATGCGCATACTCAACCAGCACAGCACGACGGTGCCGGAAACCCAGCTGCTGTCCAACGGGCGCTATCACGTGATGGTGACCAATGCGGGCGGCAGCTACAGCCGCTGGAAAGATATGGCGGTAACCCGCTGGCGCGAGGACGGCACGCGCGACCACTGGGGCAATTTCTGCTACCTGCGCGATCTCGATGACGGCCACTTCTGGTCCACTACCTATCAGCCCACGCTGGCGGAACCGCGCCGCTATGAAGTGATCTTCTCGGAAGGGCGGGCGGAGTTCCGCCGTAGCGAGCGTGGCATCGATCTGTACACGGAAATCGTGGTATCGCCGGAGGACGATATCGAACTGCGCCGGACCCGCATCACCAACCATTCGGATCAGGTGCGCACGCTGGAAGTAACCAGCTATGCCGAGGTGGTGCTGGCGCCAGCGGCAGCCGATGCGGCCCATCCTGCGTTCAGCAAGCTGTTTGTGCAGAGTGAAATCCTGCACGGCGAAAACGCCATCCTGTGCACGCGCCGCCCGCGCGGGCCGCATGACCCCACCCCGTGGCTACTGCATGCAATGATGGTGCATGATGGCGTAGTCAGTGCCGTGTCGTTCGAGACTGACCGCTCGCGTTTTCTCGGGCGTGGCCGCAGTGCCGCCTGTCCTGCCGCCATGTCCGGCAGCGTCACGCTGAGCGGGACCGAAGGTTCCGTGCTCGATCCCGTGGTGGCAATCCGCCAGATTATCACCCTGCAGCCAGACCAGACGGTAGTGGTGGATATTGTCACCGGCATGTGCGAGCAGCGCGAAGCGGCGCTGCACTTGATCGACAAGTATCAGGACCGCCATCTGGCCGACCGTGTATTCGAGCTGGCATGGACTCATAGCCAGGTGGTGCTGCGCCAGCTCAATGCCAGCGAGGCCGATGCACAGCTGTATGCGCGGCTGGCCAATGCAGTGATCTATCCTCATGCATCGCTGCGTGCCGACGCCGCCATCCTGATGCGCAATCAGCGTGGACAGTCCGGCCTGTGGGCCTATGCAATTTCGGGCGACCTGCCCATCGTGCTGCTGCAGATCCGCGATCCGGCGAATATCGAACTGGCGCGCCAGATGGTGCAGGCCCACGCCTACTGGCGGCTCAAGGGACTGGTGGTGGATTTGGTGATCTGGTACGAAGACCAGAGCGGCTATCGCCAGCTACTGCATGACCAGATCATGGGGCTGATCGCGTCCGGTAGCGATGCGCAGGCGATAGACCGGCCCGGCGGCATCTTCGTACGGCTGGTGGACCAGATCGCCAACGAAGACCGGGTCCTGCTGCAGTCGGTAGCGCGCGCCATCCTGAGCGACCAGCGCGGAACGCTGGCCGAACAGATTAAGCGTGCTATGCCCGCGCCGTTGCGCATGCCGCTGCTGCAGGCGGAAAGCGTGGCAGCGTATGCGGGCGCTGCGCCCGTGTATAAAGAAACCCTGCTGCCGCAAGACCTGTTGCTGGCCAACGGCATGGGCGGCTTCAGTGCCGATGGGCGCGAATACGTGATCGTCACCAGTGCCGGCCAACGCACGCCGGCGCCATGGTCGAATGTACTGGCCAACCCGCAATTTGGCAGCGTTATATCGGAAAGCGGGCAGGCCTATAGCTGGCATGAGAATTCGCACGAATTCCGCCTCACCCCATGGCATAACGATCCGGTGAGCGACAGCAGCGGGGAAGCCTTTTATATCCGCGACGAGCAGAGTGGCCAGTTCTGGTCGCCCACACCATTACCGGCACCGTCAACCGGGCGCTATGTCACGCGCCACGGCTTTGGATACAGCAGTTTCGAACACCACGCGGCGGGCATCGCCAGCATGCTGACCACTTTCGTCGCTATCGATGCGCCGATACGCTATACGTTGTTCAGAGTGAAAAATCTGTCGGCCACCAGCCGCCGCTTGTCGCTGGCAGCCTATGTGGAATGGGTGCTTGGTGATATGCGGGCCAAGTCCGGCATGCATCTGCTGACGGAAGTGGATGGCCCCAGCGGCGCACTGTTCGCGCGCAATCCCTATAACACCGAATTTACCGGGCGGGTAGCGTTCTTCAATTGCGATGCGGCGCTGCGTAGCCATACGGCGGACCGTAGCGAGTTCATAGGCCGCAACGGCACACTGGCCGCACCGGAGGCCATGCGCCGCTTGCGTCTGTCCGGCAAGACGGGGGCGGGACTTGATGCCTGCGCAGCGCTGATGGTGCCTATCGAACTGCTGCCGGGGCAGGAGCGCGAAGTAGTGTTCGTGCTTGGTGTGGCAGGACGGCGCAATGCCGATGCCAGTACGCTGGTGCAGAAGCACCGCAGCGCCGAAGCAGCCTACGAAGCGCTGGCGGCCGTGCAGGCCTACTGGCAGACCACCTTGGGAGCGGTGCAGATCCGCACGCCGGAACCCGAGTTCGATGTGCTGGTCAATGGCTGGCTGATGTATCAGACCATCGCCTGCCGCATGTGGGCGCGCAGCGGCTATTACCAGTCGGGCGGCGCGTTCGGCTTCCGCGACCAGTTGCAGGATGCGATGGCGACCATCCATACCCGTCCAGCTTTGCTGCGCGAGCAGTTGCTGCTATGCGCCGCACACCAGTTCCTCGAAGGCGACGTACAGCACTGGTGGCATCCGCCTTCTGACCGCGGCGTGCGCACCCACTGTTCGGACGATTATCTGTGGCTGCCGCTGGCGGCAGCACGCTATGTGCAAGCCACTGGAGATCTGTCCGTACTGGATGAGGTACAGCCTTATCTGGAGGGCCGTGCCGTCAAGCCGGAGGAGGACTCATATTACGACCTGCCCCTGCGTTCGGCGCAGCAAGGTACGCTGTACGAACACTGCCGGCGCGCCATCCGGCATGGCTGGCGGCTGGGCGGGCATGATCTGCCCCTGATCGGTTCCTGCGACTGGAACGACGGCATGGACAAGGTGGGCGAGCAGGGCCGCGGCGAGAGCATCTGGCTGGCCTTCTTCCAGTGCGAAGTGTTGCAGCGCTTTGCTGAAGTGGCCGAACAGCGGCAGGATGCCGTCTTCGCCGCCGAATGCCGCACCCATGCGCGTGCGCTGGCCGCCGCCGTCGAGCAGCATGGCTGGGATGGCGCATGGTACCGGCGCGCCTATTTCGATGACGGCTCACCGCTCGGCTCCCATCTCAACGAGGAATGCCAGATCGATTCGATTTCGCAGAGCTGGGGCGTGCTGTCCGGCGCCGCCGACGCTGCGCGTGTGCGCGAGGCCATGGGGCAGGTGAATCAGCGGCTGGTGCGGCGCGAGGATGGCATTATCCAGCTGCTGCAGCCGCCGTTCGACAAGGCGGGGCCTAACCCCGGCTATATCCGAGGCTATCTGCCGGGCGTGCGGGAAAATGGCGGCCAGTACACCCATGCCGCCATCTGGACTGCCATGGCGTTTGCCCGCTTGGGCGAAACGGCGCTGGCCTGGGAACTGGCGCGCATGATCAATCCGCTGCAGCATACGGCGACACCTGAGGCCATGCAGCGTTATCGCGTGGAGCCATATGTGGTGACGGCGGACGTGTATG
>Ga0187844_10001628_pt1 | contig 16795 bp, 15 predicted proteins | sample SpaLakP09_SKY_50_FD_134517 | JGI IMG/M metagenome (GOLD analysis project Ga0187844, IMG submission 134517) | Oligotrophic lake water microbial communities from Sparkling Lake, Wisconsin, USA - SP09_SKY_50 | ecosystem: Environmental > Aquatic > Freshwater > Lake | place: USA: Sparkling Lake...
GAGCCCAAGGCCAGAGATCGAACGCCTTCGGGGTTGCATTGTTAGCGCGGCCCGCATTGAGGGTCGCAAATGTCAATTGGAACTGATTCGCGCCGCGCGAGATCTACCCGTAGACCTTGTGCTGATCGGCAAGCCCGCAATGAATAACATTGGCTACTACGAAGCTGTCCAGCGTGAAGCCGGGCCGCGCGTTCATTTCATAGGACAGGTCGATCACGCACAGCTTGCTGAGTACTATGCAGTTGCCAAAGTCCACGCGCTGATCAGTTGGATGGAAACGCCTGGCCTGTCGTCGCTAGAGGCTGGGGCAATGGGTTGCAACCTAGTCATCACAGACAAGGGCGACACCCGGGATTACTTCGAGGCTGAGGCCTACTACGCAGACCCCGAGTCGGTGCATTCAATTCGCACTGCGCTGACAGAAGCACTTGCGGCACCAGCGCCCGAGGCACTGCAGCAAAGGATACGCCGCGAATTCACTTGGGAAAAAGCCGCCGCGGCCACACTTCGTGGTTACGAAAAGGCGCTTGCCCGTACCAAATCGAACAGGGTGGAGAATTGAGCCTGCAAAAGATCGGTGTTGTTGGCACCGTGGGCGTGCCAGCACGATATGGAGGCTTCGAAACCCTCGTCGAGCAATTGGCTCGTAACCTGACGCCGAGCCAAGCGAAACTGATCCTCTACTGCCAGCGTAGCGCCTACCCAGAGGAGGCCGAAGCTACGCCATTCGCCGGGCATCGACGAGTTTTCGTGCCTCTCCGGGCCAATGGCGCGCAAAGCATGTTGCACGATCCCTTGGCGATGCTCCACGCGGCCTTGGCAGTGCGAGTCGACACGCTACTGGTGCTGGGCTACTCCGGCGCTTGGTTCCTGCCTGTGCTGCGCCTGCTACGACCTGGCATGCGAATCGTGACCAACATCGACGGCATGGAATGGCGCCGGGACAAGTTTGGCAGATTTGCGAAGAAAGTGCTGCGCGGACTCGAATGGTGCGCAACGCGCTTCTCCAAGGCGATCATTGCAGACAACGCTGCACTCGTGACACTGGCTCGCGATTTACACGGCATTGAGCCAGTGCTGATCGCCTACGGCGGTGACCACACGCTGGTTAAACCCGCAGGCTCTGCGCCAAAAACGGGCTACTGGCTCTCAATCGCCCGCATAGAACCCGAGAACAATTGCCACGTGATTCTAGAGGCTGCCGTTGTGTCAGGTAGTCGATTGGTGTTCGTTGGCAATTGGGCAGCAAGCAACTATGGTCGGGAACTCAAGACACGCTATGCAGACCAGCAAGGCATCACGCTGTTGGATCCCGTCTACGACGTGGCACGACTCGCAGCATTACGCAGCAACGCGAGCGGCTATTTGCACGGCCACAGCGTCGGCGGCACGAATCCATCGCTGGTCGAAGCAATCCAGCACACCGATCGGATGCTAGCGTATGACTGTGTGTTCAATCGTTCAACGCTGGATCATGAGGGAGAGTATTTCCGTGATGCACAGGACCTAGCCAGGCTCCTGCAAGGCGAGAACACCGGTCGAATTGCCAACAAAAATCTCATGAATTTGCGCGACCGTTATCGCTGGCAAGGAGTTGCCGAGAGCTACCTCAAACTTTGTAGCCCCTAACAAAAGCTGTCAAACCGCCCGCCCCTCACACAACGTCCAACACACGATTAGGCATTTGCGGGCTCGTCGAGTCAGTGAGGCCCCAAAAAAAGCAAGGACCAGGAAACTTGGTCATTGAAAAAAATAGCCAGGACATCTCCACAGTACCGGAACAACAATGAATGCAAGCGATCCAATAAAAAACGGTCAAACAGGCCGAATTGAGAACATTCAAGCTTTGCGTTTTGTAGCTGCCGCACTTGTATTACTAACGCACACCACCTTTTACGCAAACTCACGCATCAACCCCGACTTTAATATTTGGCATCCAGGTGCCGCCGGGGTATCACTGTTCTTTGTCATTAGCGGAGTAGTTATCTACTTATCATCGGGCAGCCTGCCGCGTGATAGCACGGGGGCTACCGAGTTTATGCGTCGCCGCGTTTTACGAATTTTCCCATTGTACTGGCTTGTAACAACGGCAAAACTCGCCATCGTACTGGTGGTTCCGGCAGCACTCGTAAAAAATCAGGCCAGCGCATCTTATGTAATTGCATCTTACCTCTTGGTGCCCTTTGCGAACGCAGAAGGGCGAATAGAGCCACTGCATGGCGTGGGCTGGAGCTTGATTCATGAAATGTTTTTTTACTATGTTTTTGCGGCGGCAATATTCCTGCGTCGCTCACCGTTTTTAGCAAGTTCAATAGTCATTGGAGGCCTTTGCCTGATTGGTCTATTCATCGACGAACAAAGTCCAATTGCACGAGTATGCCTAAGTGAGCAAAACATGCTATTTGTTGTCGGCATGGTACTCGCTCACTTGCACAAAAAGGGTTGGGAGTTGCATCAACCCGTGGCACTCGCGACGATCATCATCGGTGCAGCACTGATGCTTACGGAGTCAGGCAGAGCACTCTGGTTCCCCTTTTTACGGGGCTTCGATCCAGGCGCAGTACTGATACTCCTCGGAGCTTTGTCACTACGAATTCCAGGCGGGAAGATTTTCAATGTTGCCGTCAAACTGGGTGACAGTTCATATTCGCTTTACCTTTTCCATCCGATAATTGCTCCCGCAATCCTGCTCGGCTTATGGAAACTCGGTCTTTCACCTTTGCAGCTAGCGATATTTATGACCTTTGGACTCAGCATCGCAATTGGGCATTTGGCGCATCAATTCATTGAGTCGCCACTGAACCGAGCAGCAAAGTCTCTTCTACGCATGCGATAGACCACATACGTAGGCGCCTCGCTGATCCCGATGCTCATCAGCGTTGAGGGCATAGAACGCTGCAAGTCTTCAGTCGTTCGAGTACGAGTGGCATGCGGACTATGGAATTCCCTTATCATGCCTTAATACAAAGGTACTAAAAGCGCACTTTTGCAGGGAGGCTAATCGTGCGTTCATTTATCAAGCGAATCCCGGTCATCGGACCGATTGCCGGTAATCCCCCGCAAATCCAGTGCGCTGAGAAGTAGAGACTCTCACAGGAGAATCTCTACCATGAAGAAATCGCGTTTCACCGACAGCCAGATCATCGACGCGCTCAAGCGGGCGGAGGCCGGGCTGAGCGTCCCGGAGCTGTGCCGCGACCTGGGCATCAGTTCGGCGACCTTCTACAAGTGGCGAGCCAAGTTCGGCGGCATGGACGCCTCACTCATGGCGCGCATGAAGGAGCTGGAGGAGGAGAACCGGCGGCTGCGCAAGATGTACGTCGAGGAGAAGCTCAAGGCCGAGGTCGTGGCGGAGGCACTCGCAAAAAAGTGGTGAAGCCATCTCGCTGAAGCGAGATGGCACAACGAGCCGTACAGCAGCGAAGGCTGTCGATCCGGGCTGCTTGCCAGGCCTTTCAGATCAGCCAGGCCTGCTATCGCTACGAGGCCCGGCGTGGCATGGAAGACGATGAGATTGCCCAGTGGGCTGCTGCGCCTGACCGACAACAACCGCAACTGGGGCTTTGGGCTTTGCTACCTGCACCTGCGCAACGTGCGCCGCTTCCCCTGGAACCACAAGCGCGTGTACCGGATCTACCGGGAACCGGAGCTGAACCTGCGCATCAAGCCGCGCAAGCGCCCGGTGCGCGAGAAGCCCGAGCCGCTCACGGTGCCCGAGCGCTGCAACGGGGTCTGGTCCATGGACTTCATGCATGACCAGTTGGAAGACGGCCACAGCATTCGGCTGCGCAACGTGATCGACGACTTCAACCGCGAGGCCCTGGGCATGGAGGTGGATTTTTCACTGCCGTCGCATCGTGTAATCCGCTCGCTGGCGCAGATCATGGTCTGGCGCGGCAAGCCACGGGCGATCCGCTGCGACAACGGGCCGGACTACATCAGCACTACGCTGCTGAACTGGGCGAGTGCACGCGGCATCCACATCGAGCACATTCAGCCCGGCAAGCCCCAACAGAATGCCCACGTGGGGCGCTTCAACAGGACAGTCTGCTACGAGTGGCTGTCGCAGTACCATTGGTCGGACCTTGATGAGGTCCGGGAGTTCGCCACGCAATGGCTGTGGCGTTACAACCATGAGCGCCCAAACATGGCCTTGGGCGGCATCACCCCGAAACAGCGGCTGGCCATGGCCGCGTAGCTCTACTTCTCGGAGCGGTGGGTTTCGGGGGGGGATTACCTCACGACATCACGCCAGTCCATGCAGGTTTGAGATAGCCCAAATCAAGCCGAGTCAGTTCATCATGCAAATGATCAGACTGCAGCGCCAAGGAGCTCTTGGCACGTTCAAGCAAGGCCATTAGTTGCTCAGTCTCATCGCTTTGCTGAGCCAAACAGGCGATTCTTAGCCGAGAAATACCTGTAAGTACTGTGCTGTCTGAATCAGCCAGCAATTCTTCAAACAATTTTTCTCCTGGCCGAAGGCCCGAGAACTCGATTCTGATATTCGCCGAGTCCCGCCCGGCCAGCTGAATCATGTCGCGCGCAAGATCAAGAATCTTAACCGGCTCGCCCATATCTAGAATCAAGACCTGTCCCGACTCTCCAATCACTGCAGCCTGCACCACCAACCTCGCCGCCTCCGGAATCGTCATGAAGTAACGCGTGATGTCCGGGTGCGTCACCGTCACCGGGCCGCCCTTGGCGATTTGTTCCTTGAACTTGGGGATCACGCTGCCGCTGGAGCCCAGAACATTGCCGAAACGCACAGCCATGAACTTGGTGGGCTGGCCCTTCTTTTCGCATTCGCCAGCCATATGGCTGATCACCAACTCGGCGGCGCGTTTGGTTGCGCCCATCACATTAGTCGGGTTCACGGCCTTGTCGGTGCTGATGAGCACAAAGCGCTCGACGCCATGCTCGGCAGCTGCCTGGCAGGCGTTGTAGGTACCGAGGGTGTTGTTGCGCAGGCAGGCCCAGGCGTTCTCTTCTTCCATCAGGGGCACATGCTTGTAGGCCGCCGCATGGAAGACGACCTGGGGCTTGTACTTGCCGAAGACGTAGCGCAGATGCTCCAGATCCTTCACATCACCGACCAGGCGAACCAAGGGGATGTGGGGGAACTTCTCACCAAGCTCCTGCTCGATGGTGTAAAGCGCGAATTCTGAGAGCTCGTATAGCACGATCTTGGAAGGGCCATAACGGGCCACTTGCCGGCACAGCTCGGAGCCGATGGAGCCGCCCGCGCCGGTGATCAAGACCACCTTGCCGTTCAGGCATTCGCTGATGCCGCCTTCGTCCAACTCCACCGGCTCGCGGCCCAGGAGGTCCTCGGGCTCGATGTCACGCACCTGATCGACGTTGCGACCGGCCAGCAGTTCCTGGCTGCTGGGCACGGTCAGCACCGGCAGGCCGGCCTGAGCCGCCAGGTCCAGGGCGCGGCGGCGTTGGGCCGCGCTCGCCGCGGGCATGGCCACGATCAGGTGGGTGATGCCGTGCAGTTCTGAGAATTGCTTGACCTGCTCAAGACCGCCCAGCACCGGGACGCCGCCGACACGCGCGCCCCGTTTCTCGGGCGCATCGTCCAGATAGCCGACCACCACCCAACCCTGGCTGTGCTGGATGCCGGCCACCAACAGGCGCCCGGCATCGCCCGCGCCCATGACCAAGGCACGACGCTGCTCCTGAGCGCTGCCGCTGATGCGGCTGCGCATGTGCTCGTAGAGCATGCGGTAGCCCATGCGCAGCATGGCCAGGCCCATCAGGGTAAAGAGGGGATGCAAAGCCAGCACCGCACGCGGCACCTTGCTGAGCTGGGCCATCAAGACCAGGGTGGCGCCGATCAGGCCGGCGATCAGGCAGGCCAGGGCCAGGCGCTGAACCTCACCAAAGCCCGAGAAACGCCACATGCCCTTGGGCACCTTGAGGCCCTTGAGCACCAGGGCATAGAGCAGCACAAAGCCGAGCAGCACCCAGTGGTCATAGCCCGGGCGCGCACTGAACCAGCGCTCAAAACCCAAACGGAACAGGTAGGTGGCCTGCCAGGCCAGAGCAACCACGGCTAAGTCCAGCAGCAAGGCCAGGGCCTCACGCTGTGGCCGGATGCGGGTCAGGAAGGCATCAAGAGACAACCAATTCATGGCAGAGGTTCTGTTTCTTTTTATTGTGGTGGGCTGGGCAATTCAGCAAAGGCCGCAGATCGGCTTCAGTGGCGCAGAGCGCCGAGCGTGGCCAGGATCAGGCGCAGATCACCCCAGACGCTGGCCTGGCGCACATAGTCGCCCGCGATGCGCAACTTGGCGGGCAGGATGACCTCGACATACTCGCGCTCCGGGTCGGCCGCGCGGGCCAGGATCTCGCTCTCATGGCGGAACTGCAATGAGGCCGGATCGGTGATGCCCGGCCGCACCGACAGCACCAGCTCACGCTGCTCCGGTGTGTACAGCGCCACATAGCGTGGCACCTCGGGCCGGGGCCCGACCAGGCTCATGGCGCCGCGAAACACATCCCAGAGCTGCGGCAACTCGTCGATCTTGCTGGCGCGCAGAAAGCGGCCGCTGCGCGTGATGCGCGGGTCATCCCCCACCGTGATCTGCGGGCCCAAGGCCGGCGCATCCACCCGCATGCTGCGGAACTTGTGAATGAAAAAAGGCTGGCCAAAGCGCCCCACCCGCTCCTGCCGAAACAAGACCGGGCCGGGCGAATCGACCTTGATCCAGATCGCCACCAGGATCCACAGCGGCGACAGGAGCAGCAGCCCCAGGCCCGCGCAGAACACATCAAACAAGCGCTTGGCCATGGTGGTGAAGCATCCGGTCCAGCGAGGCGTTCAAGCGAGGGCGATGCGGCGGACGGCCGCAATCACGCGCTGCACATCGGCATCGCTCATGGCGGTGTAGAGCGGGATGCTGAAGCTGCGCTCGTAGGCCTTTTGCGAATGCGGGAACTGCTCGGGCGCCAGGCCGTAGCGATCGCGCCAGTAGGGCTGCAGATGCAAGGGGATGTAGTGCACGCTGCAACCAATGCCGGCGGCGAACATGGCCTCGATGAAGGCGTCTCGTTCGATCTTGGCCGCATCGCTGAGGCGCAGCACATAGAGATGCCAGCTGTGCACATCGCCCTCGACCGCCTGGGGCGGCAAGATCAAAGGCAGGTCCGCAAAAGCCTCGTTGTAGGCCGCCGCGATCTGCTCGCGCCGTGCCTGAAAAGCCTGGATGCGCTTGAGCTGGTGGATGCCCAGCGCCGCCGCGATATCGGTCAGGTTGTACTTGAAACCCGGGGCCACGATCTCGTAATACCAGCTGGGCACCTTGGCGGTGAAGCGATCGAAGGCATCGCGATTCATGCCATGCAGGCGCATGACCTTGGCCCGCTTGGCCAGCTCGGCATTGCGCGTCACCAGCATGCCGCCCTCGCCCGTAGTCATGGTCTTGTTGGCGTAGAAGCTGAACACCGTGGCGTCGCTGCCCATGGTGCCGATCAGCTCCTTCTCCAGCGTGGTGGGCAGGGCATGGGCGGCGTCTTCCAGCACGCGCAGACCGTGCTTGCGGGCAATGTCCAGGATGGCAATCATGTCCACCGCCAGGCCGGCGTAATGCACCGGGATGATGCAGCGGGTGCGGGGCGTGATGGCGGCTTCAACGAGGCGCGGATCGATGTTGAGGGTTGCGGGGTCGATGTCCACCAACACCACGTCCGCACCGAGATAACGCACCACCTCGGCGGTGGCGGTGAAGGTGTGAGTGGTGGTGATGACCTCATCGCCCGGACCGATACCCATGGCCTCTAGCGCCAGATGCAGGCCGGCGGTGGCGGAGTTGACGGCGATGCACTCGATCTCGGGCTCGCCAAGGAAGGCAGCGAAGTCCTGCTCGAAACGCTTGGCCTTGGGGCCCGTGGTCACCCAGCCGGAGCGCAAGGTGTCCACCACCTCATGGATCTCATCCTCACCAATTTCGGGCAAGGCAAAGGGCAGGAACGGCAGGGGCGACTCACTCATGGCGGACATTTCAGACAGACGACGTTTTCTTCTCGATCACAGCCAGCACATGGGTGCGCAGCCAGGGGATGCTGTTGAACCAGCTGTAGGCCTGCGGATGCAGGCGGCACACCCAGCGCGCCAGCGGCGGCGCCAGGGTCAGGCGTTGCCAGCGGATGGACTCCGCCTCAGGGAACAGGGCCCGCACACGCGCCAGTGGCACGCCGCGCACATCGGCATTGCGTGGATTGTCGACGATGAAGTCGTACCAGAGCACGGCGCCTCCCGGCTTGAGCCAGCGCCACATGGCCTGGGCCACCGCCTGCTGCACGCTGTCGCTCAGAATCGAGGAGAACACCGTGGACTGCAGGATCAAGTCCTGGCTCTGCGCCTCGATGGCGGCCGCCGAGGCATCGCCCAGGTGCAGCTGCAGCGCTGCGGGCAAAAACTCACGCGCGGCGGCATGGCGCTCGGGCAGCAGCTCGACGCCCTGCAGATGCTCGGGCCGCAGGCCCAGGCGCAAAAACTCCAGCAAATTGCCACCGGCGCCGCAGCCCACCTCGGTCAGCCGCCAGTCCGCCACGGCGCCGGGCCGCACCGCCAGCTCGCGCAGCAAGGCGCGCTGGCGCTCCTGCAGCATCTGCCAGACCTCGGGCCGCAGCAAGCTGTAGCGATCCCCCAGGCCGGCCGCGGCGCGGCGCTGGTAGCGCTGGGCGATGGCGTCGAGCTCGGTCTGGCGCTGCTGGATCATGGCTGTGCACCCTCGGGCTCAGCCTTTGGCGCCAGAGCGGACAGAAAGCGCCGCGCCAGCACCGGATAGCTGTGCTCGGCCAGCACGAAGGCACGGCCACGCTCGCCCATGTCGGCGCGCTCCGCCGCGCTCAGGGCCGCCAGGCGCAGCACGCCATCGGCCACCGCCTGCGCGTCCTCCGGCGGCACGGTCAGGCCGGCGCCCGCTTCGCGCACCGGGTCGTTGCCGGCCTCCACCGAATGCAGCACGGGCCGGCGCGCCATCATGTAATCCATCAGCTTGTTGGGTGCGATGCCGAAGCGGTAGATCGGCGTGCGTTGCCAGCCGATGTAGGCGATGTCAAAGCGAGCCAGCAAGGCGGGGATCTGGGCCTTGGGGATGGCATCGAAACAGCGCACCTGGCTCAGGCCCTCGGCCGCCACGCGAGCCTGCAGGCGCGCCTTCTCGTGGCCACCGCCGACCATGACGATGGCCACACGCCGAGCCGGGCTGCCCTCGGGCGCCTGCTGCAGCAGGCGGGCGGCGTCGAGCAGCACATCGAGCGCATTGGGCAGGCCGTGCGAGCCTGCATAGCCCAGCACCAGCTGGCCCTGCGCGGCCAAGGCATCCAGGTGCGCGGCCAGCTCGCCCTGCAGCGGCGCGGGCGGCGCCGTGTCGGACCACTCATCCAGCGCAATGCCATTGGGCACGATGTGCAGCTTGCCCAGATCCAGGCCATGGGCGGCCATGTGCTCATGCACCTTGGGCAGCATGGAGACCACCACATCGGCATCGCGGTAAGCGTCGTTCTCGGCCTTCTGGCAAAGCATGGCAAAGGGATGGTACGGCGACATGCCCGAGAGCTCGATCGGCGACAGGGGCCAAAGGTCGTGCACCTCGTAGACCAGCTGCGCGCGGGCCAGACGCGCAATCTTGCGCGCCACCCAGATGTCCATGGGGTAGGTGCTGGACGCGATCACCGCATCGGGCTGGAAACCCTCCGCCAGGTTCTTGCCATCGCCCCAGACCTGGCGGCAGAAAGAGCCGATATTGCGCAAGCGCCCCAGCCCATTGCCTTGGTACTCGGGCGTGTCATACCAGCAGTAATGCACGCCGTCGATGATCTGCACGCCCGGCTGCGGCTCGGTGGCGCGCACATGCGATTTCACCGAACCCAGGATCAGCACCTGGTGACCCATGCGCACCCATTCCCGCGCCAGGTAGAAGGGGCGGAACTCCATGCCGTGCTGCGGAGAGCCGGCGTAATGGTTGATGAGCAGGATCTTCACGGGGCAGACAGTTCTTTCAATCGGGTCAGGAAGCGCTGCACCGCTGGTGCAAACAAGCCATGGCGGGCCACCCAGTCGCGGTTGGCGGCTGCCGCCGCGGCGGTGTCCAGCGCCAGCAAACGGCCTGGCAAGGCTTCGCGGGCGGCCTCGTTCTCTGGGTCCAGGATCAGGCCGCGGCCAGGCTCCGCCAGCAGCTCGTGGTTGGCGGGCAGATCCGAGAGCACTGGCACGCAGCCATGGGCCATGGCCTCCAGCACCGACACCGCCACCGAATCACTCTGCGGCAAGCTCAGATACCAGCGGGCGCGGGCGTACTGCTCGGCCTGGCGCTTGGCGTCCAGGCGACCGACAAACTGAATGCGCCCGGCCAGATCGGCGCCCAGGGCCTGCGCTTGAGCCTCCAAGGCCGCACGCAGCGAGCCGTCGTTGGCGATCACCAGCTGGGCTTCCGGCTGCTGCCGGGCAATGGCCGCGAAGGTGTCGATCACGCGTTCGGGCCGGTAAATGGGCTCCAGCCCCCGGTTGGCAAAAAACAGCCAGGGCTGCTTGCGGGCCGGTGGCTTGGGCATGGCTTCCAGGCCGAAGGGAAAGGTCATCACCTCGCCGGCGCCCAGCTCGTGCATGCGGGCCGTCATGTGCTGCGAATCCGAGGTGCACACGCTGCAAGCCTTCAAGACCTTGCGGGTGAGCCAACGGTAAGGCCAGCTCTGCTCGGGCGTGACGAGGATGTCACTGCCCCAGGCCGAGCCCGCGATGCGGGCGCGCAGGCGCCAGCCGCGCCGGGCCATCCAGGCCAGGGTGCCGTGCGAGGTCAGGTAATGCGCATGCAGCCAATCGGCGTCGACACGGGCCAGCCATTCCACCAGCGCCGGCAGCTGCTTGAGCAGGGCCACATTGCCGCCGGCATGCGCCGGGTCGGTGTTCATCGCATAGCGCCGCGCCGCCGGCAGCAAGGCCTCGAACTCGGGCAAAAACCCCCTCGAAGAGGCCGCCCACAGCTCCACCTGCGGCGCCAGCGCCCGCGCCCATTTCAGCAGGTGCGGGCTCTGGCCATCACCGATCAAGACCAGGCGCAAGGCCTTCAACTCACTCACGCCTGCACCTCGTCGACGGCCTTCGGCAAGGCGCCAGCCCAGGCCAGGTAATGCGGCTGCAGTTCCGGGTGCTGGGCCAGCAGGCGCGCGTCCATGCGCCGCGTATCGCCGACCTGCTGGGCCGGGTTGCCCGCGATGATGGCGAAATCCGGGAACTCGCCGCTGACCAGCGAGTAGGCCGACACGATGCAGCCCATGCCCAGCCGGGTGCCGGGCAGCAGCGTGGCATGGGCGCCGACAAAGCAATAAGGGCCGAGCGAGACCGGCGCCTTGAAATAGGCCTGCTTCTCGGGCGTGCTGACATAGGCCCGGCCATACAGGCGGATGGCGGCATGGCTGGAGTGGCTAAACAAGCCGGTGAAAAAGCCGATCTGGCAGCCCTCGCCGATGTGCAGCCCCCCACTGGCATCGAGCACGCTGAAGTGCCCGATGAACACATGGTCGCCCACGTCCAGCGCCGGCCGGTCGAACACCTCGCTGGTGTTGCTGATGCGGGTGTTGGGCAAAAAGACCCCGTCACCGCGCACAAAGCCCCAGACCATGCGCGTGCCCCACAGGCGCGAGGCCAGCAGCTTGAGCGGCTGCCAGGCGCGCCGCCACAGGGGCGCGGCAGGCAAGGTGTCAGGGGACGGGGAAGGTCGGTTCATCTCTCGATCAAGCAAGCAGGACGGCGGAACAAAACGGGCGAAGGGCTCAACTCAAGCTCGCACGCGCCGGAACCACGGCAGCACGGGCGGGCAAGGCCAGGAAAAAGTACGTGAAGTAGGCCGACATCATCGCAGACACCCCCCAGGCCGCGCCGATCAAGCCGCCCCAGAACAGGCCCAGCCCCAAGCCCAGGGCAAAGGCCAGCTGCCCCCACAGCGCCAGACGCAGTGCCCAGGCCTGCTGCCCCCAGGCCAGCGTGGCCACCGACAGCGGGGAGGCGACGAAATGCAGGGCGATGTAGGGCGCCAGCGCGCGGGCCAATTGCCCGGCCTCTCGCCAGCGCTCGCCGAAGAGCCAGACGAACAGATCTGGCCCCCAGACCATCAGCAAGGCCGCCAGACTCATGCCGAGAGTCAGCAACAAGAACAGCAGGCGCTGTACCAGCTGACGCGCCTGTTCGACGGTCTGCAAAGCCACCAAGCGGGTGTACAGCGGCTGCGACAAGGCACTGCCCACCAAACCCGCCGGCGCCTTCAGATAGCGCAGGGCCAAGGCCCAAAAACCGGCCGAGGCATCACCGAGCCACCACACCAACAAAAACAGCGCCAGGCTGTCCTGCAAGGCCCCGGCAAAGGCATGGGGCGTGTTGAGCAGAGGGAACTCGCGATGGCGTCGCGCCATGGCCCGAAGATCCGCCCAGGGCTGGCGCCACAGCATCTGCCAGCCCCCGGCCGGCGCCGGCCGGGCCAAGACCAGGGCCGCAGCCAGGCCGGCGACGATGGGGCCGAGCAGCAAGCCCCAAACCCCGAAGGCCAGCAGACCCAGGCCCAGCTGCAACAGCGCCGCGCCGCCAAACTGCAGCACGCGGGCCAGAGCCGTGGCACTGAAGCGCCCTACCCGGCTGGCCCAGAGCGTGAGCCATTGGCTCAGCCCGCCCGCCAGCACCGCCAACGGCAAAAGCAAGGCCTGGCCCTGCCCAGCCTCTGCGAGCCAAGCCATGATCAAGCCCACCAACGCCGCCACACCAGTCATGGCCAGCAAGAGCCGGGCACACAAGGCCATCAGTACCGCAGCGTCCGCCTCCTCGGTCTCCAGCGGCAGGGCGAACTCATAGCGGGCGCAGGCCACCACCGCCAAATTGGCTGCCAGCGCCCACAGGCTGGCGAACTGGCCAAACTCCTCCGGGCTGTAGATCCGCGTCAGCCAAGGCCCCAGCAACAAGGGCAGAGCCTGGGCGAGCACGCCCCCGGCCAGCAGGGTCAGGGTGGACCTCAGCAGACCAGAGCGCATCTCGCGAGGGTCACGCCTTCAAGGCCTTGACCAACTCAGCGACCACTCGATCCTGTTGCTCTTGGGTAAGGTCCGGACTCATGGGCAAGCTCATCACCCTCTGGCCAGCCAACTCGCTGTGCGGGTGAGACAGGCCTTGCCCGTATGACTGATAAGCGGGCTGAAGGTGCAGCGGGCGGGGATAGTGGATCGCAGTCGGAATTCCCGCAGCTTGCAGAGCTTGCTGAACCTTGGGACGATCGTCCAGAATGACTGTGAACTGAGCCCAGACACAATTGCGATCCGTTCGAACAGCCAGGCGCTGAATCGGCAGCTCGCTCAACAGTTGCTGATACCGATCGCCCAAACGCAAACGCTGCTCAATTTCCCAGTCGAAGCGTTCAAGTTTGCCCAGCACGACTGCACACTGCAAGGTGTCCATGCGCCCCCCCACGCCCAGGCGCGTGTGGGTGTAGCGCTGGCTTTGTCCGTGCACCCGAATCTCTCGGGCCGCTTGAGCGAGCGCATCGTCATCCGTGAACAAAGCGCCGCCATCCCCGTAGCACCCCAAGGGCTTGCTAGGAAAAAAGCTGGTAGCTCCAAAGGTTGATAGGCCACAGCTCTTTTTGCCCTTATAGCTGGCACCAAAACTCTGGGCCGCGTCTTCAATCACTGGCAAATTGCCGTGACGGGCTGCAATGGCATTGATCTCATCCATATCAGCCACCTGCCCGTAAAGGCTGACTGGCATGATGGCACGAGTGCGGGAAGTGATGGCTGCTTCTATCTTGGTGACATCGATATTGCAGGTGTCAGGTTCAATATCAACGAACACCGGAACGCCACCGAGAAGCACAATGACCTCGGCCGTAGCAGCAAATGTGAACGGCGTGGTGATGACTTCATCACCATGCTTCAAATCCAGCGCCATGAGGGCGATCAGCAAAGCCTCTGTCCCACTCGACACTGTGACGCAGTGCTTGGAGCCAACGTAGGCCGCGAGTTTTTCTTCCAACTCTTTAACTTCCGGCCCCATGATGTACTGCCCATGATCCAAAACAGCCTGGATACGCGCATCAATGCTGGACTTCAAGGCCAGGTATTGAGCCTTGAGGTCGATGAACGGCAAATTGCTCATTGCTTATCTTTTCCCACTTCAACCAATTCACACGAGTCGCCCTGCAAGCGATAGCGATCGCCCGTATGCGGGCATGTTGTCTCGGCATGCCCTTGCAAAGGCAACTCCAACCGCTCACCAAAGCGACTCATCCAACCAATGCGCCGAGCCGGTACCCCGACAACAAGCGCAAAGTCTGGAATGTCTCTTTGCACGACGGCACCTGCGCCGACAAACGCATACCGACCCACGGTGTTGCCACACACAATGGTGCAATTCGCACCCAAGGTCGCGCCTTGCCGGATGAGGGTGCGCCGGTACTCGTTCTTGCGCGCCACAGCGGCACGAGGGTTGTACACATTGGTGAACACCATGCTCGGACCGCAGAACACGTCGTCTTCAAGCGTTACGGCGTCGTACACCGACACATTATTTTGGATGCGTACGTTGTCACCAATTTGCACGTCATTGCCTACGTACACACCTTGCCCCAACGCGCAGCGAGCACCGATTTTCGCGCCCGGACTCACGTGCGCGAAATGCCAAACCTTGGTGCCTTCACCCAACTCAGCGCCCTCATCCACGATGGCGCTTTCATGCTTCCAGTAAGCCATAGTCAAAACACCAGGGGAAGGCCGACGCGCTGTCCATCTCTGGCGCTGCGATAAGCGGCCACCAAGACTTCAAGCGACCGCAAGCCCTCATAACCGTCAACCTCAGCGCTGGCCTCGCCACGCAGGGTTTTGATCACATTGTCGTAATAGAGCGGGTGACCAAAGCCGTAGACACTGCCTGTGTCGTAGCTCGCAGCCTTAATCAATTCATCGTCCGGATGCGGATCGGAAAACTGCCAGTGATCGATCTTGTTCACTGCCGTCCCGCCAATCTTCACCGTGCCCTTCTCGCCAAGAATGGTGATCGACCCTTCCAGATTTTGAGGATAGGTCAACATAGTCACATTGATGGAGGCTAGGCCTCCATGGCGAAGACGCGCGCTGAGTACCCCTGTGTCTTCCGCTTCGATATCACGATCTAACGTCGCCGTGTATGCATGCACGCTGTCGATGGGACCAACCAGCCAGTCCAAGAGGTCCACGTAGTGACTGGCTTGATTCATGAAGGCGCCACCATCCAGATCCCAACGACCGCGCCATTTGGCTGCGTCGTAGTAACTTTGAGGGCGGGTCCAGAACACATTCACAGTGCTCATAAAAATGCGGCCGAAACGGCCTTGCTGGATAGCTTTGCGGACCAATTGCACGGTGGTGTTCAAGCGATTTTGCTTCACCACAAAAAGCTTGACCCCTGCGTCACGGCAAGCCTGAACCATGGCCATGCCTTGTTCAAACTTCGTGGCCATCGGCTTCTCGCTCAGCACGTGAAATCCTGCACGAGCCGCTTCAATCGCTTGTAGCGGATGAAGGCCGCTGGGCGTGGTCAACACGACGATGTCTGCTTCAGCTTCGGCCAACATCTGCGTGTAACTGCTGAAACCCCTAGCACCTGTCGCGGCCGTTGCTGCAGCCAAGGCCTCGGGCAAGATGTCACACACCGCAACCAATTCCGCACGATCTCGATGTTTGGCAAGAGCTTCGAAATGGTTCTTGGCAATACGGCCGCAGCCAACCAAAGCAAATCGAATGGGTCGGTCCAGGATAGGAAATGTTGCGCTCATGAGAAGGCCACCGAACATCGGGTACCTGTGGTTACGAATGATCAACATTCTAGGGTGCATCAAAGCACGCTTCGATAAGCGCCTAAAATCGGAGCAAATTCAACGAGTTGATGATGACCCAGCACACCCCTCCCGCTCCGCACCACGCCCCTGCAGCCCAGGACGAGAACCAGCTGATCACCGAACGCCGCGAGAAACTGGCCGCGCTGCGCGCCAAGACCGCCGTTCCCTTTCCCAACGATTTCAAACCCCAGCACCGCGCCCTGCCGCTGAACCAGCGCTACGGCGATCTGGACAATGAAACACTGGAGCCGCAGGCCGTGGCCGTCTCGGTGGCGGGCCGCCTGATGCTCAAGCGCGTGATGGGCAAGGCCTCGTTTGGCACCCTGCAGGACGCCACCGGCCGCATCCAGCTCTTCGTCACCAAGGACGGGGTCGGTGAGGAAAGCTACGACGCCTTCAAGCACATGGACCTGGGCGACATCGTCGGCGCCGAAGGCCAGCTCTTCAAGACCAAGACCGGCGAGCTGTCGGTGCGCGTCACCACCCTTCGCTTGCTGACCAAGAGCTTGCGCCCCTTGCCGGACAAATTCCACGGCATGGCCGACCAGGAGCAGAAGTACCGCCAGCGCTACGTCGACCTGATCACCGACGAGCATGCCCGCGCGCGCTTCATCGCCCGCTCCAAGGCTGTGTCCTCGATCCGCAGCTTCATGGTCGAGCACAGCTTCCTGGAAGTGGAAACGCCCATGCTGCACCCGATCCCGGGTGGCGCGAACGCCAAGCCCTTCATCACGCATCACAATGCGCTGGACCAGGAGATGTACCTGCGCATCGCGCCCGAGCTCTACCTCAAGCGCCTGATCGTGGGCGGCTTCGAGCGCGTGTTCGAGATCAATCGCAACTTCCGCAACGAAGGCATCTCGGTCCGGCACAACCCCGAGTTCACGATGATGGAGTTCTATGCGGCCTACTGGACGCACCATGATCTGATGGAC
>Ga0187844_10001632_pt1 | contig 16781 bp, 15 predicted proteins | sample SpaLakP09_SKY_50_FD_134517 | JGI IMG/M metagenome (GOLD analysis project Ga0187844, IMG submission 134517) | Oligotrophic lake water microbial communities from Sparkling Lake, Wisconsin, USA - SP09_SKY_50 | ecosystem: Environmental > Aquatic > Freshwater > Lake | place: USA: Sparkling Lake...
CTTCATGCCCTTGTCGAGCGTCGTGGCGAACGCGTCTTCCTCGGCGCGGATCAGTTCGGGGTAGGCTTCGCCCATCTGGCGTGCGAGCGCGGGAAAGAGCTTGAACATGATGGGATCGCGCGCGCCGAGAATGTGGGCGTGGCGCATGGCGCGGCGCATGATCCGGCGCAGCACGTAGCCGCGGCCCTCGTTCGACGGCAGCACGCCGTCGGCGATCAGGAAGCTGGTCGCGCGGATGTGGTCGGCGATGACCTTCTGCGAGGGGCTGGCGTAGGCCTTCTGCCTAGCGAGATCCGCGACCGCGCCGACCAGCACCTTGAAGGTGTCGGTCTGGTAGTTGTCGTTGGTGCCCTGCATCAGCGCGGCAACGCGCTCCAGGCCCATGCCGGTGTCGACGCTGGGCGCCGGCAGCTTGCTCATCGTGCCGTCGGCGGCGCGCTCGAACTGCATGAAGACGTGGTTCCAGATCTCGATCCAGCGATCGCCGTCTTCCTCGGGCGATCCCGGCGGGCCGCCGTAGATGCCCTTGGAGCCGTCGGGGTCGTGGTCGTAGAACATCTCGGTGCAGGGCCCACAGGGGCCGGTGTCACCCATCGCCCAGAAGTTGTCGGATGCGAACTTCGCGCCCTTGTTGTCGCCGATGCGCACGATCCGACTTTCCGGCACGCCGACCTTCTTCCAGATATCGAAGGCCTCGTCGTCCGTGTGGTACACGGTGACGAGCAGGCGCTTGGGGTCGATGCCCAGCCACTGCTTGCCGGTGACGAACTCCCAGCCGAAGCGGATCGCGTCCGGCTTGAAGTAGTCGCCGAAGCTGAAGTTGCCCAGCATCTCGAAGAAGGTGTGATGGCGGGCGGTGTAGCCCACGTTCTCGAGATCGTTGTGCTTGCCGCCGGCGCGCACGCACTTCTGGCTCGACGTGGCGCGCACGTACGGCCGCTTGTCCTGGCCCGTGAACACGTCCTTGAACTGGACCATGCCTGCGTTGGTGAACAGCAGGGTCGGGTCGTTGCCCGGCACCAGCGGCGACGACGGCACCACGGTGTGGCCGTTGACCCGGAAGAATTCCAGGTACTTGGCTCGCAACTCGTTGCTGTTCATAAGCCGGGGAAGGGAGACCGGGGACGGACAAAGGGGCGCAATTTTAGCCAGACGATCGGTGCGCCGCCATGCGAATGAGGGACTTGGCGCATCAGTTCGGATGAATATCCGGGCGATCGGCGCGAATCAAAGACCGGATCCAGCCCGCGTAGCCCGGGTGAAACCCGGGGCTTTTCGCGTGTCGAATGGTGAGCGCGGAAGCCGGGCAAAAGCCCCCCGGTTTCACCCGGGTTACGCCGTTACTCGTCGGGCTCGCCTTTCAAGGCCGCGCGGATCTGGTCCGACTCGAAGCCGCGGCTGGCGAGGAACCGGTACTGCTTCTGCGAATCGGCGCCGCGCTCCGGCAGTTCGCCGAATTTCCGCTCGCGAACCTCCACGGCTCGTTGGGCGAAATCGCAGTCCAAAGCCTCGAAGGCTGCGCGGATCTCGGAATCGGGGATCCGCGCCTCCTTCAGTTCGGCCCGGATCCGCTGCGGGCCGTAGCCCTGGCTGGCCCGTGACCGAGCCAGCGTTTCCGCAAAGCGGGTGTCGGACTGCAGGCCCGAGTCGGCGAGGCTTTCGATGACCTCGCCGCTGGTCTCGGCGCTGTGCCCGCGTTGCCCGAGCTTGCGCTTGAGCTGCGAGACCGAGTGCTCACGCCTGGCCAGGATGCGCATCGCCGAGGCGCGCGCATCCGCAGGCGTCAGCTCTTTCGGATCAGGGCTTTTCCGGGGGCGCTGCACGCTTGGCCTGCAGCTTCTCGCGGATCGCCACCTCGAGTTCGGCGGCGAGTTCCGGGCGCTCCTTCAGGAAGGCGCGCGCGTTGTCCTTGCCCTGGCCGATCTTGTCGCCCTTGTAGGCGTACCAGGCGCCGGCCTTGTCGACCAGCTTGTTCTCCACGCCGATGTCGATCAGCTCGCCCAGCTTGGAGATGCCCTCGTTGTAGAGGATCTCGAAAAGCGCTTCCTTGAACGGCGGCGCCATCTTGTTCTTGACGATCTTCACGCGGGTCTCGTTGCCCACCACTTCGTCGCCCTTCTTGATGCTGCCGATGCGACGGATGTCGAGGCGCACCGACGCGTAGAACTTCAGCGCGTTGCCGCCCGTGGTGGTTTCCGGCGAGCCGTACATGACGCCGATCTTCATGCGGATCTGGTTGATGAAGATGACCATCGTCTTGCTGCGCGAGATGTTGCCCGTCAGCTTGCGCAGGGCCTGGCTCATCAGGCGCGCGTGCAGGCCGACATGGCTGTCACCCATCTCGCCCTCGATTTCGGCCTTGGGCACCAGTGCGGCGACGGAGTCGACGACGATGATGTCGACGGCGTTCGAGCGGACCAGCATGTCCACGATCTCCAGCGCCTGCTCGCCGGTGTCCGGCTGCGAGACCAGCAGCTCTTCGATGTTCACGCCGAGCTTGGCGGCGTACTGCACGTCGAGCGCGTGCTCGGCGTCGATGAAGGCGGCGACGCCGCCGGCCTTCTGTGCCTCGGCCACGGCATGCAGGGTCAGCGTGGTCTTGCCCGACGATTCCGGCCCGTAGATCTCGATGATGCGACCGCGCGGCAGGCCGCCGATGCCCAGCGCCATGTCCAGGGTCAGCGAGCCGGTGGAGACCACCTCGACGTCGCGCACCGCGTCGGCACCGGTCATGCGCATCACCGCGCCCTTGCCGAACTGTTTTTCGATCTGGCCGAGTGCGGCTTCCAGGGCTTTGCGGCGGTTGTCTTCCATGCTTTTTTCTCGAATGAAGAGGGTCACGCGCCGTCGGGCGAAAGGGCGACGCGGGATCCAAGAAGTTTCCCACAGAACGTATGACGTTACGGACGAAACTCCGGTGCGTCAGTGCTTCACCTTAGCGACGTTGTCGAGGCCTACAACTGGGCATCTGCGCAGGTGCGGGTTTGCAGCGGTGCGTTGGGAAGCGTGCAATGGATAGTACTGTATAAATATACAGTACTGCAATCGAACCCCTGGAAAAGACCACTTTCCGCGCGGCTCGGGCCGGGTTTCGAGCGCTCAGCTCGCGACGCGAACCCTGCGAGACCTCAGGAGTCCCAAAGCCCGAGCTGTACGTCCGGCGCTGCCGTGGGGACATCAGCCGATAGCGGCCAGGTGCCGAGGATGTGGTAGCGCGAATCGACGCCCAGATGACTGTGGATCAACGCGAAGCTCTCGACCGGCCAGGTCACGAGCGGAACCGGGGTGGGCGCGAGTACCTGCGTAGCGTCCCGCAGCACCGTGACGTGAGGCGAGAGTCTGAGCTTGGTGTCGTACGGTACCGAGTGCGCCTGCAGCGCATCGCGGAGCGCGCGCCACAGCTGCTTGAGGGGCGCACTGGACTGGGACGGCCCCAGCCACCAGGGAATCGAGCGGTTGCGAAAGCTGCCCGCCTGCTCGATCGGCAGATCGAAGCGGGGTGACCGCACCGCGGCGGCCGCTTCCATCGCGCGCTGCGTCAGCGCCTCGGGCAGTCCTGGGTAGTCGCCGAGAAAATGCAGGGTGAGATGGTAGCGATGCGTGCCGACCCAGCGGCCCTCGGGCCGCAGCTTTTGCCGCAAGTGGGTGGCCGCCGATCCGAGCTGCGCGCGCATGGCCTCGTCGGGCCACAGTGCGAAGAACAGGCGATCGACTTCGGTCATGAGGGCGAGAAAGACTCGCGACGGTTGCGAAGGACGGTTCGCGGACGCGCCAGCCGCCGCGGCGGACAGGCCCTGGAAAAGCCCGGAAGGCTCGTCACGAACGCGTGCGGAGCGTGTGCTCGATTCCCGAGCCCAGGCGCTATTCGGCGATCAACGCGAGCAGGCCGGCGAAGGCGACTTCCGCCGTCTGCTGGCGAATGGCCTCGCGATCGCCCTTGAACACCTGGCATTCCGAACGTACTTCCTTGCCCCGCGCGACCCATGCGATCCACACCGTACCGACCGGGCGTCCGGGATTGCCGCCGCCCGGACCGGCGATGCCGGTCACGGCCACGCCGTAGGTGGCGGGTGTCTTGTGCAGCAGCCCGCGCGCCATGGCCCGCACGCAGGCCTCGCTGACCGCGCCGTCGGTCTCGAACACGGCCTTGGGGACGCCGAGCAGGTCGTGCTTGGCGTCGTTGCTGTAGGTCACCAGTCCGCGGTCGAACCAGACCGAGGAGCCTGCCAGGTCGGTGGCGAGCTTGGACATCAAGCCGCCCGTGCAGGACTCGGCGAAGGCGATGCGCTCGCGACGCGAGATCAGCTGGCTGGCGATCTCCTGAACGGTTGCTGCGATATCCACCTGCCGTGTCCTCGCTTGATCAGAACGGAATGTCGTCGTCCGGGCCGCCGAAATTCGAATCGGCGGCGGGCGCTGCCGCCGGCTGGCGGGTCTGCGTGCCGCTGCTGGTGCGCGAAGGACCGCCGTAGCTGCCGCTGCTGCCGCCACCTTCGAAGCTGTCGCCGCCACCGCCCTGCTTGCCGTCGAGCATCTGCATCTCGCTGACGCGGATCTCCATGAACCGGGCTTCCTTGCCTTCCTTGTCCTGGTACTTGCGCGTGCGGATCGAGCCCTCGACGTAGATCTTCGAGCCCTTGCGCACGTACTTCTGCACGATCTCGCCGAGCTTGTCGTTGAACACCAGGTTGTGCCACTCGGTGTGTTCCTGCTGCGAACCGTCCTTGCCCTTCCAGGATTCGGACGTCGCCAGCGTGGCGTTGGTGACAGAGCCGCCATTGGCGAAGCTCTTGGTCTCGGGGTCCTTTCCGAGATTGCCGATCAGGATGACTTTATTTACGCCGCGGGCCATAGCGGTCTCCTCGTGTGGAATTGGAAAATAAGTTGGAATTTCCCAAAATAAGTTGGGAAACCGAAAATAAGTTGGAAAATCGGTCCTAGCAAATTCAACGGGTTGTCAAAAACGCGCTGACCCCTTGCCGCTCGGTACCTGGGGTACTGCGCAGAAGACGCTCGAGGGTCCCGACGCCGACGCTCCGTATCTGCCTCGATGATAAAGCACGAGGCCTGCGGCCGGCGGCAATGTGCCAAGCGATCGATCCGGGTGCACCGTGGCGTTGCGGCTAGGTGAGCCGGTTACCCGGTCAGATCGACGGTTGCCTTGATCGGACCGTGCTGCCGAGACGTCACTCTGAGACGTCCTCGAGCCGGCGCTGGAGCTTGCGAGTGCTCAGCAGGGAATCGATCTGCTTGATCATCAAAGCGCTGAACAGGGTGGTAGCCAAAGGGATAGCGAGGATCCAGAGGGCGCCCTTCAGGATTGCGGGCAGACCGACCGCCAGAACGCCGAGGCCGATGAACAGCAGCAGCGAGGCGGTGCAGACGGTCCACCACATGTAGAACCGCTCCCAGGGCGACAGAGAGGGGAGAAGCGTCCGTCCCGACCAACCGATTTGCGGCCACGCGCGTCGAACCAAGGACACGCTAACGGGCTTGTTGGTCACCCACTCCTTGATGACCGCTCTTTCGGGCCGGGACGCACGAATGCCGGTGCTGAGGTAGACCGCTTCCTCGGCCTTGCACTCACTAAGCAGGTCGTAGTCGGCGTCCTCGGGTCTGAGACCGGCTAACGCCTTCTCACTGCTCTCGAAGCGATGGCGGACAAACTCGGTGCGAAACTGCCAGGCCGATCGAACAGCGCCGACTGCGATGGGGAGCCCCGCCAGCGCTGCAGCCACGACGGCGCCCGGTGATGTGCTCAGCTCAAGGATCTTCGGGAGCAGGGTTTCGGTTGCCATCGGCGCAGATAGGGCGAAGAGGTAATGCCCCAGCACGCTCGAGGAGCAGCTGGTCGGGAACGGTGAATTCTATCCATGCGAGAAACTGGATAACCGAACGGTCGTCTTGCGCGGAAAGGTCTGCGAACGAAAAGACCCCACCGAAGTGGGGTCTGAGTTCAATCAGCCTGCAGAGGCCTGTTCAGCCGACACCAGCTGTCGATTGCAGCGCGCATCTCGCCCAGCGAGTACGTCACCGTGTTCGCGAAGCTCGGTCCGAGTCGGTATGCAACGAAGCGCATGGGCGAGTGAGGCGTCGGTTTGAAGAACACCGAAAATCCTCGGTACTTGATCAGGCTGCCACTCAAGTCGTTCAGCGCGAAGCGCAGATAGCGGAAAGAGGTGTCGTTGTAGATCGACAACAGCAGATCGCGATGCGGTTCGTCCTCCAGTCCGCCTCGCGAGGCGTTCGAACACTCCCGCATCAGAGTCCGCCGCCAAGCTTTGCGGTGGCGCAACTTGTACGACAGCACCGCTTCCGCTTCTTCCCACGTTGGTTCACGGTCACTTTGACCGAAGTACTGAGATTCCATGGTGCCTCCCGAGTCGTTGACCAGAGGCTGGTATCTCGCGTGCGCGAAGGTCAGCGCGTTTTGAGTGCTGTGGTGATGGACGACCGGTACCAGCGAGGACGAAAACAAATAAATCGTGGCCGCAGATACCGTTCGTCGGGTCATCGACGATCAGCGACACTGCCACGGAAAAAATGACAGTTCCTGTTTAATTCATCTGCTTACGCAATCGATCCAGAGTTTTTCCACAAACGGAATAACAGGCCGCAAACAGCTGCGTTCACAGGTTATTCTTTTTGCAAAACAGTGGCTTACGTGTACATTGGCCTTATGCGCAATAACAAGCCCACTCCACGAAGCCGCGAACTCCTCCCCTGGGGGCGGATCAGTGCCGATTTGCTCGAGGCAGAACTCGCGCAATCCTGGCGCGCTGCCCACACCAGCTTCTCGAAGTGGCTGGTGGCCCAGGCAGCGGAGCAGGGCAAGTCCCAGCAGGCGTTCTGGCGGTATCTGGCTGCGGGGAAAGAGTACCGGTCTCGCCGCCAGGCGCTCGCGCGCCGCGGCGTTCGGCTGCCCAAGCTGGAAGAGCTGCCTCAGGGCGTGTCAGCCGAATCGATCGAGCTCCTGACGAAGATCGAACGGATAGCGCCGGCGAAGCTGGTCACCGACATCGAACGAGATGTGCTCACCGGACAGATCGAGAAGAAGGTTCTGCGCGGAATCTGGGAGTCGTATTCGCCGTTGCTAAAGGGCAAGACCGCGCGGGGTCGCGCGAGTAGGGCGACGCCGCTACGGGCTTCGAGGGGAGAACGCCAAGTCTCGGATGTACTGGCATCGCTCCGCCTTTCCAAGGGGAAGTGGCTGGCCAAGGAGATCAGCCTCTACGAGCTTTACATCGCGACGGAAGTGAGTTCCTCAGGATCGGTCGGTGCGTTGAGATGCGACGCGCTGATCGTCAGTCGAATCGACAGCGGCGCCGAGGTGCAGATCCATGGCCTGGTGGTATTCGCCCCAGGGCAGGAATTTTTAGAGGCTGCCGCTCGCGCCCAGGACCTGGCAACTGCCGTCGACCGACTATGGGTGGTTACCGATCGATCAATAAGCGCAGCAGATCTGGAGAAATTTCCAGACGACGTTGGAGCGCTGAAGGTGTCTTTGAAGGGGGGAGTGACGGTCCTAAAGAACGCGGCTCTGATCGACAGAGAACGGAGTCCGGGTGAAAGCCTGGCGCGGGGAATTTTGAGCCGACTACGCGCGTAGCGCCGAGGCACTCAAGTTTTTCACCTAGTGGCCGTCATTCTATTCACTCTCGCGCGAGAGAGTGACTAAGAGGCTGACGAGGTTGTACCGGCAGTAGCTGTATCTCAACAGAGGAGGTGCCTGATGACGTAACACCATCGATCCGTTTCACCGCTACACCGCTGAGAAATGAAAAGCCCCACCAAGCGATTTGAGCTCGCGAAGGTGGGGCGTGAATCGGAAGAAATTCGAACCCCTTCCGCCTTCATTCTCCCACGCGACGTGCCGTCGTCAAGCCGACCCGGCTTGATCCGGAACGCTTCGAGTTCGGGGAGTGACGTCTCTCCTGCGGTGATGAATCGCGACCCTCGGGTCGCTCCCCACTTGGATTCGCGCTGGGCGATTTCGCCCGGCAAGAGCCTCTGCACGCCCGTGGACGGGCAGCGAAGCGCGAGTCCGCTACCGCAAGGAGATTTTTCATGGCCATGGATGGCTCGCAGTTCAAGTTCAAAAGTCGTTTCACCCCCTCGGAAAAGGATCGCAACGGTCCGCCGCCAGGTGTGGACCCGCGCACCTATGTGCCCACGGGACTGCACTCAGTGCAATGCATCTACATCCCGACCGGTCTTGTCGAGGGCATCGGGTTCGGCTGCACGTGGGAGGACGCGCGCGACAACGCGCTGCGCTGTGCAGAGCAAATGATGGCCCTGCCGGCGCACAAACGGGCCGCCCTGGGAGAATCGATGCAGGTTCGGCACTACCGCGTGATGTTCGCTCCACGCAGAAGGCGTACTCGCGCCAAACAGGGGCGCTCGTCATGAGGCGGCGTGAAGGCGTCACCGATCAGCACATCGAGCGGATCCTCAAGATGGGCTACGGACAGGGCGAAGGAGCGACGTACAAGCCCCTGTCGTTCGTGCGCGACGTGCCCTCGGTAGGTGAGGGCTGGCAGATGCCGGTGCTGCTGACGCCCGAGCGTCTGATCCCGCACCAGTACCACAGCCGTCTGGAGATGACGACCGGCTGCATCCACGAGCGCCTGGGCGCAACCCAGATTCGCGAGCAGTTTGCGCTGCTGTGCTCGGAGGGAACGCGCGAAGAGACCATCGCGATCGCCAAGGAACTGGGAGTGAAGCACCCGACTATTCCCCGGACGTCAACGCTGGCGGTGATGTCGACCGATCTGCTGGTCGATAGGCCCAACGGCAACACCGTCGCGATCTACTGCAAACCGAGGGCGCACCTGGATCCTACGACGCGCAAGGGCATCCGCAACCTGGAGAAGCAATCGATCGAAGCGATCTACTGGGCACGTCGGAACACGAAGTTCGTGGTAGTCACCGAAGAGACCTATCCCGAGGTCTTCAAGGACAACGTCGTCGACATTCGAAGCCGCCTGTTCCAGTTCGAGCATGAGGCAGTGCGCCCCCGCATCGAAGAGGCAGCCACAGGTTTCAAACAGCACTGGACGCCTTCAAGAACGCTGGTCGAGATCATCCGACTCCTCGCCGACACGATGGGGCTGACCGTGCTTCAAGCCACCCATTTGGTCTACGTGGCGGTGTGGGGCGAGCTCATCCGTGTCGACCTTTCAGCGGAGCGGTTTCACCCCTCGAAGCCCGTGATCCTGGAGTGAGCGCCGTGCACCCGGAAATCATCGTAGGAAACGTCGTCCGTCCGACGGACGAACAATGCTCGCTGCTGCCCACGGCCTGTCGGATCATCCTGGTCCACGAAAAAGACGTCTGGCTCATCCCAGTTTTCTGGGATGAGACCAAAACGGATCCGCCAGGCCCGCTCGTCTTGACCGCGACCGATCTCTCAACCGAGATCCGGTCGCAGGTCAGCGTCGTCAGCCGCCCGAGTTTCAAAACCTTCAACCGCGAGCCGCCCAGCCAGGAAGAGGCGGAAAAAGCCGAGAAGCTCAAGGTTGCGTTCGCAGAGATCCTGCGTCCGAAGGAACTTGCAAGGGCCATTCGAGAGCCTAATCACCGCGCCTCGCTTCTGCGCAAGGTCGCTGGCATCAGCGAGTCGACGGCTCGCCGTTTTCTTCATCTGTATCTGATCTATAACTTTTCCGACAAGGTCTTCGCGCGCTACAGGCGAACGAAGAAGACTCGAAGTCCGAAGCAGAAGAGCGAGGTGAAGCGCGGGAAGTCGAGCGGTGGCCCCGCGCTGCCGGTAGTCCGGACGGCACTCGCAAATGGCGTCCGGAAATTTTATGCCAAGAAAAACATGACGGAGGCACGCAGCTTCGTCTGCACGATCAGGGAGTATTACCCCGATAAGACCGAGCCCATCACACTGGCTGACGGCCGCCCCTGGTTCCGCGTGAAGCGGGGCTTCGAACACCAGATCCCGACCAAAAACCAGTATCGATACGTCATCGAGCTTCTACGGGCGGCCGGCGAGCTCAAGCGAGAGCGCCCGAACCTGCGGCGGAAGGCGCCGAAGAAGAGAGCCAAGAAAGGGTCCGCGCGTCAGTTCGTCGACCTGGCAGGCCAAGTGTTCCAGTCGGATGCGACGAGGCTGCAGGTGCGCGTCGTCCAGAAATGGAAGCGATCCGAAATTCTCCAGGGCATCACGCTGTATACCGCGATCGACGTGTGCACCACGGCGATCACTGGCTGGCGGCTGTCCCCGAATTACCCGAGTACGGCAGAAGCCCTCCAGTTGCTCAAGCAGTGCGCGTCCGACAAGCGCGAGCAAGTCGAGAATCTTGGCGTCGAGTATTTCCCCGGCGAGTGGGTCGTCGGCCTGCCCGCCAACCTGCATGCCGATCGCGGCGAATGGGTCTCGAACAAGGCCCACACGATTTCCGTTGCGGGTATTGCGATCAAGGTCAATGAGCCCTACGCCCCTGAGAACAAGGGGGCAATCGAACGGACGCACGACCTGATTAAGGAAAAGCTCAGCCGCGAAGGGATCCCGGGAACCTACCGGCGTGAGGCTCAGCGAGGAGAGGCCAACGGCTTCGAGGCAGCTTGCTTGACGCTGGATGAGATCGAAATGCGTGTTGTCGGCATCATCCGCGAAATCAATCTGCAGCCGCCCCCGGTGGAAGTCATTCCCACGGGGATGATTGCCGAAGGCATCGAGCAAGTGTCCCGGATCGATGTCTGGAACTGGCGGCGCAAGAACGAGCCGGGCGCGATTCGCGTACTCGACGAAAAGCAGATCTACGAATCGTTCCTGACCCCGCTGACCGGGTCGGTGAACTCAGTCGGCATCCGCTACAACACGCGCGACTACGTGTCGGCTGTGCTTCACGACTACGGGCTGACCACCAAGTCACTCAAGCGCGGCAACGACAACAAGATTCGGGTGTTCATGGATGAGCACCTGCCGCACATCCTGAAGTTCGAACATCCCGAGACCGGCGAACTAGTCGATGCACGCTGCGAAGAGGAGTACCTCGAGCAGCTCAACTTGCGGTACTGGGAGGCGGAGCTGTATCGCGCTCATCGAGAGGCGCTCGCCGGAGCGACGTCCTTCTCAGGGGACGTCGTAGGCATCGAGCAGGAAAAACGCTTCCAAAAGGTCGTCAATAACGCGAAGCAAGAGACGGCAGCAGATCTGAGCGAAACCGGCATCACCACCAATGGCCGCAAGACTGGACGGCGTGCGGCGACGCAAAAGGCCCGCACCGTCCAGATGATCAACTACGAGCAGTCGCAGACCGAAAAAGGAAATGTCAGCGCCGACCCGTCGAAGACGACGGCCTCGGCCGATGGGCCTCCGACTGTGCCTGCCGTCGATCCGTTCGCGCCGCGGCCTTCCACCAACTCTCTCTAATTGGGGGTATTTCAATGAACAAACCTGTTAGCTACACCGAGGCGGACTACAAGCCTCATCTGCTCCCTGACTTTCATGGGCATCCGCTCGTAGAGGCAATGAATCCGTATCCGTTCAATCTGGAGAATGAACTCGACGTCGGGCCGCTCGATAGGCAGCTGCGTGTCGTCCCCCGCTTCGATCCGAGCGAGCTCGACTTTCCGGCGCCCGTGCGCAAGCTGTTGCCGGCACGGCTCTATCGCATTTTCCTGCCCGGCCCAGACCACCGTCGGGTGTTCGACGTGTGCTACTCGCTGATTGTCGACGGCTATCGGAACAGGAATCCGCTTCAGCCGGAAGGAGAATCCAGGCTCTACGCTGATGGTTACGAAAATCCGTGCAGTGGTTCAAATGACTTTGGTCGCATCGGCGTTTTGATCGGACCATCCGGAACGGGAAAATCGACGAGCGTCGGCCGCGTGCTGATGACGCTCGGTTCTCAGGTCATTCAACACAAGAACTACCACGGTCAGCCCTTCCACGAAACGCAGCTGCTGTACCACTACTTCAAGGTGAGCGAGAACCTCGTTCCCGCCGATATTTACCTGCATGCAGGGAAACTTGCGGGGCAGCTCACGGGAAACAAGTTCCTCAAGCAGACGCCTGGAGTGCATCGTGGACTCACGGCGAAGCGTGAGTACTGCCATATGGTCCTGAGCAGCTCTCACTGCGGACTTCTGGTGATCGACAACCTCGAGTATCTGTTTCGCGCGAGCGATGAGGTCAAGGACGAAGCGCTGTCCATGATTCAGCACATCCGGGAAGACTTCAAAATTCCCATCCTCCTAATCGGAACAAGTGAAGCGTACGGCCCCATGGTGGCCGATGATTCAGTCGCCTCTCGATTCCTGGATGGTGGCTACACGGAGCTCTCGCGTCCTTTGGATCACACTCACGAATACTGGCGGGACATGGTGAAGAAGGTTTGGACTTGGAAGTGGGTTCGTCAGGATTCGCCGCTCACCGAGGACATCGAGAAGCAGATCTACAAGCTTACCCAGGGCGTCACTCGCTACCTGCTGGTGCTTTTGGTGCAGGCGCAGATTTTGGCAATCGAGCGTGGCTACGAAAAGCTGGACGAGCAGTCTCTCGGGGCGGCTTTCGAGCGGTATATGAAGCCGATCCATCCGATCGTCACCGGTCTGTCGACGAAGAACCCGGCCATCATGCGCAGGTTCGAATCGATGTATGCCGATACGACGCGACTTCTTCCTGGATTCGTCGATCCCGCAATCGGCGCCCCGCGGGCGGACCAGGTCAGGAACGTGATCCAGGACCTCGCCAGTGCCAAGGCTAAGTTCGCAGGTAAGAACTCTGGGCCGCAGGAGAAATCCGCGTGACGCGACCACGGCGACATTTCCGTGAACGCCTGACATCTTTTCCCGCGCCTCGTCCGGGGGAGGCGATGCTGGGCATTTTGACGAGGGGCTACGGCCGCTACGGAGTCGACTTAGGTTCCTTCATGGATGCCGTGGTCGGCATCCAAAGCATGGGCGCTCTAGATCCTGCCATGCCGACCCATGCCGCCCGTATCGCAGAGTCGATGCCGGCCGGGCATCCCCTGTCAGACGTAGAGGTGATGCTGCGAGAACACACAGCACTCCCGTACCACTTGTTCTTTGCGAATGAGGCGCGGCGCCGGCAGGCACTCAGCGCTATCGCTGATTCGCATACTTATGCACTCCACTCGGTGCTCGGACTCAGTACCGCGCGTCTGACAGGCATTGTGTTCCCGAGGCTATGCCCGGAGTGCGCCCGGATCGATAAGGCGGAGCGCGCATGCAGTTTGTATCGGACTGAGCATCAGCTCCCAACGACTTGGGTGTGTGCCGAGCACCAACAGCTGCTGATTGATGGGTGCGAGATCTGTCGGTCAACGGATAAGTCGGCCATCCGCGCGTCACTCCTGCGCATGCCCGGACGATGTGCTGACTCTCGACACAGCTCGCCGCACCCCTGTACGACTCTGGCGAAGGAAGAGGTGCCGGACGCGCTCTGGTTCGCGCAGCAGGGGAAGTGCTTGCTTGAGCGATATGAAGATGCGCCTCCAAACGCTCACGAAAGGCTGCGGGCCGCGGTGCTCAAGAAATTCCGTCGGTCCGGAGGAGTTGATCGAGTGGGGCTTGCACGAGCAATTGAGGCACGATTTTCAGCAGCCATGTTGCGCCGTCTTGGGCTGGCATTCACGTGCGATCGCGATCGCCGCAGCGGCTGGCATTTCAAGCTTCTCTGCTCTCATGGTGCTTCGAAGCTCAAAGAAGTTTCGCAGTGGCTTGCTGTGATCGGTGTGATGTATCGCGATGTCGAGCACTTCATTGACGACGCGCCTGAGGTGCAAAGTGCGGTACCTGCTCCGAGTCGTCCCGCGTGGTCGGAAGACTTAAAAAACTTGCTTGGCAGCGGTAAATCGTTCGACGTGATCCGTCGATCTCTCAGGATCTCCTTCAATGCGGCGTTGAGAGAAATGCGTGAGCAGGGATGGACCTTGCCAAAACCTACCGCTGTGAAGGTTTCGGAAGCAACCTACAACAACCTGATCGAGTCATGGAACAAGGGTACGACTCTTCTGGAGATGGCGAGCGTTCATGGGGTCAGCGCTTATTTCTTGGACATGATGACCGTTTGGGAGCCAGGCTTACACGCTCGATGGGTCGCCACGCGTCGAGAACAACTGTTGGAGCGCCATCGCAACGCGGTGATCGAGTATGTCGCGGCCCATCCCGGTGCTTCTCGATATGAGGTTATGAAAGCGTTGGACGGGTCAATCGAGGCATTGCGAGAGCGCGATCCTGAATGGCTCGATGCTGTTCTTCCATCTCGGAGTGGATCTCGAATGTCTGCTCGACCTTCGTTGATTCGACGTGACTGGACCGCCCGGGATTCCCAGTTCGCGCAGCAAATAGCCGACTGGGCACAACGGGAACTGGCCGACGATGTGCGCCCCGTCCGAATCACAGCAACGCGAGCACTCACGGCGATAGGTGCGCTGACGTTCGTTTACAGTGCAGGTGGGAATCGAACTTCGTTTCCTGAGACGCGAGATCGGTTGGCGGCCCTTGTCGAGACCACCGAGGCGTTCAGGCTGCGCCGTCTGAAGTGGGTGGCGAGGCAATGCGCTGCGGCAAAGCTGCCTCTAAAGCCGGAAACAATCCGCATTGCCGCCTCAATTCATCGACCCGCGGTCGATCGCTACTGGAGCGAGGTGGTGGCCGCCTACGATGCGGCCATCGGAACCAAAGTTGCTGAAACTTGAAGATGAGGGAGGCACGAAGGCGCCGATGGTCGCGCCTCTCCTGATCAGAGTTTGCCGTTCGGCTTTCGGCCGGCCAGAACATTTGCGTGTTCTTCTTCGGTCAACCGGCCAGGGATCGCGATCTCGACGTCCTCGAAGCGAGGCATTTCGACCAGGCCCTTTGGTGCTCGTTGCACCTCCCGCGTGGTCTGAGCCAGCCGAGCACGAAGCTGTCTGCCGCTCATTGAGGGCGTGATCTGTAACGAATCTAGGGTCCTGGCTACAGACTGTCGAAACCATCGCCGAAGCAAGCTGGGCTTCGACGCGAGATCCTCCAGGAGAGCCAAGTCGTCCTGGTCTTGCGCCTTCTCAAGTTCGTGCTGTTCTCTCTTCGTCATCTGCTCTCTGGGCGGTAGCGAGATCGAATGCAGGACCGGAAATGGCCTTCAGAGGCGCTGGTCCAGAAACGTATCCGTCGCCTTGACCAGATCCTTGATGAATCGGATGACTTTTTCCAGTTCGTCGCGTCTGATCAGGTGCGGGGCCGGGATTCCGTTGCCCACCGGCTTTGATCGGTGCACCGCGTCACCGCGCTTTCCAATCCAGGCATTCAACGTCGCCCGGGCCTTCTCCGGATCGAAGTTCGGCCAGGACCATCCTTCGGTCACGTCCAGGCCCAAGTAGTCCTGGAAGATGCGCTTGGTCTTGTCGGACGTCGGGTTATGGAAGGATTTCAGGTCTTGCTGGAGACGTCGTTCGACGAAGCCGCCCACAAAGCTTCCGCTCAAGGCGCCCAGCTTCTTGGTTGTCTCTTCGACGAGACGGTCTTCGACGTAGGTCTCCCAGGCAGTGAGTGCGAGTACCAGGCCCGCCCTTTTGAGGACCTCGGTGTTCGGCGGCGGGGGAATGGTGTTGAGGGCGTCGAAGTGAGCCAGGAGCTCTTCCGCATCTTTGATGCTGTGCTCGAACGCTTGTAGTGCTTTTGACATGAGTATCTCCGGTGTCGAGCTTAGCGCGACACCGCGCAGCGAGGCAGCGAACCCGCCGCCATGATCCTACCGATCGGTGCGTGGGGTGGAGACGGTGGGACGCTTGGAGGACACGTTGATGATCTCCGGGTTGGTGGATCTGCGGAGCGCGACGGCCAGCACGTTCCACTCGAAGGCACCGTTGTCGTCCTTCATTGGCTTCTTCAACCGGCTCGCGAACACCCAGTAGTTGCTCTGCTCGAGTGCCTGGATGCGCGCCGTAAAGTCGAAGGCCGCCCGGGTCCGTTCGGCAACCTCGATCTCATCCCAGATCTCGGCCCAGTCCTGAATCTCCTGCAGGAATGCTCCGACGAGTTCAGCTTCTTCGGCGGAGGTGGCCGCGTCGTGATCCAGCGAATACGCGTGCGTTTCTCCGAGCAGCCTGAACAGATCAGGACCGGAGGTCATCCGCACCAGGTAGGGCGTCGGCAGTTCGGCCGACTTGCCTTTTTCGGAGGTCTTCCCCGGCCGCACCAGGTCTTCGATGGAGCACTGGAAGACCGAGGCCAGCGCCTTGAGCGACTCGATGGAAGCCGGCTCTCCTTTTTCGATGCGTTGGATCGTCCTGACGTCCAGGCCGCAGAGCTTCCCTAGCTGTTCCTGGGACCAGGCTTTGGCTGCTCGCAGTTCTTTGACGCGCAACGCTTTGTGGGTTTGGGTCATGTTCGGACTCCGCTCGTGGATGACGGGAACCACGATGCGCCCCGCGCCTGCCCCGGCGCCACGACTTTGGCACGACAGGGACCCGACATCACCCCGACAGGCCGCGCGACACGCGGCTGCTCCTGAATAGCTCAGGCTTTGCCGGGAGCGGCTAGGACCAGTCCGAGGATGGACGTGTGGATCGGGGGACAGAGATGACCTCCTCATTGGATCGAATGGAGTCTCCTGTCGTGTTTCGTGCCGCGGGGACGGTGGGTCGGCGTGAATGCCTGGGGGACTTTGCTCGTCACTGCGTGGACCTCATGCGGATGACGGTGACCTGCCTGCTTTCTTCGGACCACGGTGAGCTAGAAACTGGCGCCCTGGTGGGTTGAAAGATTCAGTGTTGCTTTGAACTCGTGCGGTGTCAGGTAGCCGAGGCTCGAATGAGGACGGA
>Ga0187844_10001636_pt1 | contig 16753 bp, 19 predicted proteins | sample SpaLakP09_SKY_50_FD_134517 | JGI IMG/M metagenome (GOLD analysis project Ga0187844, IMG submission 134517) | Oligotrophic lake water microbial communities from Sparkling Lake, Wisconsin, USA - SP09_SKY_50 | ecosystem: Environmental > Aquatic > Freshwater > Lake | place: USA: Sparkling Lake...
CAAAAACCCCATCAATGGCCTGATGGGGGGGCGAAAAATAGCTTGAACGACGCTTTTATCAATTGAGTGCGCTACTTGGAGTTTCGTCCATCGAAAATTGATGCTTATTCAGCGTAGCCTTAAGGTGCTTTCAGCAAGTGATTGATTGGGTAATATTTTTTCGAGTAATTCTTTATATTCAGCTCGGGGAGCCAGCAAAGCTAGCCAGACCCCACAATTTGCCTCACGCCAGGATGAAGTAAATAGCAAGTCACTCAAGAGATGTTTGTCCCACGCCATGATCCCACGTTTGCATTCATAGAAAAAATCCAGCGGCTCACACTGGACAATCGGATACTGGGAAAGAAATTTTCTGTAAGCAAGCCCGGTAGCATCCATTTGTGTGAGTATGCGTAAGGGACGATTTGACACACGCATATATGGAATAGCGCGGATGATGCGCCATGTGTCATCAGGATGATAATGGTGGTTTCCCCTCATGGCTTACAGGCAAACTCTCAGTAAGGGTCAAAAGCTATCTTGTGCTTTTGCAGCACATCCAGCATCAGTTGCTTCCAGGGTCCGCTCGGCGCCCAACCTTTGCTGACGGCTTCATAGGCAAGGGCCGGATCGTCCTTGCCGACCACCACGCGATACAAAAAGACCATGGTCGATGCGCGCATATTCACCTGGCAGTGCACCAGTACCTTTTTATTTGCCAGGCCCTGCAGGATGGCGGCAAAATTCTCGTAGTCGCCGACCGTTGGCTTGTTGAAAACTATCGGGATATTCACAAAAAGCAAGTTCTGGCGACCGACGATGAGGTTTTCTTCCCGTATCGCGTCAGAGACATGCGGTGGTGCCAGGTAGATAACGGCTTCATAGCCTTGCGCTGCCAGGCCTTCCAGTGCCTTGGCAGTGGGCTGGCCTGAGCTGGTCAGCTGTGCGGTGATGGGGACGACATTCGGTGCATCGATGTTTTGTGCCCAGGCACTTGTGGATAAGCTTGTACATAAGGCTGTGCATAAGCCTAGAAAAGCGGTGCATAAGTATGTAGATAAGCGTGTTGACAAGTCTGTGGACAAGCTGTGGAGTAATGAGCGGGAAAGTACGCGCATGCTCAGGCTCCAGGCTGCGTTTCCAGCGTCAGCAGATTTGCATCACGGCAGATACGCCATTTGCCATCCGCCTGCCAGCGCCAGATACTCAGCACATTGCCAGCACGCCGCATCTGTGGGCCGGCCTGCTTCGGGATGATATCGACTTGCAGGTAAGCCCAGCTATAGGCTAAATCCGCCTGTACGATAATTTCCTGTATATCGGATTGAGAAGCAATGCTATGCGTTTGCAATATGTTGCGCAGGTTTTGGGCAAATTGTTCACGCCCCTTCATGGGTGGATGGCCTGCCACCAGAAACACCACTTCTTCATCCATCAAATCGAGCAACTTGTCCACATCCCCGGCAGCCGTGGCATCCTGCCATAACTGGATATTGTTCCGTATGGCCGCTGCTGCGCCGGCTTGCTCTGTTGCTGCATTGTGCATGGCTATCCTTTGTGATGTCTGGGCTGAAGCAACATTGCAGATCAAGCTTATTTGGGTGGCGGCACCTGAGCTTGTACGATTTGCCCCAGGTCCTTGCCTTGCTGTGCCAGCAGGCTTTCCAGTGCTGGCATGAGTGGCCCCAGGGTTTCTGTCAGCATATTGCGTACAGTATCAACCACAACCTGGGTGGTTCGTTCGATTTCTATATTCAGGCTGGCGCCGGTTGTTTTCTCTGCAAAGACGGTCATGCGCAATGTTTCAGGGATCAGCCAGACTTCAAACCAGCTTTCCTGGCGGTTGACTTCGGCAATCGTCAGACTGGCCCCATTGATGGCGATATAGCCTTTGGCGAAAATATACCGCATCCATTCAGGAGGTACGGCGATGCGTATCACGTAATTGTTTTCCAGTTCGCGTATCTGGGCGATGTGGGCCTTGAAGTCGATATGGCCTGACAAGGGGTGGCCGCCGATCTCGGCCCCATCTTTGGCGGCGCGTTCTACATTGACGCGGCCATCCTGGACATAATCGCCGAGGGTGGTAATCGCCAGGCTTTGTTGCATGACATCGAATTCTGCTGCGTTGTCGCCATGCAGGGCTGTGACGGTCAGGCAGACGCCGTCGACAGCGACACTGGCACCAATCTCCAGGTCCTTGCAAAAACCATTCGGAAATTCGAGTTGATACGTGCGCAAGCCGGTCTTGTCATTGAGTGTTGCGATGCGGGCGATGCCCTGTACTATGCCTGTAAACATGTTTGATGATAGTGAAGTGCCTAGAATGTCTGTGATTGTAAGCCATTCGTGCCATGGCGTTTGGTTTATGCCGCCAGCGGCAATTCGACCATGAAGCTGCAACCCTCACCTACGACGCTTTCGCAATGGACTTTACCGCCACAGGCTTCGCTGAGTTTCTTGACGATAGACAAACCCAGGCCGCTGGAATGTTCGCCAGCCGTCGGCAGACTGGACAGTTTGCTGAATTTTTCAAACAAATGCTGCTGGTCTTCTGTGGATAAACCTGGCCCTTCATCCCTGACCTGGAACACACCAAACTCCGGGGTGTTGCTGACACTGAGCCAGATGCGCTTGCCAAGTGGTGAATACTTGACGGCATTCGACAGCAGGTTATCGATAATCTGCACACAGGCGTCAAAGTCAGCCCTGACCATGACACTGTCCTGTATATTCATGATGACTTGCAAGTCTTTGGCTTTCAGCATCTCGGTGTATTGCTGGGCCACGTCTTGCAAGATTTTGCTCACATCCAGGCTCTGCATTTGTAAATGCAGGTGGCCAGTTTCCAGTGCATTCACATCCAGCAAATTGCTGATAATGCGCATCATGCGCTGGCCGCTGTTGCTGATGCGTTCCAGATAATGCTGGCGTTGCGACTCCGGCATGCTTTGCTGTAATTTGCGCAGCAAGTCGCTCATGCCTATGATGCTGGTGAGGGGATTTTTCAAATCATGGGCAGCTATGCCGAGGAAATCATTCTTGTCCTTGTCCAGTTTTTGCAGGCGTGCCACCGCATCGGCCAGTTCAGTGGTGCGCTGTCTGACTTTGGCATCAAGTTCTTGTTCTGTGCGCTGTGAAATTTCCAGCAGTTCGGCCTGGGTCTGGGCATGTTCTTTCTTCATCAGGCTAATGTGGTAGGCCTGGGCCAGTGCCAGCAAGATGGCTTCCACGGCAGAACCTATCTGGAAGCCGTATTCTGTTGCCCAACCTGGCTCCAGCACACCCAGATTGCGCAGGGTCACCAGCGAGAGTCCGGTGATCCAGGTGGCTGATGCCAGCAAGACTATATAGCCAGGCTTGTAACCGCGTAAGCCGACGATAAGGCAAACTGGCAAGATCACCAGTATCAGGGCAAAACCTGTCAATTGCATGAGAGGGGCAACCAGCTGGTAATAGCCCGCCAACACCGCGAATGCGGCACAGACACAGATTATCTGTGCCAACACAAACAGGCGATAGATGCGCGGCATTTTTTCATGAAGGCGCAAGAAGCTGGCAATGAACATCGATGTGCTCATGATGACCAGCGGCGACAAAATACCTGGCAAGGCATCCACCAGCTCTGGCCAGTCGGGGGCGAGATACAGGCCTACATGACCGTTCAGGCTCATGCCAGCCAAAAGGGAAACGCAAGACAGCAACAGATAGTAACGTAGCGCAACATCCCGGTAGGTGACCGCCAGCAACAGGTTGTAGATGATCATGGCCAGCATGATGCCGTAGTAGATGCCCATGAAATTCGACACCTGATTGGCATGCTCTACAAAGGCATATGGCTCCCACAGGCTGGCCTGCAGAAACAAGGCGCTGCTGCTTTGTATTCGCAGGTATAGGTGATGAACTTCGGTATCGGGCAAATCCAGCATGAAGAGCGGGTAGCGGTACCGGATTTCTCTATTGGAATAAGGCAGCCGGTCACCGGCACGGTGCGTCGTCATGCTGCCATCTGCGGCAAAATGGTAGAGCCGGATATCGTCAAGGATGACGGGAGAAAGTTCCAGCAACCATTGCTTGTTCTGAGTAAGCTGGCTGCGCTGTACATCCAGCTTGAGCCAAAATACGGAGGACGAAAAGGAGGCGCTGAGATTGCCCTGCAGAAGCTGGAACCGTGGAGCATGCGCAGGATGGGTGATATCGGCAATCTTCAATTGCGCGGTTTTGTCTTCATAAACCTGCCAGGCAGAGCGTAACGACACTTCTTGCTGGCCACCATCCAGTTTGACTGTGGCTGCATGCGCACCCATGTTGCACATGCCCAGGCAGAATGCAAACAAGAATAAGAAGCGCAAGCAAGAAGCGTGGATTTCGGTCATATTAGGGTGAAAATATCATGCTTGGCCGCCATACCGAAATGGGAGAGTAAATAAAGCCGTCAACATCCTGCTTTTAGCCTAACAAGTTTTTGCTGGTGCAGCAATAGCAGAAAGACTTGTCTTTATCCAACATCGTTGTTTTCCAGCCATGCTGGGCATGACCAGATTTTTTCATGCCTTCAGGTATCGAGTTTTACCTCATGTTCCAGTTCTGTAATCAGATTTGAGTGCGTCATATCCACCAGGTTACGGCGTATCCATTGATGGGCAGGGTTGCGACTATCGCGCTCATGCCACAGCATGTCTACATGTACGTCAGGCATGGCGAAGGGTAACTCTTTCCAGACCAGTGCTTCCGTCATGCCAGTGGCAGAAACCAGGTGACGCGGCAGCACCGTCAACAAATCTGAATTGGATACCACGCGGCCGCTGGTAAAGAATTGATTGACTGTCAAGACGATGCGTCTTTCCCGCCCCATCTGACTGAGGGCTTCGTCAACCAGGCCATGGGCACGGCCAGAAAAACTCACCAGCAAATGCCTGGCGTTGCAATATTCATCGAGTGTCAGGTCTTTATTTGCCAGCGGATGCCCCTGGCGCATGACACATACATAATGGCCGGAATACAGCCGCTCATGGCGGATGGCGCTATTCGCCGCTCCTTGTCCACCCGTAAGCTGAGCAACGACACCGGGAAAGAAGCCAATAGCGATATCGATATCACCACGCATGAGCATGGGGCGCGGTTCACGTGTGGTCAGCGGCACCATGCGCACATTCACGCGGGGGGCTTCTTTTTCCAGGACATTCACCAGAGTTGGCATCCACAAGGCGGCGGTAGCGTCCGACATCGCCATCCTGAAGGTCGTTTGTGCCTGCGACACGTCGAAGCTGGTAGGGGCAATTGCACTTTCGAGGGCAGACAGAGCCTGGCGTATCGCTGGCCACAGAATTTCAGCGCGCGGCGTGGGCTTGACGCCATAGGCTGTGCGTATCAGTAACTCATCCCCCAGTGAATGACGCAGGCGTTTCAAGGCATTGGAGACGGCTGGCTGAGTCATGGCCAACTTGTCTGCCGCACGAGTCAGATTCTGCTCAATCATGACGGCATCAAAGACGCGAAGGAGATTCAAATCCAATGTCAGAAAATTCACGTTATTTGCTCCAGTTAGGAAATTACCAATATTTACTGACAATTATTCATGAAAAGCATAATTGATATGGTAAATCAAAATTAGAATTATATGATGCACTGCAATATTATGACGGCATTACAAAGAGTTTAAAGAGTGGATTAAATCATGACTTTCCTAAATATCGCCTTCCCTGCAGCCAGCGCCCTGCCAGTTTCTCAAATCGCTATCAGTGCTTTCGCCGTTGCTGCCCGTCCTTTGCTGGGCCTGGGTATTCTGGCAACCATGTTGATCGTGTTCAAGCCTATGTTGCTGGGTATGTTGCGCGCTGCTTTGCTGGTGATTAACCCAAAAAAATCCCGCGAAGAAAAAACCGCGACACGTAACTTGCGCAACATGCTGACAATTCGCCGCATCGCCAACGACCTGGATGGCACATCGCCAAACATGGCCGCTGAATTGCGCGCCCTGGCTTCACGCGGTTAAGTTTTTTAGTCTCACACATTTATTGCTGAATGCATCCGCAGTTTTGCATTTCAGTATAGCCTTGAATTAATTTATTGTCGTTATGCAACAGTCTTCTGTATATACGCTGGCATCTGGTCCGGTTTCGCTCCCTGTAGCAGGGCAAAACCTGCGTCAGCCCCGTGTGGTGGCTGGCTCCAAGAGTCTGGCGTCGATGTTGCCCACCATATTGACGACAGGTTTGGTCAGTTTGGTAGCGACCGCTGTCTTGCGCCTGATGTGGATGGGTTGGGGCCATGATTTTGTGGGTGCGTGGATGGAAGCCTGGCTGACAGTATGGCCTATCGCTTTTCCTGCAGCCTATATCAGCAAACCCCTGATCAATAAACTGACACGCCGCCTGAGCAAACCAGTTGCCATTGAACATGCGCTGGGTGCCAGCGCCATCATGCAAGCTTCAGAGCAAGCAACAGCCAGGAGCGGCCTGAGTCGCAAACCCAGCATGTTGCCAGTACATCGCTGATCAATAATAGCAATGCATAGAAAAGCCACAGCTAACCTGTGGCTTTTTTGTTTTTGGCGTCAGAAAGTTCTGTGCATTGCTCCATATACTCTTGCATGACGTCTTCCTGTATCTTTTTGATACTACCGTCTTTTTCCATATTGCGTAATACCATCTCCAGAGCGGGCGCGAGTTGCTGGTGTCTGGTATGCAGGAAGTGATAGCCCAGCCTTTTTTCCAACGATGGTTCCAGTATATGTATGCGGTTCAAGCCCAGCTTGCGCACCAGGCAAAAGCTGAAACGTGAGTCGACGGCAACATCTGTGCGCCCGGCATCAAGTTTTCTGAACAGGGATTCCAGGTTGGGAGCAGTTTCTTTTTGCGTTACATTCCTAAGCCTGTCTTCGAGATAGATAATCCCGCTGACATAGCCGACCACATAGGGTTTCAGGCTGTCAAAGCCATCCACGCTAACATTCTTTTTCACGGCAAACACCACCGCTTCTTCATAGACGATGGGAATGTCTATCTTGATGGAATCCGGCAAGCCGGTATCGATGACCTTGGCAGAAACCGCGTCCAGCCTGCCAGCATTCCACATGTTGATGGCCCGCGCCGCAGGCGTGGCAATGAAATTGAGCTTGATACCCAGTTGTTCATACGCCTTGCTCAAGACTTTTTGAGCCATTAGGGTACTTGGACGATTAAGATCAGACAGCGAAATATCCAGCCTGCGTTCTTCGCGATTCTGTGTCTGCCCCTGCAACGGAACCGGCAAGAGCAGGATGCTGCCAGTGAGTAAGAGCAGCAACAGCCATGATGTGGATAATCGCATGGGGTTCTCGGAATATGGACCATCACGGAATGATGGATGCAATCACTATTTATACACCCGTTCTACATGCTTTTCCAGCTTATATAAAAAACAAATAACGCGGCCGTAGCCGCGTTATTGTTAATCCCTGAAGCTTGAAACTCAGGCTGCCAGGCGTTTTTCCAGGGCGACGCGGGTCGCTTCCAGATCAGCTGGCAAATGGTAAGCCAGTTTCTCAAACAACTCGGCATGCAGTTTCAACTCTGCTTCCCAGGCTGCCTTGTCGATGGAAGTGATGGTATCGAACTGCGCCTGCGTGAAGTCCAGACCGTCCCAGTTCAGGTCGGCAAAGGTAGGCGTGACACCAAAGATGTTTTCCACACCATTGGCCTTGCCTTCTATACGCTCCAGCATCCACTTCAAGACGCGCATATTGTCGCCAAAACCTGGCCAGACAAATTTGCCGTTTTCATCTGTACGGAACCAGTTGACGCAGAAAATCGCTGGCTGTGTTGCGCCCGCTGCTTCTATCTTCTTGCCCATGTCCAGCCAGTGCTGGAAATAGTCGCTCATGTTGTAGCCCATGAAAGGCAACATGGCGAAAGGATCACGACGCACTACACCTTGCTGGCCTACGGCTGCAGCCGTGGTTTCAGAACCCATGGTGGCAGCCATGTAGACGCCTTCCACCCAGTTGCGGGCTTCGGTCACCAGAGGCACAGTCGTCGAGCGACGGCCACCGAAGATAAAGGCAGAGATAGGCACGCCAGCCGGGTCATCCCATGCTGCATCAATGACAGGGTTTTGCGTTGCGGCTACCGTGAAACGCGCATTTGGATGGGCTGCTTTACGGCCAGTCTCTTTGGCGATCTCTGGTGTCCAGTCCTTGCCTTGCCAGTCGATCAGGTGCGCTGGCGCTTCCTTGCTCATGCCTTCCCACCAGACATCGCCATCATCGGTCAGGCCGACATTGGTGAAGATGGTGTTGGCGGTCAGGGACGCCATGCAGTTGGAATTGGTGGCAGTGTTGGTGCCTGGTGCTACGCCAAAATAACCGGCTTCCGGGTTGATCGCATACAAACGACCATCCTTGCCAGGTTTGATCCAGGCAATGTCGTCACCAATCGTGGTGACTTTCCAGCCCTTGATGGCAGGGATCAGCATGGCGAAATTGGTTTTGCCGCAGGCAGACGGGAAAGCCGCTGCGACATAGTGCTTCTTGCCTTCTGGTGATTCAACGCCCAGAATCAGCATGTGTTCTGCCAGCCAGCCCTGGTCACGGCCCATGGTGGAGGCAATACGCAAGGCAAAGCATTTTTTGCCCAGCAGTGCATTGCCACCATAACCGGAACCGAAGGACCAGATTTCGCGGGTCTCAGGATAATGGACGATGTATTTGGTGCTGTTGCATGGCCACGCAACATCCGCCTGGCCGTCTGTCAAAGGTGCGCCTACTGTATGTACGCAAGGGACGAAATCACCATCGGTACCCAGTACGTCATAAACTGCCTTGCCCATACGCGTCATGATGCGCATGTTGACGGCAACGTAAGGGGAATCAGACAATTCCACGCCTATATGGGCGATGGGTGAACCCAGCGGGCCCATGGAGAAAGGCACGACATACATGGTGCGACCACGCATGCAGCCATCAAACAGCGGGTTCAGGGTGGCGCGCATTTCTGCCGGCGCCATCCAGTTATTGGTCGGGCCTGCATCTTCCTTGTTGGCTGAACAGATATAGGTGCGGTCTTCGACACGGGCTACGTCCGATGGGTCGGAGCAGGCCAGATAACTATTGGGGCGCTTGGCTTCATTCAGCTTCTTCATGGTGCCAGCGGCAACCATTTGGGCGCACAGGCGGTCATACTCGTCTTGCGAGCCGTCACACCAATAGATATTGTCAGGTTTGGTCAGGGCCGCCATTTCGGCGATCCAGTTGATCAATTTCTGATGTTTCACGTAAGCGGGTGCGTTTAATGCAGCCACACCTTTCATGATGGGTTGATTCACGATACTACCTCCAATGCCATTTCAATAAAAAAACCGGTGTAGCGGCACGGCAGGATCGTCGTTAGATTGTGGCGATGCGATCGCAGGAGCGCTCAAGCAAGGCGAACGCCATAGCGGCGGTTCTGTCGGATAATACGAAGACAAGAGGGTGTCTTGACTCCTGGCTTGCGCCCGGCAGGATGGCGCGGGGCGGAAGAATCTAAAAGCTACGTAGGCGAACATTGTACACGCGAGTCTGGCCGGAAGCGAATTTTGCCTCAGTTTCATTATCATTGTTTCACGTTTTGTGAAAGTGAAGATTTTTCAACCCAGGCTTGAATATAAGCAGAAAAAAGATTTTCCCTGATTTTAAAGAATGAATAAGGATGAACCATGAAAATAGCTATACTTGATGACTATCAAGATGTAGTCAGGCAACTCTCCTGCTTTGATTTATTGAAGGATCATGAAGTTAAAGTCTTCAATAATACTGCCGTAGGTATTGGTCAACTGGCGATACGCCTGCAGCCGTTTGATGCCGTGGTGCTGATACGCGAACGTACCCGCCTGAGCCGTGCACTCATGCAAAAGCTGCCGAATCTAAAACTCATTTCGCAGACAGGTAAGGTCGCAGGCAATATCGACATCCCCGCCGCCCATGAACTGGGTATCGCCATCGCTGAAGGCACAGGGGACCCGACTGCGCCTGCCGAACTGACCTGGACCCTGATCATGGCAGCTTCACGCAAGCTGACCAGCTATGCGCAACTCTTGCAGGATGGTGTCTGGCAAACGTCTTCGCTACTCCCCGCCCACAATCAGCTGGGCCGGGTTTTGAAGCATCGCACGCTGGGTATCTGGGGTTATGGCAAGATAGGCAAGCTGATCGCTGGCTATGCTCAGGCTTTTGGCATGCAGGTCATGGTCTGGGGACGTGAACCCAGCCGTGCACTGGCAGCCGCTGATGGCTTGCTGGTTGCAACATCCAAAGAAGCCTTTTTTGCTGAGTGCGACATCATCAGCATGCACTTGCGCCTCAATGATGCCACCCGCGGCATCGTCAGCCAGGCTGATCTGGCATTCATGAAACCGGATGCCTTGTTCGTCAATACCAGTCGTGCTGAACTGGTGCAAACAGGCGCGCTGGAAGCAGCCCTGGATGCCGGTAGCCCCGGTTTTGCTGCGATCGATGTTTTCGAGAGTGAGCCTGTGGCCAAGGATCATCCCTTGCTGCACAGGGAAAATGTGCTTGCTACCCCACATCTGGGTTATGTCGAACAAAGTAGCTATGAACTATATTTCCGCATAGCTTTCCAGAATATCGTCGATTTTGCCAATGGCAATCCACAAAACATTTTGCAGATGACTTAGGCCTGCGCAGCAAGCAAGCAGACCTCATTTCATTCATGGAGGTGAGGGCATTTCCCAACAGGTGAAAAAATATTTCATAAATAACATTGCAAATACTTTAATTTTGTAAAAAATGCACTAAACTTTAGCATCACAGCCAGCACGCAGGGGCTAATTCGTGCGAATGGCAGATTTTCTTGAAGCAGGATATTTGCCAGTACTTGCCACCCACCAATATTTCCTGAAACTGGCATTGCCTCTATCAACCTGAAGCTGCGTCAATACTCACCGTATTGATTGCAGAGGAGAGCCTTGCGATGAGACTACAGATGCTGAATTCTGGATTGCTGAAAGGTATGTTGGGCATGCTGGCTGGACATGAGTTGAGTGTCAGTGAACGTAAACCCCATGTGCGGCACATGATTTATGTGGCATTGCCCTGTGCCTTGTTACTGGGCCTGGCAAATTTCCTGCAATCTGGCTATCCATTGTCTGGCCTGATCGTGGCATTGGCTGCCGTGCTGATACTAGTTGCAGCATTTTTTCTATCCAGCCAGGACAAGCTGCTGACCATGGCCGAGTCCTTGCTCTTGCTGCTTGCATTAGGCGCGAACATCACTCTGGTCTTGATGGGCGGCATTGCAGGTAGTGGGGTCTTATGGATTTATGCCTTCCCCTTCCTGGCCTTATGGCTCAAAGGCCAGCGTCAGGGTGCGCGATGGAGTTTATTGTGGTTGCTGTCCATGCTGCTCAGCATCTGGGCAGGCAGTGAATTTCCTTTTTCCCATGTTTATGATGAAAAATTCATGGTGCAGGCAAGCGTGGCCATGTTGCTGTATGGCGGTATCGCCCTGGCCTACAATTTCAGCCACAGCCAGCTGAAAGAAAAGCTGTATGTCAGTGAACAAGGGGTACAAGCCAAGAACCGCGATTATCTGGCGAGACTGGAACAGGCTGCTTATCAGGATGGCGCAACCGGCTTGCCCAATCGCTTGCGCCTGCTGGATATACTCAACCGCGAAATCAGCCTGGCCCAGGAGCGCGGGCACACCTTGCTGGTAGCGCATATACGTCTCAAAAAAATGTTTGAAACCAGCACCATCATTGGCGCAGATGCCAGCGACAAACTGATACGCAATATTGCCGCCACCATGACGGCAGCAGTAGGTTCGCGTGGCATCTTTGCACGCATAAGGCGCGATGAATTTGTATGTATCTACCGCAAGCATTCAGAAGATATCTCGGCCACCGACATCATCAAGGAAATCCTGGCTTTCCGTCTCGAGTATAAAATCAATGACTATGCCATCCATATCGATCATACGATAGGCATCGCCAGTTATCCCAGACATGGTCAGGAGGCCGAAACCCTGTTACGCAAAGCGGCTCAAGCCATGTTGCAGGCGCAGTTTGCCAATCAAAGCCTGGTTTTCTTTGATGAAAGACAGGAACAGCAATTCAACCGCAAGCAACAGCTCTTCGTGCAATTGCATGAAGCCCTGCAAAAAGGCGGGCTCAGCCTGCATTATCAGGGCCTGATCGACTTGAAAAGCGGCGCGGTCATCGGTGCCGAAGCCCTGGCCAGGTGGATAGACCCGGTGTCCGGCCCTATCGCTCCTGCAGAATTCATCCCGATTGCCGAAAAGTCCGGCCTCATCAAGCCGCTTACCCTTTGGGTCATGCGCGAAGCTTTTGGGCAACTTGCCAGATGGCGTGCCGAGGGACTGAATCTCCGCGTTTCGATTAACCTTTCTGCCAGATGCATATTAGATAGGCAACTTGTTGATGATTTGCACGGCATGCTCAAGGAATTCAATTTGCCCGCCGAATATGTGGTGCTCGAACTGAACGAGGCGGGCCTTGCCGACGAGACGGCAACTGCCATGGAAACCATACTAAGATTGCATAAGCTGGGGTTCTGCCTGTCCATCGATGATTTCGGCGCGGGCCACTCCTCGCTGTCTTATCTGAAAAATCTGAAGATAGATGAACTCAAAATAGACCAGAGTTTCATGCGTACCATGGCGACTGATGCCAATTGCCGCGCCATCGTGCAGTCTGCCATACAACTGGCGCATAACCTCAACCTGAAGGTCGTGGCGGAAGGCATAGAGAGCGCCAGGACCGAGCAACAATTGCAGGAAATGGGTTGTGACATAGGGCAAGGCTATTATTTCTGCAAACCCATGCCTGCCGACGTCTTCAACCAATGGGCCAGATCCTGGCAGATTAACCGGCGTGCCGTGTTGCAGGCTTGAAGCACTTCAGCTTGATTTTGCATTCATTCCTGAAAAGGCTTAGCATGCGGGTTCCTATCCATTATTCGCCATGCTTCCATGCCCTTTACACTGCAAAAAAAAATAAAACAGTTCAGCCTGGCGCTGTTGATCTGCCTGCTGTTCATGGCGGCGGCCATTTCTACCCTGGGTTTGCGCGACCAGGTCGTGGCTGCTGATCTGGTCATCGTGCCAGGCAATACCGTCAATCCTGATGGCAAGCCATCCGACCGTTTGCGTGGCCGCCTGAATGCTGCTTTGCGTTTGTATGTGGCACAAAAGTGCAAGGCTATCCTGGTCAGTGGTGGCACTGGTGTGGAAGGCCATGACGAAGCGGAAGTCATGAAAAACTACCTGGTTGAGCGAGGCGTACCGGCGACGGCTGTGTATACCGACAATCAGGGTATCAATACTTTTGCCACGGCAAAAGCGGCGGCAGCCTTGATGAGGGAAAAAAACTGGAAATCCAGCATGCTGGCCAGTCAGTTTTTCCATATCGCACGGTTTCAGCTGGCGATGAAGAAATATGGCGTCGAGCCGGTAGGGCATGTGCATTCTACTGACTACGAAATACGGGATGCGTATTCGCTGACACGTGAGGTGTTTGCGTATTTTGAGTATACGTTTAGAAATCCCCAGGTGGAATGATCTGGCAACATAGCGCTGCAAGTCTGCAACAGCACAAGCTGGTTTCTACTCACATTGCGCATTTTGAGTTAAATATCCGTAAGCTTATTGCTGGCGATACCGACCAATTTATATCTGTCGTATGATTCATACATAAATACATCCATTTATAGAAAGTCCCCATCGTGAAAAAAGCAAAATTACTCAGTGCCATTACTGCTACTGTGCTGGCGATTGCCAGTTTCTCTGCAGCGGCCCAGGCAAACAAAGATACTCAGCAAATGAGTTTTCAAGGGGCTGAACTAAATGGCAAGAAAATTGCTCTCAGTGATTATGCAGGCAAGACCCTGCTGGTGAGTTTTTTTACGGCGGGTTGCAATCTCTGCGCGCGTGACTTGAAGCTCATGCGCGATTTTTATAATCGCAATGTGAAGCGCAATTTTGTCTTGCTGGCGATTAATATTGACGCCGAAAAGAAAGATTTTGATTCTTATGTGCAACTGATTAATCTGGCAGTGCCAGTCGAGCAACGCTTTCCTATCATCTGGCGCAATACGCCAGGCTATAAGGATAATTTTGGCACTATCGTCAACCAGCCCACCCATTTTGTGATCAACCCCAAGGGCCAGCTGGTCTTGAAACGGGAAGGCACTTTCCAGCCTAACGACTGGGACAACCTATGGGAATCGCTGGGTTCCTGAAATAAGGATGGAAATAAGATGGAAATGAAGTACGAAGTGCGCATAGTTGATACCAGCCATGTAGAAAATATACGTCAGTGCTTCGCCGTATTCAGCTACTTGCGGCCCCACCTGGATGAGGAAGAATTCATCAGCCGTGTGCAAACCCAGGTCGCTGAAGGGTATACCATAGCCTGCATCTATATGGATGGAGAGGCAGTCGCTGCCGCCGGTTATCGCGTGCAGCATTACCTGGCCTGGGGCAAGATACTCTATCTGGATGATTTGATTACCCACCCGCAAAAGAAAAATGCAGGTTTGGGGTCAGCGCTGATGGACTGGGTAAAACAGCAGGCAAAGATATTGAATTGCAATGAATTGCACCTCGATACCGGCTATCAAAGGCATGATGCGCACAGGTTGTATCTGAATAATGGTTTCGACCTGAGCTGCCACCATCTTTCTAAAAAAATAAGCTGAGCTAGCGGCTTATTTTAAGATTCAAAGTCATAGTTCCAGCGGCAAACTCCAACTTGTGGGGATGACATCATGCCTGACCACGGCGCGCTGTTGCTGGCGGCGTTGCAGGCTGTCGGGGCTCCAGGTTTTTTCCCAGCCGGGTGGATAGGCCAGGCCTTCACCTTGCCAGTCTGGCAGGCGCTGGCGCACGGCAATCACTGGCAGGTGCAGCGGCAGCGGCTGCTCTGGCGTATCCGCCCCAAGGCTATACGCATAATTCGGCAGCAGGGCATCACACACCGCGGCAAACCAGGCCGTATGGTCTTCATCCTGGCCCAGAGCATTGGCCAGCCCAGCGTGGTCAAAACGGGCCAGGGCCTCTATCAGTTCAGCCGTACTGGCACCGGGTGCATCGCCCCAGCCCATGACAGGGTTGAAGTTGTAATCGGCACCTGATCCATACCAGCCTTCACGCCAGGGTCTTTGCATCCAGTTGCGCGGGCCTGTGAATAACTGCCAGCGCCAGTGCAGGCCAGACGGCTTGGGCCAGCTATACAGATACAGTTTTTGATAACCTGCGGCATGCAAGTCCCTGACCATGGCCATCAAACGCGCATGCGGCATGCGCTCTGGTGGTGAACGGCGAAACAGTATGGGCTCGCCATCGGCATGCTGGACTTCATCTGTGGACAAGTTCAAATCCAGGGTACGTTTTTCATCCCCAAATCGCGCCGCCACCCAGCCGCTCAGCAAGTTCACGGCTGTCAGTACGCCATAGCCACGATGGCGGTGAAAAATAACGGTTCCGGGGGCGATCGGTTTCATATATTGGTGGTGTATCAGGAATGTATCAATATGCTGCATGCAATGAAATGCAACAGCTTAGTGTAGCAGTTTTCACTGGCCCCCTTAGCGCGTTACAATGTGTCCAATCTAAAAATTTATTCCCATCCTGTTGAGACAAAACCATGACTTTGCGTATCATCGCCACTGGCGGCACTTTTGATAAACATTATGATGAACTGGCTGGCAAGCTCAGCTTTGCTGACAGCCACCTGCCTGAAGTGTTGAAACGTGCGCGTTTGACGATACCGGTAGAGCTGGAAGTCTGCATGCTGGTAGACTCACTGGACATGAACGACAGCCACCGCAATACCGTCTTGCACGCTTGCCAGCAATCGGCAGAAAATGCCATCGTCATCATCCACGGTACCGACACCATGCGTGAAACAGCAGAAGTACTGGGCGCGGCAAATCTGGGTAAGACCATCGTGTTCACAGGTGCAATGATCCCTTATGAAATCGCCAATTCCGACGCTTTCTTCAATCTGGGTTTTGCCTGTAGCGCAGCGCAACTCTTGCCACCTGGTGTGCATGTCGCCATGAATGGCAAGGTCTTCCCCTGGGATAATGTACAAAAAAACCGCACAGCCGGTGTCTTTGTCAACAAGTGAGATCATGATGAAACTGCTGCTGGCGACATTATTGCTGTGTTTTTCTAGCCTGACGCAGGCAGCAGAAACGCGTTTTGATTCTATCTATTTTTTTCAGTCGCAAGCCGAGCTGGAAAAAAAAGGCATCAATATCGATACCTTTGGCCGCTATACGCGGACATTGCAAACGCAGATTTACCGGGCTTTGAAAAAAGTCAAAATGCCGGAAAGTGCGGGTTATCTGGTGGTGGCGATACGCTCGGATGGCGAAGTCACCTGCTGGCTGGACATGGCTCCCGCCGTGCATGAATATTACGACAACCAGATTTATGAAATCGTCAAAAAAATCCAGCCTGTCAATGTAGAAAGCGGCATTCTGGTATTTGGCATGAAGATGGCGATAGACACTGCCGTGCATACCAAAAAACCCGTACCTTCCCCTGCCGACTGGGCAGAGGCGAAAAAGAAAATGAATGACCCGAATAATATAGAAGAGCTGGTGTTGTCCAGATGGCCAGAGTGAGAATGCCTTAGTTCTCGGGAGATGCTTTGCAGCGTCGCCCCTTTCAAGCCAGCTTCAACCCCACCTCTTCCTTAGCAACAGCCGCCCGCACCTCTACCACAGCCCCGTCCGCCAGCGACACCACCCGCTCAGCCGCATTAATGG
>Ga0187844_10001637_pt1 | contig 16753 bp, 11 predicted proteins | sample SpaLakP09_SKY_50_FD_134517 | JGI IMG/M metagenome (GOLD analysis project Ga0187844, IMG submission 134517) | Oligotrophic lake water microbial communities from Sparkling Lake, Wisconsin, USA - SP09_SKY_50 | ecosystem: Environmental > Aquatic > Freshwater > Lake | place: USA: Sparkling Lake...
CGGAACGGTGCAAATAAGGCCATGAAGCTAGGCTAACAAACTCACTTGCATGAGCACGGACTGGACGCAAAAAAGCCCGCAAAAAGCGGGCTTTTTTTGAATCTGGCGGAGAGGGGGGGATTCCGAATTTCATCACAAAATCCCCTTGTTCTCTTGGCACTTTTCGTACTTTTACACATGGAAAAATTAATTTTTGTGTAGAAGTAGCTTTTTTATTATAGTTGATTTACTCACAAGAAGAAAGCTCATCTAGTTTTCTTAGCTTGTGGGTTTGAAGATGACTTGTGAATACTTGCCGATCAGCCATCAGGAAAAGTGACGAACCCATAACAGATGAAAGATGGCTATTCAGCCCCCAACTTCTACTACATTACCGACTAGACAGGAACAAATGCAGAAATTGGTCACATTACACGCATTTTACGAAAGTAGTTTATTACTTTCACTGATTGAAATGCTGTTGCAAGAACACGGCAGTCGTGCCCTAAACCATCCTGAACAAACGGATCCCCCCCTTTATTTATCAATAGGTGAACAGCCTCGATTGAATCGTTCTCCACGGCTAGCATAAGAGGAGTTCGCCCTTTGGCAGGATAGTCATGACTAGCATTCGGATCCGCTCCATATTCCAGTAGATGCCTTGCAATTTCAAGTTGCTTTGCTACGGTGTATCTCGCAATAAAATCATCAACAATCCAATCTACAACCTTATTGAAAATATCTACCTCAGAAACATTCTTCATTGCATTAAATAATGTTTCTTTGTCACCGAAAACGCCAGCCGCTCCCACCCCAAAACGGCGCATGGTCTCACGCACTACCAAGTCTTTATCAGCTGAAATGTGCTGAGAAAGCATTTTCCGAAGTGACTTAGCAACCCGCTCCCCACCCACATTTCTCATACAAAGATACAATGGCATTTGATCATCAATATGACCACGCAAGTTTACATGAGCACCCATACACAAAAGTTTCAAAACAACATCAGGCTCACCATAATCGATAGCCTGGATCAATGGCGTTAGTCTCTTTCTTTTTGTAGGTTGATTAAGTGTTTCCTTACTATGCGGATAGCTCAATAGCAAGTCTAGAACATTGCGGTCATTAGTTTCAGCAGCTCGTTGGATAGCGCTTAATAATGCTGATCCACCAGAATTGTCCAATACATCTACGGATGCACCCTTTTCAAGCAGGGCTTTAACTACACTAATATTGCCAAGCGTTACATAGAGTGACAACTGGCTCCAACGCCTAACTTGATTGTCGATAGTGCGAACGGTGACGACTTGATCTGGCTTTCGATAGTTTGGCTGCCGGTTCACAAGAGAATCAGTGTCATACATAAGGAAAGGTAATGCACCAACATCATCATTTGGCTGCTCAACCTCAACAAAACGGCCTTGTTTAGGAAAAAGATGATGAAACTGCTTTCTTAGTTCTTCAATTTCCCAGTCTTCAACAACATCGTCGCTTATCTTGGGCTGAGCAATCAACTCCAAAGCAACTGCTCGATGCTTCAGCTGTTTAAGAACAGATTTAGCATTCCCCAAGTAACCAGCGAGTGCAAAGGCTTCGGCAACAATCTGCTTCCAATTATCACCCGCTCTATACTCTGAATGAGCGACTGCCAGCTGATAGCTCTTAAGAGCCTCTTCATATTCACCCGAGAGTACGTGCCAGCGCCCTCGGAACCATTCGAGAGCATAGTAAACCAGCCCTTCTGGATCGTGCGTTCTGAGTTGCTGAGCAAAGTCAGCAAGTGCGTTCTCGGCTTCTATACGAACTCCATCAGCCTTTGGCTCGGTCCTACTGAGGCAACACATTAGCTTTCCAAACGGCTCCAACAATGCTTCACGTTTTTTCCCGAAGTTGATTGCTGCCATCGACAGGGTTTTACCTATATCCCATTCTCGATTTCCTTGGCTTGCATGCCATATCAATGTTTGTTTCAAATGTATGGGATTAGCTTTACGTTCAAACCAAGTCAAAGCACGCGCGAGCACCAACCACTTGAGTATCCCAGGTGCCTTCGCTTTATGTTCGTCACTCCCATTCTTCGCTAATGAGTCAACGAAGAGTTTGAGACTGGTCACGTCAGGGAGCTGAGTACCATCCGCCCAACGAGTCACCTTTTCCCGATTGTCTAGCGCTACGTCAGAGGTTTCTGGGAACGCTGCTTTGGCAAGAAAATGGCTACCACGTGGGTCTGCCCAGTTGAGAACGACTTCCAACGAGTAGTTTTCGGGATTCAGGAACGCGACCGCACTAGGTGCCTCTCTCGTCCAGATACTTTCAAAAAATCCAATGGCATGATGTGCGAAGTAATGCTTGATTAAAATCGGTAAGGCCTCATTCCGACTCATACTGTCCAAGGAAATGCTTGAGACGATTCTCAGATAGCTTGCATGGACATGCTGGATGAATTTATCCAGTTTATCGATGAACGCTTCGTCTTCTACGTACCGGCGTAAGGGGGCGAGGATGAGATCCTCACGTAGTCCAGACAGGAGGAACCAGTCAAAGTCGCCCTCTCTTGCTAATCGCTCAACATCTCGGTTCTTGGACTTGGTGTCGAATGCTTGTGCCAAGGCATTGTATATTTCCCCAAGACGGGGATATGGGGGTGTGGCTACTTTGAGTTTGGTAGTCATCAGAAGTGCTGCTCCAACTTACGAATATCACGTTGAAAGTTTCGTAGGGCCCGATGATCACCTGGGGTGCAAGGTACAGGGATGCGCCGCCCCGTTGGTGAGGTTAGCGTCCCATGCCTGCGGCCTCGGCAGAATTGCCAACCTTGCCTGACCAGAGATCGGACGAACTCTGCAAAGTCTTTATTGTTGCAGTATTTCATTGTCATTTTTCGTACTGAATAGGCCTAGGCAGGTTGTTCCAACCCAGGCCGTTTTGGTTATGGCTTCTTGGTAGCTGTATGATTTGCCGCTGCGCGCTGGGCGCGTGAAGCAAAGCTGCCTGAGGATACTTGGCCATTACCTGCACGGGCTTGAGCGGATTGAATACGCGCTGCAGCACCCGGAGTCATAGGGGTACGAGTGGTGGCTGCTGACTTTTTAGACATGATTCAAATCTCCTGTTAAGTTGCCACAACGACAACGGAGTGAATCGTAGATGTTGGATTCCTATGAGTCTGCCGCGTAGTACGTCAAAGTTTTGAAAAAAATGCCCGAGGTGTGAAATGTGCATGTCGAAACTTGCACGAACTTGAACCTAAAAAACGTGTCGGTTGAGAGCAGCGTATACCAGCTTTTCCTTCATCACAGATGGTCTGTCTCGCTCAGCATGGGTAGTCAATGTAGTGCCTAGCTCAAGCACATCCATTTCGTCCCACCTACTATTTTGAAACCCACCAATTTATCAAAGTAGTGCTTAGCAACACCGCACAGGCAACAGCCTGACATCGCAAAACTGTCGGGCATACATTGCATTTTTTGTACATCAACACCAACTTGCAGAGCTTCGACGAAGGCGACATCGAAAAAGAAAAATAGCTGGCGGTTACCTGCAAGACAACCAAGCCCCAACGGGCTACAATAACTAGCCACAGAGCTGCCAAACAGACCATCCAAGCTGACCTTGAGCTTATGCAGCTCACCGCCTTTCCTTTAGTACGACTAAAAATAAGAACGACGAAGCATGTCCGGACACAAACCCATCCCCGTAATCGACCTGTTTGCAGGCCCAGGAGGCCTTGGAGAAGGCTTCTCGTCCATTCTGGATCCCGACCGCAACCCTCTCTTCTCCTTGAAGGTCTCGGCAGAGAAGGACGTGACCGCTCACAAGACGTTGTCACTACGCTCGCTCTATCGGAAGTTTCCAAAAGGAAAGGTTCCAGACTCCTATTACGCTCATATTCGCGGTGAAATCACTCGCGAAGCACTCTTCGTTCATCCAGACACCGCAGAAGCCGGACGAGAGGCGCTGGAAGAAGCTCTTAACTTTGAACTCGGCAAAGACAACCCGGAGGAACTAGACCGTCGAATCCAGGATGCACTTGGTGGCGCCGACGACTGGGTTCTGATAGGTGGACCACCCTGCCAAGCCTACTCTCTTGCCGGCCGCTCACGTCGCACTCGAGAGTCGCAGGAGAAATTCGAGAGCGATGAAAAGCATTTCTTGTATCGCGAATATCTTCGAATAATCCGGAAGCACAAACCAGCCGTCTTCATCATGGAGAACGTCAAGGGGATGCTCTCTTCCCAGCATGGTGGATCACCGATATTCGACAGAATCGTCTCAGACCTCTCCAAACCAAGTGAGGATCTTGAATATCAGATTCGCTCGCTGGTGAAGCCAGGCATTGCAGGAGAGATAGACCCGCAGGATTTCGTCATTGAGGCGGAGCGCTTTGGCATTCCACAGGGGCGACACCGTGTCATCTTGTTCGGTATCCGCATGGACGTCGCACGCGCGGTTCCCGAACTGTCATCGTCACCGGAGAACTTCGTTCTTGGCAATGAGAACATGAAGGTGACAGTTGGTGAAGCGCTATCCGGCTTGCCACCGCTCAGAAGCAGACTTTCGAAAGAACCGGATGGACACGATCAGTGGCTCTCGGAACTAACCCAAACAACCGAAGAGCTACGTTGGTATCGACAGGATGCTCTGGAATCCGTCTTCGAAGAAATGAACAAGGCGGTTCAGCTGGCACATCGTCACGTATCGGTCGGAGGCCCCTTCCTGGCTTACGACACGACACAAAACAAGATGCGCGAAAGACTGGCGGACTGGTACATAGACAAGCATGTGGGCGGTGTGATTCAACATGAAACGCGGTCACACATGCGCTCGGACCTTCACCGCTATCTCTTCGCTGCAGCCTACGGAAAAGTAAAAGGTATCTCGCCCAAGATCACAGACTTTCCGACCCCTTTGCTTCCAAAGCACGGGAACGTGTCTTCGGAGAAGGTTCCTTTCACGGATCGCTTTCGTGTTCAGTTGGAAAATTCATGGTCCTCAACTGTCGTTGCACACATTGCCAAGGATGGACACTACTTCATTCATCCGGATCCATCACAATGCAGAAGCTTGACCGTGCGTGAGGCAGCCCGTCTTCAGACCTTCCAGGATAACTACTTCTTCGCTGGAAACCGGACCGAACAATATACACAGGTTGGCAACGCGGTCCCGCCTCTGCTGGCTCGCAAGATTGCCGGTGTAGTTTCGAAGTTCATGGATGCGTGGAGTCGCAGCCGAACTCACCGTTAAGCTCTGCTCCATCGATCCAGCACCGTAGTCGCTCGGGTAGAGTCTTCCTCGACTCTACCGAGCGAGTTGCACATTCCCAGACCACCAGAACACGCCACCCCTCCAACAAGAGTGCATCTACGACGCGCACATCCCTCTCCACATTGGCAGCGAGTTTGGCCTCCCAGAACTCCCTGCGCGAGGTGGGCATCCTGGCATGGCGGCAATTCTGATGAACATGCCAGAAACAGCCATGCACGAAGATGGCCACCCTAAGCCTTGGCAAAACAATGTCAGGGCAGCCGGGCAGATCCTTGCGGTGCAGACGAAACCGAAAACCGGTAGCAAACAATGCTTTGCGGACGATGATTTCCGGCTTCGTATTCAATCCCCCGGATACCGGACATCATCCGGCTTCTGGTTGCCGGATCCACGATGTCAGTCACGGAATCAACCTCGACGCACCTCTGGCACATCTACCGACGGTGGCGAGAACGGACGCGCGAACATCGCATCCTTGCACTCCGGACGCTTGGCCCACTCCGAAATCATCTTGCCGTTGGCGGTCTCATGCAGGCGTTGGTTGACTTCCCGTGCCCATATCTCGACCTGCTCCAAGAATTGATCAGAAACACCCTGGTTGCGCCAAATCCTATCGAGATCAAACGAATCTCGGTAAGAAAGCGCAACAACAGCTACTGTATAAGCAGCCACGTTCGCAAGGAATGCTGAAACTAGCGGGCGCGCCGTCTTGTGAACCGCCTTGAATACCAACGCCTTGGCCACCAGAGCCTTGAAGAAAGCGGCGTCCGGCACAACAGGTGCACCTGCCGCTTCAGCCTCGGACAGCCCCGTCATGAAACGGTCGAAGCACTTTTGCGTTCCGAGACTGACTACGTCTGGCCTGCCATCCCACGCCATCAGATATTTCGCTAACTCAGTCTTGGTTATCTTGCGCGAAACGGGGACGGACTCCTTCAGCGCCTTCAAGCGAGCCTGAGTCACACCTTCTCTGGACAGAAGGGTGTTGTAGCGTCCAGCAGCCCGTTCGTAGAACCAACGACCAACTCCGTCGGGACAGTAAACCGATAGGGAGAGTCGCTCGACATCCACGTGGAAAGGCTTGTTTGCAGACAGGTCAGACTGGCGCACAGCGTTCTGGGAGTTCGCATAGCGCGAGATATCGGAGACCAGAGCCTCCTCTTTGGCAGGATCCTCCTCTTTCATGACAATGATTTTGGCAGGCACACGGACCTGGCTGAGATCAATTTCCGGGTACTTCTTTTTGGCGAAATAGATAGAGGCTGTGGTCTGTCCTCCATTCACTATCTGCATACCACGAAGCCAGACAATCCCGGGAGAGCCATCCGGAGCCCGTGCAAGCTTGATTTCGTCAGCCACCAGAACGATGCCGTTGTTGAACGCCATGAATCGCTCAGGCGCGACACGAAGCGTGCTCTGAATACCCGCATTAACGCCCTTGGCCTTCACGCTGAGAAATGAGCGTACGTTGGCTTCCAACAGCCTGGGACCAAACTTCTCATAGACATAACGTAGCGCCTCACCAGGAACGGCAGTCAACGCATAGTCGTATTCACCAGTCTCTCCCGGGACGAAAACACAAGGTAGAGGTGAACCTGAGACTTCATTGAAATCAACAACCAGTTCGTCTCGCGGTTTCCCTTCCGATCGATGACGGAATAGCCGCTCAATGTCCATGACCTCAAGTCGAACTGACTTTCCACCAACATCCCTGGGCTTGAAACTCTTGGATTTGGCAACCCCATCAGTAAGAACGAACACACGCACCTGCTCCAGAGTGTCGTAAATCTCCCTGATGGTAAGTGCAAGGGAGTGAGCATCGCTGGATGGGTCAAGCTTCTCGGCAAGACGTCCTGCCGCGCAAAGTTCCAAGAATCTAACGCATTGCTGAGCTGCGGTTTTCGAATCCTGGTCCGCAATCGGCGTAACCAGCTCGAAGCCATCGTAGAGACTGACAAACAGATCGAGTTGGTCTGCATCATCGGAAATGGCGTAACCACTGAGTCGGAGATTTGCGTTTCCGACCTTTCCTTGAAAATGGCAAACCACGGGTTCGAAAGTCATGCCCGCATCGACAAGGTGCTGCATGACCACTTCGCAGAAAACCAATTCTGCAAACGGGGAGCCTTCGCTCATCTGGGTGGCTATCTCGGCGCGTGTTTCGGCCAGAAAGTCATCAAGGGTCATACGGTTACTCCTAGTTGCACAAGGACATCGTCAAACTCACAGCGGAATTCTCTGGCGTGGTCCAGATTGATTTCGTAAATGGCACGAGTTACTCCAGCAGGCACGGCGCCCGATGTCAGACGGGGAAAGCCTTCTGACACCCAAAACACGCACCTTTCTTTCGGCTCGAATTTTCGAAAATATTGGCTGGCATAGGTATTGGAATAGCCTGCCACCATTAGGCGCTCTCTGAGGAAGTCTTTCGCACTGACTTCGAGACGACTCTCAAGCTCGGAAACCATTTCGGAAAGCGTCAATCCACCCTCTCCTGCTGCAAATCTGATAGCGGCAAGAAACAATGGAGAGGAGACACCATCATCAAGCTGTTCCAGCGAACCTATCTTCACAGGAAAACCTGATGAAGACATCGTTGCCTTCACCTCAACAGCCCCACGCCCAAGGAGAAAATCCTGCGGGGCATCGTCCGGACCTACCCAGCCGCTCAAGATGGTTTCGGAGGAGATACCTGCCTCGAGAAACTGCTTCATGAAATAGAGTTCTCCAGCCAGACCCAGCTCAGCCTCCGGGCTGAGAGGCCCTGAGCCTCTGGACATGAACTGCTGCCACATACGCACTCTGCACAGCATGGTTTTCAGAACAGCCACCTCGCCCTCGGGGACTGCAGCGTCCATGGCACCAACGACGTCACCGACCATTTCTGCGAAGAGCTCCAAGCTACCCGACTCTTTGCGCGAGAGTGCGATCCAGGTCATGCCATCGTGAAAAGGGTCAGCGCGAGTGACCTCAAAACCTCTCCCCTCAGGCAAACGATCCGAGGAGGCTGGGCGAACAGTAGGGAAACGGGTAAGCAACGCCTCCTCATTACCCGGGAATCGCCGGGCAGCCACGAGCTCGCAAGCTCCCACTCTAGCCACAGGAATGCCGCGCCAGCCTGCCTCCGCTCCACTTCCTGACAGTGCCTCCCAGGCGGTGACAAACTCATCAATCAATCGAGGCATACTCAGTCTCCCAAAGAAGATGATCCACCTCATATTTCACTGTCGTCGCAGACTCACTGGCAGGAAAACTGACCCCGAAACCTACTACAGGTGGCACACCTGAAGGTAACTCCGCACCCTTCGGATCAATCGGATACAAGAGCAAAAGGCCTCGTTCCGGATGAGCAGGGACACCCTCTGCCCCAAGTCCACGTACCTGACGTACCCAGACACCACCCGGGTATTTGGGTGGCTCTTTGGCGGTTTCATCAGTTCCACGCGCAGGATCCTTCGCCCGATCCTCACAGGTAAGTTTCCAAGCGGCCAGCCAGGCCTCCTCATCCAGATCGATTGCCTCATCTCGTGGGGACAGGAGTCTTCCAATGGAATAATGCTCGACTTTCGAACCCTGGTTCCGGGTAATCATGTGTTCCAAGGCGTACTTGCCGCAAAGCAAGAACGGATCTCCATCAGTCCCCTCCTTGCCACCAATCACTGCCACAGTCCATGAAACGAGCTCTCCCTTCGCAGACATTGCCTTCACGAAGTCGGCAAGTACTGCACTATTCACTTTCCTAGCTGCAGGATGCGTCAGATAGTTTGAGAAGAAATCTGCGACGTACTCCGCAGGCACGGATTCCCAGATAAATCCTTTCCATTCCTGGGTTGCAGAGCCGCGCTTCCGAACGATGCTGCCCGCCTCCGAAGGAACACCAGCCGCCTCAAGCAGCCGTTCGGTTGCAGTCAGATTACGCGCGATAATGGAGGGATCACGATGGAAAGCAACAGTCTCAAGAACAGAACCACTAAATGAAACTTGCAGTGTCTTGGCACTACGCATCTTGATGGGAGACGTGACCATCAAAACTGGATGTGACTGCACCTTCATGCCGTAATTTTCCGGCGTTGCGTGGATTTTCGCCATGATGTCGAACTCTTGGCGAAGCTCTTCAGCAGCATCTGCAATATGGCCGAACCACTCGATAAGGTCCGAAGTCGTGTAAAGACGGCAAAGATCAAGGTAGCCCGGCCGGTAGCCGAACCACCTGCCCATCTGCATCAAGGTATCGTACATTTTGGTTGAGCGGACGAAGTAACTGACGCAGAGCCCTTCTAGCGTCAGGCCCCGTGCAAGCTTATCACCGCCAACGGCAATAACTTTCAGACCAGTCGCTTCTCGCTCGGCATAGTCCAGCACATCACCAGCTGAACCATTGATGGCCCGGACACCATTCACCAAGTCCTCAAGCACATCAGGTAGAATCGCCTCGACGCTCTTCCAGTCAGGAAGATCGAATTCACCGGATGGTTCTTCCATCGCAGTTGCCACCGCGGCAGAAGTTGGCACAAAGTCATTCTCCCAAAGTTGCCGCCACTCATTGAGCAGCGCGTCCCTTTCACCGATGCCAAAACCGCGAATCCGCAAGCGGAAATTCTTCACGAGATCCTCTACCTGCCTGCGAACTTCCTCCTGAACTGCGGTATAACGCGTAACGTGAATCAGCATTGAACAATGTTTTGAACCCTGTCCCCGTAATACACGCACCGCGCAGACAAGGATGAAGGCCGATATGGCTTCCCTGAGCGATGGAGGAACTTCATCCCGCCCTTCAAAAAGGGGAACGTGAGTCTTATCGTGCTTTGGCGGCATCCAGCCGTTCTCACCATCCGCGTCCGTCTGGTCATCCATCTCGCGCATCAAGGGCAGTCCACCTGCACGGCCATCGGTAGAACGAAGGCCAAAGACGCGAGAGGGTCCCACATAGTTGGAAGGAGCTGAGATATTGATGATGAAGGACTGGGGAAAGAGATCAGGCCCCTCCTCCTTCGTTGCCTTGCGGCGATCAATGAAAATGTTTGCGAATGGTGTCGCTGTGTAGCCAACGTAGGCCTTGCGGGCGAAAGAGTGCAGAATCTTCCGGATTCGGCTGTTGATGGCCTTAGGCTGATACTCGTCATCAACCGTACCATCCTTATTTACGACCTGGTCTCCCGTATCCACTGAAGCGTGGTCGGCCTCATCGTCAATCAGAAGTAATGGAAAACCCGAAACCAGAGGACGCCCATCAGCATCTTTGGCGTCTGCAACATGATTACGAATCCATTTGAGCAAACGCTCGAGCACTGTTTTGTTCTTTTTGACAACAAAGAGCCATGGCCGTTGCTCAGGCGAGATGGCGAGGTGCTTCGCGACTCTCGTATTGAAATCGCCATTATCTGAGCGATTCGTTGCACAATTGGGACGAATTTCGGCATCCCGGGCATTCTCTCCGACGCCGATGTAGCGGACCACATCGTTCTTCGCCGATGTTTCATAACCCAAAAATCCTTCTTCAAGACGAATCTGGGTCTGCGAACGAAGGTTGTTATGCATGCCTGCAAGCACGATGATGATTTTATATCCCGCATCAGCAGCCTTGCAGATAAGTCCCGTATAGTTGCCAGTCTTGCCAGACTGGACATGCCCGACGACAAGACCTCGACGATCCCAGACCCCCTCTCTCAATGGATCTTCGAGCAGTTCGAGAATTTTGTTCGTCGCCACGTCCAAAGCATCCACGGCCTTGACCGACATCTTGCTCTCCAGAAAGTCTCGATAGCGATGCCAATAGCGCCAATCCTTGCGACGAGTGGCATTGAGCCAGTCTTTGTGGCCTGTCTTGTCAGAGAGTGTCGTGGCTCCACCGATCCAAAGACTGAAACGGCGTATCAGCTCTGCGATAACCGCTTTCTTATCGACGTCTTTTCCCGGATAGAGATTGTCGACAACGAATTCGACTTTCTCCGTAATGAGGGCTGACGTGACCATACCGTTATCCATATCAGCTGCCAGCATCGTCTGCACAATGCTGACCACACCCTGAAATATCTTGTTCTGTTCTTCTGTCATCATGCATTTCTTTCATCAGACTTCGCCGCCTCGGGAAGCATGGCGACAAGTTTGGGATAGTTCTGAAAAGGCTCCGTGGAAGAAAGCAAACGAACGGCACTCTCGGAGGACATGCCCCGACGCCCGACCATATCCTTGAACAGAGTCAGTAGAACCGTCCGGACACCTTCCGGAGCTGTTTCTGCCTCACCTGAGAAACCAGTTCTCGGGGTATCCTTGTTTTCGGCAGTATCGAGCCAGATTCGTTGAACCGGAACAGTCTCTTCCACAACTCGCAGCATTGCTCTGACGAGATCTTTTTGATTCGCGCACGCCTCGATGACAGCAGCAACAGCAGGATGCGCCTCATCGATACGATATCGAACTCCACTTCGCAAATGCTCAATTCGCCAAGCCTGCTCGATAGAGACGCCGCTGAGGCCTTGGGTTGGAGAACCTCTGAACGCGAAGACCTTTCGTGCCTTCTCTCGGGTATTCTCGGCCAGACCCGTAAGCCAGGAACGGATAAATACCGGAGGTCTGGCAGTTGACTTCCTCACATCGATCTTCCAGTCAGCATCAGCAGAGTTAGGAATATCCACCCTGATGCGGGCCAGACGATGCGACTCCTCGCGATTCCATGCTCTCCCCTTGCCAAGTCCAAGCCATCCTCCAGCCAGCAGCAGGCGCTTATTGCGATAAACATAGAACCCCTGTTGCGACGTCCAACCCTCAGGGCCTCCTGCCCTGGAGAAGTCCTCATCAGACAACTTGTCCTTGTGAGGCAGCACGTGGCATTGCGCAGTAACGGTCCCTGAAGAAGTTGAAATCCTGGCGACCGGCGACTCCCATGGTTTGGCTGGATGTCCGGTCATGAATGGGTCCCATGGAGTGACGAGTCTGCCATTGATCAAAAGCTGGAAGTCCGGCTTGCTCCCCTCGATGAGTCGATGGAAAATCATTGCCAGACGTGACTCAACATCGATGGCGAGTTGTGCGAAGTGCTCAAAATTAGAACCCGTAGTGACCACGCGATCCATGCGTTCCCAGAGAACGAGCGTTCCGGAGCGCAAGGCTGCAAGAGGTTCCAGAAAGCGTTCAGACCCACTGGCAGGCCCCTCGAACATCCTCCACTCCCCCTCCGGGTCCGATGCAATGGCGTCAAGGTCCCATCGCAAACAAACGAGCGCCTCACCCTCACGCTTTGATGCGACAGTAAGACTGCGGCACTGCGAGAAGGATGCTGTTTTGAGGCCAAGACCAAAGAGCCCAAGGTCGGTAGGAGCCCTTTCATCCAATGGATTGATGGTCCCAAGCGTCATCGCTGCCTCCAATTCTGGATCGCTCATACCGCGCCCATTGTCCAGAATCGAAATTCGGCTGTTATCTTCATCCCAGTCGAAATGCAGGCGGACCTCGGAAGCACCAGCAGATACAGAGTTGTCGACGACATCGGCCAGTGCGGCTGCAGTCGAATACCCAAGCCCTCGCAGAGCCTCCATCATCGCACTGGCCTTTGGAGGGGCGTGTCTTGTTTTCTGGGTCATTTCACAAAAACGTCTCAAGAATGTTACGGACGGCCAAGAGCCTGTCGTCTGGCTCCATGACTATGGAGAAATAGAGACGCACGCAATGCGTTTCAGATCCGCTCTCCGGCATTTGCGAACAAGAAAGCACATCGTCCATGCGGTCACGTTAGAGGATCTTTACTCGCTGTTAAAACGCAGGGATGCCTCATTCGACAGCGGCCTCAGACAGATCTGTTGTTTTAGCCTCAACAATGACTTTCTCATCTGCGCCAGTGACTACCCCGACCTTCTGTCTTTCGGGAGCAGTCTTGGCAGACGGCACATATGAGTCGCCCAAAAATGGCCAAAGAATCTCCTGCTTGTTTCGAGTCGACAGCTTGCCCAATGCTTTCGACTCAATCTGACGGATGCGTTCGCGCGTCACGCCAAAGTACTGCCCGATTTCCTCGAGAGTCATCGCTTCACCTCCCTTCAGACCAAAGCGCAGAAGAACGACGTCCCTGCCACGCTCATCCAGACCATCCAGCATGTTAAGCAGCACTCTGCGAAGAGACTTTCCATCAGCAACATCTGCTGGATCCAAAGCCATTTCGTCACAGAGGCTACCTACTCGAGAAAGACCAGAGTCAGGATCGACCTCATCAAGGGAGACCACATCTTCGAACATGGCAAGAAGCATTCGGGTTTTACCTGCAGGCATGCCGATACGCCGCGCAGTCTCAAACTCGGTCTCCAGACGCCCAAGGCGGGCATCTTCAACCGTACGCTCGCGCAGGAGTTTACGAGCTGTATCCTGGATGTGGACGGGGGCCCTGACAACTCGTCCCGTATCGGCGATGAACCGGGAAACCTGCTGCCGAATCCACCACGTCGCATAAGTAGAAAAACGAAACCCCCTTCGCCAGTCGAATCGCTCGACCGCTTTCATGAGACCAATATTGGCCTCCTGAACGAGATCATCCAAAGGGATACCAGACCACAGATGCTTCTTGGCTACAGATAGCGCAAGACGGAGGTTGCAGAGAATCATGCGCTCACGGGCCTGTGTCTGGCGACGGATAGCCTCGGCAAAGTCTAGTCCTGCAGGATCCTCACCCGCCATTTCAGCCAGTTCCATGAGGAAACCACGCGTCAACCGGGCCTCCTCCAAAGCTTCTGTCCGTCTGACCACATCGTTACCAGCAGCCTCCACGGCCGCGATGGCGTTAACGAAGAAAGTGGCATCATCATCGAGTCTGGATTCGTCGTCCTCTTCCTCTCCCATGCTTGCTGGAAGCAAAACCGGCCCTTCCTCAGAAGAAGGCTCAGGACCTGCGCAGAACGATTCGACATCTGCCTCTCCTGCTGCAACCCTTGTTGCAGCAGCGAAAACAGCGGACAAACCTTCCGGCCATACGGCAAGTGCGGCAATCGCTGCTCGACCGGTCTCCTCCATCTCCCTGCCTAAGGCAATTTCCTCACTGGCATTGAGAAGATCTCCACGAATGTCCTTCGAATAGAACCTGAACGGGTCGTTACGTCCAGAAGCAAGATCCTCGGCAAACTCGATAGCCTCCGCAAGCTGGCGATCCTCCTCCATCGTGGATTCGAATGGGAAGGATTCGTCATAACCCACCCACTCGACGACAGTTGCTCCAAGCTCTCCTACCACAAAGGAGAGAAGACGCTCGGCCTCTTCATTACGACTGCCATCGGCATTCGCACAGATATCGATGAGAGCACTCTTGCCAACCATTCCCTCACGTATGGCTTCAAGAAACAGGTTTCTGACAGCACCACTGTCATCATCCCTAGCAATGGGGGCAGCCCTGGCGGGTAGATGAAGATCCACATCTCCCCAGTCCTCGTCATGGTCCACCACTTTATGATGCCCGATCGTCTCGTGAACCAGTCTGGCCAGCTCCACGACTGTTTCGTCACCTTCGGGAGCCGAAACCTCTTCCTCGGCCTCCCATTCATCGGAAAAGAAATCTTGCAACGGCTCGTCATCTAACGAGATCACATTCGACTCTGTCTCAGACGAAGCAATGGCAATTGAGGGACTCAACCCGTCAAGCGGAGCAGGAAGCAATCCCTCATCAGTGTTTCCCTTAATCTCATCATTTGCTCGCAAGGTAACGTCAAGGGACTCGGCCAACACAGATTTGCCATCCGGACAGGATACCTGGCTCCCCCCACAACAACTCTCGGGGAGGATGACTGAAGCCCTGCTGGTGCCTTCACCTTCAGGCTCAACAGAATCGTCAACCGATTCACTCAAGGATTCTGATGTTGAAAACTGAGCAACTGCCTCGGTCAGCAGGGCAATAGTCTCCACACATCCGCTTTTGAGGGCATGGGCCAGAGCATCCATGCCGCTTGAATCGACAAGCATCGGATCTGCTCCTGCGTCCAGAAGCAGCCTGACCACCCCAGTTTTGCGTCTTCCTGCTGCAAGAATAAGCGGTGTCGCGCCAGCTGCGTCTCTTGCATCGAGATCGTCACCCCGGCGAATGTGTAACTTGATGGCTGTTTCAACGCCGGATATGGCGGCAAGCCGTAGGAGAGGATTGAGTTTTCGCATGGAGCTACTCATGGCCGGAGCCTTCCACAAGATACCCCGGGGCGATGTGTGCACTATCGACCCCGTCAAGCACCGTGCGATTTCTCAGCCAGAGGCGATATTCCGGTCCACGCAAGCAATGGGTCTCGGAGCAGTCGATATTCCATCTGCGCAATACGTAGCCAGCCAGTGCAGCTTTGGACCGAATACTCAGGACACCATCGCTCATCGGATAGTCCAGAGCGGCCAGCTCCGGGCGGGGAAAATCTGGATGAGGCACGACCTCCAGGTCGACTTCCCGGGACCACTGAACGTCGTGGACAAAAGACTCCTCCGGCAAACGGCCTTCGGACAAGACGTGAACGCTTCTGATTCGAGTCAGGACAAAGTCCCTGAATGACTCGGTTTTTCGGTCGAATGCCCGGACATGCCATCGGAAACCATTATCAGCCAGGGCCAGGGGCACAATTTCGCGCTGTGTCACACCACTGGACAAAGACACATAGGACACCGACAAAACGTATCGTCCGCAGATAGCCCGACTAACTGCCGCCAGAATCTCGAGGGCAGGCCTGCTGATTGGGACAGGATATTCACAAATCAGGCTGCTTGCGACGCTTCCCAACCCGTCACCAAAGCCTCTGGAGAGAGCAGACAGTACACGCTCCAGTGAGTGCTCAAACACAGGCGTGAATTGATTGGTCACCCTGTAAGTCTTGGAACTTCCATCAAACTGTACGTTACTTGGAGCAAGCATTCGATAACGCGCGAGATCCCTTGTTGCCACAGCTGGCGCAACATCGAATCTTCTGGTGATATCCGCGCGGGACACTTCGCCAAAGAAGAAGAGTCTGAAGTCTATATGGGCAAGCCGCTCTCGCTGCACTCCCCCAGTATGTTGAACATCCAGTTTCATCATTTTTGCTTTTGCTTTGATGACGTTCGATTATACAGACGAGCAGGCAAGCTGCATATCTTGTAATCATTTTGATTATGAAGTGGTTTGCTCAACTTCGGCAAATCACGAAACACAAGTACCACCCCGCAAAGCGGGGTGGTGAGAGAATGAGTGAATACAGCGCAGCGTATCCACCCGGGTTTACCTTCATCAATATGCCTGTTTTGCTCGCTGACCGGCCAAGGTCAGCATTCATCCCGCTCGCTGCCAGGCGAGCAGGATGGCACATCGCTACAACGGGCTGCCAAGCCCAACCACGCACTTCGCAAAACGCTCTCACCTTTCGGAACACGGTGCCGCCGTGCCGCTGCGATGCAGCTCCCCATACGCTTCGGTCGTATCGCGTATAAGTCAAACCCTACTCAGTCAGTCTCCCTCTCTCTTTGCTTTGCCTGTGCGGTGCCACCCGACACAGCACAAAGAGAGGCTCCCACGTTAGTAACCAGC
>Ga0187844_10001638_pt1 | contig 16749 bp, 15 predicted proteins | sample SpaLakP09_SKY_50_FD_134517 | JGI IMG/M metagenome (GOLD analysis project Ga0187844, IMG submission 134517) | Oligotrophic lake water microbial communities from Sparkling Lake, Wisconsin, USA - SP09_SKY_50 | ecosystem: Environmental > Aquatic > Freshwater > Lake | place: USA: Sparkling Lake...
CCACCGGTAGCGGCAGCAGCAGCTGGGGCAGCAGCAGCGGCAGGTGCAGCGGCTGGAGCAGCAGCGGCTGGGGCGCTCGCGCCGGCAGTCGCTTCGGTGTCGATCACAGCGATGACTTCGTCAGCCACCACAGTGCTGCCGTCGCCTTTGATGATTTCAACCAGCACGCCAGCGGCGGGCGCTGGCAGTTCCAGTACCACTTTGTCGGTTTCGATGTCGATCAGGTTTTCGTCACGGGCAACGGCTTCGCCGATTTTCTTGTGCCAGGTCAGCATGGTCGCTTCAGCGACCGATTCCGACAGTTGAGGTACTTTAACTTGAATTTGTGCCATGGATAACTCCGTATATTTTGTAATGGCGCTCCGCTACATGCTTGCGGTCACGCCTGTGTCATTGCTTCAGTCAGGCGCCGCGCCCGATCGGGCACGGCGCCATGGGGCTTATTTGGTCAGGATGAAGCCTTTGAGCTTCGAGAAAGCCGTTTCCAGCAGATCTTTTTGCTGGGCATAGTGCTTGTCGTAGTAGCCGACGGCTGGCGATGCCGACGCTGGGCGACCGGCGTAGGCCAGGCGCTGACCGGCTTCCATGCTCTCGAAGATGTTGTGCTGAATCTGGAACCATGGGCCCTGATTCTGCGGCTCGTCCTGTGCCCATACCACTTCCGCCAGGTTCGGGAACTTTTTCAGTTCGGCAGCGAACGATTTGTGCGGGAATGGATACAGCTGTTCCACACGGATGATGGCGGTATCGGTCTGGCCGCGGGTCTTGCGTGCGTTGACCAGATCGTAGTAGACCTTGCCCGAGCAGGCGATAACGCGTTTGACTTTCTTGGCGTCGATTTTCTCGTCGACTTCACCGATCACGGTCTGGAACGCGCCCTTGGCCAGTTCGGTCAGCGGGGTGCCGGCGTCCTTGTTACGCAGCAGCGATTTCGGCGTGAGGATGACCAGCGGTTTGCGGAACTGACGCACCATCTGGCGACGCAGCACGTGGAAGATCTGCGATGCGGTGGTCGGCTGGACCACTTGCATGTTGTTGTCTGCGCACAGCTGCAGGAAGCGCTCTGGGCGAGCCGACGAGTGCTCTGGACCCTGGCCTTCGTAGCCGTGTGGCAGCATCATCACCAGACCCGAGGCACGGCCCCACTTCACTTCGCCGGAGCTGATGAACTGGTCGATTACCACCTGAGCGCCGTTGACGAAGTCGCCGAACTGGGCTTCCCAGATGGTCAGGGTGTTAGGTTCTGCGGTCGAGTAGCCGTATTCGAAGCCCAGTACCGCTTCTTCCGACAGCACGGAGTCGATCACGGTGAATGGAGCCTGACCTTCGGCGATGTTCTGCAGAGGCACGTAGATGCCGGCATCCCAGCGCTCGCGGTTCTGATCGTGCAGCACAGCGTGACGGTGGACGAAGGTACCACGGCCGGCATCCTGACCGGTCAGACGCACAGCGTAGCCCGAAGCCACCAGCGATGCGAAGGCCAGGTGTTCGCCCATGCCCCAGTCCAGATTCAGCTCGCCGCGGCCCATGGCAGCGCGGTCGGCCAGCACTTTTTCGACCAGTGCGTGGACTTTGAAGTTTTCCGGTACGGTGGTGATGCGGCCAGCCAGACGTTTCAGTTCGGTCATCGGCACGGCGGTATCGGCGCTGTCGGTCCACTTGCGGTTCAGGAACGGCAGCCAGTCAACGGCGAACTTGTTCTTGAAGTTGGTGATGACAGGATCCACGGTGTGCTTGCCGGCGTCCATGGCGTCACGGAAGGCCGATTGCATTTTTTCGCCGCCGTCAGCAGCAATCACTGCCTGGGCAACCAGTTTGTCCGCATACAGTTTGCGGGTGCCTGGGTGCTGGCCGATTTTCTTGTACATCAGCGGCTGGGTCAGTGCCGGGGTATCTTGCTCGTTGTGGCCCAGTTTGCGGTAGCAGATGATGTCGACGACGATATCTTTCTGGAACTGCAGACGGTAGTCCATGGCGATCTGCGAAGCCAGAACCACGGCTTCAGGATCGTCGGCGTTGACGTGCAGCACAGGTGCTTCGATCATCTTGACGACGTCCGAGCAGTAGATGGTGGAACGGGCATCGCGCGGATCGGAAGTGGTGAAACCGATCTGGTTGTTGATCACGATGTGCACGGTACCGCCGGTGCCGTAACCACGGGTCTGGGCCAGATTCAGGGTTTCCATCACAACGCCCTGACCAGCGAAAGCGGCGTCGCCGTGCACCAGGATAGGCAGCACTTGCTTGCCGGCGTGGTCGCCGCGGCGATCCATACGGGCTTTGACGGAACCTTCAACCACTGGGTTGACGATTTCCAGGTGCGATGGGTTGAAGGCCAGCGACAGGTGGACTGGACCGCCAGCGGTCGAGATGTCCGACGAGAAGCCCTGGTGGTATTTCACGTCACCGGCTGGCAGGTCGTCGCCGTGCTTGCCTTCGAATTCTTCGAACAGTTCCTTGGGCGATTTGCCCAGGGTGTTCACCAGTACGTTCAGACGGCCGCGGTGGGCCATGCCGATCACGATTTCCTGCACGCCTTTTTCGCCGGCGCGCTGGATGATTTCATCGATCGAAGCGATGAAGGTTTCGCCGCCTTCCAGCGAGAAACGCTTTTGACCAACATACTTGGTGTGCAGGTAACGCTCCAGACCTTCTGCCGCGGTCAGGCGCTCCAGAATGTGCTGCTTCTTCTCTGCGGTGAAGTTAGGCGTCGAGCGGATCGCTTCCAGACGCTCTTGCAGCCAGCGTTTTTCGGCTGGGTCGGAGATGTACATGAACTCGGCGCCGATGGAACGGGTGTAGGTATCGCGCAGGAAGTTCAGCAGGTCGCGCAGGGTCGCGGTTTCCGGGCCGAAGTAGGTGTTGCTGATGTTGAATACAGTGTCCATGTCCGCATCGGTGAACCCGTAGAAGCTAGGATCGAGTTCAGGGATGGCCGGACGCTCCTGACGCTGCAGCGGGTCCAGATTGGCCCAGCGCGAACCGAGGTAACGGTAGGCAGCGATCAGCTGCGTGGCAGCCACGCGTTTGCGGCCCATTTCGGCATCGGCCGAAGCCACCACGGTACGGATAGGACCGGCTTTCGCGCGTTCGGCGAAAGAGGCGATCACGGAGGCGTGGGCGACGTCGGGTTTATTGGAACCATCGACGGCCGGTACGTGCTGCATGGCGTCGAAATAGGCGCGCTAGTTGTCTGGCACAGAACCTGGATTGTCGAGATACGCTTCGTACAGTTCTTCGACGTACGGGGCGTTCCCACCAAACAGGTAGGAGTTGGACGTATATTGTTGCATCATATTGCTCACCTTTCTTCGCGCTTCGCGAGATTAGCGGGTTAATCTAACCTTCCGCGACACGGCCTGACCGGTTAGCGGATTGCACATCAAGTTGTGGGGAAGGGCTATATTTCTTCGGGTACTACAAAAATCGGTCATTCAGGATAGCACCGGTATTGTATCCGAACAACCATTTGTGCGGCAAAAAGCCGTGAAAACTTGCGTTTTAATGTGGCATTAAGTGTGGCGATAGGCTTGCCGGACGGCCTAATGCACTGAAATGTTTTCATTATTCTAAGCCTGCTGCTGTCGCTCAGGAGCGCGGCAAGCGGCGCGCCAGACGGCCTGCGGCGGGTGCGGGGGTATGCGCCAGCCAGCCTGCATCGCTGCGGAACCATTCGGCCAGAAAGTCCAGCATGGCGCGCAACGCGGCCGACATATGCTGGCGCGAGGTATAAATGGCGTGAATACCCATCTGTTGCGGCGTGAATTGCGGCAGTAGTTGCACCAGTTCGCCCCGGGCAATCAGCGGCATCACGCCATACCTCGGTTGCAGCACGATGCCGGCACCATACAGTGCCGCGCGCAGCAGACTGGTATCTTCATTGGCCGACAGATTGCCGCTGACCGGCACGGACACGGCTTCACCATGAACGTCGGTAAATTGCCACAGGCTTTTGCCAAAATAGCTATAGGTCAGGCAGTTGTGGCGCGCCAGATCGGCTACCTGCCCCGGCATGCCATGCCGTTCCAGATAGGCTGGCGCCGCGCACACCACGGAGTCGCAGCGGGCCAGCTGGCGTGCGATCAGGTTCGGCTCCAGCGCATTGGTAATGCGCAGCGCCAGATCGATGCGCTGCTCGACCAGATTCACGGCGCGGTTATTAATCTGCATATCCACCGTGGTGTGGGGGTAGCGCTGCAGAAACGCCGTCACGGCCGGCGCCAGCACGGCCTGCGCCATCGATTGCGAACAGCTAATGCGCAGCAAGCCACGCGGCGCGCCCTCCTCCACCGCGCCGTCGAGCGCCATCTCATCGGCCAGCTCCAGCATGCTGCGGCAGCGCGCCAGCGTCAGCGTACCAGCGTCCGTCAGGCTGAGGCGGCGGGTACTCCGGTGCAGCAGGCGCGCTCCGGCCCACTGCTCCATCTGCGCCAGATAGCGCGTGACCATGGCGCGCGACATATCCAGCGTATCGGCAGCGGCAATCATGCTGCCCCGTTCAGCAATGCTGACAAACACTTTAGCGGCGGTAATTCTATCCATCGATTCATCCGATTTATGCAATTAATTGATGAATGATACGCAGTTTTTCTACCGGATCAAGCAATTTAAGATGGCGTCATTCCAACCCAACACGAAAGACCATCATGCTCAAGCAACCTCTGCAAACCCTGTTAGCCAGCGCCTTCGCCGCCACGCTGGGCAGCGCCAGCGCCGCCCCGCTCAAGGTGGAAGTGTTCAATCCCGGTGAAGCGGCCATCTTCCCCGTGGCCTCGGTACTGGTCAGCGGCGCCAAGGATGCGGTGCTGATCGACGCCCAGTTCTCGCGCGGCGCAGCCCTGAAACTGGTGGAACAGATCCGTGCCAGCGGCAAGCGCCTGACCACCGTGTATGTGAGCCACGGCGATCCGGATTTCTACTTCGGCCTAGACGTGATCCACGCCGCCTTCCCGCAAGCGAAGATCGTCGCCACCTCCTACACCGTGGCCGCCATCGAGAAGAACAAGGATGCCAAGGTGGCCTTCTGGGGCCCCGTCCTGAAAGACAACGCGCCGCACCGCATCATCGTGCCGCAGGTGCTGCAGGGCGACCGCATTGAGCTGGAAGGCGAAATCCTGCAGGTCGCCGGTCTGCAGCCGGAGCGCAGCTATGTGTGGATTCCATCGATCAAGACGGTGGCCGGTGGCGTAGTGGTGTTCAACGACCTGCACGTGTGGACTGCCGACACCCAGACGGCAGCGTCGCGCCAGCAGTGGCTGGCCACGCTGGACGGCATCGCCGCCCTGCAGCCGGCCACCGTGGTTCCGGGCCACTACAAGGTCGGCAGTGCGCTGACGCCCGCCAGCATCGGCTTTACCCGCGACTATCTGGTGAAGTTTGAAGCGGAAACGGCCGCGGCCGCCAACTCGGCCGCGCTGATCGAGCGCATGCAGCAGCAGTATCCGCAAGCAGGCCTGAAAGCGGCACTGGACACCAGCGCCAAGGTCGCCAAGGGCGAAATGAAGTGGTAAGCCAAGCGCTAAGTTAGCCCATCAGCCAGCCACGCTGAGCCAACTGGCAAGGGCAGCCCTGGCCATGCGACGCACCTAGACAAATGCATCTAGATATTTTAATCTAGATGCATAGTCTTATAAAAATGCGCTCCATGAATACACCCGTCTCCAAACCCACCCCCGCCGAACTGGAAATGCTGCGCCTGCTATGGGCCAGCGGGCCTGCCACGGCCAAGCAGATCCATCAGGCAGCACTGGCCAGCCGGCCCGATATGAATTACGCCACCGTGCTGCGCCTGCTGCAGGTGATGCACAGCAAAGGCATCCTCAGCCGCGACGAAAGCCAGCGCGCCCACATCTATGCACCGGCGCAGGCGCAGGATGCGCTGCAGACCAATCTGCTGAAGGAACTGATACAGAAAGCCTTTGCCGGTTCCGGCAAGGCGCTGGTGCTGGCCGCACTGCGCGGCGGCCACGTGAGCAAGAAGGAACGCGCCGAGATACAGGCCCTGCTCGATCAGGACAGCTGAGAGTAGCGCTCTGCCGGCGCCGCACGTGGCGCCGGCACGGCAGAAATGGACGTAAAAAAGCGGGCCGCAGCCCGCTTTTTGGTGCACCAGACAGCGGATTAACGCTGGTCCAGAGGCTTGACTTCGCGCGTGGTCGAACCCACGAACAGCTGGCGTGGACGGCCGATTTTCTGTTCTGGGACGGCGATCATTTCGTTCCACTGGGCGATCCAGCCGATGGTACGGGCCATGGCGAAGATACCGGTGAACAGCGAAACTGGAATGCCCAGTGCCGACTGTACGATGCCCGAGTAGAAGTCCACGTTCGGGTACAGTTTGCGCGAAACGAAGTATTCGTCGTTCAGCGCAATCTTTTCCAGTTCCATGGCCAGCTTGAACAGCGGGTCGTCTTGCAGGCCCAGCTCTTCCAGCACTTCGTAGCAGGTTTCACGCATCAGTTTGGCGCGTGGATCGAAGTTTTTGTAAACGCGGTGACCGAAGCCCATCAGCTTCACGCCCGAGTTCTTGTCTTTCACCTGAGCGATGAAGGCCGGAATGTTCTCGACGGTGCCGATTTCTTTCAGCATGTTCAGTGCCGCTTCGTTGGCGCCGCCGTGGGCAGGGCCCCACAGACAGGCGATACCGGCAGCGATACAGGCGAACGGGTTGGCGCCCGACGAACCGGCCAGACGCACGGTCGAGGTCGAAGCGTTCTGCTCGTGGTCTGCGTGCAGGATCAGGATACGATCCAGCGCGCGCACCAGCACGTCGTTGACTTTGTATTCTTCGCATGGATTGCCGAACATCATGCGCATGAAGTTGGCGCTGTACGACAGGTCATTGCGTGGGTACACGAACGGCTGGCCGATCGAGTATTTGTAAGCCATGGCCACCAGGGTAGGCATCTTGGCGATCAGGCGGATAGCCGATACTTCACGGTGCTTGGCATCGTTGATGTCGAGCGAATCGTGGTAGAACGAAGCCAGCGCGCCGACGGTACCAACCAGTACCGACATCGGGTGCGCGTCACGACGGAAGCCGCGGAAGAAGAACTGCATCTGCTCGTGCACCATGGTGTGCTTGGTCACGGTGTCGACGAAGGTGGCTTTCTGTTCTGCGTTCGGCAGTTCGCCGTTCAGCAGCAGGTAGCACGATTCCATGAAGTCAGCGTTCACGGCCAGTTGTTCGATCGGGTAGCCACGGTACAGCAGCTCGCCCTTGTCACCGTCGATGTAGGTGATCGAGGAATTACATGCCGCGGTCGACATGAAGCCTGGATCGTAGGTGAACTTGCCGGTACCGGCATACAGTTTACGGATGTCGATCACGTCCGGACCAACGGTCCCTTTGTAGATCGGGAAATCGACCGATGGGCTGCCATCGGAGAACGACAGTGTGGCTTTGTTATCAGAGGTGTTCATGAACTCTTCCTTCTTGGAGAGGTGAGACAAAAGTAAAAAAAACCTGGTAATGCGGCGATATTGCTAGCAGCTCAAGCCAGTCGTCTGACGGCTTAAGCCAGTCGCAGACGCGCCAGCAAGGCGTGTACCTGGGGCAGATCGATGTCGCCGTCAGGCTCCTTGCGGGCCAGTATCAGATCCATCAGGGCATTGTCCGACAGATCCAGCAAACGCGTCAGGGCGTCGACTTCCTCGTCGGTCAATTCGGTTTCATGCGCATCGAGAAAACGGGTCAGGATAATGTCGTTTTCCAGCAGTCCACGGCGGGCGCGCCAGCGCAGGCGCGCACGGTTGGCCGGGTCAGACTGGTGCGCAGCGGTATTCGTTGCAGTCATGGTGCGGCTACTTTACAAAAACGGGCGGCGTGCTTAAACACCGCCCGTGCGGTGCATCAGATGGCGCGACGTACCATCAGTTCCTTGATCTTGCCGATAGCTTTGTTCGGGTTCAGACCTTTAGGGCACACGTCGACGCAGTTCATGATCGAGTGGCAGCGGAACAGACGGTATGGATCTTCCAGGTTATCCAGACGGGCACCGGTGGCTTCGTCGCGCGAGTCGGCGATGAAGCGGTAGGCTTGCAGCAGGCCGGCAGGACCGACGAACTTGTCCGGATTCCACCAGAACGATGGGCACGAGGTCGAGCAGCAAGCGCACAGAATGCACTCGTACAGACCGTCGAGCTCTTCACGCTGGGCAGGCGATTGCAGACGCTCTTTTTCAGGGCGGATGGAATCGTTGATCAGGTAAGGCTTGACCGAATCGTACTGCTTGAAGAACTGGGTCATGTCGACGATCAGGTCGCGGATGACTGGCAGGCCAGGCAGCGGACGCAGCACGATAGGCTCGGTCAGCTCGTTCAGGTTGGTAGTGCAGGCCAGACCATTTTTGCCATTGATGTTCATGGCGTCCGAACCGCACACGCCTTCGCGGCACGAGCGGCGCAGGGCCAGCGAATCATCCACGTCGGACTTGATACGCTGCAGTGCGTCCAGCAGCATCTTGTCGGTGTCTTTCAGCTCGACCGTCACGTCCTGCATGTAAGGCTTGGCGTCCTGATCGGGATCGTAACGATAAATTTTCAGTTTGAGAGTGCGTGCCATGTTCTTAGCTCTTAGAAAGTACGTGGTTTCGGTTTGAAGGTGTCGACCGTCAGCGGCTTGGTCACGACTGCCTTGTATTCCAGACGGTTGTCGGCCGAGTACCACAGGGTGTGTTTCATCCAGTTGTCGTCGTCACGCTGCGGGAAATCGTTGTGGGCGTGGGCGCCACGCGATTCCTTGCGAGCTGCGGCCGAGACGATGGTGGCTTTGGCAGTTTCGATCAGGTTGTCCAGTTCCAGCGCTTCGACGCGGGCGGTGTTGAACACTTTCGACTTGTCCTTGAACGACACGTGCTTGCGACGCTCGTCCAGCTTCATGATCTCTTCCACGCCCTTGTTCAGCATGTCGTCGGTACGGAACACGCCGCAGTATTTCTGCATGGCTGCGCGGATATCGTTGGCCACGCCCTGCACTTTTTCGCCGCCGTTCGAGGTTTCCAGCTTGTTCAGACGGTTCATCGCGAAGTCGGCAGCATCCTTAGGCAGCGGTTTGTTTTCCTTCTGCTTGAGGTTCTGTGCCACCACGTGGTTACCGGCAGCGCGGCCGAATACCACCAGGTCCAGCAGCGAGTTGGTGCCCAGACGGTTGGCGCCGTGCACCGATACGCAGGCGCATTCGCCGATGGCGTACAGGCCGTTGACCACTTTCTGGGTGCCGTCGCCGTTAGGCGTCACCACCTGACCGTGGATGTTGGTTGGAATACCGCCCATCTGGTAGTGGATGGTTGGTACGACCGGGATAGGTTCTTTGGTTGCGTCGACGTTGGCGAACTTGTGGCCGATTTCCAGAATCGAAGGCAGACGCTTCTGGATGGTGTCGGCGCCGATGTGACGCAGATCCAGCATCACGTGATCCTTGTTCGGACCGCAGCCGCGACCTTCCTTGATCTCCTGGTCCATCGAGCGCGAAACGAAGTCGCGTGGTGCCAGATCCTTCAGCGTAGGCGCATAGCGCTCCATGAAACGTTCGCCTTCGGAGTTGATCAGGATACCGCCTTCACCGCGTACACCTTCGGTGATCAAGACGCCCGCGCCGGACACGCCGGTCGGGTGGAACTGCCAGAATTCCATGTCCTGCAGCGGCAGGCCGGCACGTGCGGCCATACCCATACCGTCGCCAGTGTTGATGAAGGCGTTGGTCGATGCAGCGAAGATACGGCCAGCACCGCCGGTAGCGAAGATAGTGGTCTTAGCTTCCAGAATCATGCATTCGCCGGTTTCCATTTCCAGTGCTACCACGCCGACCACATCGCCTTCGGCGTCACGGATCAGATCCAGTGCCATCCACTCGACGAAAAAGTGGGTACGGGCACGCACGTTGCGCTGGTACAGGGTGTGCAGCAGAGCGTGACCGGTACGGTCAGCGGCAGCGCAAGCACGTTGCACGGCTTTTTCGCCGAAGTTGGCGGTGTGGCCGCCGAATGGGCGCTGATAGATGGTGCCGTCCGGGTTACGGTCGAAAGGCATACCGAAGTGTTCCAGCTCGTAGACAACTTTCGGTGCTTCGCGGCACATGAATTCGATCGCATCCTGGTCGCCCAGATAGTCGCCACCTTTGACGGTGTCGAACATGTGCCAGAACCAGTTGTCTTCAGCCATATTGCCCAGCGAGGCGCCGATACCGCCCTGCGCTGCCACGGTGTGGGAACGGGTAGGGAATACTTTCGACAGTACAGCGACGTTCAGACCGGCTTCAGCCAGTTGCAGCGATGCACGCATGCCGGAGCCGCCGGCGCCGACGATTACCGCATCAAAGCGGCGGGTAGGAATTGCAGATTTGATAGCTGCCACGATTAAACACTCCAGAGTATCTGTACCGACCATGCGGCACAAGCGATCAACCACACGATGGTGGCGACTTGCAGGGTCAGACGCAGACCGACGGATTTCACGTAATCCATCCAGATGTCACGTACGCCAACCCAGGCGTGGAAGAACAGACCGAACAGGGTCACGGCGCTGATCAGCTTGAACCATTGCTGGGCGAACAGGCCAGCCCAGCCTTCATAGGTGAAGTTCTGGCCGGTCAGGAAGGACACCAGCAGGATCACGGTGTAAGCCACCATCACCAGCGCGGTGACGCGTTGCGCCAGCCAGTCACGCAGGCCGTAATGCGCGCCTACCACGAGGCGTTTTGGTCCGATGTTATCGTTAGTTGCCATCTCAGAAGACTCCAAACAGTTTGAGGGCGATGATCGCGGTCAGGCTCAGGCTCACGGCCAGCACGGAAGCGGCCGAGTGACGTGCCTGCTCTTTGGCCAGGCCAATGTGCATGTCCATGATCAGGTGGCGGCAGCCGGCGCAGAAGTGGTGCAGATAGCCCCAGACCAGCGCCAGAATGATCAGTTTGACCAGTGGGTAGGAAACGATGCCTTGGTAGTACGCAAAGGAAATTTCCGAGCGCAGGCTTTGTTCCAGCAGGTACAGCACGAATGGCAGCAGCAGGAACATCGTGAGGCCGCTGATGCGGTGCAAAATGGATACCAGGCCAGCCAAAGGCAAGCGGTAGTTGGACAATTCCGTCACATGGATGTTACGGAACTCCGGCCGTTCTTTTTTCGGGGCTTCCCTTACGGCTTCAGACATATCAAGACCTCCTAGGCATAAACAAAAATTTCGAGAATGCGATTTTCGCTGATTTTCGCATTTCTAACCAATATGTATTGTTACATATAACTAAAATAGTGGTAGTCAACAGCTGCGACGGCTACTTTCTGTAGCTCAACGTATTTTCAGCGCAACAGGATTTTGCCTCGATTTCCACCCTGTTTTCGCCGCCCGCCGCTGCATTGCAACAAACGGGCATCTCCTCACATCAACTCATGTGATCCGTACAGTTCAGCTCACTTAGCTCACTTAGCTCACTTAGTTTAATTCGTTGTGATAGTGGTGCCGGGCGGTCGAGTACAGACCGCGGCGCAGTTCCACCGCCTTATCACCGTAAGTGAACGACACCCGCTCCGATTCCAGCAGCGGGGTGTGGGCAGCGATGCCCAGTAATTTTGCATCTTCCTCCCCCACGCTGACGGCGCGGATCTTTTCCGTCGCGCGTATCATGCGGGTGCCGAATTCCGATTCGAACAGGCCATACATCGGCCCCTTGTATTCCACTAGCCGCTCGGCCGTCAGTCCTTTGAAGATCATGCCGGGCAGCCACAGCTCTTCCACGATGGTGGGCACGCCGTCAAACGCCTGCACCCGCTTGATGTACACCACTGCATCGCCCGACTTGAGTTCGAGCAGGCGCGCCACATCGGCCGGCGCACGCATGCGCTTGACTTCAATAATCTTGCTATCAGGATAGTGAGGGACGCCTTCGTCCGGCATCAGGCGCAGGAAACGGAAGTGAGCGCGTGCTTCGTGATGGGTGGAAACAAAAGTCCCCTTACCCTGCTTGCGCATGACCAGATTTTCCGCCGCCAGTTCGTCGATCGCCTTGCGCACGGTACCTTGGCTCACCTTGAAACGGTTGGCCAGCTCCACTTCGCTAGGGATCAGTTCGCCCGGCTTCCATTCGCCCGACTGCAAACTCTGGGTAATTAGACCCTTGATTTGCTGATAAAGTGGCGAGAACGTGGGCGAAGGAGCCGCCGAAGCGCTGCCCGCACTGCCGCTTGCGGTAGTGGATGCAGGGTTATTATTAGGCGGCACGGAATTCATAGACCACGATTTCACCACAAATACCCCCTGCCGTCCAGCAAAAACCAGCAATAACTTATCTGTCTTATATAAGACATAAGATAGCATTGACATCTGCCAGACACAGGCCTACACTCCCCGGCGAGGCGCTTGCAGCAACCCGTCTGACACCCCTTTCCGGTCAGCCAGCCAGCACTCAAATGCAGTATGATTACGGTTTCCCCCGGGCCGGCAGCGGCCCCGCTTAGAGAACGTTTTATTCCCACTTTGGAGATTCATCATGGCAAAAACCCCAATGCGTGTTGCTGTTACCGGCGCCGCCGGCCAAATCGGTTACGCTCTGCTGTTCCGCATCGCCAATGGCGACATGCTGGGCAAAGACCAACCAGTTATTCTGCAACTGTTGGAAATTGCTGACGAAAAAGCACAGAAGGCACTGAAGGGCGTCATGATGGAAATCGACGACTGCGCTTTCCCGCTGCTGACCGAAATGACCGCCCACTCCGATCCTATGACTGCCTTCAAAGATGCAGACGTAGCCGTTCTGGTTGGCGCCCGTCCACGTGGCCCAGGCATGGAGCGTAAAGACCTGCTGGAAGCCAACGCCCAAATCTTCACCGTACAAGGTAAAGCACTGGATGCCGTCGCTTCGCGCAACGTTAAAGTTCTGGTGGTCGGCAACCCAGCCAACACCAACGCCTACATCGCCATGAAATCGGCGCCATCGCTGCCAGCCAAGAACTTCACCGCCATGCTGCGTCTAGACCACAACCGCGCGCTGTCGCAAATCGCTGCCAAGACCGGCAAAGCGGTCAAAGACATCGAAAAACTGTGCGTATGGGGCAACCACTCGCCGACCATGTACGCTGACTACCGCTTCGCCACCATAGCTGGCGCTTCGGTCAAAGACATGATCAACGATCAGGAATGGAACGCTAACACCTTCCTGCCTACCGTGGGCAAACGCGGCGCCGCCATCATCGAGGCACGCGGCCTGTCGTCGGCTGCTTCGGCTGCCAACGCTGCTATCGACCACATCCACGACTGGGTGCTGGGCACCGCTGGCAAGTGGACCACCATGGGTATTCCATCGGACGGTTCCTACGGCATCCCTGAAGGCACCGTGTTCGGCTTCCCTGTTACCACCGAAAACGGCGAATACAAAATCGTTCAAGGTCTGGAAATCGATGCATTCTCGCAAGAGCGCATCAACCTGACCCTGAAAGAACTGACCGAAGAGCGCGAAGGCGTTAAGCACCTGCTGCCATAAGCCGGGCTGAACTCTTCACTCCCTTCCGCGTAAGTGGAACCGGTTAACACACCGATCCGCCGCACTCGCCGCGCTGCTGACAGCAGCGCGGCAGCTCCATCTCACCCCGCCGCAGTTCCGGACATCTCCCGCATGCATCCATCCGAGGTTTTATTCCAGGGCAATCGCCAACCCTTGCTGCTGCCAGCTTGTGACCATTACGCCGGCAGCGAAAAGCTGATGCGCAAATCGATTGCCTTGCAACAAGAACTTGGTCCCCTGTTCGACATCACCCTCGATTGCGAAGACGGCGCCAGCGCCGGCAACGAAATCGAGCATGCCCGTCTGGTGGCGGCGCTGGTGCGGTCGGACGAGAATAAGTTCAGCCGCATCGGCGCGCGCGTGCACGATATCGCCAGCCCGCACTTTGCCAGCGACGTGGAAATCATCTGCGCAGCGGCCAGCAAGCTGGCCTACATCGTGCTGCCCAAGGTGCATAGCGCCAAGGAAGTCACGGCGGCCATCAAACTGATCAACACCCACGCGACCAAGGCGGGCCGCAAGGACCTGCCGGTACACGTGCTGATCGAAACCCATGAAGCGCTGCACGACGCCTACGCCATAGCCGCCCTGCCGCAAGTGCAATGCCTGTCGTTCGGCATCATGGACTTTGTTTCCTCGCATTACGGAGCAATTCCGGCCAGCGCCATGCGCACGCCGGGCCAGTTCACCCACCCGCTGGTAGTCCGTGCCAAGCTGGAAGTGGCGGCCGCCTGCCATGCGCACGGCAAAGTGCCTTCGCACAATGTCACCACCGACATCAAGGATGCGGCCGTGGCCGCCAACGACGCGCAGCGCGCCGCTGCCGAATTCGGCTTTACCCGGATGTGGAGCATCCATCCGGACCAGATCAAGCCCATCATCAAGACCTTTACGCCGCGCATGTCCGAGGTCAATGACGCCACTGCCATCCTGGTGGAAGCTGCGGCTGTACAATGGGGGCCGATTTCGCAGAATGGCCGCTTGCACGACCGCGCCAGCTACAGATACTATTGGACTGTGCTGCAGCGGGCCAGACTGGCCGGCTTAAGCCTGCCGGAAGCGGCGCAAAGCCTGCTCAACGGCAACACCAAATAACCCTTTCATCTGGAAGTACCACCATGTCCCTCGCCAAACTGCTGCTGGCATGCAGCCTGTCGCTGACCGCCCTGACTCTGAGCTCTGCCGCCCGCGCTGACAATGCGCCAGCCAAGGCCACCACCAAGAAAACTGCCAAGGCCAAGCCTGCCGCCAAGGCGGCGGAAGCCAAGCCGGCCGATGAAGATGTAGCCGAACCCGCCGTGGGTGAATCGGCAGCGACCGAATTCGACTGCGAACTGGGCAACAAGATCACCATCTACGAAAACGTCAACGACGACGCCCACATCGCCCTGCGCTGGAAAAAGCGTCTGCACCGTCTGACCCGCGTGGGCACCAGCACGGGCGCCAACCGCTTCGAAAACCATGTGTACGGTCTGGTCTGGATCGGCATTCCTGCCAAGGGCATGCTGCTGGACTCGAAACAGGGTCGCCAGTTAGCCAATGAGTGCCGCAACGCCGAACAGATGAAACCGCTGGCTGCCACCGCAACGGCTGCCACCGGCACCAGCCTGCAGTAATCCCCCGCCTGTAGCTCAGGCAGGGCGCACCGACGACACCCCAAACCTAGGAGAAGTCATGGCACACAATACGCTCAATACCCTCAAGGAATTCGACATTGCCGGCAAAGCCGGCAAGTTCTACTCGCTGCCGGCTCTGGAACAGAGCCTGGGCGCGAAGATCTCGCGCCTGCCCGTTTCCATCCGCGTGGTACTGGAATCCGTGCTGCGCAACTGCGACGGCAAGAAAGTTACCGAAGAACACGTCAAGCAACTGGCCAACTGGGGTGCAACGGCCGACCGCGTGGACGAAATTCCATTCGTGGTGGCGCGCGTAGTGCTGCAGGACTTCACCGGGGTGCCGCTGCTGGCCGATCTGGCCGCCATGCGCAACGTGGCTTACAAGATGGGCGTGAACGCCAAGAAGATCGAGCCGCTGGTGCCGGTCGATCTGGTGGTGGATCACTCGGTCACCATCGACCACTTCCGCGAAAAAGGCGCGCTGGACCTGAACATGAAGCTGGAATTCTCGCGCAATAACGAGCGCTACCAGTTCATGAAGTGGGGCATGCAAGCCTTCGATACGTTCGGCGTGGTGCCGCCCGGCTTCGGCATCGTGCACCAGGTCAATCTCGAATATCTGGCGCGCGGCGTGCACAAGACGGGCGAAGGGGTGTACTACCCTGACACGCTGGTGGGCACCGATTCGCACACCACCATGATCAACGGCATCGGCGTAGTCGGCTGTGGCGTGGGCGGCATCGAGGCGGAAGCCGGCATGCTGGGCCAGCCGGTGTACTTCATGACACCGGACGTGATCGGCGTGAACCTGACGGGCGTGCTGCGCGAAGGCTGCACCGCCACCGATCTGGTGCTGACCATTACCGAACTGCTGCGCAAGGAAAAAGTGGTCGGCAAGTTCGTCGAGTTCTTCGGTGAAGGTACCGAGACGCTGTCGCTGACCGACCGCGCCACTATCGCCAACATGGCACCCGAATACGGCGCCACCATGGGCTTCTTCCCAGTTGACGACGCCACCGTCGAATACTTCGAAGGTACCGGCCGCACCAAGGACGAAATCGCCGCGTTTGCCGCCTACTTCAAGGCGCAGGGCCTGTACGGCGTGCCGAAAGCGGGCCAGATCGATTACACCCGCGTGGTGGAACTGAACCTGAGCTCGGTAACGCCTTCGCTGGCCGGCCCGAAACGTCCGCAGGACCGCATCGAGATCGGTCAGGTCAAGAACAACTTCACCGAACTGTTCTCGCAACCGACCAAAGAAAACGGCTTCAACAAAAAAGCCGAAGATCTGGGCGCCGTCTACACCACCAGCAATGGCGTGAACGTGAAGAACGGCGACGTGCTGATCGCTGCCATCACGTCCTGCACCAACACTTCCAACCCTAGCGTGCTGCTGGCCGCCGGCCTGCTGGCCAAGAAGGCGGTGGAAGCTGGTCTGAGCGTGGCGCCGCACATCAAGACTTCGCTGGCGCCCGGCTCGCGCGTAGTCACCGAATATCTGGGCGCAGCCGGCCTGCTGCCGTATCTGGAACAGCTGGGCTTTGGCGTTACCGCCTACGGCTGCACCACCTGTATCGGTAATGCCGGCGATCTGACGCCGGAACTCAATGCCGCCATCACCAGCAACGACATCGTGGCTTC
>Ga0187844_10001639_pt1 | contig 16747 bp, 18 predicted proteins | sample SpaLakP09_SKY_50_FD_134517 | JGI IMG/M metagenome (GOLD analysis project Ga0187844, IMG submission 134517) | Oligotrophic lake water microbial communities from Sparkling Lake, Wisconsin, USA - SP09_SKY_50 | ecosystem: Environmental > Aquatic > Freshwater > Lake | place: USA: Sparkling Lake...
ACGTACGTTACGGTACCTGTGTCTAGTTACACGTCGTCTAGTTACACCTCGTCTAATTACACCTCGTCCACTACTAACAACCTTCCTCGAATGCATTTTCATTTTTAGTTGTTTCTTGATAACCGCCTCAGATTTATAAACACGTCTGCCACCTCGTTTAATACTTACCTTTACACCGTGGCGTCTAGCCAGTTTAATCAGAGACTTCGAAGGTTTATGATTTCCAAATGAAATAACGCCCATAATAAGTTAATTAATTAACTTTAGTTAACATTTTATTTAAAATAAATTAAAAGTTAATTTAAATTTAAAATTTATTCGATGGTGTTTTCTATATTTACATTACAATAACTACTTTTATTATTAACTTTAGATAATTGAATGTAAACAGGTAAATCTGAATTGTGATAACGGTCGTAATATCTCACACCTTTTGCGAAATTAAGAAGGTATTTAAAATTCTTTATAAACTCAGGACCATGTGAAGTTTCTTGAGACATTATATGTGCTAATTCATGAATTGCCGCATATCCCAATAAGTTATCGTCTTCTAACGTATGTTCTGAATTTAGATCTGGGTCTGGGTTATTATGTAAACAAAATGCCATGTATTTTTTATTAATTACATATGCTGCATCTCTTTCCATATTTCCTATTTCTTTGATGGTAATACCTGAATCCCATCTTTTTATAAGTATATCTACACTAGGATTATCTTCATTTCTTAATGCATTTATTAATGCATTAAGTTTGGAATCTATTATTGCTAATTTACGAACTGATAACTCTTTATAAGGTGTATCTCTTACTTTATAAGTTTTTTCATATGCTACATCTGTAAAATAAATAGTTGCGTCATAAAAGTAAATGTATATTAAATAAATTATTACTAATGAAAATATAATTAAAAAATGACTATTCATATTGTAACTTAAATTTATTCATTATTATTAATAAAAGAAAATTACATAAAGGTTTATATGTTAATACATTAGTTCTTTATGGAAAAACAATGGAATATAAGAAACAATAACTTAATTGAAAACAATGAATTAATTTTCCAAACCCTTGATTGGCATTGTGAAGACCTCGACCCTGAAGACATTGACCATGAACAAACTTCTGAATTCAAGATATTTACATTTGGTGTAACCCAAACAGGTGTACCTGTCAATTTAATGATTAATGGATTTTATCCATTTTTCTTTATTGAAGTACCCATCGGATGGGACCGTACTTGTATACACATTGTAAGTCAGGTCCTCAACTTTAAAGGTATCAAATCGATAGAATTTCTAGAACGAAAGAAATACTACGGATTTGAAAATAACAAACTACGAAAATTTCTCAAGTTAACTTTTTGGAACAGTCGTTCCATGAGGTCTCTTAGATATCGCATCAAGGACTCCAAATACACCATTGGAGGGATGGAATACCAGTTCCCACTGTATGAATCCAACATTGACCCTCTGTTGCGATTTACTCATCTTAGGGATATCCTCACTGCTGGATGGATTAAAGTAAAACGTTTTAATTTTGATGAAGAAAATAAAATATTTACTTGTGAATACCGTTCTATTGAACCAATTATTCACGATTCATTCGAAAATAAGATTGCACCTTTCAGGACTTTGTACTTCGATATTGAAGCGTGTAGCGAAGATGGTTCTTTTCCAAACGCATTGAAACCAAATGACCGTGTCACACAAATTTGTTGTATCGTTAATGACCTTGGTGGTTCTACAACGAATTACCTGTTCAATTTGGACACTTGTGACCCAATTGAAGGAACGACGGTATTAACGTTTACAACAGAAAAAAAACTTTTGTTGGGGTATTGCCAATTTATCAATGACCTTGACCCAGATATAATAGTTGGGTACAACATATTTGGATTTGATAATGGGTATCTTTTCGAACGTGCAAAAGTTTTGGGTATCGAGCATAGGTTCAATTACCAGTCTAAAATAAACCGCTTTACTGAAATAACAAAAAAAATTCTTAACAATCAACAATCTGGATTTAACGAGTGGAAAATGACCAGGTTGTACGGACGTATCCATATTGACCTATTACAGGTCATCAAGAAGGACTTCAAATTGGAATCTTACAAGCTCAATAGCGTTGGTGAACACTTCTTGGGCGAAGGTAAAGATGATGTAACACCCAGGGAAATCTTTGAAGCTTGGTCTCCCAATGAGGGAACAACTGCCAAACGAACACGTGTAGGTAAGTACTGTGTACAAGACACCATGCTTTGTTTGAAATTGTTTGAAAAGTTTGCTGTTTTGGCTAATCATATCGAAATGGCCAAAGTGACAAGGGTACCTGTTGAATACCTAATAACACGTGGACAATCAATCAAGGTGTTTAGCCAGATTGCCTATCAAACAAGGAAATCGGGGTTTTTGATTCCAGTTCTTGAGGTTGGAAACAAAGATTCCAAATTTCAAGGTGCAACCGTTTTGGATGCCAAGATTGGTTATTACCAAAAACCTGTTGCTGGATTGGATTTTGCAAGTTTGTATCCAAGTATTATGATTGCGCATAACATGTGTTATTCCACTATTGTACTTGACCCAAAGTACCTAAATGTTCCAGGTGTCGAGTATTCTCACATAGAATGGGTCGGTTCAGGTGAACAACCAGACGAACAAGTGAATTTTAAGTTTAGCTTTGTTCAATCTCGGAACGGAGTACCAGAAGAAGGTGTGTTGTCGGGTATTCTCCAGAGCCTTTGGAAAAACCGCAAAGTTACCAAAAAACAAATGAATGCTACCACTGACCCATTTGTCAAGACTGTTCTGAATGCCAAACAGTTGGCTATCAAGGTAAGTATGAACAGTATTTACGGGTTTACAGGTGCAGTTGTAGGTGCTTTGCCTTGTTTGGGAATTTCTCAATCTGTTACTGGTTGCGGTAGACAAATGATTGAGCAAACAAGTAACTTGGCAAGGTCTCGGTTTAATTGTGAAGTTATTTACGGAGATTCAGTTACGCCCGATACACCTGTACTCCTGAGTATCAATGGGAAAATTAGAATTATCGCTATAAAAGATTTGTTCGATATGTATAAAAATACTGGATACCCACAGTTCAAACCCAATGAACTGGATAGTATCAATAAACATCAATCGATACCAGTTGGTGATGACATTCGTGTTTGGACTTCTTCTGGATGGTCCAAAGTTGTAAGAACGATACGACACCTTTGTCACAAGAGGATTTACCGTGTTCATACCGGTATCGGCTTGGTTGATGTCACAGAAGACCATTCGTTGTTAAATGAATACCTTGTTGAAATGAAACCGTTGGATTTGAGTTGGGGACAAGCGTTGTTTCATAGTTATCCATCGCCAGACCACCTGCACGATTTTTACAACCAGGCAGATAAATTAAAGTGTCTAGAGAAAAAGTATTTCAAAACCAAGGATAAACTCGAAGCTGCAAGGTATTACCTCGAAAGAAGAATGGACGACAAGGACCTAGAAATTACATTCGACAGAGATGAAATAATAATCAAGGTTAATGACACCATAGTCCCAATGCCTGAACACAGCAGTGAACAAATTGGCAAGCTTGTAACAATGAACCCCCGTGGGAAAAAGTCAATAAAGGACGTCAAGTACCTTGGGTTTAACAATATGGACTATGTATACGACATAGAAACTGAAACTGGTAATTTCCAAGCAGGTGTGGGCGAAATCATTGTCAAGAACACTGATTCGTGTTATGTTATTTTTCCAGAATCGGTAAATCCAGACGGTACCCTGACGAATTTATTCAAGTTGGCTGAAACGGCTGCATCTGAAATTTCAAAAACTTTCAAGAAACCAATTGAACTGGAATTTGAAAAGTTTATGTATCCATTAATTTTGGTTGCCAAAAAACGTTATATGTATATCGAATGGACCAAACCTGAAGAACACAATGGTTGTATCGAAGCCAAGGGTGTTGAATTAGTCCGACGAGACAATTGTCCATATGTCAAGGAAACCCTCGATGCCGTCTTGAATCCCATAATGTTCAAGAACAACTTAGAACTCGGTGTATCGGCTGCCCAGGAACACATTGACCGTTTATTAAATGGAGAAGTAGATATCAAAAAGCTGGTGTTGTCAAAAAACTTACGTTCAGAATACAAGGGGTATACAAAGTCATCCGATGGAAAATGGATGGCGCCCAAGGTGACAGAAACTAAAGTAGACGGAAAAAAGGTAAAAACACCTGTAAGGGACCGCATTGGTAAACAAGTAATGGAAGAATCGTGTCCTACTATGGCACACGTTGCTCTGGTTGAAAAGATTCGTGCGAGGGACCCAAACAGTGCACCAAAACCAGGTGACCGTGTACCATTTGTTTATGTCGACATCGGAGACCCTAAAGCACTGGCTGCAGCCAAGGTGGAGGACCCAACTTGGGTCATGGCCAATAACTTACCCATAGATACACTTTATTATCTCGAACACCAACTCAAAAACCCCCTCAAAACAATATTTGACATCCTCTTGGGACCCGATAGATGTGAAAAACTGTTTCAACGGAAATCCCTTATGGACGCCAAATCGCGCGAAAAAGGTTCTATCGCGGAAGCAAAACGTGTCAAGGAACGCAATAAAGATATCCGTTCATTTTTTGGAATTAAAGTTAATAACCATTGTTAATGGAAATACATACACAGTGCAACCTAATAACAAATGATACAGGTACGTGGAATCTAATGACATTCAGGTCTAAAACACAATTCGGCACGGATGATTTTCACAAGGTACTTTATAACCCCCCAAAAAACATGGGGGGTGATACCTCAGTTGATTTTCTCGTACGTATACATTCAGAATGTTACACAGGTGACGTATTTAATTCAGCACACTGTGATTGTGGTGCTCAATTAAAATCGGCAATGAAAATGATGTACCACAACGGGTGTGGGTTGATAATATTACCATCTGGACACGAGGGACGTGGAATTGGTTTTGAAAACAAAGTAAGATGTTATTCACTTATGCAAAACAACCCTTCTCTTGATACCTATTCTGCCAACGTTGCATTGGGTTTTCCAGAAGACCTGAGGGGTTATCGTGATTGTAAAAAGATAATCGAGTACCTTGGTATCAACGACTTTGTATTGTTGACGAGTAATCCCGAAAAAATTGATGCATTGGATGGACTCCGTTTTAGAGTATGTAGTGACACAGTCCCCGATTCGGTCAACGAAACAAATGAAAAATACATAAAGACAAAACTAAAAAAACAGCTCAAGTATGAAAAAAGTTTACATTGTTGTTTCTGATGGATGGTACCCAGATTCGATAAATGAATTTATCAAAGAAATTGGTAAAATAATTCAGATACAATGTGTATACAGAGTCAAGGGTTGTTGGGAAATCCCACTTGAAACGAAGCGGTTAATTTCAAGACTCAAAGAACAAATAAAAAATGATTATTATTCAGGGACATATCAAAGTGATAACTTTCCAAGAAGTATAGAAGATGTCGTTATTATTGCAATCGGTGCAATTATCAAGGGAGATACTTATCACTTTGAAGTATTGTCCCATACAGTTTCAGATTCCCTGATGCAAATTTCATTGGAATCAGGAATTCAAATTGTAAATCAAGTTTTGAATTGTTATTCTGAATCTCAAATTGCACCCAGGCTAACACCAGAACGTGCGAGGTACCTTGTTGAACTAATTTAAAATTACCAACCACGTTTGTTATTGTGAGCTAAGTCTCTTGAATCTAGAATTTTAGTACCATTAAGATAAGAAGTTACCCAATTACCATTTGGTATTGGGTTGATTTTATAAGCGGGTCTAAACAATTGCGTCTGTTTCTTTACGAAATTAAATTAATTTATTTTAAGAATTAATTCATTAAATTAAAAAGTAATGAATGAAATTGTTGGTTTATTAGAAAATTTCCAAAAAGAAGAGTCCGTTGAAAATACTTACAATCTAATTAAGTATTTCCGTATCAATGGACAATTTAAATTATGCAAATTGTTTTATTCAACACTTGAAATTGACCATAATCCTCAAAGTAAAGGTTACCGTTTAAGACTATTGTATGAATATTCCATCTTTGCATGGTACCTTGGAACCGAATCTCAAAAGATAGTAGATGTTTTTATGGAATTATTTCAAAGTGGAAAATTCGACAATTATTCCCTTTTGGGTAATTATAAATTTTACCAACCCATTTTGAAGTGTGAACGCTCTATAAATATAAGCTCGGCACTTGAAAAAGAAATCAATGGTAATAATTATTCATTTGTTGGTAGTAACCCAAGTATCATTCCCCTCGACAAAGGTTCAGGTTGTTATCTTATTAATCTTAGATTTGTAAGATATTCAATTTCACCAAACGGAACATACCCATGGATTGATTGTTACGCTACCCTTAACAAGCGGATAATTGTAAAAATACCACCTGACAAATTTGAAATACAAGTATTATCGGAACAATTGTTAGAAGAAAATGGTATCCACCAATTCAATGGGTGTTCGTATTATGGAGTAGAGGACATTAAATTGTTTGATACTGGTGAAAAGGTACTTTTTACAGGTACATATATCAATGAACATATTTATACTGTATGGGGGTATTACCCGTTGACCGGAAGGGAATGTAACCCGTTGACCGGTGAAACCGAACTTATTCATAGAAAATTGGATTACCCAGGTTGTGGTAACCAAAAATGTGAAAAAAACTGGGTATTTGTTCCTGGTCAGGGAACTAACTTGGTTATGATTTATTCATGGCACCCATTGGTAATTGGAACAATTGAACAAACTGAAGACAATTCCATTTTCAAAGAAATTAAAAGAATCGATACTTCGCCATTTTTTAGAGATGCGAGGGGGTCAACCAATGGGTATTTGTTTAACGATGAAATATGGTTTATTGTTCACTTCATTCACAAACTTGATAACAGGCCTAGAGATTACTTCCATGCATTTGTTATACTTGACATGGTCACACTCAATGTAAAAAGTTATTCAGCACCATTTAAATTTAATCAATGCGGTAATGAAATTGAATACTGTCTTGGACTAGTTGTTGAACATGACAATATTTTGGTTACACATAGTGTATGGGACCGTGAATCGTATATAAAGATTTATTCAAAAAGTTATATTGATTCATTGATGTATCAACAATTAGAGTTGGATTTGGGTCCAATGCAACATTACAATTGTTTAAAGTATCACTATGAGGAGGCCATTGAAGAAATTGAACAAAATGTTCAAACGTTTAAACAGTTAACGAGTATTAATCCACCGGTTGCAAAATTTTCAAGGAGTTATTACCAATCAATTCTCAATTTGAATCCCGATGGTGAAAAGATTTACGATTTCTGTTTTATAGGTAGTATTGAATCTAATCACACGACAAGACAATGGGTAATCGACTTTGCAAAAGAACATTTTACCATTGATTCAGTTTTTGTTTGTACAGACCCGGAACATCAGTCATTGGGACCTTTTGACAAAACAAATGACCCCTTATTTAAAGGATGGTACAATCCAAAAAGAAACCACGATAACGGTTCAAAACAAGTTCAATACCGTGTTGTTAGTGAAAATGAAATGTATTTTAAAACAATGTCACAAAGTAAATACATACTTTGTCCAGCAGGAGATTCATCTTGGTCATTTAGATTTTATGAAACACTCATGTGTAAAAGTACCCCAATTGTTGAGAGTTGGCACCACACATACAGAACCGTTGAAGAATCTAAAATTGGTTACAGATACATCAATGCAAGTTTATTTAAGAATTCAACAAATACCAATTACAATCAAATTGTATTATCCAACACTAAGTTGTTTGAAAAACATAATATTATTAATTTTATTCGTTAGTGATAGTTCAAAACAAATAAATGGAATACAGTAATACTTTTAACTTAATAATGAATGTTAATGATATAAATTTACCATTATTACAAGCATTGGTAAGTATATCTAAAGATATTTTTGTAACCCTTGGTGCTGGTTATAATGAAGTTGTGTACCACAAGGCTTTTGAAGTAGCTCTGCGTACAGAACCTTCATTCCAAGGTTTAGGTGTTAGATACCAATCAGAAGTAATTACACCCATTGTTTACAAGGGTTTCAATATTGGACATGGTAGGATAGACCTTATTGTGACAGATTTAACAAAAAAAAGTATCGTCATTGAATTAAAATCATTAAGTAACTTTAGTGGTGATACAGGTGTTACACAAATTAGAAATTATATGAAACAATATTCAATTAATGAAGGTCTCATTATAAACTTTGGACAACCAAATAAAGCGTGTAGCTTGGGTGAATTGGGTATTAAATTTATATACGGTGATAAAATTTACAATTTTGTTAATGATACATTTGTTGAACAAGTTAATATGAACATCAATTAAGAACCGGTGTTCAATTTAACATCGGTTAATATTCCCAAGTTAACCATTACGATTAACTAATTGATAAACCAACAAAGGTAGACACATTGAAAACACTTCCCACCAACCTGACCAGAAGTAATTCAAAAATGAATAGTACCCATCAAGGGACTCAAAGATTCGTAGTTTTCTGAAAATGATATCAACAACAATACCATAAATTGCCAAATTTAAGTAAGTGGGTTTTAAATGTAATACCTTTAAGAAAATAATATAAAAAAGTGTCATCATACCAGCTGCTATATACAATGATTCAGCTGTTCCATGTTGTTCAAAATAACCCTTAAGACCCCAATCTGCTCCAAATTTCTTAACAAATATCTGTAAAAGAGAATCTCCCACGAATCCAACAAAGAATGAAATAATTATCAATTGTTCCTCGTTAATTTCCATTGTTAACATTAACCAATATTAATTTTCTAATTTTGGAAGTTCTTTGGAAAGTTCTGGAAGTTCCTGAGCCTTTTCCAATCCGATTAGACATTCCAAACGATTTTTAACATAATTTATTGGTTTTCTAAGTGAACTGTAAGTATTTTCAACAAATGTTATATGATTATCCATTGATTTACAGTTTTTTTCAATAACAGATAAACGTTCTTCCATTACATCCAACTTGTTTTGAACTACATCAAGTTGTTTTTTAATTAGCTCTATTGGTTCTATAATCTTTTCCATTCCTATTGTTAATTTATCTTTTTTTAATTCATCCAACTTGTTTTGAACTACATCAAGTTGTTTTTTAATTAGCTCTAGTGATTCTATAATCTTTTCCATTCCTATTGTTAATTTATCTTTTTTTAATTAATCTCAAAAAAACGATAATAAAAAAAATCGTTACTTGCAATACCTGAGAAGTAACAGTTGTACTGTTTTTAAAATAAGCTTCGGAGTATCCCCAAGAATTTCCTCTGATGTAATGTCTTATAAACGCTGAATAAATATTCCTAAATCTTATAAAATCTGGTTGGTTAGGGTCTATAATCTTATTTATCATCCTAGTGTACCAGCAACGGTCTTTGTTTATAAGAAAACCTATTTGGATACATATATTACATAAGAAACAACCTGAAATGTATTTTATATTATTTGTTGGTATCAATATTCCAAAAAAACCAACTTGGGCTATAAAATGATGAATAAATTGTAATATACCCAATTTTAATTCGTCTTTAACTATGCGACTGTCTGATAGATAGTCTATTATAAAATGTAATAACACGTATGGTATTACTATTGAAGCTATTACCAACGGGTCATTAATAGACATCTTTATTTAATGTTAATTAATGTTAATTAATGTTAATTAATTAACCAAAATGAACTCGGAATGTAAATATTCAGATATCTTTGGAAAACCTAGAACTGGTGTTCATGGGTACCGTTTGTTCGATATAGCCGTGGTCGATGTTATTCTTACTATTATTTTGGGTGTAATTATAAGTAAGGTTTCGGGTTTAAATACACTCTTGGTTATAACCATTTGTTTCCTTGTTGGTATCTTTATACATAGATTATTTTGTGTAAAAACTAAAATAGACTCGTTAATTTTCGGAAATTATATTTAAGAGTAATGTATAGGGTAATCAATGGAAAAGAAAATTCTTTTTAAACATTACATATAACCATATCTTGTTGTACATCTTTATCAAAATATTGTACATATTCATTATTTAATACATTAGTATGTCCTATATTACTGATTGTTTGTAATATATCAAAGCTTTTAAAATTTTTAAGATACACATTTGCACCTCCAAGGTATATTAATTTTTCATAAGCAAGGTCTACATGGGTATCAATTGGATAAAATAAATGATGGTGTTTTTTCATATTATTTACATTTACGAGGTAACATTTAGCACTCATTGTCCATTTTAGTTTGGTAATATCTACATCTTTCAATTTTTGGCCAATATGGGACCAACAATGTAAAAATATCACATCAAAAATTAAATCGTTTGTTTCAATTAAATTTAATAACTCGTTCAGTTCTTCCATGAAAGTATCACCAATGATAACATTATCTTCGAATACTATTGCGTAATCTAGATTTTGTTCGAAACATCTTTTGTAGAATTCCATATGACCTAAATAACACCCTAACGCACCTGAATTAAAGTAACTATGGTCTGGTCTAATTGCTTCTCCTGTATCAAATTTTTTCATTAACTGGTATTTTTCTTGTGTTACAAGGTGTTTGTATTTTTCGGCAACTTCTGGGTTTTTAGTATCTACGCTCCAAATTATTTCCAGTGGTAAATTACAATTTTGATTGTATTGTCTTAAAAATGAATTGTATCTTTTTTTAGATTTTTGCATAGTTATCAAAAAACATTTCTTTATTTTATGCGTTAATTTCGTTTTATCCACATTGTAGTAAACTTGTTTTGATTTGAGTGGTATAAAATTAATTACATCGAACTTATTTTTTTGATACCTTTTTAAGATTAAAAATAAAATTATCAAGATTAAGAATATTATTATGATTTCCATAATGGTTAATTAACTTTTGTTAATATTATTTATAGAAAAAGAATTAATTAACCATTATGGATAATAAAGTTCATGTTATAGTTTCTAGATATAACGAATACATCGACTTTATCAAAGAAATTCTAGATATAGTAGACGTTGTTATAATTTATAACAAAGGATTTAATGACCGTTTTTTCAAAGAATACATCCCGACACCACTCGAACTTAAAAAAATAAAAGTGATTAAATTGGAAAATGTAGGTCGTATTAACCATTCGATTGTTCATCACATACTTACAAATTGGGAACACATTCTTTTAAACCCTGAAATTTACTTAGTAAGTATACCAGGAAGTATCAAGATGACTCCATATAAGGGGATGTACCTAAAAAAATTAACGAAACAAATAAAATTAAAAGAATGTAAATTTTATAGCCCTAGAAGTATATTAGTACAACCAGATTACAATTATATTTCTCCAGGTAATCACCAAAGTAATATTTATTGTAACGTAAGTAATAGTCAATTTATAAAATCTAAATGGAATTCTTTTGTTGAATGGAAAAAAGAAATTATAGACCCCGTCATCGGGGTTGAAAAGGATTTGTCATTAGTTTGTTTGAGGTCTATGTTTATGGTAAAAAACGAACTTATTACTTCAGTTAGTAAAGAAGTTTATCAACGGATACTTAATTCAATTGATTATGGTGATAACTTGGAAAACTGCCAATACGTTGAACGTATATGGGCTCATTTATTTAACTTAAGTTAACTTTTTTAAGTTAACTTTTTTCTTTTGTTTGATATCTTCGTTGATATCGTAATAAAATAAATTACTTTGGTATTTACTTATTACTTCAATAATAAAAGAATAACAATTTGAAATATCAACAAAACTTTTGGCACCGGTTATTATTATAGAACCAGAACGAAATATCAAAAGGGATATATTCTTATCTTCAATAATTGATTTAATTTTTAAATTTATACCTGGGTATCTACTCAAAGCACTAAATGTAGCACTGAGTGAATACTTATTTACAAGTATATTTTTTAAATTTTCTTGTTTGATACACCATCCATTCGGGTCTTCCCTGATTGGTTTTATCTTAAAATCACTACAAATCATTTGGATTTTTATATTTTCAGCTTTTAAAGAACTTGTTTGAGAACCATTTACGTATTTAATTAAATCTATTAATTCATCAATCATGATATTAATAGTATTAATTGTTTTAACACCTGCAACCTTTACTTTTCCATTAGGGAAAATAAATATCGAAACGTTGGAAAATACTACAGGGTTTTTCGTATAATCGACTATTCCCAATTTAATATCAAAACTATTGTAAAAAGTATCTGTTCCTCTTTTTTTTGGTATTTTTGACTTTTTTGAACCTGGATTGTAACTAACCACTTTATTCAAACCAGGTGGTAAATTTTCTTTTAGATGAACCAAATTAATTATTTCATTAAAATTAAAACAAACTGTCATTGTAGAAACATTAAGGTCTGTATACTTAACACCGGATTGTTTATCTGTTTTGCCAATACAGTTTAATGTATATTCTTCCATAATACGCGTTTTACCAAAATGAAAATAATTTATTCGATTATTTGTATTTAGGGGTTTTTATTTTTTTGTAAAATTACTTTATTATTTAAAGATTCTTTAAGTTAATACCTTAAATGAGAGTTTTATCTATTGATATAGGTATTGTCAACCTTGGTTATGTATCGGCAGATATAAATATAGTGAACTTGAATATTATTTCGAAAGTTAAATTTAACAATTTGCTTTCAAAAATTGCAAAAGTTAAACAAACTTTTTCCAACGGACTAAAAGAAATACTATTAAACAATATAACCATTAATGAATGTGACCGTGTTGATATAACAAATGTAAAACATTCGATTGTACCAAGACATCTTTGTAAATTACATCATGATTTTTGTATACCAGATTACATAGACCATTTTATACAAGAACATCAATCGATGTTCGATTGTGCAGATATTATTCTTCTGGAGAGACAACCTCCTACAGGTATTACCAATGTCCAGGACTTATTATTTTCAAAATTTAGAAACAAGGTAATCCTCGTTAGCCCTAATACAATTCATTATTATTTTTCTCTTTCCAGGGACTACCACACTAGAAAGATTGAATCTGAAAACTTCAGTATCGATTTCTTAAATAATTTTGTCAAATTTAATAATAACATCAGAAAACACGATATATCAGATTCATTGTTGATGTTGTTGTGGTATTATCACCAACGATGTATTGATTATACAAGTTCAATTGTTACCAGTGGTATTACTGATTTTGAAAAGTTTAGGTTGTAAAATCCATTATTTTTTTTACAAAAAATTAAAATTCCCAAAACAATTAGTTTAAGGAATTTGAAATTAAGAAATCAATGAATACCATAAAAACGTGTTATGTATCTGCAAATACAATAACTCACGAGGAATGGTTAGATTCTGAACATTGTAATTGTTCTAAACCAGTATTTAAATACCATGATGTAACCAATAACGTTTTTGTACTCAGGTGTAAAAACGGTTCTGGTGGTGGTAATGGAGTAGGAAATTTAATTGATTCATTTGAAAATATCGATATCAATAACAATTCAAAGTGTAAAAAAATAAGATGTAATTTATTTGAAGTTTACTACGGAGAAGAATATTCTTACCCCAAACAAAATAACTTGTCAGTAAGACAAATAAAAAAACAAACAAAAAAAGAAAATAATCAAAATTTAAAAGACCGCCTGGATATACTATTTGATTATGCAAAAGTTAATACTATAAATGACAGAATAAATTTGACAATACAAGAAATTAATTATATTGTCAAATTTAAACTTCATAGACTTGTTCTTGGTAAGTTTAATATAAATGAAACACTTGAAGGATATCGTCAAAGAATAATGTCACGTCCAATTATAGATAAATCGATAAAATATTCAATAAAAAAGAAAAGAAATAATGAAAATCTTTCTTATTTTATCAACGAACTCGATTCCGAATATTCTAATTCAGAACAAGAATCTGAATCAATTGATTCTCATTCAAAAGAAACAAATTCAGACCATGAATCTGAATCAATTGGTTCTGAACCTGAATCTGTTGCTGATTATGAAGACTACGGGTATTGTTCAGAACCTGGTGATTATTCAGATTAATTAAAGTTTTTTGGGAAAACTTCCAGTTCGGTTATAAATATTTAGTCTTCTACGATAATCAGCTACACTTGACGAAAACGATTTTTTATTCCATAATATAAACATACTAAGATAACCGGCTCTTATAGGATTACCTGTTCGAAGGTCCTTTAAATGTCGTTTTATGTATCTATTCCTTCGGGTAATGTCGTGGTGTTTCGTAAAATCTGACATTCCAGAAGCCCCAAAATGTATAGTCCTTTTACGTTCACCAACCTTGAATGTAGCTGTGTATTTTTTACCAGGTCGTTTTGCTTTCTTTACTGAAACGAGAGTTATTTTTACTTTTTTACCAAAGGAAGTATTATTTTTTGATTCACATGTTCCAAATGATACAACTTCGATTTTACATTTTTTACGAAAGCCGTACATAGGGTCTATACAACCTATTTTATGTTGTTTTTCTTTATTGTTACATTTGCTACGATACGATTCATAACGATTCCACACATCTTTGAATTGCTCATTTTTTTTACCAAGTGCTTCATTTACCTTGGAATGTACGTCGTACAACCATTTAGTACAAGTGAATCTATCTTTTAATTTGGAATAGTCTAAATAAGTACCTGTTCCTTTTGTTGTTATGTAACTCAGATAGGAATCTCTACATTTTCCACATGGTAGAACTTCTCCTACCGTTTTAAAAAACTTTAGATAACTTTCACGTTTTTCCGCAGTTGGTTTCCATGGATAATTCTGAGCAACGGAATGCAAGAACATCCATCCAGGTGGGCCCCACACATTTGTTTGGATTCCATTGTCATCTCCTTCGCGTTGTGTATATTCCATTTTAAATTAATTACTATTTATTATTAAAAATAAAACATTAATAATAATTAATTCAATGACCGGTAGTAATCTTTTTCGTTTTGGTTCTGGAACGAGTCCCATGTTATTATTACTTGGAGCATTTGGTGTATTAATAGTAATAATAATAATTGTGGCCGTATGGAGGAAGAAAAATACACGTGTACTTGTTGCTGCTGTTCTTAAGAGTGATCCAGCACCTGGACCTGTTCAAGCTGGACCTGGCCCAGCACCTGGAACTGTTCCAGCACCTGGGCCTGTTATCCAGTACCAAGATATGTAAGTGTAGCAAACAACGGAATTGCTGTTTATTTCCCAATTTGTGACAACATTCAACCCTTTTGGAGTACTACTCCGACAAACCCTGAAATTTATCAAACTTATAAAATTAATTAAATTTAAAGTTAATTAAATTTAAAGTTTAAAAATAAATTAAAGTAATTTCAATGAATATAAGAAAGATGGGTATGATGAAAAACGTGACCGTTCCGGATAAAGTAAAGGTCCTTAGTATTAAAAAAGGTTATAACAACATTGATACACCTGGAATGGCGTTCGGTAAAAATTATTATTCTTCATATATAGATAATAAACAACATATTTATTCATTTCTCAATAATGAAACAGCTAATACATGTGTAGCATTCTTAAAAGAATTTAAAACTATGTATAATAGCTGGCCTGTTATCAATGAACAAAATGAAATTATGATATCTAATCAAATGTTAAGTAATTATATAAATGAAAAATTAAACGAAGATATTGTTATCAACGAGGAAGAAATTGAAAATATGCAAAGTTACTGTATCTTCAATAACCTGGGACTTCTCGGTGTTACTTTTTTTGATTATACTTTCAAAAAGAACAAGATAGACCTTTATATTTCTGCATGTAGTTTAATACCTGAAGACATGACAATAGACGAGAAATTTATCAATAATATGAGAATAAGTTCTTTGAATAGTATATGGGTTAATGAAAGTTTTTCAGACGAAGGTTTTGATTATTGGTCAGACTAACTAAACAAACACTCGGATCCGGTTTAAAAACCACACTCGGACCCGGTTTAAAAACCACATTCGGATCCGGTTTAAAAAAAACCGGTATTAAGAATTAACAATATTAACAATCATTAACAATGCAAACAAAAGTGGCTCACTTGGGTTATTCCGTGAGTATCGAGACGGTACCAGATGAAAAACTTAAACAAATTCGTGAAGAACTAACTGTCAAACCATTGGAAAACCCAAACTTTGAAACATACAAAAATACCAGTTTCCAGGTGTTTAGGACATCAAAAACAAATATATATTTACCAAGATATTACGCGACTTGTTTGTTTGGACCACCCACAACGAACATTTTCAATTGGGACCTTTCCCAGGAACCGGTTGATGGAATTAACCATTTCCAATTTCAGGGTTCAATGAGACCAGTACAAGAAGAAACTGTGAAAGCAACTCTAGAGAGTTATTCCAAACATGGAGGTGGGTTGATTAGTCTCGATACAGGACTGGGTAAAACAGTTGTTGCACTGAAGTTGGTATCGTTGATATCAACCCGAACGTTGGTACTGGTTCATGCAGATTTCCTGTTGGAACAATGGGTATCTAGAATAAGTACCTTTTTACCCAATGCAAGGATAGGTGTAATTAAACAAGAACGATGTGAATACCAAGATTGTGATATCATTGTTGGTATGATACAATCAATTATACGTAGAGATTACCCAAAAGAATGTTTTAGAAGTATTGAACATCTTATTATCGATGAATGTCATCA